>ERZ772925.2-NODE-2-length-184374-cov-11.1006_pt1 | contig 184374 bp, 202 predicted proteins | sample MGYA00511687_ERZ772925 | MGnify/ENA primary metagenome ERZ772925 (study PRJEB29015, sample SAMEA2738087) | human oral metagenome | biome: human oral; feature: human-associated habitat; material: saliva | place: China | collected 2227 ...
ATTCAAGGTCCGGAAGGCCCTCCTGGGCCCCAAGGTATTCAAGGTCCGGAAGGCCTAGGTATTCCGCAAAAACTAACCTTATCCGAAAATGTTCTTACACTGTCAGACGGCGGTGGAAGTGTAACACTCCCAAGTCAATCGGCTTCGAACGAGTATGAAATCCACGGCACCGGAATGCCAAACGGAGTAGTTACTGCACCAGTGGGCACCACTTACGTTGATACTGCTGCTACAAATGGTGCCCTGAAGTGGATAAAACGAATAGGAAATAATAACCAAGGTTGGGAAGTCTTAACTGGGGATACTGGTTGGCGAACACTTAATATTTCTTCCAAATTGGGTAATTCTTATTTAAAAGTACGCAGAAAAAACGATACTGTTATGTATCAATTCGGCGGCTTATCCTGGGGCTGGTTCGGTATTGTCCGACGTAATGGCCCAGGATATCAGATGCAGCCATCTGACAAAGAGCGGAATGTCTTTATTTTAGGTTTGCGCGGAATACCAGAAGGATTCAGATCAGAATTTAGTATGATTGGCGGCATCTACAACGATAAAGGTACGCCTTATGGAACTTGGTATTTAGGTGGACCAGGCGATGCTCATATGTTACGTTTCCAATTTACCGACCCAGTTCCTACTGATAAAGATATTGGAGATATTAGGGTAAGCCCTATTTTGTATCTAACTAGCGAACCTTGGCCTACTCTCTTGCCAGGACATTAAAGGGGATAAAAATGAAATTGAGTAAAGAAAGCGTTATTGGATATGTAAAAGATGCTATGCCATTATGGGTAAAAATTCTTCCTGCCGTCTTTATCTTTGGGCTTAGTATTGCTCTAGCATATCAATATGGAGAAAGCCAATATCAGCGCGGGCGAACTGATGCCGAAGTTATGTATCTTAAAACATCAACTGACCTTGCAGATAGAATTAGGCAAGTGGAGGGAACGATGCTAACCCAATTCAGAGAGGGTCGAAAAGGGCTAAGAGATATGTTATCAGACAATAACGCTGAAATTAGATCACTTATAGTTGACAAAGAATGTGTTTCTGAAGACTTCAAAAATGAATATAACAAAAGGCTGAAAAAATGAAAAAGCTATTAACAGCTCTGATAGTATTATCCATGAGCGCATGTTCTACCTTTGCACAAAAACCTAAAAAAGCACAACAAATACAAATAGCAGAAGAAGTAAGACACGGACAATGTGAAGAGGAAATACAAGAGTTACAAGGAACTACATCGAGAGCATTAATCGAACATTCATTATCGCTTATTGAGAAAGTTCATAATTGCAGACTTGAGAAACAATACCTAGTAAACTTAATTGAAGGTTACAACAAAGAGGCAAGTAAATGAAGTGGGTAGTTAAAAAAGTTTATCCAAACGAATATATTACATTTGAAGGTGTAAATATCGGAACAACCGATACAGAAATTGAAGTTAGCGATGACAATGGTTCGGCAATTCGCGCTGTAAAAAACACTTTATCAAGATTGAAACGTGAAAAACGTATCGAAATTGTATCTGGAGATGTGCCAGAAAAAGTTACAACTGTCTATGCCAAAAGAGACGAAAGACAGGAACTGACTAAACCTAAACCGGCGTCACCAGCAGTACCAGCAGAGCCAGCTCCGGTAGAACCACCTCCAGCAGCCAGAGAAGAAAATAGAGGCGAAGGGGATGGTCCAAAAACCGTTAATCCAAGCGATCAATTATAAGCAAAGGTAACGTCATAATATGAAATGGGTAGTTAGAAAACTTCGAAATAATGATTACATTACATTCGAAGGAAAGACAATCAAAGACGAACCAACTGAAATAAACATTCCTGACAACCCAAGCACAATTCGTTCTGTAAATAATACACTTAATCGTCTTAAAAACGAAAACAGAATAGAGGTGCTGTCAGGAGAAACTTCAGACGGTAGCAATTCATATATCGGTTCAGGAAACGGGAATATTAAATTGGACGGACCCACCATTGATTCTTCTACATCAACAGAAGTTAAAACAGAAGTAACTCCTGATGGAAAAGAAAAAATCATAGAAAAGGTTACTGTTACAAAAATCGTAGATATTAGTAATAGCACCAAAAACGAAATAGAAAAAATCCTAGCTTAAGAGGCCAATATGACAACTCCAAATTTAGATGCAGTAACCCTTTTAATGGCCCAGAAAATTGCTGCCAATAAGGCTGCTCAAAGCACAATCAAAGAGACTCTAGATAAAGTAAAAGAGTCTCAAACTCAGTCAGAGAAAAAGGCAGCAGAAGCTATTCAGACTGCCAATACTGTCAGTGGTAAAGTAGCAGAAGCAGAACAAGCCATTGTTCAAATCAAACAAGAAGCCCAGGCAGCCAAAGAGGAAGTGAAAACTGCGGCAACCGAAGCTGCAACACATGCAGCCACTCAGGCTGCTACCCAGGCCGCAACACAAGCTATTTCACAAACCGCTGCGCAAGTGGCCACTCAGGCGGTCGAAAGAATTGCAAGCGAAAAAGTAGAGCAAGAAGTTTCGAAAAAAACAAGCGAAATGGCTACAGATGTTGCCACTGCAAAATCAACTGCCCAAGAAGCTTTAGCAAAAGCAAAAGAGGCAAAAGAGTCTATTGTTCAGCCTAAAGTAGATATCACTGTCGGCGATGAGGGTGACATTAAAGTTAACGACAAGACTACTGGTGTAAAAGTAGTAACACCAAGCACAGTCGAAACTGAAGTGAGCAAAGCCTTAGGTTCAGAAAATGCAAGTGAAAAAATTCTTAACAAGCAAATTGAACAATCTTCAGGTGGAGAAAAATTAAAATCTCCTTTACGCCTAGCGTTAGAAGCTAATATCTTCTATATTGAAGATGCGTTAACAGAAGAGCTTCGCAAGAAAGTAACATCACGATACTACGAGCCTCTGGATAAAAAAGCCGAAGGCAAAGAAGATGCGAAACAAATCGTTCGTTTGATTCAAGAATGGTATGACAAACTTCCTTCTAATTGCTACATTTCTTCTCGCGGCGGCGTATTCCCTTTTACCAAAAACAAAGGTTACAAACCTGAATACTACGGTGCAGACAGCCGCTCAATTAGACGCAACCGTAATGACCCAATGACATTAGTCGTTCACGGCCAACAACCATGTGTCTCATTCTACAAATCAATCGGCAATAAATTCGACTTCAAACTTGCTAAGTTTATAATCGAAGAAGCAGGCCAAGATGCATTCCATCTTTGCGGCGATTCAGTTGACAATGAGATTATTCACGGCGGTACAATCCTGTCTCGTGCATATCAAGAGTTTAGCTATAAAAAAGGCGCTGATCTAGATAAAATGTTATTCCCACCTATTGATGGATGGACAAAAGAAAATCCTCACATAGGTACAGGTATGGGTGATAAAGGTACAGCTGAAGCAGGCTTTAATACAACTACCCAGCGTCATGACCTAGCAGGATACATGAACAACGGTTATGAAGCGCAAGACATTGAACAGCCAGAAGGTTTCAATGAAGAAAAAATCATGCAACTGCTGAGAGACGGAGCTTCATTACGTTTCCGTAGTGCTGGTGGATACTTCAACGCTCAAGGTGAATCTGCATTCCCACAAGATGATGGCACAACCTCTAAAAAATGGGGAACATGGCGCGGCGGTCAACATGGTAGCCGTGCATATGGATGGCGTTTATTCGGCACTCGCAATACTGTTATTAGAGACTTCGATGTTCGAGGATTAACAGGTGGTGCAATTAACTGCGGTTTATATGGCACACCATCAGGCGAAGCGGTTGATGCCCGAGATTCTGAAGCTGCATTCAGAGCAGGTATTGTTGCTACTAATACAAAAATTACCGGCGGATACTTTACTCATAACTACACCTGCGGCATCGAATGTATTCGTGCTTCAGGCTTTGAGCTTACCGGCATTTATGCTCCAGACTCAGTAGTAGGTCACCCAGACGCTCACCTAGAACATACACGCGGTATTGGTGGCGGCACATCATTAGATCCAGGCTATCAACAATGTACATCTCGCTATCTGCCTATGGATAACATCTTTATCCATGACAACGTCTTTGGTAGAGGTATGCGTAAGGTAATGGATATCCATACCGGTAACAATGTTCGTATTATTAATAATAAAGGCGAAGCTCAATATTACGGTGTATCAACAGTAATTGAAGAGCTGTTTGCAGGTAAACTTATTAGCGACACTCCAGGTAGCAAAGATATTCCAGACCCACATTCCTTCTATTACCAAGATAGTAATATCGAAGTAAGAGGAAATACAATCCTGTCTGGTCAATATGGATTGCATCCTATTAATGGTGCAAGAGGTGTTAAATTCAGACGCGACGGTAAAAAATGGTGGTTGCGTTGTCACCAAGTATGGGCAGATAATGTAGTATATGCTCCACGCGGCCTACAATGTAACTTTGGCCATAACCACTATTTGATCGAAAACAATCAATTCACATTTGCACTTCCATTCGGTGAATTCTGGGGACAAAGATATATCTCTGCATTGACCATTACAAACCCTGGTTCAGGATACACTACTCCTCCAAAAGTAATTGTAGAAGGCGGTGGCCCAGAAGCATTCGGTGCTAAAGTAACAGCACAAATAAAAGATGGCAAAGTTGTAAACCTAAAACTAGACCGTATGGGAAGCCGATTCTCAGAACCACCTACTATCCGATTTGAAGGCGGTGGCGGTTCAGGAGCAGAAGCAACTGCATTTGTTAACACTGCAACATACGGTATGCTAGTAGGTTCTGAGCCACATTACGGCGAAATGCTTGGATGCGTTATCTCCAAAAACTGGGTACAAAACTCTCCAGAAGGAAACTTTGCTCGTCAAATCTTAGTCGGTAGACTAAAAGGATCTAGCCTTGCATTTAACTACACTGACGTAACACCATATACAAGCGTAGAAAAAGGAAGACTTCCATTTGGTGACCCGTATGTGTCAAACACTATGAAATATCGAGACGGTATCCAAAGTCTTGGATTCTATGGTGGTAACTTAGAGACATGTGAAGTAATTGGTAACTACGAATACGACCAGCTGAAACAAACTCTAACTCCTTGGACTGGTAAAAATAGCAATGGTAGTGTACATAAAAGCTATGTGCCAACATACTATCAATCAATTCTTAATATGGAAGAAATTAACAAACTGACAGCTAAGATTACAGAGCTAGAGAAAAAACTCGCATCTAACCAAAACGCAGCTCCAACTCCACCTAGCACTGAAAATACTGGCACACCAGTACCTCCTGTTGCAAAACCAGAGGAAACACCGGGACAACCAGTAGCTCCAACACCAGGTGAAGGAAATCCTCCATCAGGCGGTGAGAAGCCTGCTCCAGTAACACCAGAGCTAGCTGTACCTGCAGTTCCAACTCCAGCTCCAGAAGAGCAAGGTGAGCCTGTTGTAACAACCTTCGACTTTAGTTCTCTAGAGGGCGCAGTAGAAACAGCAGAAGCTGGAAATCTAAAACTGAAAAGCTTGAATTCTTCTACTAAAGCAGGAGATCCAGTTGATTGGGCCGGCGCAGTAAAAGAGTTTGATGGTCACAAGTCAATGATCACAGCCTACTCTGATGGCAAAGGTTTTAGATTCTTAGAAACAGAAGGCTTTGTATCTGAATCTGGCAAACCTAAAGCTGTAATTGTTCCATTTAGACAATCTAAAGGTGGATCTAACGGCTCTGCATTCTCAATCATTGGACTGAAAGATACAAATATCATCGCTCCTGCATTGATTACAACTAACGAAGAAAACGGCTTCAAAGTTCGTCATTACCCAGATGTTAAGATCAATGGCAAAGGTATTGACCCTAGCAAAGTCTATGAATACGATAAATGGTATGTCATCACATTACCGATTAAATCTGACGTAGAATTCAACAAAATTAGACTTGGTGCAAACCAACATGCCAACACTATACGTCTAGTAGCAGTTGGATCAGGAGTTGAATTTGTAGAAGGCAATATCTCCAAAGTTGAAGAAAGAGCTAAAGCACTCATGACTAAATATGGAATTGAAGAGTAAGGACTACTAATGGAAAAAGATCTATTACTTCAGCGAATAGAAGACCTAAAACGTCATTGCCGAAATCTTCAGGATAACATCCGCGAGATGCTGGAAAATGAAAACCAGGGCGGCGCAATGGCACTAATGGACGACCTCCAAGATGCAGAATTCCTCATTGATGTGAAGAAATCACAAGTAGAAGAATTAGAATCTAAAGGACAATAATCCATGATAGAAACCATTACTATCACAGGTACTGGCGAATCTGTCTATGAGATACCTGCAAAAGCAAAACGCGGGTCAGTTAGATCTACTAATGATATCTATCAAGTACAAGAAGTAGACGGTAGCCTGGATTCAAATTCGGGCACCGTCCTTGTAATGATTACACCTGAGTTACCAGTAGGCTTCAAATTGGATCTAGAATATGAAGTTCCAGATCTAGAAGCTTTGCAGAAAGTAGAACGGGCAGTGTTTGGTGAGAGAATAAAATCCTCATCCCTAAAAGATATCATAGTTATATTAACCAATATCATAGAAAGACAGAATAACTTAGAAAAGCTTTTATATGACAAGGTTGGATATTCAGAATTAGATGCGGCAGTGTATCCAGTTAAAGAGTCTCTATCTCTAATTGTAAAAGATATTAAGTTACGTCAAGAAACTAAAGGCTCGGAAAAATCAAAAGATAAATCCGGAACTTTTGACCTGTCCCCTACTGTTGTAAAACAGGTAGAAAATCTACTTAATGATTAGGCAAAAACAAACCCCGGCACCGGTTAGGTGTCGGGGTTATTTTTATTGATACAAAGATTTATTATAGGTATCAGGAGTAAAATATTTTAAAGGGTCAATACGGCCGGCAAGGCCTTTGCCAGGGTGTTGAGAAGTTCTAACTTCAAAATGCAAATGGGAGCCGCCCGGCATATCTCGCATTGTTCTAGCATTGCCAGAAGAACCAGTTAGCGCCACAACGTCTCCAGCCTTAACTCTTTGGCCTTCCTTTACAAGGATGTCTTTAAGATGGGCATAAGCTACAAATAGGCCACCATCAAGTTTAATGATAAGCATTCTTCCGTAGCCATTATCATCAGAAGTTTTTACAAATGAAACTACACCATCATCAACCGCATAACAACGGTAATTATTGGGCACAGCTAAATCCACACCTTGATGAGGTCTTGTTCCTCCATTGCGAACCATACCAAATCCAGCTGACCGAACAGAAGTCAATTTCGCAGTTCTTAGGACATTTAATCCATGCTTCAATGGCTGATATTTAAAACCGCCCGGTAATGGCTTATATACGCTCTCAGATTGAGTTTTAACACCTACTGGAGGGATTGGTTCAGGAGCAGGAGTAACGCTCTCCTTGGTAGGATTTTGAGCGTTTAAAGGTACCTCATTATTTACTTCTTCGAAAGAATCTTCTTCCAATCTGTATGGAATTTTAACTTCTGGAGTTTTATTGCCACCTTGATTCAGTAGCCCCCCAATAATATCGAAAATATTCATAGACTTTTTCCTTATAATGTAAGGGAATTAATCCCAAATGTGAAATTTATTAATAAATTCTGCAGCAAGCGGCAAAGCCGGATCATACATGCAGTCATCTATCCCATATGATATCACATCTGGCACATCATCGAAGCCTATGGTTCCCTGCCTCCATATAAGAGAGTCATACACTGGCCCTCTTCTAAGAAAATCTCTAAATTCATATTCTAAACAATCTGGAAATTGATTGATAAAGAATGTGCTGAATTTAAATTTTGCATCATGGTTGTACTTTGGTAAAGACCAAGTCATAAATTTGTTTAAGGCATTATTCCAAAGCAAAGGCCAATTGTCTTCAAGTATAGACCAATATTTGGCATTTAATTTAAAATGTATCCTTAATTCAAATCTAAATAGAATGTCATCCCTTATTAATTTATAAGAGCCTTTCCATTCTTTTTTGAAGACCTTATCAAAAACAAGATATGATCTTGTTAATCTTGACATCATTCGGTTGATCTTCAGACTATTTTTAAGCCCCATCTTTAATTCTTCTTCTGTAAAATCAGACAGCTCATTAATTAATGAGGACTTAAAAACCAGTTCATCTCCAATGGGCTTATCTAGGCCCTTTTTAATCCTGGCTATTCTAGTCTTATGACGCTTCCGTCTTTTATTTTCAAATTGACGCTGAGCTCTATAATATGCAGACCAATCAGTAATATATGGGATCTGACCATCATATGTACTATTAATCGCTACATTGCTCATAGTTTCATAAAACTAAGTAATGACCCCATAGGATTTTTGCCATAATTGCGTTGAAAGGTTTTCTCTTTACGAGTAAGTAAATCCAATGCAAAGTTGACAATTCTTTTGGCCAAAATAAGCATACTTTGGAATGCTAAGATTCCAAGAAACTTAGAGAGTGACAACATAAAAATATTACCAAGGATTGCTTTACTTATATCTTTCTATGCCAATTTTGAAAGGCGAATCCTATAACCTTCTAAATCAGTTTGGGCTGAGAGGACGGGCTCAATGCGAAATTCGTATCCGCAGCATCTATCATAACCAGTTATGAAATTTAAATCTGCAGAATCATTCCAGGCCAACTTCAAATCCCATTCAAGAGGAGTTCCACAGATGTGGCAACAACTCAAAAGCGCCTCTTCTATTGTATCGAAAAAGGCGCCATCTTCGGCATCTATATAAACAGCATTCATACAGATACCATAGAATCAAAAATTTCTTTAAGAGAAGATAGATAGCGATCAGAAAAGTCATTTTCTAAATCGATAACTCCAGGAGTATCCTCAATTCCCCATTCTGACATATGCTCTGAGAACTTAGATTTTTTATGCTTATCGCTAGAGCTTAAAATATTTATAACAAGACCTCCATTATTAATAATATAGTCTCGTTCATTGCTAAATCTAATGTCAGAAACAATAACAATATCAAAATCAGAATAACGTTCTGATATTCTTTTGTCTAGAATTTTAACCCAGATATCTTCAGAAATCATATTTCTACCCCAATCTGTACCTAGGCTTTGAAGAATCTCTCTTAAAGAAACTCCAAAACCGTCTATTGGGTCTTCTTTGCTGCCACGACGATAAATATCATCAACATCAAAAATGGGTCTAACCATATCTCTGACCGCATCGGCAAAAGCCACCTTTGCGATTTTTAGATTAGGATAGTTTTGAACAATATAGTCAGCTGAAAAATCTTTACCACTGTGGGCTTTACCTGCGAAGCCCAATAAAAACGGTTTCTTCATTATTATTATACCTTATTTAATAGGGTGTCCTTCTACGGCTACAATCTTGCAGAATCCCCATGTGTCATCTACTTCGATGTCTACATTGATAGTCCCGAAAGCAGAACGTATTGCATCTTGTTGTTCTTCATTAAACATAGCAGCGCAATGATCCAAAGGAGGAATTTCTCCTTCTTCTATTTTATATCTGCATCTTACTAGCATGTTAATCCTTAGCAATAATGTAGCCGTATAAAAACTATCTATCCGATAAGACCGTTTAGCAATTGAATTAATTCAGAAGCCTTGCGCTTAGATTCATAAGCATCAAGTTTCGCCTGATGAAGTTCCAAAACAGAAATGTCTGGCCCTTGATTTTTATTTTCTGCCTCATCAAGAATACCTGTCAACGTAATTGCACCAATGAGTTTCAAAAAATTCTCAAAATCTTTTTGATCATTGTCATTACCAGAGGAACACTCTACGTCTTTAAAAACCTGAGTTGGAATAATCTCTACGGGTTCATCATCTTTGACTGAACGCAAATAGCCCAGTCCGTCAATAGCTTTACTTCTTTCAGCAGCACGATGCGCTGCTAGGATTTTGGCGATATCGCCTTCCGAAATATTACGAATCATTATAGTTTACACGCTACACAATCGTCTTCATCATCTATATTAGAATCATCCTGAATTTCAATAGTATTTCCTTCCATTATCTCAGAAGATTGGCCATCATAGTTATTATTATAGTACATGGTCTTACCTCCCAATAGATAGTGGAGATAAATATCCCAAGACACAACGGACGCGGGAACTTTATTATTAGGATAATTTTGTTTATTGTAATATGTATTAACAGAAATAGCCTGATCGGTATATCTCTGAATAATAGCACAAGTTTTAATTAGTGCTTCATTAGACATATGATCCCAGATGCGATCATATTTATCTTTAAGGCGAGCCAATTCAGGAACTACAAATTTAGCCTGTCTATTCTTGCCGCCCTTAGAAATGATCAATTCCCGTATTGGTTCAATACCATTAGTAGTACCAGAACCAGAAATTTTAGCACTAGTCTCAGCAGGGAACATAGCCATCATAGAAGCATTTCTAACACCATGCTTAGCAATTCTAGCACGGAGACTTGTCCAATCTAATTTCTCTTCATAATCAAATAAAGAGTCATACATTGGCGTAGTCATATCTTTTGGAAGTTTACCTTCCGCCCATCTAGTATCTTTGAATGCATCACAAGCACCACGTTCCTCAGCAAGGGCAACAGAAGCACTAATAACAGCATGAGAAAAATGCTGCATCCATTCATCTAATAGTTCATAGCAATTGGAATATTTCTTATCATTCTTAGCCATCCAATAAGCCAGACCAGTAATACCGATACCAATAGGTCTAAACAATCTATTGTGCTCCTCAGCAGCCGGGAAAGGATGCTCTTGGAAGTCCAATAAATTATCAACAGCACGCATAGTTACATAGGCTACACGTTTTAAATCTTCGGGCTTATCAAAAGCACCAAAATTAATACCGCTCAAATTACATAAAGCAATTAAGCCTTCCTGTTTATATGTTTTACTTACAGGGTCATAAATGCGGGTAAGTCCTTGAGTTGGAAGAACAATTTCCTGGCAGAGGTTGCTCTGCTTAACAGGATATTTGTCTGTATTATACATAGAATGACGGTTAATATTATCCGCAAATCCTACATAAACACGACCAGTCCCAAATCTTTCTTCCACCAATAGGTCCATCAAATGTCTAGCATTAATAGTACCTACAGCTTCGCCCTTATTTATTGCTCTGGTGTAAGCATCACAAAAATAAGAATCAGAATGGCTAGAATAAAAAGCATCATAAACCTCTTTAGAGATGTGTGGAGAGAATAAGCCAATGTCTCTATTCTCTGCTGCTGCTTTCAACATAAAGCCGTTCAAGAAAATAGAATGGTCAGAGTGCTTCATAGACTCAGAGTCCTTCTTCATATTATTTTTATAAAGAAGAATTTCTTCAATGTCTGGATGCAATCCCCACCAATTAAACGTCAATGAGCCCTTGCGAATTCCGCCCTGACTACATGACAATGCGCTATACTCAATAGATTTGGCATGGTAAAGTGCTCCACTATTTACAGCGGCACCATTTCTGATTGCTGCATTACGCTCTCTTAGTTTGGATGAACCAATACCAAGGCCGGCGCCCAGTGTTGCATATTTACGAGCAGCAGTTGCAGCTTCACCAATCGAATCAATAGAATCATCAGACTCAATTAATACACAAGAGCTAAAACTCCGAGTAGGTTTTCTTAAATTGGCAATATGAGGAGTAGGGACATTAACACGACCAAGAGACATGTTATCATAATGCTCTTTAACAAAACTCAGACGATCGGTATAGGCATCGCCACCATCATTGATAAAGTACATCATAGCTGCAACCATATACGAAATCTGTGGGGTTTCGTAATATTCTTTGGTTTTAGCATTCTTGGCTAGATATTTAGCTTCCCATTCGACCGCGCCCGAGATAGAATACACCATATCTCTATTGTGATCGATTTGTTTATTCAGCCACTCTATTTCATCCTCAGAGTATTTTTCAAGAATAATCTTGTCATACACTCCGAGCTCTGTATTCTTTTTGATTATATCAAGTAAATGTTTAGGTTCAAAATCACCATAAACATACTTACGCATATTACAAAGAAGAATACGGCCGGCCACAATAGCATAATCAGGATGTTCTTCATCAATCAAATTATTAGCACTGGTCAATAATGCCCCATTGATTTCTTCAGTTGTGATACCATCATAAAACATAATATTGCTATTAACAGCAATCTCAGAAACAGAAACGTTATCCAATCCTGCACATACAAATCCAAGAAAAGAATTAATACGTTCAGGATTATAAGAGACGACGTCACCATTACGTTTAGTAACGTTGAAACTCATATTATGCGTCCTGTTGATTTAGATGTTTAATCAGTTCCATAACTTTAGCACGAAGATCCTTAAACTCAACATGCTCATAAGAACCTGTATCGTCACGATCAATGAAGATTTGTGGGACAGAACGAGGTTCTGGTTTTCCCATTTCTTCAAATCGTTTTTTCATTTCGTCCATTTCAGCCTTACCGGCGTCAACATAAGTTTTTTCGAAATAAAATCGTTTGTGCTTATCAATGTATTTTGTACCAAGACCCTCAAGAATAGAGGTGGCCTGAGCACATTGTGGACAATTGGATTTAGAATAAATCAAAATTTTCATTGACTTTTCTCCCCACTAAATTTGTTAAACGCAGACAGAATCTCTCCATAGTTTGTCTGAGATTTATCAATAATGCCGCGCTCATAATCTGTTTTTTCCGCTTCTTGCGGAGCAACCTGCTCTTTCTCTTCCCCATTCCAGGCAGTAACCCAAGGAATAGGATTTTTAGTAGCAGAAGGCAAATTGCATAATTCTTCTAATGGAGGCAGACCATATTTTTTGAGTCTTGATGTAGCAAGATAGCGTAAATACTCTTCAAGGATAGACTGATTAAATGCAAAGATTTCGCCCTCTTTAAACAGATATTTACACCAGTCGAGTTCTTCCATAATGGCATCTCGCCATATTCCTTCAACGGCCCGCTTAACATCTTCCTCTTCAGACACAATAAGGAAATCAATATCGTCAACAGGAAGAATGCTTAGAAGATTATTTGTAATTGCAACATGAATGTTCTCATCCAGTAATGTTCAATAGGGTTCGCTACTTCCCTACCAGCTTATTAAGCTTCTGCATATCACTATGCAGCTCAGACTATATCATTATCTCCATATTAGAGATATCTGGCTTTTCGAGTGCCAATAGCTTGCACCCTACGCCTTTCGGCTAGTCGTTGCTCTACTTTTATTCGATTTAGGAAATTTGCCGTATTTTTCTGTAATATGACTCCATCGTTTATGTCCTCTTATAAGAGAAACATATCTAGGATGTAAGGAATATAGCGACGCTATACTTTCGTTGTCATATCCAGAAAGAAGTAATTCGCAAATCTTTTCAACATCAGGCTCAGTCAATTTTGACATAGCGTTTCTTGAGCCTAAATTTGTTTTAATACCGATTCGAAATGCATGCTTAAGATTTTCAGATTTAGTAACTATTTCTAAATTAGACAAATCATTGTTAGTCTTATTACCATCTATATGGTTAACCTCCATACCAGGAGGTATATCACCAATAAATGTCTTAACAACTAATCTATGAACTAAACCAAGTTTAGAGCCTAGCATATAATACCCGGCTTTTGTCATACAATGTTTCATAAACTTGTTACTAATTTTCGAATAAACACGTCCATCGGTGTAAACAATATATTTTCCTATATCTTTATATTTCATAGTTGTAAAAATAGATCAGGATTGTCTACTAGAGATGTCCCCTGAGTTAACCAGATTTTCGACTAGGGTCGCCCCTAGAAGCCGCCATATTTTTAACGGTTAATGAGTTTAATAATTCTTGCAAGTCCTGGCAATTTGCCCATTTGTCCAAAGATAAAGCTACATGCAAAGGAAACCTGGAATCGAATAGACTCCAACGCATTTGCAGTATGCAAGGCAAGCCATAAGGCTCTTACAGCGTCAATACGCTCACATCTACCTTCATAATAATCTTGAACCTTTTGGATAGCATCATCATAATATTTACAAATACTATCCTTGCATTGGACAATCTCTTGGATATCCATAACAGTATCCAATGTCTCTTTTGGATTTACAAAGGACTGTTGGATGATATGTGTATAGGAGAATGAATGCAAACAATTTCCTGTTACAGATGGAATACCATTATATCGAACAACAAATGCACCAGTTGGGACAGTCAGGCAATAAACTTTACCTGTATATTTCTCGTGGGTTTTTTCAACAATGCCACCAGAGATACTATCTTCATCTCTAATAAGAAGGACATATCCGCCATCCTCTTCTTTGTATGTTGAATGGATGCCGGCCATGAATAACAATGCCTGGATATCATCAATGATTTCTTTTCGTTCAACCCAAAGGTTTTCATTTCCAGATGCTTCTACCATATTCTTGATTACGCCAAGAAGCTGATAGCCCTTCAAGTAGGTCATCGAAGAAAGAGGGAGTATATCAGTAAGGCGATTATGATAGACATCTTCAATTGCTCCTTCTAATTCAAACTCAATGCGGTCATCGAGCACATATGTCGGCTGTGCTAAATTTGACAACAAATTCGCCGCATATTTATTTCTTCCATAGAAATGAATTTCATCAGGGATACCTTCTTGAGTTTTTAAATAATAACCAAGGGTTGTTGCATAAATTTTTGCTAAAGTTATAGCATCAAATTCATCACTAAATTCTTCATCTTCAAAAGAAGTGCCAGTCAATGGGATTCTTATATATTCATTTGGATTAAAAAATTCTGCTTCTTCAAAGCCAAATGAGTTCTCATTGAAAAATGGCATTCTATGGGCACTTGTCACGAACTGCTCAAAAGAGCCATCAGTAGATTTAAATCGAATAAGCTCTTCGTCTTTATCGTAAACATGAACTTTTTCAGGATGAGTCCAATAAAGCCCTCGATTGGTAGAACGATATTGTGCAACCATAGTTTCCATAGTTACATCTTTAATATCGAGCCATCCTTTATCGGTAAGGACTTCAGTACCTTCGGCCAAACATTCAAATAAAGACCATGTTTGGATAACACATTCAAGACTAGGGTCTGCCACTGCAGGATTAAAAACAGCCGTAGGCGCCCTACCCATAATTGAGTCTAACAAAATCTGACGCTTGATATTAGAAATAACAATGTGCTCTTCAGCTTTCGTCAATAAAGGGAAATTGATTCTATCATTAGTCATATCAATTTCTTCTGGTCTCCAGATTTTCTCAAGCTGCATTGTAAATAGATCCAAGATAACTTTATATCTAGGATTATCAAAGCGCTGGACCGTAGCGCCCTGGCTGCGGTCCAAGAATAAGGTTTTGGGAAACAATTCATTCCCAAATACTGTGCCTGTCATACTACTATTCCTTCTGTAATTATTGTAATAGGAACATCTAAAACGAACTATAGTTCGTAAAGGGCGGTCTAGAATTAAACCGTTCACCTCCTGCCGCCAGGAAGGAGGTGATAAAATAATTGCTTAATTCTTAAATTTAGAATAAATTTAAGAGCACTGATATAACGAGCCTTGACTCTCAGAAAATTTAATATACTTAAAGATCGGAAAGCATGTTTCCGGAAAAATCCGACGCAACCGGCCATGGATCGCGAAGCGGTCCAGGTTGCGGGAGCATTATTTAGCATAAATAATGCAAATTGATATTAATGAGCCTTAGCCCATTTAAAGGTCGAAAGGTAAACTTTCGTTGAGCGGAGGTGCATGCTGCAGCTCAGCTCATCAGAGAAGACCAGGGGTCTTCTCATATTATTTGGAAGAAATAATATGATTATTATTATTAATGAACCTCGATTCATCTAAGATAGGAACACCTAGAATCATTCTGCCAGTTCTTCACTGACAACAAGCCACAGGGACCCTTCATTTTAAAGGCACTTTAAAATGCATTTAATTAAATATACCATAAGCGTATATTTAAAATCTAAGTATATTCATCCTCGGATGACAAAGATCGGAAGGCATGCTTCCGCGATGACGGGACCAGATCTCCTGGGCCCCGGCATCTTTGCCGGCAAGGCGCTAGCCTTGCGCACATTCTCTACCAGAGAATGTTTAGCTTTTATAACAACCCTAGAGCTGTTTGCCGACTCTTCCCTGGTCGGCCCGGGTTAAAGGAAAATTATCATGCAGTATACTTTTAAATCAAAAATACTGGTGGAGCTTAATCCAATGTCGCAATTATTTTTATTTTTATGTAGCATTGCGATCAACCACACTTTTTTGTTTTTGCTCTCTATAACGCTTTGCCCTAATCTCTCTTGCCTTTTTTAGTATCGGCTTTTCGGATTCTTTCATTATAGAGTTAAAATCATATTCAATATCAGGATAAGGCACAGAGTCTATAATGGCCTTTAGGTCTTCCTTACTTTTAGGGCATTCAGACTGTAATATTCGAATAAGTTTAATTCCGGACTCTTCGGCCCGCAAATCTTTTTTCTTATCTTTGAACTGTTGCCATCTAAAACCATTGGCGTCTTTGTGAAAATGTTCAACAAATTCAACATGTTGTTTCCCATCGAGCTCAACTACTATTCCCATTTCTTTAACGAAACAGTCATATCTCGTCCCATCTGGAAGACAGGCTTCATATATAACATTGCAAGTAGGATAAAGCTGACAAAGGTATTTATAGATAATACGCTGCTCTTCCGAGCCTCTATTATCCATTGACATAGCCAATACCCTGAATTGAATTTAATTGACTACTTGCAATGCCATCGAGAATACTTCCAAGTCCATTATCATAAAAGAATTTTCGATAAGCCTCAAAAGCTTTGTCGTCGTCAACTCGTTTAAAATTATGGACAGAAAATTTCCAAATGGCATTTTTATCTATTAGCTCATTAATATAGCAGGCGTTATACACTTTATCTACGATTAAAGCGACTTCGATCCCATCGTCTTCAAGAACAGCTACAACGACTTGATGATCAAGACTACCTTCTACATTAAACCCCATTCTCTCCGGAGCCATGTGTACAATCTTCATCTGAATCCTTTTCTGAACAATCTTTTTTTACTTTACATCTAATCAGTATATATGTCTGTTCAACAAGAAGAAGAAAAGTTACTAGTGCTAAAATCCCCAATATGAACATAACCGGGGCCATTAGTATTAGTGGCCATGGAATAAATGCAATCTCTCCGCCAACCTTCATTAGTACCATTGGAAAAATTCCTGCGGTAAATCCAACTCCGATTAACTTTAAGTGTGCAAATGAAAAATCTTTTTCATCTAAAGCAAGTTTAACTTTTCTCTTTTTATTTTTGGTGGGCCGAACTGTCATATCTTAATCCTTAGAAATTATCAGGTATCATTTTTTGTATCCCACAATAGCTATGATTGAGACAAGCAGAGCATTTTCCGGGGTTTCCTCCGGAAGTAGAATCAGAATTCATAAATTTAATAGCAATATTTTTCAAGGGATTGTTTGAAAAATCGGGCCTTTTAGTTACACCGGTATTTGAATTAGGAGTCCAACCAAACGGAACTCTAATTTCATGTATGGTTTTAACCTTAATACCCATATCTTCTATATGTTTAATTACAGCCATGGTTCTTGGATTATTATAGGCATACATAGGATTATTATCCTGATGGAAAGGGGTTAATAAAAATACTTCAATTCCATCTTCCATCAATAGGATAAGATCTATAAATGTATGAAATGTTTTTCGCGGCTTTCTACCATAAGACCAGAATATAAGTTCATCATTGATTGCCCCTTTGGAATTATAGACCCTATCAGAAATTCTATCTAAAATTTCGGTAAGGAACCTGCGCAAAGACGCCTTATAAGACTCTATATTCTCATCCTCATTGGTAAGTATCTTTTTAATCTTACGTTCAAAGTAAAGAATAGGCGCATTGCTAGGCCCATTTAAGTCTGACATATAGATCTTAATAGCTTCATATAAAGCCAAAGATGCACGCTCTTTTATTCCAAGGTTTTCATCTTCTGATGACAATCCCTCAAAGCAAATTATTTGGTTTAAATTACGATAAATAGTGTCAGGAGCATTAATCTTATACCTACACTGAGTATACAATTTAAACATATTTGCATTGAGCTCCATATACGGAGCATCAGCCCTAGTTCTTTTATCCCAAGAGGGTATCTCTACCCTCTCAGTTAAAACCAGTTCCTCTATTTCATTATTAAACATTTTGATTAAAACCGTCTTGAGCAATAGCCGTATTTTGCGCAATTAAAGCCTCGAATTCACGCGGCGCCATTTCTTCAAAATAAGCTTTCTCCGGCCAGAATCTAGTTGGAATATCACCTTTAAAAGATGCAACTTTATTCTTGCCAATGCTCCAAATAACAAGAGGTTTCTTGCGATGAACCTCATCCTCTTCGCTATAATCGATATGATAAGCTACCGCTTTTTCTCGCAAACCGTGTAGCTCATTCCAACCATGCATAATCAAGTTACTATCATACACAAGGCTGTTAGACTCAGCAATGTTGTTATTGTGTGGACGAACATCTGCTGGCATTTTTGTATATTCTACAGTAGAAACAACAGTAAGCCCAAACTCCACAGAGTATGCTTTTAATTCATGTGAAATATGTTGGAATTTTTCTCGTCCAGATTTTTCAGTTGGAACTTGAATCAAATGGAAATTGTCTATAAAGAAATAGATATGTCTACCGGGATACTTATCTCTATAATTAGACATTAATGTTCTAATAAAAGCTAAGGAACGGCCATCAACACTATCATAAATAATGAATCTATCTTCTCTGGCATAACTTAAGAATTTGCGGAAAAACACCTCCCGCTCTTCTAAGATCATAGGGTATTCTCTGCTACCTTTATAAAGCTCTGGTTTCGCGAACTTATTAATATTAATAGCATTAAAAATATCCATATTGCCATTGTCTTTTGCTCTTTTTGCTGCATCATAAGAAATGAATCTTGGTAATAGCTCTTTTGCACTATCATCAATAGAAAGAAAGATTACCATTGCATGTGGATTATTTTCTACTATGCGCCAAGACAAATTAACTTGCCATGAGGTTTTACCGGAGTTAGAGGAACCACCAATGAAAACAACCTTCTCTTGAATATCGCCATCTGTAGTTGCAGACAGTATCGGCATATCTCCGCCCCAATCTGTATATTTACCACTGGACGGATCTTCTTGGTATTCCTTGATTCCTAAAATATTATTAACACGAGCAGATGTGTCCATAATATCTGTGCTATTCATTTGGTTAATCTGTCCTATATTAGACAGTGCTTCACTGAGTAAAAGTTCAGATTGATTCCCAGAGTCATTACTCAAATCTTTGATCAGCTTATCTACAATTGCCCTTTTAGAGTCTTCGCTTCTGCGAGTTTTTTCTCTTTCAGATTTATTCACCTCATCGCGAATGACTCTATCGCTATAACCAGTAAATATAGACAATTCGGAAATCATCTTTTCTCTTCTGATAGAGCTAGGTTCACTAGTTATAATTGGAACCATTTTTTCACAAATATCTGCAGGATCCATATCCTCATCTTCAAATAAGGATAGTCTCCACGAGAAAGATGAAACCCTTGGAATCTCTTTAAACTTTTCGATTCCATACTTGCGGACAAATTCATCAGGGTCTATTTTAACCCTAACGCCATCTACATATTCATCAGGTAGAAATACAAATGAAAATTTTATATCATGAGTTTTGGCGACAACCTTGTCAAGCATGTCTATTGCCTTTTGTCTACCAGCCTCATCATTGTCTAAGCATATAGTAACATTATACAACCCATTACGGCGTAATGTATTTAAGTGTGCTTCAGAAAAATCTAACCCACAAATACCTACAGCATTTGTCATTCCGTGGTTATGCAAACTTAATGCATCGGAATTGCCTTCTACTACGAAAATAGAATCAGTTGTCTTTTTCGCTTTATCCAATAGATAAAGTCTCTCATTCTTCTTGTAGATGTTTTTCTTTACACCATTTTTAGTCCCGATAAATTTAGGACCATTGATAAGCTTGCCGTCTTCATTCACCACTCCATCATAATTAAGATTTCGTGCCTGAAAGCCGACCGGTCTTCCAAACTCATCACAAATGGTATAAATAAAATTAGAAGGACTAAATAACATTGGATTACATAAATCAATTTCATCAATAAATGTATTTTTAAACCCAAGATTATTTAGGTATTTTCTTAAATCCACGACATCATTACATACGCCGATTCGATACTTTTTCATGAATTCACGACTGAATCCACGCTTCTCCATCTCTCCTAGCTGCTTATCATTTAAATCGGTTTGAGAGACAATATAATTCGAAGTGGCCTCATAGGCCTGATACATATTTAGCTCATATATTTCATCTTCAGATAATTTTCTATATACAAGCTCAATACCGTATTTGTCAGCAAGATATGCAACAGTGTTGTCAACAAATCCCGGACCAGACATAGGTTTGTCTTCTAGTACATGTGCCGCATTGAATATATCCATAGTTGAGCCACAGCTCATGCACTTCACTAGAGGATAACCCTGTTCTGCCATAAACATTGACATAGAAGGATGATGATCATTATGATCAGGATTTAGACAACAAATCTTCTTACCGTTTTCAACATTAAGACCATGCTCATGTAAATACGCAGGTAAGAACATTCGAATACTGTCAAGCTGACTTTCAAAATCACTTATTTTTCTGTAAGACATATCTCGCCTTTATAATTATTATTATTTAGCTTTTTTCTTCGCCACTTTTTCTTTTGCTGCTTTTTCTTCTGCTGCTTTCACTGCAGCTTCAGCGGAATCTGCAAGTTTTTCTGCAGCCTCTGCAGCCGATTGCTCAGCTTCTTGTTCAAGACGATCACGATGTGCTTTCAATTCTTGTCCAAGGCGAGTCATCTCTTCTTCAAATTCCTCGCGTGTAATCAATTTCTTGCTTTCAAGAATAGACAGGATTGCTTCGCAAATTAAGAAATTGGACATCCACTTTCCATCTTGTTCTGCGAATGCTTGGCTAGCGCGACCAAGAGCACTTTGGAAAGCTCCAAGTGCAAAATAAACTTCTGTGAAGCGCTTAGATGCTTCAGAAAAATCTTTAACTTCGATTTGTGGTACTTCTTGTTTTTGTTGTTCAGACATTATGTATATCCTTGTTCTTCTTTTTGTTGTTTACAAATAGTCTTATAGTTGCAATATGCACATTGCCAATCACCGATAGGATTGGCATTTGGATTTTTCGTCCATTTCTCATATTTAGTTTTTGCTATTTCGCCTTCATTCCAAAGCTTAATTACCTTCTCTTTAGAATAAACATGCTCATAGTCGGGCGGTGGTGGCATATCTTTATAATCACGAGCTGAATTAATCTGCTCTTCATATCGTTCAAATACACCCTCTAATGTAATTCCAGGCATATCATAGGAATGATGAACTCCTTTGATATCTTCAGTGTCGATATGGATATATGTTTTACCGCCATCTGGTCTTAAGGTTACCCAGAATTCTCTATTGTTTTCAGGTCCGCCACAGGCTCTATCAAAATAGGTTAATAGAACTCTATTGATACCGCCCCTTTCCGGTGCACTAAAGTAATGCAAATACAAAGCAGCTTGCATTACATTTTGATGCTTAGGCATAGGAACTCTTCCACCAATGCCGGCATATTCGGCCTTAGCGCTATAATTAGCAGAGCTATAAGTTTTAGACTCTACAATAATAACCTCACCGGTATCTGGATCCTTAATGGCAATATCTATTTCGCCGGATAGATAATATTCTGGGATGGAGAATTTTAGATTATTCATCAAAAAGAATCCACCGAGCTTACATTGCTCAATGATCCATTCCTCCCACATTTTACCTGCGGCGAAGATGTATTGACTATACGCTCCAGACGGGTCAGATTCCGAATATCCAGCCAGTCTGTACCACGTTGCTCTTAAACAGCCGCCATGAATTTTAGTTGGATCATCAATATCACGACATGAAGCAGACGATGGATAAAGCGTTTTTAACCTACTGCCCTTTAATGGTGGAGGCGCCAGTATATTATCTTCGATTCTTTTAAAAAATTTCATTATTTAAACTCAGTAATAAAATGAATTAGGTCCATTGGCATATATGGACGCATATCGAAAAAGTGTTCATACGCAATACCATCCTCTTCGATCCGACATTTATAATAAAGACGAATCATCATGTCTTCATCTCTACGGATCATTACACCTATTGGTTCACCTATTTCGCTAAGAGAAACATCAGCATAAGGTGTTAACTCATAGATAGCATTTTTATTATTTGCCATAGCATTAATACATGCTAGAAGAATAGACTTTTTAATGGAGACATGGAGATTTACTCCCTTCGCCGGAATAGCATCTCCGTCAAGAGGGATGCCATTAAAATCTACTTTATCTTCAGGGAAGAAAGTCGTCTTTATGTTAATATTTTCAAGACTATCGATGAAGAATTGTTTTATCATTATTGTTTATTCTCCGAAATAGCTCTTTGGATGTCAGAAATCCATTTGCTAGCGACAAGTTCAATTGCGGCGGATGTTAATCTAAATTCACCCTCTCTTAAAGGCCTCTCTTCGATATGTCGCTCTTTGAAGTTATAAGTACATCTATATATGATGTCCCCGCCATTTTCTCCTGCTACAAGCATCAAGCGTCCATTGCGAATCTCATCATCATTATTGTCAAAAGAAAGACCAATACCTACATAAAGATTATCCGTTCGGAATCTTCCCATTCTTCTATTACCTGTACCTCGTAGGCCATTTATGATATGAGATTTTGTAATAGAGGATAGTGGATGTTTAGACATTTTCTTTTCCCATTATTATTATAAATAAAAAATAGCCGGGCCGTTTCCGACCCGACGTATTATCTCGTAGAGATTGTTACATCTCTAAGTCCATTAAAATCTCTAACAACGTCAATATCCGCAGTCTTAATATAGAATGGACCAAACCGTATAGTTGTTTTATTAATTTTGACGCCAGGGCTAACTTCTGGTTCAAAATCAGTCATGGTTATAAACACTTTTGTATTGTTGTCATCATCAGACTTATTATCCCTAATTTTATTAAGGATAGTTCTAAATTTAATAGGAGAAGGAATTCCAATTAGATTAATGGTAATTTCCTCAAAGACAGATGCAGCTTCTTCATTAGATCCAGAATTGTCAGCCGTTAAATCTAAAACAGAATTGATAACACAATCAATACCGGTACCACGATAGCTAGGCTTGGCAGTGATAAAACATTGTAAATATTTCCCTACCGCAAATAGATCTTTATTATGTTCATAGACATTTGAAAACGCCGTGAAACCATAATCTCTACCATTTATATCTTTAGCCTCAATAAAAGCCATAGGTTTACCGGTTTTAGTTGTGATAGCTCTAACCTTAGAAACCTGACATATAGTTGAACCATGATAAACGCCAGTTTCGGCAACTTGATTTTCAATAAAAACAGAATCATGGTGCATCTCTTTGACATCTTTGGCTATAACATCCATAGGATTTCCAGAGATATATACACCAATAAGCTCTTTTTCTGCCTCTAAGATTTCAAGAAGTGTGAATTCTTTAAACAATGGGTCAACAAAATATTTGTGTTCCATTTTGCAGAATTCTTTAATTCTCTCTTCAGCTTCGGGTGTTAAACCTTTTGCTGCTCTGCATTCTTTTTTTAGTGTTCCTCTAGGATCAAAATCAAGAATAAATTTCGAATACGAGCGAATCAAAACACTTCGTTTATATCCAAAAGAATCAACCGCGCCGGAAAGAATTAAACTATCACAAACCTTCTTATTAATATTAGTAGTTAAAAGATAAGTTCTAAGAAGAAAATCGCCAAAGCTACTATAAGGTCTAAGTTCAATTAATTTGCTAACGGCGCCATCACCAATACCACGAATGCCGGACAAACCGTAAATGATATCATTATTACGGTTAAGACCAAAAGTACCTACAGATTCATTTAAATCCGGCGGCAAAATATTAATACCCTTAGATACAGCATCCTCCATATAAGTCTTCTTCATTGGAGGATCAGTTTCACAAGTAATAATAGAACAATAAAACTCTTCCGGATAATTGGCTTTAAGCCATGCAGTATAGTAAGTCAAATGCCCATACGAGTAGGCATGACTGGCATTGAACGCATACCTCGCAAACTCTAGGAGCTCTTCCCAGAATTGTGCTACTTCTTTTTTGTCTTCACCATTGGCTACTGCACCATTAATGAAGTCTTCTCTGAGTGATGCTAGTTTGGCTGAGTCTTTTTTCCCGATCGCCTTTCTCAGAACATCAGCTTTAATATCAGAGAATCCGCACATTTCTTTTGACAATCTTAGGAATGATTCCTGAAAAATCAATTCGTTATGTGCACTACTAAAGATGTGGTCATACTTAGGAAATCTAAATTTCGTCGGAGGAAGTTCTCCAGAAATCTTTCCTATAATTCGTTGTACCAATCCAGGGATGTTTAACGGCCCGGGCCTGTAAGTTGACACAATTACTGCAATATCATGAATAGTTTTAGGCTTACAAGCATTAACGAATCCAGACATACCAGCTTCTTCAAATTGAAATATGCCATAGTTTCTTTCATTCCAAAGAACTTTATATGCTGCTTCATTATCCATTGGTAAATTATACCAATCGATATCAATGCCATAACGCTTCCTGATCAGCTCTCTTGCAAAGTTAAGAACTGTAAGCGTTTTTAAGCCTAAAACATCTAATTTTACAACATTTGACGTTTCTTCAATTTTATTGCCCTCCCACTGAATAACAGGAACGCCTTTACTGTCCCAAAGTGGAACGTCTTCCCATAGTGGACGATCAGACAATGCAACTCCACAGGCATGGACCCCTTGGCTGGATAAACAATCGCTAAGCTTAATTGCATCATCCCAGACCTCTTTTACTTCGGGGTCTGAGTTATACAATGCCTTAATTTCATCGTCTTCTTTGAGTAATACGTCAAGTGGAGGACATCCAATTTCAGGCATCATGGATGATATCTTATTTGCTTTATCAAAACCCATACCATGAATACGTGCAGCATCTTTAAATGCCTTTTTGCCGCCAGTATAGGTTAGTGTCCCAAGATGCGCAAATCCTTCTCCATACTTATCTTTAAGCATTTCAAATACTTCAGCGCGTCTTTCTTTCTCGACGTCTGAATCGATGTCTGGGAAGCCTCCGCCAACAGTATGAACTTTACCATCCGGCGGGGCCGCTACAATTCCGAGTAAATATGCAATAGAAGAATTAGCTTCATTTTCCTCTATACCCTTAATACCTGCATTGTATAAATTCAAATGATACGAATCTATATGATGTAATTCACAATGATTCAATTCGAACATAATATTTGCTTTATGTTCTTTAAACCAATCGGTGTCAGAAAAAGATAAAACTAATTCTCTTAATGTTTTATATTCAGCCATTCTCTTCACCTGTATCATTATGGAAATTTGCTAAAGAACGATAACCCTCTTTGAGTCTTTTCTTTAGATCAGATTGTTCTTTGCCAAGAGCAATTCGCAAATCCTTAAGGCGTTGCTTTTCCTTTTTCGATTTGATAATTCTCAATTCGATATAATCAAAATCAAAGGGATTTATAGTACTTTCGATATAGCTGTTTATAGAGTTAATTTTTTCATTAAGTGCTCTAAATTGGTTTTTATTAAAGTGTATCTTCCTTTGGGTTTCGCTAATATCTTTTTTAATGCCGCAAAGGTATAAAGAATCCCCATATCTAAGTTCCTTTTCCCGGATCTTATCTTTATATTGTTGAATTCTTTTTTCTATATTGGCCAAATCTTTAGGAGATGCAAAATACCTCAATCCCTCCAGCATAAGAATAGATTTTTCAAACCTTCTAATTCTATTTCGCGTTTTTCGCCTAGGACTAGAACAGTCTATGACATATTTATCCATTTTCTTTGCTCATGTAATACATCAATGGCTGAACAATATAGGCGACTCTGTCTTCAATGTTGGATTCTTTTGGCAGTAAATCTACAATTAAAGCTTTCATTTTACCTTTAATTTCAGCAGAATGGGGCTTGGTGCAATCAAAAGCAATTGGCTCGGCCGATACAAGAGGTATTACCTTTTCGCTAAACTTAACGTAGCTTCCATCTTGAACTTCACCAACTGGAACAAATAAACGAATGCGTCTAGTGTCAAAGTTTATAGTATCTGTATGTTCAGAAACCACACAATCTTCAAATTCTTCAACCTCAACGCCGGCAACAATATAATCGTTTGACGCATTGTATTGTTCAATTTGCATTTCGAATCCAACCATGGTCAGATGAGAAAGTGGCGTTCTATGTGCTTTAGGGTTAACTAATCCTGCTGCATACAGGAAGTTTGTATTCCAAACTCCGGAGAGTTTATCCATACTATTAGGATACATACCAATGGACTCAACAATAGAATCTAGAAGTCCTGGATTTTTGAACAGTTTAAAATCAGGAACACGAACATGGCCAGAGTCACAACCATCAGTATAAATAAAGCTGCCTTCAATAACTTCTGTATAGCTCATATTTGGTTTAAAGAAACTTGAGCTATAGCTTCTATCAGGAGGACAGGCGACAATAAAAGCATAAATACCGGCGCCGCCGATATGTTCAAAATCGGTATTACGATTAATTTCAAAACAAAGCTCAGTAGCTTTTGATTCGTAATGCTTGCCATTGTATTTTAAAGAAGATTGAAATAAAGGAATCAGAAAACTTACAGTACCCGGAGGTTCATAACCGTAAGGATGACCTTTGAGTTCTCCGGATTTTCCAGGAATCCAAATTCCACATAGGGCATTCAAACCTTCTTCGCAGACTTCATAGCCTTCAGCAAGCTCTTGGGCGATCTTCATTCCAAAATCCCCAGGCTTCTCATTTACATTGCCAAAGTACCCATATTTACCGAGGTCAGAATATTTAATATCTGCATACACACTTCTAAGCATGTATATTGGTGAGTCTTTCATTTTCTAATTCCTTTATCATTTCATCGTATGTTATATATACGACCTCTTCTTCTTTATTTTTTACTTCGTGAATCCTAGATAAATTTGAGATTCCAGGCACAGCCTCTATGATTGAGACTATATTAATACAATTCGCAGACTGAATTTTTGAGCCTCTTTTTATCCGAATAAGTTCACCCTCCTTTAATTCTATGTATTTATCGTTTATAAATAATTTAGAATCTATAACTGGAACGATGTAAAAATACTCAGGAGGAATACAAGTAGAACGGACTACAAAATCAAAATTATGATCTAAAAAATTTTCACCAAGAACAACAAAAGATATAAATAAAGAAGGATCTAAATAAGGCTTTTCATATTCTTGAAAAATAATATCTGCAATTGGTTTACATTTTATGCCAATGAAATCTTCGAATTTCGCAGAGTATAAAAAGCGTTCATTAAATCTCCTCCATAGTCTATTTCTAGAAGAGGAGACCAGTTCGGTTATAATCATTCGGACAGGCCAGCTTTTGCTAAACCATAAAATACTCCAGTGTCGCCATTCCAGCTTTGGAATTTTTCTGCAATAACATGGAGCTCAGTAATATCCATAGCTAATAGTGGAAATTCTTCAAAGAAGCTTTTAGTAGAAAGTCCGCCGTATCCAATCATAATGCCGCCGGGACGAAGAAGTTTATCATAAACTTGAGTCGAATAAATATTCGTAGGGTCAAAAGCAAGTTCGTCTGTCAAATCACAGACAATCAAATCATAAGTTTCAGATTGTTCATTATGTTCCGACAAAAAGGTTTGGATATCTTTTTCTACAATATTTAGGAATGCTTTGCCAGTCATAGCAGCATATTGCTTTTTAAATTGACCATTGGCGGCAGTGTGATGAGGTTTAAACTTGGTAAAGTATTCTGTGATACTAGGGTCTACAATTGTTATACGGTTATCATATGATAGGAATGTGCATTCACTGATTAATTGAAAATCGCCACCGCCAATAACAAGGATATTGTTCCATTCTTCTGGTGCCTTATTATCAGGGAACATTCTTTGATAGACCTTATGGAACATTCGTGGATATTTAAAATAATCTCGACCAGTAGCCCATTGGATCATGCCGTCAATATAGTAACCGAAAGATCCGCCTGGGCCCTTTTTAAATTCAAGCTCCATGTCTTCTTACCTCATCAAAAACAAAACAGTTATCCTTATCGATATCTGTAACGTTATATTTTTTAATAATATCTTCCTTTGTTGGGAAGTTTCTTGTTTCACCGTAAAGAATTCGGTACTCTTCGGCGATCATGCTCTCTTTTAAGCAAGGAACAACGGATTGGGCAGTAGAAACGATAAGTGGAGTCCATGTATTTACCTCACACGCGTCGAATTCATCTTGGATTAAACAAGCCCGAATACAGATAGCCTTAATGGCTTTAAGTATAGACATTTTACATGAACGAGGATGTAAGAATACGGTTCCGCCAATAATTGAATTTGTTTGATCCAAATCTTGACAGAAAAATCCAACGTCCTTTTGTCCGTTATTTACTATATATAAATCCTGCGGAGCTTTTGGATAAATGTATTTTTTAAACCAATCAAAGTTATAACATTTATCTAATTCTTCGTCTGCAACACCAAAGCTTTTTAGCCAGTCCTTAAAGGTTCCGCTGTAATCATTAATAACCCAATCTTTATTTGAGCACTCTACGAGCCATTCAAAGTCTGCCTCTGTTGCTTTTCGCACTAAAACCATTCAATTAACCTTTCATAATCATGAAATCTTTTGTGGTAACATCATCGCTGTCTGGACTTTTACCATCATAAAATGGAATCCAGGCCATAGACTCCATATATTTAGTCTTATTGTCAGTGTTACGGAATCTCGTTTTAACCCTTAGACAAACCTTATCGTCTGTAAATGCCAATACCTCATATGGTACATAGGCCTGATCAAACACAGTATCATACAGACTAACATTACCTCTATGCAAAAAGTTTTCAGCAAGGCTCAAATCTCTTAATGTGATTTCAATTCTGTTGATTGCTTCCTGAGTTCCGAGCACAAAATTGCGATAATTGTAATTAGAAATACTTAATTTGACAGATACCGCTTCGTTAAACATTGCGTCAGAAAGATCTGGATAAAAGGTTTCCTTTATAAACCTTCCATAGTCATCATCAATAGACAATACATGCGAATGGTCTTTTAATAGCCATGCCATAGACCCGGCACGATAAATGACATCGCGTTCAGTTTTGAAGCAAACTCTTTTTGCAAATTTAACACATTTTACTCGGACAGGTTGAAAGTCGTCATTTTTATTAACTTCAATGACTTCATATTCGTTACCGAATTTGTCTTTAAGAATCATGCCGACTTTGACATTTTCAAGTTTCATTTTGATTCACCTTTCAGTTTGAGAGATTCAACGGTAATACAGTCAGTATCGCAACCCTTTTCCAGTACAACTTTTTTAGACTTGTAAATATAGAAACTTTTGCCAGCCTTATTAAAGTATACATCGCCAAGTTTTTGAACCTGAATTGGTTTCAAAAAATTAGTGCATTTTAGTTTAACTGGCATTGAATCATCGCCGGTGATTTTCTCAATAATATATTCATTGTCAAACTCATCTTTAACGATTTGGCCAACTTTAACATCTTCCAGCTTCATTTAATTCCTTCCTGACTAATAGCTATTTTTAATAGCTCATCAACTTTAGGATAAAAATAATCAATTATTTCAGACAGATTATCAGCCTGAGAGTTTACAGCAAGAATTGTGGAGTACATAGGTTTTACTACAAAATCTTGCCACGAATCAGATAGCCAATACAGATCCTTTTCAACACCAGCTTGCCTGTATTGTATATTTTTGACAGGACAATGGGTTAAATCTTTTTCGTTCTCTTCCACTAAAGGGAATGACTCATTGTCTGACTTCAGGTTATTCTTATTAAAGAACTGAATAACTTTCGGAGAATAAAACATCTCTTCTTCATTAGCTGCATGATCACGGCACATATAAATATTGCCGCGCGGAGAAATAGCTCTTACGTTCTTAGAACATAAATCCTTATCTCCCTGATGATACCAAGAAGCAGCTAACAATTCTTTCGCTACAAACAAGGATCGCTCTTCTCCGGAAATAAAAATGTCCCTAGAAATTTCCATAATGCCTTTAAATAAAGCACCAAAGAAATCCCTAGGGATAATAACAGCTTTGTCTGTCCTATATATAGTGACCGGCTCATAGCTAAAGGTATCAACACCAAGCGCCGAAAAGAATTTATAATTAGAGAACATATTCTCAAATTTAGATCGACCATATAAAACAGAGCTTAAAGTAATGTTCAAATCTTCAGATTTTCGCATTGTCTTAATATTATTCAGGACGGCATCAAACTGGGCCTGATTTTCAAAGCGCTGCTTATTCTCTTCAAACGTAGATCCATCAAGAGAAATGAGAACTTCATCTAAAACGTAAGACAGAGAAAGAATCTCTTCCTCTGTCCAGTTAGCAAATAATCCATTAGTATATAGCCTAGTGCCAATATCCATATCAAGAGAGCTACAAAAGTTGATGATATCAAATAGCTCTTTTTTATGAAGGGTAGGTTCACCTCCATAAAATTCAACAATGGATCCTGTCTTTGCATATTTTCTAATGAAATCTTTAATCTGTTCTAAATTCGCCAATACAGGAGACATATTCTTAGACTGTATACAGCAATAAGAACAATCCAAATCACAATGATTACTGAATACAATACTAAGAATATACATTTTAATCTTTCACCGGATTGTCTCTAAAATAAGCTTGAATCTGAGATGGAATTGCTTTACGGGCAGAATCATCCTCATCAAAGAATCCCATAATATAGTCGTTATAACCAAATCGGGTTTTGTACGATTTAATCTTTTCGTAAATATCTTTTATATACGCCCATAACCAATCAGTCTCATAATCGAATGCAAATTGGTATTTAAGATATTTAAAATCAGACTCTTGAATTCCGTCAAGTGCAACGTAACATTTATACAAATGATCTACGAACTCTCGCAAACCTCTAAGATCAAGCGCAGCCAAATCTTTATCATTTCTTGGCAATGCATATTTCTCACAATAAAATTGAGAGAATCTCAGAAGCGGATATTGTTCAGACTCAACATCAACAAATTCAAGCTCTTTATCGATAACCTCTTTAAGGGCATTATAAGCATAAAGAGAATATTCGTCATCTTCAATGTTGGAGGCAAAATAAAAAATCTTTTCTGCTCTTTCTAAGGATCCAACTTCGGAAACCTCTAGAACTTCAAGCGCTTTATCATAATTGCCTTCAGCGACCGTCATCGTGTTATTGAGTTCAAAAAAGCTGATCGCCATTAGCAACCACCTCCAACTACGTCTTGATGCGAATGTGTATGAATCATCAGTGCTTCAATGACACGACGAATATCGTTAATGTCACGCACACTGATATCATCATCTGTAGTTACCCGTCTAGAAACACCATTCCCAAACGGTAAAGCTTCCTGTCCTGAGCCATTAGTCCATTGAGGAACTGAAAAGCCTGTAGGAGAACTAGTTTCTGGCATAGAAATCCTTTCTTGTAAAAACAACCTACATCATTATAGGCATAGTATATTTTACAATAAGATTTTATCCTTTACTACCTTCAATTCGTATATATGCAGCATTAGACACTAGCATAAAATATAAAACCGCGGCTAATTCCAATAAGGAATCCGGTTGATGTACATGCCACACTATTCCTGCATTTAACCTATCATTAAGAATGAGAGAATCTAAACGTTTTTCGCCGTCTTCCATTTCAAGGATTCTGGCTGTTAGTCCATAAATATTGGTAATTTCATTTAAATTCATGTTACCGCTTTTACGAGCTGTAAAATAAACACTCGGATTAACTACTTCTGGCAAACAGCTTAGTAGCAAATCGTCTTCATCACAGGAAATATTCAACGTATCCATAAAGGACATCCAATTATGATCAAAGCCGGATTTAACTACTTCTTTAATGAATTCATACTTTTCTTTTACCGACAAATTGGTATAAGCAGAATAACATGCAAATGTTGAAGTATTTAATTTTGGTAGCAATTCATTTTGAAGGTATTGTAAAGACATTTTTATTTTCTTTCTGTTGTTAGCCACTCTTTTAATGGGTAGCCTTTAATTTCAATAACCGGTAATTTTGCGCGTCCGGCGTTAAGATAACGACTGAACATTAGTCCATATGGTATAGGGTCAATAGCAGTAATACCTAATGCATAAGAGAGTAAAGACCCCGCGGCACTATTGTGCACCATACAGATATTAGTTCTAAAAGAACAATCTTCATCAACCATAAGATCATAAACCCTTACAGGCTCATCCTCATTATAGAAACTAGAAAGTTCAAAATTTTCGATTGAATCGGTTTTATAATCTTCAACTTTAGACAGAATTTCATCGGATAAAGTTCCTCTATCCAATGTGTGTATTTGTCCGTCTAATTCAATAGCAGGGATAAATCCATGGTTTTTTGTTTTTACTTTATGGTCTTCTGTGAGGTGCATCATACCATATTCTGTTTCCAGAGTAACCATATCTCTATAGTCTACAACATATTTAGTGGTATGATATACAGACTTCCATCTGCTATTATGTGTCCATACCATATCGCCGACTTTGACAAATTCAATCGGACAATAATATATGGATCCGGATCTATTAATTAGAACTTTAGTTCCCTCAAATAGGCATCCTCTGCCAGGGCCAATCATAATGCCTTTCGCTTTAGCTTCATCAAGAATCTCTTGTAGTACCAAAGGATAAGAACTAAAGCCCATTTTGGAATACATATCCAGCTCTTCTTCCAGTCTATCTAAATACAATGCTTTTTGTTCATCAGAAAGCTTTTTAGAGTATTCCGAATACCATTGCATTGCCCGTCCTCTTAAAACAGAGTCGGGATCAGAATATGGTGAAGGAAAAATGATGTCTTCATTTTTAGGTAAAACCACATTGCACATATCTGCAATTTTATTAGTATTGGCAAAGGCTTCTTCATCTTCAGGATTAGAATAATATTCTTCAACCAATACATGATATGGCTTAACATAATACTGACTAGGTTGATAGAACATAGAGTTGCTATCCACGTCAGCATCTTCTTTGCTGGAGTCTGTTAAACCGGCGGCCTTAATCGCCTTATTGATTTGACCGCCAGTATTAACCATAACCAATTTTGCATGACTATCAGATTGCCAAGGATAAACATAATGACTATCACAAGTAATAATCATAGGTATATTATGCTTTTTGGAAATCTCAACCAAATTCTTATTAGCAATATCTTGCTCTTCTAAACCGGTATAAGTTTTTTCCAAATAAAATCTATCGCCGAAGATCTCTTTCAGCTTTAGTGCAATCTGTTCAGCCTCTTCGGGTCGGCCATCTAAATATAACTGATTAATTGGTCCGCCAAGACAAGCGGATGTACAAATCAAGCCTTCATTGCATTCTTCAAGAAGTGCTAAATCAAAGCGGGGCTTATAATATTTATAACGTGTCCAAGCAATTGATGTAGCTTTCATAAGGTTTTTATAACCTTGCTCATTAATAGCAATAAGCAAAATATGATAGTTCGCCTTATAACCTTCTATCTTTTCTTTAATAGATCCGGCATGAAGAGTCATATATCCTTCATTGGCAAAAATAGGTTTAATGCCATGTTTAGCACAAATCTTAGCCTGTTCATGATGACCAATCATATTGCCATGTTCAGAAAGGCATAGGCCTTTCATCCCTAGAGCTTTTACCCGTTCGCAATATTCTTCAAGCTTACCGAAGCCATCTAAAGGACTATAAATGCTATGAGCATGTAAATTCGTATACTTCCCGATATCTTCGGGTTTAATATCACCATTTGGATTTTCAGGAGTGGATACAAAGTCCATTAATAGTCCTTTCTTACTTAAGCAGTTATTTAATATATTGGGTCAAATCAGGTTTCCAATAATTAGGACCCTTAATGACTTTACCTAATTCATTTTTGACGGCTTTGCCATCAACAAATTTAGACATATTAGAGGCATGAACCTCATTGAATCCAGATTCAAGGTCCAGGCCAAATGTAATAGCAGCGCCGGTATTTACATAGTCGATATCAACAATGGCATCATAGACGCCAACCAGGTCAACATTAAGATCCTTGTCTTTCAATTCAAAAGAAAGATCTTTGAGCTTTTTCAATCCGACATTTAGAGTATCAAGAACCTCTTTGATATTGTTATTATTCTTAGCTTCATCGGATAAAACAGCTTCAGCCATTTCAATTGTTTCTTCGAGAGTCAATTGGACACGAAGAAGAGAGTCAGCAGAAGGCGGAATAGTCGCCTTCTCGTTCACAGTCTGGCCTGCAATAGTCATAAACTGTTTAACTTTTTCTGTATGGCTTTTAATGCCAAACAGTTTTGCAAATTTACACATCATAAGGTTACCAATCATCCATACTTGATAGAAAAACATTAATATCCATCCTCAACTGTTCCAGGCGCTCCAACTACTTGGATTTCATCATCACGACCTGCATTGTTAACAAGTTCTTGAAGTTTATCTAATTCGGAAGAATTGGCTTCATAATATGCTTTAAGGCCAGTTTTACCTTGAAATTTTAAAACTTCGCCATCTTCAGTACAATAAGGCAATGTGTACCAGGCTCCGCCTTTTTCAAAAACATCTTTGGCAATAGCAGCTTCAATAAGTTCTTCGACTTTATTAAAACCAACACCAAAATAAAGATTAGATTCACCAACACCAAAAGGACTACCGACTTTATTCTTAATTATAGTAAAGTCCACGGTTTGACCAATGAATCCATCGCCAGCTGAATTTTTAATTCGCATTGACGGAGTCGAATTTACTTTAACACGACTTGAGCAATAAAATGGAATGGCTTTTCCACCAGGGGTAGTAACTCCGCCCCACATATCCATCTTGTCCCTTACCTGATTAACAAAAATCATAGTAGTATTAGCTTTCTTCAAAGATTCCAAAAGCTTGGGTAAGGCTTTGGACAGGAAGCGGGCTTTCTCGGCCATCGTTTCTTTGTCGTAATCGCCATTCAATTCGCGTTTAGTCATTAACGCTGGAACACTATCAACGACAACTAAACTAAAGGCGCCGGTAGCAACCGCGCCGTCAATAACTTCAAAAACGTTTTCAGCTTCTTGCATTTGAAGAAACACAACGCCTTCATCATTTTCGCAGTCAAGGCCCAGCTTTTTCATGTAATTGAAGTTTTGGGCCTGCTCTGCATCCACATATAGAATGTATTTATCAGGATATTGTCGACGCGCATTTGCACAAGTCAAAGATACAATAGTTGACTTGCCAGAGCCGGACGCGCCAAAGATTTCGTGAATACGACCTCTGACCCATCCTCCATTACCAAGGAGACCATCAAGAATGGCAGAACCAGAAGAGATGGACTCAAATTCCTGATACTGACCATTGGAGAAGATATCATTGCCTTCTCCATACTTCTTATTCATTGCGGTCTTAAAGTTAGTCATTGCCCTTTTGACGTCGGGCGAAACGTTCATTTCTATTTTAGACACTTCTGCGTTGTCCTTTTAAATTAGAGTTATTATTGACCTCTAGTAGAGTATCTCTCCTCTAGAGATACCAGGTATCCAAGACCACCAAGTCTTGAATCGAAAATTTTAATTTTTTCATTTTGAATATGCCAATAATCCAAAAACGATTCTGCTATATTCATTGCAATATATTTTGTCTTGCATTCTTCCATAGCCATAGAGTTCAATGCCTCAATGCTGGGTCTGCGCTTAACTTCTTGAGCTTCGAAACGCTCCATGATTTCTTTTTTAGATGCCAGCATTGCAGCTTGATAATGAACTTCACAGGTTTTATATGCCGCTTTTGCATAAGCATAATTAGAGTTAACAATGCGAAGAATTTCTATAAACCTTGCATTTGCCGCCCGCAAATCAGCAGTATCCGAATGCTCATTAATAACTGGAAGTTGAACCTCCCTTTCCCATTCGGTCAAAGATTTTCCTCTAAATGGAACATTTTCCATAAAAGAAGAAACATACTCATCATAATTGCGATACCCAATCATGGATGTTTCAATAGTTTCAGACATATTATTTCTCTATTTCGGGTGAATCGGAAAAACGTTCAGACATTTTAATTAGAACATGAACCTGAAGCATAAGTTGCAATCCAAAATTATCCGGATAGGTTAAGCACATTTTTTCAACTTCAAAGCTATCGTTATAATTAAATTTAGGAATATTGGCATCTAACACTATATGCGCAAGCGAAAAGACTCGCAGCAAATTAGCAACAGATAAAATAAACTCGGCATTAGTTGGACTTTCTTCTTCTATTACTTTGTTTAACTTCGCTAATATCTTTTTTATTTTCTTTATTTCCATTTTGTATTTCTTCCATTTGCAAGCCGTATGACACGGCAACCGCAACAGCATCAGATTCATCGTAATTATTGAATGTAAAATTCTCAATATTTACAACAAAATTCTTTAATGATTCTTGAACCTCATTTTTATCGGCTCTTCCAGAGCCTGTAATTATTTTCTTAACTGTTTGCGGTGCAATTACATCATAGCTTTTACCAAGTCCACGTATAATGTGTCCCTTATACAATCCCGCCAATTCTGCAAGATCAGTTAGTCGTCCTGGTGAACCAAAGCTATAGTTTTCTAATACAAAAAATTTAGAGTCCTTAATTGAACTGAAGGACTCTGTCGCAAAAATAAAGCATTCTAAAGATTCTAATTTCTTATTAAAACCTTTTGTCCTTGGATTGGGCGTAATAGACTTAATATCAATTAGATTAAATTTACTATCACCCAGGTACTCAACAACTGCCAATCCGGTATTGGTAACAGATAAGTCAATACCACAAAAATAAACGCTCATAATTAACCGTTATCATTATTTAAACTTTCAAATACACCCGCAAGAAGTGTCAAAAAGTTTTTATCAAGGACCCCTTGAATTGGAATTGAAAGTACGAATCTTCCAGATCTTCTATCAGGATCAAACACAGTAGTCGCCAAGTTAACCAAAAACATATTTTCACTATGATGATAAATATATGTATTATGATTGGTTAGTATCGGGGTATAGTTATTGCTGATCTGTTGACCTGCAGGATGTTCAAATGCCAGAGATCTAACAAACTTATGATACTCTTCTCTGTCAGCAGACATTGGCGGTTTGATTTCATCCTCTTCAAATTCATATCTTATATTGGTTAGATACGAACCGAAAACATAGTCATCAATACCGCCTACGGAGTCAGCCAGATAGCTGTTAGAAATCATATAATTACGAAGCTTAAATAGTTTCGAAATGATTTCGCTTGCATTATATGCAAAAAATGCATGAAATCTTACATCTATTTCTCCGGTTAAATAAGGAGCACGGATAATTTCTGAAACCCTATTTGTAGCCTCATTCATATACTCTTTATCGAAAAGTCTCAAATTAGGAATAACAACTCTCATTGCATTATTATTAAATGTTACGGTAGTACCTGTCAAGAGCTTTCTGATATGAGTATTTAAAGATCTGCGATAACTATCAATAGTAAAATCCTTAAATTTTACTTTTGTGTTACGCAATTCTGCAACATTTGAAACAGCTGCACGCAAAAAAATTTCATTTTCCAAAGGGGACATGTTAATATCTTTCTGTTTTAATTTAATCAATATGAATCTAAATCGTCACAATCGCTGACGCATTGGTTATGAATGTCAATGTACAATATACGAAGTATTTCCAAAAAGTCTTTATTAAAGAATAAATAAATAGGAAAGTATAAACGACTAGAAGGCATCATACGTAAGAAAAACTCACCAGGATGAACCCTATCATGTTTCATGCTTTTATCAACATGAATATAGTTTACCATTTCCAAATTTTTGAAATTTAATTTGTTCCATTCAGCAAAGTTCATATAATATTAGATGGAACATTTGAATGCCTATAGATTTTGAAGTCAGGAATCTTTAAACCTATATTCATGTTTCTAGAATCGTATGTTATTCTATCTACCACTACGTCCATTTCGTTCATGCCAAGGAAAGACCCTATTTCATTTTTAATTCGCCAGCTAAAATTATCCTCATCAAATGTAAAATCTTTTCCTGACATTTGAGATATTAGACATAAAATTAGGCGTCTTAGCAAATAGGGTCCCATATTTAATATCCTTTACATGGCTCATTATAAAAAATGAGATTTATTTGATTCCAGATTTCATCAAGATTCTGTCCATAATGCTTGGAGCCTGTGGATTAACTCTGTTTAAAACAGTGCCCTTGACCATTTCCAATGCGCCAATAACTTCATATGCGGCCCAATTATCGTCAATAGAGAAAGAGATCGAACCATCTTTTTCTTTAATTACGATCATTTTTTCATCCGACCGTTCAGGATCTTCTCTTTCTTCAGAAATAGGAGCATTAAACTTATCTGGATCTGATCTTTCTTTGAAGACTGGCCCGCTAGTGGTCATAACTTCGCTTTCTGTTGTTTCTTCTAGATTCTTGTATTTCATATTACTCTCTTCTCAAAATAAAACGAATTCTATCTGACTCTGAAATTAATGCAAGCTTAACTAATGAGCAAACATCTTTAAAGGATATATGTACACCTTCGCTTGGGTCTTTAACGATATTTCCAGGATACACTGTAATCCGCTGACCACTGTTGGATTCCAACACAACAGATTCCATAAGTTTTAAAGATTTACCTAATCCAGGGTCGCTCAGCTTCATCGAGTCAATCATACGGTCAATCATTTCGTCAACCTGAAATGAGACTTCGGTTCCATCTGCCGTTTCCTGGACTACAGAGAATGCTGTAGGAGCATTATCAGGTCGGACATAGGGTTGCTCAGGTTCAGCCTCTTCGGCGGGTTCCTGTGCACTCTCAGGCGCTTTCTGGGCTACATCATTAATGGGTTCCTGCTTAACCTCTACCTGTTGAGCCTCTTGGACTTGAATCTGAGGCTGGGGCTGACTGTGTTGAACTAGACTTGGATACCATTCGGAGAATTTAGCTGCAATCTTTTGGACGCAATTCCAGAGCATAGCCTTATCAGATACCAAGCAATGTGGCAATGCATAATGGGAAATGGATTCTGATAAGATGCAAACTGCAACCTTTTGTACGTCATCAGTAAAGTCTTTAAGAAATGCATATCCCGGATATCCTCGTTCTTTAGACAACGGCATAGTTACTTTTCCGGACGTCTCATTGAAGCATAGAAAAATAGATTTACCAGAAACATTCAGATCTTCAGAATCGATATCAATAATTCGTACAAACTCTGGGCTAATATGGGCTAAAGAAAAAATACGTTTAATTGCTTCAGACTCTTGAGAAGTTACACGTCTACTCACTACATAAATCATATTATGCATATTATTATCCTTATTTTAATAATTTAATTGAAAGCCGCAATTCAATAGATTATATCCATCCATTTAAAGCGCTTTCATCTTTGCCTTCTACATAAAGTCCGTTTAGGAAATCTTTTCTGAAAATTAAAGGACATGGGATTATATTCGCAGTACCTCTGGATCGTTGTCTTACCAAATTTAGAATTAAATTATAATTACCCTCATTGGATTCTGTTAGATTAATTCCATATAGGTTAAGACCAAAAGAATTGTCGAGGATAAACAGTTTTACAAATTCTGCTATCGCATCTGTAATGTCAAGGAATTGATGACCGGAAAGAAAACCGACATCAATATCTTTTGACATAATGCATATATCCTTATATTTCAGATCAGTGGGATCAAAAATATTCTTATTTAATTTTAGATTCAATTCACCTGCTATAAGTTTATCCCATAGCTCGGATTTATCATTAAAATAAGAATGCATCAGTATGTCTGGATTGACAATCTTATTGGCTCCATGCCTCATATATAATGCATAATTAATGATACCCTTCTCAGAGGCATCATATTCGCGGCGCTCTTTAATAATATCCAAACATTTTTTGCGGGCTTTAGAATCAACTTTAGAAACAAAACCAGTCGTAAAGTCAAATTTCCTAGTTCTGCCCAAAGAAGAATACTCAAGGATTCCATTCTTAGGATAGAAATATTGAGTCTTTTTATAATTCAGATACAGTCCACCTTTATTGATAGCCTTTTCGAATTCCGCATAAAATTCTTTGACATTACATTCCTCTCCGAGAAAGAGTAGATCATCTACATATACATAAATTCTTGCACGGTTCGAATATAGCATATCCTTTCTAAAGGTATTAAAAATAAGATTATTCAAATAGCAAGCAGCCAAATCATTTGCATATCTAGCTCCAGTAGGGATAATGCCATTATGGAATAGGCAACTAATAAATCCCCATAAAGCAATTTCAATTCGCTCAAATACTCTAAGCTCTTTATTTTCAGTTTGACTTTTGCTATACATAAGTATATTTTTAACAAGGAAAGTCTTAGAGAGATATTTAATAACATTTTCAAATCTTACAGAGCGAAAGAACGAAGAGATATCTGACTTAATGGCCATCTGATCGTAATTAATGTCTACATACGAATCTGTAGAATTCTGATTTTTAATTAAATTCAATCTAGGGGTTAGGCGGCCTATTAAGGGTCTAATATTAGAATGGATCTCTTTAATCCTATCTGAATAAATGTCGGGGATCTGCTTATTAATATAGCAAACTTCACGACCCTTATCAGTTCTAAAGTTTCTGAAAAGAATGGTGTTGTTACAATTGCCAACAAAATCTGATAAGGTTTTTACTTTTTTCGAATACTCATCAAAGTCAATTGAGAATAAATTATTATAATCAACGAGAGTTTCAATCGCGTTTAAAACATCTTCTTTTGGAGTCTTATTGAATAACTTTTCAGGAAACGAAGAGTCAATAGAGCATTCTTCGTTTTCAATTTTTTCGATAATATTTAAAAATGTTTGAGACAAATTCATCATAGGTGCTAAAAATCTCAAACACAAATTTTTATCTTCCATTTTAACTTCCTTGAAAGTAAAGAACGGTCGACATATTTAATGTCGACCATATACATTAAACCCGGATTGTTTTCAACACTGTTTCCACGGTCGGGATTGGCAAGCATGTAAAATTAATTCTTGCAGGAACTACATCTGGACCGCTCATTAAAGAGCACAGCCAGTTATGTCCTACTAAAGCAGCCGTATCGTTGGCAACCAAGAACTGTTCTTCCAGCTCTGTATCCGCATCAGCTTCGGCGCAAGAATAAATTTTTACTTCTTCATCTGCCGTCAACGTTTCCGGAGACATAGTGAAGAAGCTTAATGATCCAATAAAGCCACTGGTCAAACCATATGGAGTGGCAAACAATTGGCCATGTGCCAGCTCATTCCCAATATCAACAATCCAACCGCAGAACTGTAATGAGTGGACCGCGCGTCTTGCATTTTGATTATCAACAAGATTAAATATGACACAATAATTGTCATCGTAAATCATATTCTGCAGAACATTGATATTGGAAAAGTGATTGGTGTCAAAACTTGACTTATCAGTCAAATACTTGTCGATATATTGAACATTGATATCTTTAAGCGTTGCTCCATATCGAAGAGCCATGATTTCCGCTTTATTTTTACCAATATCTGATTCAACAAAGTTCTGCCGAATCAAATTTTTGGGTTCAATTTGGTCGCCATCAACAAGAATCAAAGAAAAATGATTGGCAAGTAATTTCTTACGCTTCATATCATTGATGGTTTTTGCAAGTTTTGGAATTAACCAAGAGCCAGTTCCGCCACAACCAACAACAATAATGCGATCAAGCGGTTTTTTAGGGGTATTAGTTTCGGCGGATGAAAGACTTTGCATCAATTTTGTCATTTCATAATCTTCAACTTCTTTCTGATGCTTATTGATTTCATCTTGAGTTGAAATAAATTCAATTTTCTTTCTGCCAAGTACAGCATTTTGCATAAGGTATTTCCTTTAAAAATCTTTTAAATAAGCGGCAATTCGTTCTGGTAGATACAAAAAGCTCAAATTATGGTCTTTCATAAGGTCAACAGCACTATTAGGAGAAGCCATACTGTTAAAAGAATCTTCCACACCACTAATAGCAGATGCAATCACAACGGCAAATGCTTTTGATGGATCTTCAATTTTGCTAAGCCCTTCACGATCACCATATTGTACATCTGAAAGACCTTCCAAAAGGTTAGACATAAATGAATTCAGAAGCTCTGCGAACATATAATACGGATGTGTTTCCGGCAAGCTTACAGCATTTACGAAATCAGAAACGATGGATTCAATTTCTTTGAATTCAGAGTCGCTATACAAAAGCTCATCGCCAGGCTTGGACATTCCTCTCAGTATAGAGGAAATATATCCATATTTGGTTCTGTCAATCGTGGCTTCAGCGCCAGTTTGCCATCGTTTTTCTATAGCGGTTGATCCTACAGTTGAAGCATTGTTAGGATAAAGAACAGAATCCCAAGCGCTGTCATAACTCCCGTAAGAATAACCCAGATATCCTGAGTAAAAGTCATTGTCGTCTTCGATTTTTGAGACGTTTGCGGGAGTTGATTGGCCGCCCGTGTAAGGAAACCCCTTTGATTTAGATTTGCCATAATTAGCATAAGCTCCATAGTTATAAACTTTAGCTTTAACTTTTGCGTAATCCTCTTCTGGGATTTCGAAAAGGAATTCGCAACCTTCGGTAAAATCAAAAATATCTTCCAGTTCTAATGGAATCAATGCATCTGCACAGCATACGCGTTGAACGGTTTTATATGTAAATGTTCCGTCAGGTTTATTTACCAAATTGCCAAATACAAATGAGTAAATTCCATGTTTGCCTTTTTCATCTGAATTGTCTACGGATGAATAGAATGCCTTTTTACTATTCCTCTTACGTTTAGGTTCGACTGACCTAAATCCGCCCTTTCGGTATTGAGATTGTTACGTCATCTCGCGGTGTGGGACTATATCATCACTGATTATTATCAGTGCCTTGCGCTTGGGGCCGTATCCCTACTCTACTCGATTCTATGTAATTAATTACAAAGTCTTTCGATAGTCTCTGATCGTTTCTTACCGATTGATTATATTCATCAAGTAAGACTTCGATGCTGATTGCCCTAGATAATTTATCCTTAAGGGTTTCCAGCAGTTCACAAGGTTTTAAATGGGCACATAAGTATCTTAACTTTCTATCCAGAAAAATATCAGAAGAATTATAAATCTTTGACAAGGCCTGAATAAAAAAGTCGTACTTTGAAATGACAAATGATTTAACTAAGGAAGTATTTTTATAAGCAATAATATTTGAATTACTTTCAAAGAAATTAGAATAAGAAAATTTTAAAAAATCTTCTGGACCTACAACTTGAATAGACTGTTTCCATCCACTCTTAGTCTGACCAACAAAATATGAACCATCCCCATCAAGATTACCTCTAAAGAAACTCGACTTAAATCGATTTTCGATAGAATCATAAACTGAGGAATATACTTCGTTATCCTTACTTTGCTTAAATCCAATTTTGCTTAAATCTGAAACAAGTTTTGAGGAGTTAAAGCTTATTTTGCAATAATAAAAAGACCTATCTGGTTTCGTTGAAATCTGACAAGACTTTTCATATATTCTAATGGGAGAATTCGAGCAAAGCTCTTTTCTTATTTTTAAAAGAATATCAATATCTTTTAAAGATAATTCTATACTCAATCTGTTATATTCTAAATCAACATAGCCATCCGCCAAAATAAATCCAATAATATAGGCTTTAGTATCAGTGTCTATATTTTCGAAATAGTCATGACAAATCGAATACAGTCTTTTAGGATTTCTTCCATTTTGCAAAGGTATAAAAACTTTTTCTCTTTTAAGAAAATTTCTTAAGGACTGAGGGTACTTTATAGAGTACTTTGCTAAGAGGGCTTTATTTGACATGCCCGCTTTATAATCCTTAATGATATCTTCTCCAAACTTATTATAAATCTCCTTAGTTATCAATATGCTCATACCAAGCGTTTACCCATTGTATGATGTGAGTGGGATGTCAATACAAGAACCTTATTAGGATCATCGTACCATCCGCCTGTTCTTTGATAGGTAATAGAAGCGCCTGCAACTTCTTGTTCTGGAACTTCAACCAGGAATTTGCGCTCTTCTTTGTCCCACCAAATCTGGGCCATCACTTCATTTTTATTTGTTTCGTAAATTTTACGATAGAATCTGATAATACCGTAAAACAATTCACCTGGAATTTTAGGAATTTCAGATGATTGTGTAAAGCTTTCTGACAGTTGTGGCATTCCAACCATTTTAGTCTTAAAGCTTTCTGCCTTAATCCAGAAGTCACCAATAATGGCGCGGACCAATTTATAGATACCGTCTTCAGCTACAATAGAATCGCCATCTTCTGCTTCTTCTTTGCTTTGTACAACCTTTGGCAAACGAAAATCCATTTCGCCCATCAGATCAGCAACGCTCAAACTCATAATATTTTCCTTTAATTATTTCGCAAATTTACATCATAATGCCGCTAAGAACCGCATCATATTCGGTCATTAATTCAGATTCCAGATTATAGTCTTCATTCTCTAACCCTTTCAATGTAAAAAATTGAACTGTTAAATTTCTATGATTAGGAATTGAAGAATTTTCATTAATTCTTCTTAACATGGAATTGTCAAAGATATATGTATTGTCCAAATCTGAATTGAATGTTGACCCAAAGAACAATTGCGGGAGCTGCTCAATATCAAACAGATTTCCACTTGCTAGAATTGAATTTGCAATATTCTTATTATCGCCCCAGCAAATACCATAACCGGAGCTATAATTGTTCATTCGTAAATGCCAAAGTTTTGTATCAGGTTTGATTTCATCGCCATTACAAATAAAGATAGAGCTTCTATCGCCGATAAATTGCCCTCTTGAATTCACAACTGCTTTCATGACAATTCCAGGAAGTTTGACTTGGCGCAATGATCTTCCTTCATATTTAATGCCAAACATTCTAGACGGCTGATAAATCAAATAGCCTTTGTATTGTGAATTCTCCCAAATTCTTAAAATGTTTTGGGGGATCAATCCAGAATCTTTAGCTTCACCATTAGGGCCAGCCAGAGCCGCAGCAGCAGCTTTTGTTGTAACCATTTTAGATGTGCATTTACCTTGCAGATCCTGAACATGAATAATAGCTTTGTCTTGACTCAAAACTTCAATATTAATTTTGCCTTGCATATTTACTTCCTTTAAATGTTTCGATATCTATCATAAAATTCGAAAAATGTGTATTCATCCATATGACTTATATACGAGCTCTTGCCTGAAATTTTCATATCGTATTTTTCATTACGCTTCATATTGTATGTAAGGGAATTAAATATTTCACCTTGCATAGTTCGAAAAGCTTCCATCTTATTGGAGCTTATATTATGAATTTTTGAATATAGATTTTCTTTCGAGCCGGCTATAAATTCAACTAAGTAATAAATAAAATATTTTTGCCCTTCTCGGTATTGAACCTCTATTATATCATTGTAATGATTGGGCAGATGGCCCATAAGATAGCTAAGATATCTTTGATTTTCATTATACAGTTCACACGATAAATTTATAAAATTTCCTAAATCGCCATAACATAAAAGATTCCAGACGGAACGACTAATAAATGCCCTTCCAGTGTCTCGAGCCATTACATCAAATCCCATGTCGACTTCTGTTACGAATTCAAGAAAAATTTGCCCTCTATTGTTAGTACGAATGGCATAAATATATGGTATGATTTCCTTAAATTTATAAATATCCGCTTTATAGTTTCCATCTAATAAAATCTTAGATATGATCAATTTATTTAAGGGCTTATTCAAATTAATAAGATCCATATAAGACACCTTATAAGAAATTTATCAAACTGGAGCACCTTAGGCTAAAATCATCCATAACATTTTTATATGAAATACCGCTTCTATGAATAGATGATACTGGATGATAATAGATCTTTTCTATACCATTAAAGTCGCTAGACACCAATCTTGTTTCGCTTTCGTCAGTCGTATAGTATATCTTTTTGGCGCCGATATCTTTCATAAAATTATAAGTAATAGCATTTATGTATCTCGTTTTTATACTCACAAGATGCAATTCGTTTTCTTTCCTGAAAAAGAAAAGGAATGTTCTTAATCTTGAACTGAATGATTTAGGTATCACTGTTGGGGTAAGATTCATTGTACCCACAATAACAACTCTTCCAAGATTATCTATATCATCTGAGAAAATTTTATACTCTTTGCCCAGAAAGGCATTGCCAACTAGATCGAGGTCCATCTCATATGGAGTATTAAGTCCAGAACCTTCGATTAATTTTAATAACATAATCCTCTGATATATTTTGTTTCTATCCATTTAAAACTCCATTTATATTTAATAAATATTAATTTCAATATCATTAGGATATATTTATTAATATCAATGCCCGCTTCTTGCTATATACTCAAAAGTTTTGCCATCAAGAAGAACAAGAAGATCTCTCCGCACACAGTCAGCGGAACGACAATATATGTATATATCATCAATTAAAGACTTGCGAATATATAAGGAACCATTTTCGCTAAATATTCCTTTTATCCCATACTCGCCATCTTCTCTATTATAAGAGCTTCTATTGAATTGCCCAAGTTGATTTACATCTCGGTCATATATAGACAAAACAGCATTCCTATTCGGTAAAGATATTTCTACAAAATGACCCCTGTCGGCGACATGAATAAGACTGCAATCATATGATAAAAGCGATAGGCTAGAACCATAATCATCAATAATCTCTCTAACCGTTTTTCTAAAATCAATCATGGTATCTATTTCTACAAAATATCTACCTGAAGGATCACGACCAATATTTATAGTCTTAAATCGCAGATTCTTAAAAAATACATCAAAATTTCTAGGCTTAATCTTTTTTGGAATTTTGTATTTTAAACCCAATTCATTTGCAAGCTTTGCAAAAAGGATTCTTACAACAGCCTGGCCTTGGTCAGTACTTACCATATCTATCCCTTCGATTTAATAATAATCGTCCAAGATATTTTGAGAGTTTTTAATGGCTTCCATAGCAACATCAATAGTTACAGAAGATCTAGTCCAAAACTCGGGTTTAAAATTTCTGAGGATACGTTCAATAATTTCTGGCTTAATATGGACAGTAGAACGAGCTTCCATAATAATTTTTAAATCTTCGGCATCTACGCCTACATCTTCACCTTGTTCAAAGATATTTTGAAGGTTCAAAATAATATCTTCGCCCATTTCGCCAGCAGCTTCTATTTCGTCTTTAGCTTCTTTTGCCGTATTTTCCACATTGCCAAGAATAGCTAAAAACTCGTCATCAACATAAGACATATACATCTCTCCAACAAAAATATAACAGCCAATCAAGGCAAAAAAAGAAAAATGGACCCCGCTGCATATAAATGCAAAATACGGAGTCCTATAATCATTTGGGCCCCACTGACCCATATTACGCAATCAAGCGTTCAATAAGAGCAAATTGTAATTTAAACCTTACTTAGGCTTTAGAGCCGGTGCGGTTTGTGATAACCAGATATCCATCGCTGTTTACGACATAGTCGAATGAGCCGTCGGTGCGCAGGGCAACAAATTTGGTTTTCAAAGCAGTCAACATGTTTTCAACGGTAGTAGTGCCGCCATTTGGCAGAGTTTTGGTTTCGCCGTTGTAAATATAGCCACGAATTTGAGACATAGTTTTTTCTTTCTGTAATAAGGTTTAAAAATTTTAGCGACGATAAGTTGCTACAACTTGGCCACTAACATCGGAAATGATAAGGCTGTCGCCACTAACCAGGTTGGTAGAGGCATACACTTTAAATTTTTCCAACGATTCGAAAACCAGGCGATTATCAACGCCTGATACAAAAGCAGAAACATCATCAGGGTGCATTTCTGTGTCACCGGTGATATAACGCAAAGTTTCTTCTGCGTCAAATTCTTTTGAATCTTGTTCCAGTGCTTGGGTTAGTTGATCCACACTCAGAGGACCGGATTGTGCAGCATTCGGAATAACCAGACCTGTGCTAAATGCTGAAGACAGAGCTTGAGCAATTTGTTCGGCAGTAGTCGATTCGCCTGCAATTACGATTTGGATTTGAGCCATAATATTTTACCAATTGAGGGTTTTAGGAATAGCATAAGATACCAAATTCAAAATCACTTCAGCTTCTTGTCCGCTGATAGGAATTGAATATTGGGATTTCACACCGCCATTGTTTTGAGTTACCGAAATAAAATAAGGAGACTTACCTTCGGTGGTTCGAGTTAATTTAATAACTTTGGTTGAACCATCAAATTCGTGAAACATTTCGGCCTCTTGTCCGCGTTTCATGGAATAAACAATCTGAGACAAATCAGGCATCCCAAGTTTTACGCCGATTTTTTTATTTTCCCATTCGTATTGTTTTTGATTTCCAGAGCCTTCTTTTATAGGCGCAATTTCCAAATAAACAAAACCTTTATTCAGAATATCTCTTCCGGAAGAATTATTAATACGAGGGTTAACTAAGCGCATACGAAGCGCCGCCTTGGATTTATAAATTGCATACTCCAAGGGTTGTTCTGCTACATTATAATTAGACATAGTTTACCTTAAAAGGGGATTCCGCCAATAGGTGCATGATCCGGATTGCCTTGTTGCTGTCCGTTACCATTACCTACATTCGGGTCATAAGTGCTTCTGGCTGCTGCTTGTCCTTGGTACTGTGTACGTGGAGGTTCAACTACGTTATATCCGTTTCCTCCAGCAGGAGCAGAACTTTTATTGTATGCATTCAATACCGCCGCCGTAATGGCTTCACGGGATTCTTTGCTTACAGGACCTGCAGTTTCTTGCCATGTTCCATCCTGTTTTTTATAAGATGGGAAAGCAATAAATGGACCATTTCGACCAGAATAAATAGAAATATTAATCTGAACGAATCCGCCAATTTTAACAAAACCACGAGCTAATGTAGAGCCATTAGAAGAATTTTCCCATAGTGTAACCTGAATATCCATTATTTACTTTCCTTTTTAAAAGAGGTGAAGTGACGATAGATTCCAAGTTCAGCCAATTCTTCTTTACGATTGCGTCCATAAAAATGAGAGCAATCAGAATAATAGCGAATTCGATAACCACGGCTAGCCAGCTCTTTCATTGAAGCACTCATTGTTCCAAAGAAATCGATGCCAGCAAAGGTTAAATCATATTCATGTGTCGGCAATAGGAAATCAATATTATCAAAGTATTGAACAGTAGTATCTTCGCCGGTTGACTCGGGAATGTGCATAAGGTTTTCTTTTCCAAACCAATTGTCAGACTGAAGCTCTACTTTAATTACTTTGCTATTTGGAATCAGTTTGCCGCTGCTCCATTTGCTATTCTTACTACCAGAATAGTCTACTGCAATCACGGCGTCATGTTTAATATTTCCTGAAGCAAAGGCTGTTTGTAACTTTTCCAAACTTTTATTGGCATTTGGAATTGCTTTAGGACCAGAAGGATTTGTTGTCTGGTCATTTAGCATTGATACAATTAATACTGATTTTCTTTTGGGTGTAATTTGTTTTTTCATATGTTTCTTTTATTATTATAGTTATAGAAACAAGGCATTATTTAAATACTACGAAAGAACAATCGAACGCCTTTTTTAAAAGTTTTCCAAATTCTTTAATGTCCAATTCTTCTTTACATGTGCTAAAAGATATGGACACCTTCTTGTGTTCAGGGAATGTATGCCAAGCCCAATGACTTGTGCTTAACAAGAAAACCCCTGTAGACATAGTTCTGTTACCAAAAACATAATCAGAATATCCTACACATTGCATACCAAGTTCAGATAAAATAAACTCAGAGCAACGCTTTATATATCCATGTTTTAGATATATATTGTGACTCTTATTAAAAAAGAGTTCAAAGTTATAATCGTAAATTTCCATTTAAAGCCTCGGAGATTTGCCGATGAAGGCCGGTTGTCTATAGCGAATTCTATCTATAACTAGATGTTGAATTCTAGACACCGTTTCTCGGGAGGGTCCCACATAATATACAAGAACCTTGGTTCTAACGTCACCCAGACACACAGAGCCTCTAAGGCGATTACCTTAGTTTGCTCCCTAGCCATCCAGATGAAATTTTAAAGAGAACTACTTCTCTTTTCTCACCATTAGCTTCACACTCTCTTCGTGAGTGAGCATCGAAGCTTCCAGTTCATTTAAAAACACTTTTGTTTTGTTTTCAAAATCTTCACTGCCCATGCTTGATCGCAAATCGGCAATCATGTTTCTCACCTTAGCTTCCTCAACGACGGCGAATTTGGCGTCATGGAGAAGAGCCATTTGATATGTCTTATAAAGAATAAAGACAATGGCTGCGAAAATAATAATGTAACTCATATTATTTACTTTCAATGAAGTCTGTATTGCATCCAATTTGATAAATCAATAGGGGATTCAATTCTTATAAAATAGGAATCTTCATTTACCCTACGTCCCGCCATATAGGAATACATCGTGACATTTTCAACCAAATTCATCATATTGTTTATAGCAACAGTAAGACCATATGTATTAACTTTAAAGTTCTCCGTCAATGAAATATCGCATCTAATAGAATGGAGGACAATTTCCTGGCCATTTTTCACACCAACTAAATTCATTATGACAGGAATAGAAGGCTTTATCATTTCGGGTATGTTTAAATTAGCACCGAAAGAATTGACTTCAATTGTTTTAAAGCTGTCATTCCAAAGAAGAGACTCTACTTTAAAGACCCTTCGATCTTTAAAAATAAATGTAGACAAAGAGTTTTTGCTTTTGAGATTTAACAATTTCATTGTTTTTATTGTCCATATTCATTTAATGAAATCATGCGGGATTCCACGATATTATGCCAATACGCATAATTGTCAAATATCATCGAGAATAAATTAAAGGCTTCATCAATTTTGCCCTGTTTTAAAAAATCGTGCAGACTCTTTATAACGAAAAATAGAAATTTGACCATTAGCTTTCCATTACTGGTCAATTCGGCAGAATCAATTGTATCAAATCTCAGCTTTATCAACTCAATGATAGAATCATCAAATAGGGTTCCATTTAGATCATATGGCAATAAAATTCTAAATGAATTTCCTATCTTCCTTACATTAATACAATTCGGGAAAAGTTGATCGCCATCTGTCCAATCAAAGTCTGCAGATTTCATTTTTAGAATCTTTTTTAAAAATGGATCCGGATTCCCGTAAGAGACTTTGTTTATAAAGGATGTATTTCCAGAGGAAATGTTCGCTTTAACCCACATATTTGGTCTTTTCTTCATAAGTGTCAAATCCTTTAAATGTTTAATATTGTTTTAAAGCGATAAATTAAAGATGGGCAAAGATAACATAAATGGTTATGCTACAAAAGATGCAGATCTTTGTTATTTTGCCCTGCAATTAAAATTGCATATTATCTCATTTCGAGTCCACGCATTTTTGCACTCAATGGAACTTTTGGAAGCGGATACCAAGCGACATCAAATCCTTCGCAGAACACGTCTTTCCGGCCAACTCCAAATTTACTTACAACCCATACTACTTTGTTTTTTGGAGGTGGAACTTCTTTAGCATCATAGCAGTAGACTTCAGGAGTTGTTAATACGTCCATATTCGTCTGCCTTATCTAAAAGTCATTCTACTCAATTCACCAGTTTCACGAGAATAGATGATAACATTAGTACCAGATTCTGATGTCCAACCGTGAGAACTGCTATAAGCGTCATTTGGAATTAAGGTTTGATGCTGCTCAACAATAATACCGAGGCTTTCAACTACGCGACGATGATGTTTATCGCCCATATGTGCATAACGGAATTTTGTACGTCCCCAGATTTCAGGAAATAGGGATGGAATAACGCCAGCCATTTTAGCAAATTGAACCTTGTCGCCATGATGATAAGCAAGCATTGTTTTGCCAAATTCAATTGCATAGAATGGATAAGAACTTTTAATCACGGCGATATTTTGATCATTTTCAAAGTAATATGAAAACAATTCTTGCAGCCATAAAGAGCCAATAGGATCATGGTTGCCTTGTGCAATCAACAAGGTTACATTCGTTGCTTTAGTACGGGCACGTTGAACAAAGTAGGCAATGATTCTAACTGCAATAGAAATTAAATCAGAATAGCGGGAATCCTGATCAAGAATATGTCGAGAAGCAGGTGTAACGGCAAGTTGCGAATCACTATGAAGGAAATCGCCAAGAATATTAATAATCGCGTGCTCAGTATGAGGAGTTGCTTCAACCATAGAGTCAATCACACGATAAATTTTTTCTGTTGCAATTTTAGTAGACCACTCTTGTCCAGATTCATCTTTAGATGCAAACATACCCAAGTGATAATCCGTGATTGTATATTGAGCTAACAATCCTTCGCCACTAATGCCTCTCGGCGCCATATTAAATGGTGCAGGCTGAATGATATCCTTAAAGGATTCCATAGCCCGATAAATTGTTTCGGCTATAGCATTATTCTTGCCGTCTTTTTTCACCCATTGCAATTTAATATTGCCTTTAGAGTCATACAGGGTTGAAGTGCTGTCGCCAACAGATAATTTAGCTGGCTCTTCTACAATTCCTGATTCTGCATTGGATACAGGGAGAGTGAGAACAGCAGAGGTGTCAGTTGTATCTTTAGAAGTTCTTTGCTCAACTGCGACACTATTTGCTAGTCTCTCACTCAAAAAGGTTAATACATTTCCAATTGTACCGGTGGAAATACCGAGTTTTCTAGCAGCTTTACGAACGCTACCAGTTTCAATAATCGCTTCAAGTTTTTCGCGCTGCGCATCAGTTGTCGCAACCGTCAATAATTTCTCAAAATCGTATTTAGAAGACATTAATTTGTCCTTATTATTATTATTATTTTAATAAAAGAGAACCGACATATGAAAACATATGCCGGCTATTTTTCAATATAAATGGCTAAACTCAATTAGCAACACTTAGATTGTTTTAAATTTCAACACCACGAAGACGCAATTCTTTTTCGGCTTTAATACGATATTTAGGAGCCAAATTCGGCAACATTTCCTTAAGGGTTTTAATAGAAAGAGCCTTAACAGATACCGGTTTTTCCTTGCGCTTTGAAATTAAACTTTTCATTTCTTTTCCTTTTAGTTAAACAGCCATCTTAGCTTTAAGTGCATCATGACTTTGATAGTCAATCAGCTTCACATCGTCAACAGTGTAAGAGAAAATATTTTTCTCAGGATTTAACCACAATTTAGGCAATGGCAATGGTTCGCGCGACAATTGTTCTTTTAAATTGTCAACAGCATTCTCATAAATATGTACATCACCCAATGAACCAATAAGCTCGCCAACTTTCAAGCCGGCTTCTTTAGCAAGCATATGGGTCAAAATCGCATAAGACATAATATTGAACGGAAGACCTAAGAACAAATCAACACTTGCTTGTGCCCACATGCAATTCAATTTTCCATTTTGTACTTGAAATTGAACCTGTGTATGACAAGCAGTCAACGCAGCGTTTTCAATCTGTTCAGGACTGTATGACAGCATAATCATTTTACGACTGTTTGGATTTGTTTTCAGTTCGTTGATGAGCCATGTTAATTGGTCAAATGATTCGAAATAATCATCGTCCCAATAATTAGGATTACTTTCTACTATAGAGAAATCGCGCCATTGAGAACCGTAAACACGCCCAAGCTTTGCATATTCAATTTCTGACACTTTTTCATTTGTCCATGCTTCATAATTGTCGGACCAGATAGTCCGTTTGTCCTTTAATTCTTCACGTGGTTTACTGTATTGAATTTCAGCAAGTCTACGTTCATCAGGGCTACCCTCGATAAACCAAAGCAACTCTGCTACACAAGCTTTAATAGCCATCTTTTTGGTTGTTAATACTGGTAGGCCTTCCGACAAATCAAATCGAATCTGACGTCCAAATACAGTGTATGGCGTAGGAATTTCCGTACGATTTGGTTTAGGTGTCCCATTTTCAAGAACATCCTTAACTAATTCTAAATATTGTTTCATTTAGTTGTCCTTATCCCAACTAATAACCAGGGCTACGTCAACAAATTGAGAACCATCCATATAATATTGACTTACTTTATAACCCAATTCTCTTAATTCTTTTACAACTCTGAATCCGTCCATGTCTCGTTCAGGCAATTTTTGTTCGTCATACAACCACATATTATATGGATCTTCACGAATTTCAATTTTCAATTTACCAACATTTGCAGCTTCACGAATACGTTTTTCGATAAATGCTTTATATTTGTCCAAATTCGGTGAGGACATATCGTATGCTTCTTTTGCACTAATCATTTTAGCTCTCCAAGATAGACTTTATTCAAGATATCAACATGCATTTGTGCATTTTCTTTTGTTGTATGAACCACTATTCGGGGTTCACCAAAAATAGAGCCCACCTTAATACTCTGCACCTTAAAACGACAATCGTCATAATCAAAAGATGGATAATAAACAAGTTGTTCAGAATTTCTAAATTCAACATCGCTCAATTTCAATGGCTTCATAAATGCCAAACTTATTTTTACAAGTTCAGACTGTTCAATTGGTTTACGACGGTATTCTGTGCTGTAATCCCATTCAGGATGCTTTGTTAGATCGTGCCATCTATCAATAACCTTACATTGCCAAAATATATATGGGAATTCATGTTTTGAAGCGTCTTCAGCATATTGCCTCATTAAATCTGCATGTTTATGTCTCGCCATTTTATTGATCCTTATATTCGTTACTCATATAACGCTCTTGGTAAACTCGACATTGTTGAATACCTTGAAATTTTACTAGATTATCAAGTGGTAAATATTTAAAATCAACGCTGTCAGCTTTATATCCAAAATAGAAAATATGCATATCAAGCTCTCGACTATCACTTAATGGCCTTTGGATTTGTGAACTTCTGTCATTAAAATAAGACATAAGTGTTGAACGGAGATATCCTTTGAGAAGATTGTACTCTCTAGCCACTTCTCTTGGGGTTAAATCTGGACATCTTGCCTTAAAGTCTTCATAAGGATAATGTGTCTTTACTAATGAGCTCAATACAGAATTGGCTTTAGCTGTTATATCTTCGCATTGTAATCTGCGAATAAAATCTTTGTCGGCATAAAAGTGACCTAAGATATCAACAGTAGGAGTCATATCATGGGCCTCTTTAATGTATTCAAGGAACCTAGAGTACATTGGGCGCTTCATTGCCTTTTCAAGTTTCTTTTGTGGCAAATCAGTAAAGATTCTTTTCACAAAAAATGAAGATCTAACAATGGCCAGAAATGCCTCTTCTTCTCTTGAGAATTGAGATTTATGGATTCCAATTACATAAAGAATCCGTTGCCAATCAGAAGTAACAAATACTTCATTGCCATTATAGATATAACATAGGCCGTCTTCTCTCAGCTTGAATCCCTGAGATTTAAAAAGTTTTCCAACCATTGCACCAAACATTCCGTATGAATAGTACATAGTTGAATATGGCACATTGGAGCTTTCGATTAGGTCAACCTGGATAGGCTTGCCTTTGTAATTAATAAGCAATGAAGTTCCATCGATTTTAGTTACACATCCAGATTCATAGAAAAGAGACTTTGCAGCATGCGTGCTGCTAACAATAATGTCTACATCCCCAAAATCTTCTTTATCCAAGAAGGATGCAGGAAATGCATAATTTAAATTTTTCAAAATTCCTGAAATAAATAAACAGACCTCTTGATATTCCTGTCTGCTCATTCTTTCTGTTTTAAATAGGTTTCCGCCCATATTACATTTCCTTAGATTCTTTGGTCTCTAAATAATGAAGCCATAATTGATATTGTTTCTTGATAGCTTCTTCACCTACGCTATTATCTCTATTCGCGTCTCTTTTAATTGCTTCTTCCAAAGAGATCGGAAACTCTTTGATTTCGAAATCATAGCCATTTTCGTGAGCAAAACTTTCCCAAAATTGTCGAGCTCTTGGGCTAAGATTTGTATCGGAAATGATGATGTTTTCTCTAGAAAAAGCAGCAGACTTAGCAAGTGCAACTTGGAACTGGGTAACTTTTGTTTCATTTCCCTTTGGATTATACGTCTTCCAATTTGCGCCGGGCTTAATGATATTAAACCTAATATCGTCTTTATTGATATTTACCGTATTGAAAAATTCTATTTCGTCTAAACTTTTTACCCAGGTTGTTTTACCAGAAGCAGAGACGCCAACTGTAATTGTAAGCTTAGCCATATCAAATCCAATTCATTCTAATTTATATAAGAAAATAACCGCCACGTATATAACGTGACGGTCTTATTATCATCAATTTGTTTGTTTAAATAATGTGACAGGTGTTGTGCCGTATAAAGGCGTTTTGCCATCCCATTTTTCAATAAACTGTTGTTGCAGAAGTTTCTCAGTAATACCTTCTGATTTTAGCTTATTAGTTTCGGCTTCAAGACGTGCCAGTTCCAAACGTTTTTTCTGCTCTTCAATCTGTTGATCAATTACAGCGATATTTTGATTAACTTCATTTCGTTTATCAATACGCTCAGTGACAGATTTAGAGAATGTCAATTGAGAGCTAAAGGTCATTAATTCTAAGCCACGATTTTTGAATTCAGACTTAACAACTTCTTGGACCTTTTGTTCAAACGCCAAGCTTCCGCCTTTTGCCATTAGCTCTTCAGTCGTATATTTGCGGCTTTCCTCTTTCATGAGGTCTAGGATTTTAGGCTCAAGAATATTGTCCTGTAAAGACTGGATAAATTCAGAACCATAGCCAAGTTGTTTGTTATCAAATACAACGTCGACTGCGCGGTCTTTCATAACACGGAAAGTATATACAGGAGTCGCGGCAAAATCCGTATTGTCTGATGCCTTCAGCGTTACGGCCTCTTCAAACTTGCCACGTTGTTCCCATAATGGGACTTGATACAATTCAGTGCCTGGAGCAATGGTCCAAATTACGCCACTAACAATGGTGAAATCTGATTTACCATTACGTCCATAATTTTCCATCAAAACGCCGGCCTGATTTGGCTCAACTCGAGAGCATGCTGCAATTGATACCAAAGTAAACAATGCAATAAAAAACTTTTTAATCATTAGGTATATCCTTAATAAATTTAATGACAAGTACAGGAATTGCAAATGCAATTAGAATCCCTAAAAATGGATATGGAGCATGATTAAATACCCAGATTCCAGTAAAACCAATTCCAAGGATATATACAAGAAATGCTAATACGCGATAGATATTCATAAATCTTTATGCTTCCCTGTAATTACTAAGCCAACTAATCCAATAATAACTACTGGTAGACTTATTGGCCAAATCAAACACACTCCATATAAGAATATTAAAAGGAGAAGATTATCTGCTCTATCATGGCCGGGCAAATCGATATCTTTGACACGGATAATAAAACAGGCCAATATAAAGATTGGCACACTAAGCAGAAGAATAATTGTTGGGGTCATTCCTTTTCCTTTTTATTATAGCGGCAATTTAAATGCAGCTATCGTTTATTTCTAGAAAAAGCTTATCGTATATTTTTTCAGCTCTTTCTAAAACCGATTCACACATATATCTAGAAATATCTTCACCATAAACGCGGCTATACAAGAGGTCCATATGCAGTTTAGCATTTTCAATATGAGGAATATCGGCTTTAAACATAGACTCATCCAATGGGATCATCTCTCTGTTTTTATAAAGACAAAACTTTTCAGGCACAACCCTTTTAAATATAAAGGAATGCGAATAGTTGCAAGAATAAATCACTTCTGCGCTTTTGCCAGGCTTATAAACGATAATAATTAAAATCGGGACGTTATCCAGCAGTTTTTGATCAGACAGATACTTATCTCTTCTATACTCTTTAGAGACATATACAACGTCACCATCCTCTATATTAAAATGCTTATCTATTGTAGGAGCTTCATCATGTCTATCATCATAATAGTGACCAGGTTCATCGCCCCTTGAAGCAGTTTTATTGTTTATAACGCAATCAACGGTATCTATACACGTCTTAAGAAAACGAAGCTCAACACCATCTTTATCTTTCTTAATATGGAAAAAGTCAGTATAAGCCATATTAACTCCTATTTATTAAAAATAGAGAAAGAGAGATCTTGCAAACATTTCAAAACTTTATCTCTACTTAATTGAGAACTATTCAAATCAATAACAGAATGCAAATTGCAATCATAGTTCAATTTTGATTTCAGATCTTTAATAGGATCTTCAAAATACCTACTGCGGATCTCATATGGTTCTTTATTTTTATATACATACCACATAGAGGAGGTGACATTAATCCTGTCATCACCATACCCAATAGTCTTGAAAAACATATATTTCTTTTCTGGTATAATAAAACAAATAGCCCTTAGGCTCTTAGAAACAGTAATATAGATTGGAGAATCATCAATCAGGATATCATCAAGGCTTTTGGACTTTTGTAAAATTGTATAACTTTCCCTATGGGGATACGTAAAACAAGAGACAGCCATGCCAATAATTACAATAGTGCCAATTATATATAAGCTTACGTCTAAAAGCGCCCATATCAAAAGTCCAATTATAAGCTTAAACAATAATAAGAATATAAAAAAGGGTTCAGGGCCGGTTTTAATGCTGTACCATTTACCTTTTGGACAGGAATAACCTTCCCAGCAGCACTTCGGCTTTTTACCACTAGCATCTACAAACAAATTCGCCATAATCTACTCCTTGTCAAATCGCATATACATTAATTTTGGCAAACGTATAGATTTACCAGTGCTACTTTGTTGCAATCCCTTAACCGTCCATATTGTACCAATAAGAGACTTATTGTCTAATTCGAATTTAGAGGTCAATTCGATTCTTTTAGAGTCATCCCAATTTAATCCAAAGTCTGCCCAAAAAGCTATTTCAGGATTATCAATAGACCTACAATACATTGAGCCTATTTGTCCGTTACGTTTACCAGTGCCGTATTTAACCTGTTCAATTCTTACATCTTCAAGATGCTCACGAACGCGTTTAACCTGCGTATTGACACGTTTACCCATACGATAGGTACCATTTGGATCTTTAAGCACAATACCTTCACATTTTAACAACATAAGACTGTTAAATTCTTCTTCAATTTTTGCAGCAGCTGCCTCTTTAGCATTTTCCAATACAATGTTATAAACACGACGCAAGTCCACACAATTCTGAGGTATACGAATAATCTTGTCGTAGCGTTCACTATAAGGTGTATTATCAACACCATCGACCAGTGTTATAAAGTCATGTGCATAAACGGACCAATCTGTCAGGATAGCTTTATCCCATGGTTCTTTGCGATTCGGATTTAATAATCCTGACATCTGTTCAAGCGTTAAACCGAAAGAAAAAATTTCAGCAATAATAAAAGTATTCGCCGGCTGCTTGTTTACTGAGTAATACATACGAATATAATCCATGGTGCACCTTAATGCTGTGCCCTCAGGGATAAATAAGGGTTTGCCAGTTCGACTATAGGCAATACCAGTATTAACATCAATAGCTGTGAACACTCCATCAATTTTCTCCTGCAAATACCATCCTGAATAGTCTTTCTTAGGATTATATTTATGCAGCTTCATAAAGTCCATATCAATATCCCTTCATGATATTTTCAAGTAATTTTCTACCAATCTTTTCTTTTGTTATAGAGCTTGCAAATATTTTATCTATGATGCCTGAGTCGTTTACGATTTCTACAATTCGTTCTGAATTCACAATATTAAATGGATATTCTTCTCTGACTTTATTGCCACTTACGACTAGTGTTACATCTCTCTTCTCTTTGGCAATGTTCATAGGCTTAAGAGTTTTATAATCATTAATAAGATCATAGCTAGTGTCAATAATAATACCGGCACCATCTTCCCATTGAACATAATAAATATCAAACAAGGACATAGTATCAGTAACACGCCCACAATATTTCAAGAAATAAAGGGCTTTAGACTCTATTACTCTTTGAGGCTCTGAGTCTCTATTATTCACAATAATATTGTCATCAGACAAAATTGTTGGAATGACGAATATTACACCTAAAAGCTCAATAAGTATAATTATACCCTTAACGTATTCCGGGACAATATCTATATAACAAGGAGCAAAAATAGCCAAACACAAAAGAGCAGCACCGAGTAAATAAACGAACTTGTACTTAATCGAGGTCTTCACAATATCAATCCATTTGGAAAGACCCATTTGATACATTTCAAATTTATTTTTAGATTCATATATAAAGAATGTAGTCATGCCGCTCTCCTTGCTATTATCTGCGGTAACGGTTATTGGACAGATTCACATTAAAAACAGCAGTAGCAATAATTGCAACTAAAAGTACGAATAACCCAATACAGAATGGCAGGACGGCAAACCCGATAATCCATAACCAAGAAACAGCCAGATATCCAAACAGCTTAGCAGCAATAGCGATCAAAATTGCTAAATAATAAAATGTAGTAAAATTCATATATATACTCCATAAGACAATAGCCCTAGATTAACTCTAGGGCCTATATCAGTTATTCTTTATTTTCTGGGCTTAATGATTTAAAGAAATCATCGAATTTAGCATCGGAGATGCCAGACTTGTTGCCGGAAATAATTTTAGCAGCTTCAGCCTTACCTTTTGTATTGATTTTAATTTCACGAAGGAATTCATCAGCTTCGATATCAACAGTAAAGGTTTTGCCCAAAGAGACATTCAATGCAACTTCGCCTTTCTTCATTTGCAATTTTTCACGTTGCAAATTCAGGTCGAAACAAAGTCGTTCGAAGTCCAATTCTTGCTCAACATAAGTTGAAAGCAAGTTTTTCTTTTCTTCAAGAATTTGTTTGCGCATAAAGACACGATAAGCAGCATCTTTACTCAAGTCTCCTGAAGCAGCTTTAGAACGAAGAGCTTCTTCTTCTTTTTGAATTTTCGGCTCTTCATTTTCGATTTCTTTTCCGAGGTCTTCAATAGACTGCTGAACAGAAGCCCGATTCACACAAGCCTGATTAATAGCTTTGCTTACGTCAGAAATCTTTTGGTTGATATATTCTTTTGCACGATCAGGATCATTGAAGATCATTTCATTTGTTTGGGTGCGGAAAAATGACATCAAAATAGCTTTAAGTTTTGCCAACATAACAGGCTCCTTATTTAAGGGTTAATTTGTAAATCTTCAGTTCATAATCGTCCGTTGAAATAGAACGAATTTCTTCTTTTTCGAATTCATCAAAAGGATATTTGAGATATGTATCATACTCATATTCTTTATTTTTGAATTCTATTTCTGACAAGTAGACTGTATCCACTTTACCGTCTTTTAAGAATTTTAAATAGAGTTCCGCGCCGCCAATGAGGAATAGTTCACCCATTGATCTGCCATTATTAAATGTATTCGCAAATCCCAAATCGGATTCCAAATCTTCAATGGTAAAAGAAACTCCTCTACCATCTCTACTCACTGAAATAACTGTTCTTCTATTTAAAGGCGGCATGGCTCTATATGTTTTATAGCCACAAAAACAAATATTATCGAGAGTCATCTCTCTGAAGAATCTCATATCATCAGGACAGCGCCAAGGTAATTTACCTTTGTATCCAATACCGCCGGTCTTTTTGTCAATTGCGACAATCATATTTAGATGCATTCCTGCAAACATCAGATTTCCTCCTCTTTGAATCTAAGTTCAATGCTACGCTTAATGCGTGCCGCCGCAATTCGTTTACTACTTTCTGTGGGCTTATTATATACAGTACCAAGATTCTTGGCTTGTTTACTTAAAATCCAATCTTTAATCCAAGGTTTGCTCATTTAAAATGCTCCGTAATTAATCTATATGGTTTATTGATATTTGGCTGCAAACTCTGTATAGCCACCCACCAAGATATCATTTACAAAAATTTGAGGCACTCGATTTACCTCTTTGCCACAAATCTCTGATAATTTCTCTTTATCAATACCTTCAGCAATAATATCAACGTATTCATATTCACCAAAAGAGGAGGCTAAAGATTTGGCTTTTTCACAATAAGGGCAAGACGGTTTGCCATAAATTTTAATTTTCATTAAATATTCCGTTTACTCTATTAACCATTTAAAGTTCTATAATTCGCAATTCTATTTAGAAAGCGAAAACAAAAGCCCCATAGGGCAGATAAATATCTACTCTATGAGGCAATCTTACAATAGGGATAGGTAGCTAGCAGGTGCGATAAAGTGTTATTTCTTCAACAATCATAAGATGTTAAAAGATAAATTAATGCTAGCCACCTAATTGGAGGAGAAGGTGGGATTCGAACCCACGGACCGTTTCCGATCGGCTGATTTCAAGTCAGGTGCAATAGTCCACTCTGCCACTTCTCCATTTTAACTTTCTCGATACATTCGAATTCTGTATCGACACTTCCTAATGGTACCACCTCCGGGACTCGAACCCAGATCAGCCGATTATCTGTCGTTACGAGGTATAAGCTCGCCGCTTTACCATTAAGCTAAGGTGGTGAAAAATATACAAATTTTAGTCATTTAAGACTTTCTCGATAGTAAACTTTACTCATACATAAAGAGCCTAAAAGCCTACTTTCAGTGTACCCCATTCTTTCAAGGGTACGCTTGTAAACTTTATATCGTCTGACATCAGCACCTTGTACCGACAAGATAACACCGTCAGTATCCATTTCGTCAAAGAATTCTTTAATAAATAAATCGAAGCTTTGCTTTGCTAACAGTAATCCTGTAGTCCCAATAGTTCCTGTTACAGAACGGGCGCTAAATTCAATATCAATACGCTTACGTTTTCGATAAATTGATAGACATACAGAATAAACCGGCAGACCGTTGTATTGTTTTACAGGTCCAAATTGAATAGAAATAGTGTTACCATTATGTTTAATTCTATAACAGAAGGTAGGAAGTAAATCGTCTTCTGCAATAAAAGATTGATATTCCCAGTCAGACATTCTGTTACCTTTGTAGGAGGTCCTGACAAAAATAGCTCGACACTTAATGTCCGATAAAAAGTCAGATGTAGTCGTAGCAGGCATTCAGGACATAAGAGTTAGACAGGCAGAGTGCGTGGAGGCTGTATGGATACGGGGCCTAATATGACTTCCCTCAAACTTGCAAGCGCCTGTCTTAAATTGTTGGAGCGGGCAAGGGAACTCGAATCCCTCTCATTAGCTTGGAAGGCTAAGGCACAACCTCTATACCATACCCGCATTAAAATTCGTTTAAACTAAACAGAGGCAATAACTTTGAAATCCAAAATTAATACATAGCCATACCTATCTGTATATAGGTCAGCTATCTTATCAGAAACATGAGATTTCAAAGATCTAAATAAAGTGCCAGTAATATAGACATCATCAATTTCAATGAAGGCCGAATTTCTTTTACCCTCGCGTTCGTAAAGAACAAAACATCTTTTCTTAGACATATTTACACCTCTGTTATGTATCACAACCAGCAGGATTCGAACCTGCACGCCACTCTCTGGCTTCGGCACATTAAGTACCGATACGTCTACCAATTCCGTCATGGCTGTGAAATTCCCATTAGCTTTGACTGCTAGTTGGCGCTAGTAGGCAAAATGTTAACAACCCTTACTGTGGAAATGTAAAGGATTGATGATTGAAATATATGGGAAATGGGAAACTTGGTACGTGCACCCGGAATCGAACCGGAACCACTTGCTCCGCGCCGCCGCTTTACTAATAAGCTAATGGACGTCAGTTAATTTATGGTCGCCCATTCTGGAATTGCACCAGATTCTCGCGACTCGCAAGTATACTACCATTATACTATACACGCATACACTTTATTGTTTTAAAATTTTAACTATTAGAGATAATATCTACAAGTTTATTAGTCTCTTTTTCTAAATCTTTTGAATGCTTGTCTAATTCTCTTAGGAGTTGCCGCGTTCTCATTTCTATAAACTCGGCAAACGAAGGGATCTTTTTAACTTCAACTACAGGTGCTATTATCAGAGTTTCTTTCATCGTATTTCACCAATATGTCGGCTATTTCCTCAATCATATGAGGATATTCGTCCGCCTTAATAGTTAGCCTATTAAATATCTCTTTTATTGTTAAACACCCGGAATCAATAAGAAAACCGAGGAGTCCTTCTAAAAACGAATGAGCAATTCCATAAGTATCATCAAAATCGATTCTTAAGGTATGCTCTGTTTTATAAAGCTCATGGAAAAGTTTTGTTTTGGCAAAAAGTTCCCCATCTTCTTTGCCTTTGGGGAACTTTGAGTAATCTGATAATTTAACTGTTTTCATAAATCAAACCTATCTCTATATAGTATTGGATTTATCAATACAGTATTGGTCCGCGAGGTAGGAGTCGAACCTACAATGTTTACCTTTCGGAACAGATTTACAGTCTGCCGCAACACCACCGTCGTTGCCGTCCCTCCATTTGGTGCTCAAGGTGAGATTCGAACTCACACTTTATGGCTTCTAAGACCATTGCCTCTGCCTGATTGGGCTACTTGAGCATTGTAATCCTTTTCGGGCATCACTCCCCAGAAGGATTCACTCTGGCTAGATATTAAACATCACTAGTTCGGGGCATTTATCGTCAAAGCCGTAAATGCACAAAAAGCTTATCGGTTTTAAGGATGAACCAACGAACCAGCATTCTTCCATAGCAATGCCAGACTTCCAATTTTCCTTTTGGCAAGGTGAACCATTTACCGAAGGTTCGCGGGATATTAATACATACAGCAATAGGTCCTGCAGAAACCTATCACTTTATATACTGTAAACAATACATAAATGCATTTTACTTTTGCGACATCACTCGCGTAGTTAAAAAAGCTAAAACCCACTGGGACCTTATGTCTCATTACCCAATCGATGCTCCTATATTAAGGAATAAAGAGCACAAAAGACCGAAGGTTTTATGAACAACCTACAACAGGTGCGATACCCTCACCTTGGGGATTGATTTCTTTGAACCAATCTAAGTCAGACCATTAACCAGTGGCCGCCGGGAAGTCAAAACACATAGCAATGGGAACAGGCAACGAACCCATTACTCTGTATTCTACAGAACTATAGAGCTTTTAATATAAACCTCTAAAAACTACCTTTTATTAAACCTAAAGGAAGACCCCTAGCGTATCGCTTCGAAGGGCAGCGCCACGATTATCGCGTTGTGGATTGCGCTGTAAAAATCTCGCCTCACAGAGAACGCCTTAACTATTGCATAAGGGGCAAAGAATTTTCACTGTTCAAAATCCATAAAAGTCACCAGTGGTTATCCTCACTAGGAAAGGATCTGGAAGCGAACATAGGACTCGAACCTATAACTCAGGGTTATGAGCCCTGTGTGTTACCAATTACACCAATTCGCTATAATCTTTATTTTGCCTATTAATTTTTAAAACAATATTTTAGCTATATTGCGGAATAAACTAATAGGGCTTAAATATGCCTGCTGAAAAATGAAAAAGATAAAATAGTATTTATCTAATATAAGAATAATCATAATAAAAATATTATATAAGAAATCAGCAGGGCTTAAATCTTTAAGCTTTAATTAGCTTCAAATACATTTAGTCTGACTTATCCCACTTCGGGAACCTTGTACCTCCGCGGCACACGTGCAAGCATTCACAATATACTCCAAACGGGCGCTGCGCAACACCTTATTGTTTTTATTGCTATCGCAACCTTTAAGCCTTATCTCCAAATAAAACAGAGCCCAATAAAGAAGTGCACATTTCAATATTCGACTAAGAATACCCAAAGAAAAGCCCTTAAGATTTCATCACACCATTGTCAGACTAAATGAATCTGAATAAAGATTTATTATTAAATTGAGTACCTGTTCTCGTCAATAAAGGGTGGAATCGAACCACCGCCATTCTGCCAAATTGCAGACGCTCTACCATTGAACTACATTATTGCTTAGGGAGAACAGGGTTTAAAACTGTTATCTTTAATTCCAGCTTACAGTGTACTGGGTCAACTAAATTGACTGCTATGCTTTTAACCTTGTACCGTTAAGTAGGGTTATCGTAGTCCTCTATTTTCAAAATAAAACTACATTCGAGAAAATGCTAGATTGAAAATAACTCAAGTATATTAAGATATTTGAAACCACATATACTAGATGGTTTTAGACTAAGCAGGCCTGACCCTGCTATTTCAATATTTGGCGCGCCCGGTAGGATTAGGGCTATAACACTGCCTTCCATCTTTTTGATATAACGCATCCAGCTCTATAAGCATCTATATCGAACTCTCTTGTATTCGGATCTGTATGTCTATTAAGAGCACCCATAGAAATGCCGGTTGCTCTTTTAGCGATTCTCATACTTCTGTAGTATACACCCTGAATAATATACCCTTTGCCGGCATTATAATGAGATTGCCTATGGAGTTCTTCGGAATCTTTCCAGTTATCCTTATAACTCCCTAAAGCAAGATGATCAGGGTTGCAACATCTAGGATTGTGACAAAGATGTCTTACAAGAACTTTGTTTGGAATAGTTCCAAACTTTTGTGTTGCTACAAATTTATGAGTGGTCCAATATTTGCCATCTCTTTTGAATTGACCATAACCTGCACTTGTTACAGATTTATTCCAATTCCAACATCCAGTTACTTCATCAATAGTAACATTATTTTTAATAAAATCCATAATAATAATATATAGATCGTAATATTTGGCACTCCCGGCGGGACTCGAACCCACATATTCGCCTTCGATTGGCCTATACTGATTAGAAGTCAGTTCCATTCATCCAATTATGGTACGGGAGCGCATTAAAAAGATCGGAAAGGTTAATCCTTCCCGTATACAGAATCAGGGACTAATGTCTAGTTTCCAACGTTAGTTTGACTTCCATATATTTTAACTTTTGACAAAATGTATTTGATAAAATTATACGGCTTTGTAGCATTTACTTTGCATACAATCTCGCCGCAATATTGGCCATTTTCTTTTAAAGCCCAGAACTTTCTCTTGGCTTCTTCTTCGCTGTTTGCATAAATACTGAAAGACCAAGTTTTATTGTCAAACCTGTATGAGAATGTGTACTCTTTCATGTTGTGCCCATTCTTATTCTTGTTTTGCAAAATTTAATATATGTTCAGACGCTTGATTTTCAACAGCGTCCAGAATTAAATATCCATTGCAATATTTTTCAAGAGATTCGAATATTTCTTTTGCAAATTCATTGGATTCTTCTTCACTTTGATTTCTGCCATTTTGAACATATGGTTTGGTTCGGTTCAGAAATACATTGATATTTTGAAACTTATTTGTTTCTTCCAATACAAGCTGCCGGAATGTTTTGCTGCCATTTCCATATTTTTGATTATAAAAATAGACAAAATTAATGGGCGGTCTGTAATAATATACTTAACCTTGCCATTTAATCTAAACATTCTATGATGCTGTTTTGCAAATAGATACAGTTCATTCTTGAAAGTTTCGTTTCTTTGTTCCCAAACCAATTCTTTTGCATATTCGGAAACCAACTCAACATCATATCCAAGCCACTTCATCTTGGCAAAGAGTTCAGATGCTATTGTGCTTTTGCCCGTTCCGGGTGCACCTATTAGGTTTATTGCAATCGTCTGCATCTTAAATCCTTTGGATATTTGGTTAATTAAATAGAGAGCGAAGAGCAGCTATCGACACCGCATGACCACTTTACCGCGGAAATTATCCATCTTAGATCATTCCTTAAAGGATTGAGCTATCTGTCTTTCGACATAAAATATTTACATTCAGCATAGATCGTTAGTCTATGCTCGGGATTACACCCAGCCCTATCTTAATATAGGGTATGCTCTTCGAGCCACTTGGCTCTACATAATGGTTATTATTCTAAGATTTGCGTGGCGTTTTACCAATTAAACTATCTTCGCATTGAAATGGCGGGCTGTGCAGGAGTCGAACCTGCAAAATGAGGGTTGTCCTTAAGTTTTCAATTTAAAAATGTAAACCTATCGGCATTCCTATCGGACAAGTTTTTGATAGGTTATAATGACCCTTGCGTCTACCAATTTCGCCAACAGCCCATATATGGAGGGTGGTACAGGACTCGAACCTGTATCTTTTCATTAGCCGTGAAATGTAAATCTCTCAAGCATTCTTTTCAGACAATAGTAGAAAGATTACTTAATGTTTTCCCGTTAAACTAACCACCCAAAAATTGTAATGTGGTCTAAGAGGTAGGATTCGAACCTACGACCCTCTGCTCCCAAAGCAGATGCGCTACCGGACTGCGCTACACTTAGACTCTAAAGCAAGCATAGCAATAGGTACCGCGAAAACAAGAAATGAGATACCTATTACTCTACTTACTAGTAGAATTTTTTGAGAGTACAACGTGATGAAAAATCACACTGTCTTGTTTTATAAATCCAAAACTAGATTTCTACACTCTGAATTTCGGAAATCCAAAAGTCTTTATCGCCTTTAGAATTAAAGAACAATGATGCGATTTGGAATACTGCGTCATTAAAACCGCCGATATTTAGTATGTATTCTTCAGGAACTGTTTGTGAACTTGAACCTGGAGTTACGTCAATATTGATCATTCGGGTATTAGGATTTGAACGACGAATTAATTTCAGTTGTTCAACTGTTCCTGTGGATGTCCAGAAATTCTTGCTCATACCTAACCATGATTCATTATCTGAAATCATGATGATATTATCGGGCATACCTTTATCTTTGTACCGGTTTTTGATAAACCTCATTGCGGCACCACAATCTGTTCCGCCTCTTGCCATACGAGAAAGCTCTTCACTAATACCAAAAAGAGTTTTGCCTTTTGGCTCATAAATGGACGCTGTGTCATTGAATAAAACAATTTCCAGATCTGGATTTTTGTTTTTCAAAGCAGCAACAAGAACCGCTGCAACATCCATTACACGAACAGTTGAGCGACTATTAATCAGACTGGACATAGATCCAGAACGGTCAACAGCAACAACTGTTTTGCCTTCCAATTTCGGAACATTTTGTAGAGAAATTTCTGCAGCTTCATTCAAAGCCTTACGGATATTATAGCTAATATCTCCCGCCTTTTTAAAGGCAGAGAAAATGGCAAATGGCATAGCTTTACTTCGAATGATATCACGCTCAGATGTAAGCTTCTCAGCAATTCTGTCGGCAAAACTTTTATCACCAAATACACCATGCCGCTCAAATGTTGCCAAGTTCATACGGGTCTGATTCCATGTCGCATTATTAGCAATATGTTTCCAACCTTCTGTTGTTAAACCCATAGAAGTATACATTTGGAACGGCAAATCTGGCAGTTCTTCTGCTTTTTCTGGATTACGCTTCAATTTTAAATACAGTTGAAGCTGTTCAGGAAGTTTATCTTCCTGGTAATCCATATCGCAAACCCAACGATAAAGCTGGTTACGATTTTCATTTGGTGCTTTCGGATGAACCATTTTGATAATATCTTTCAGAGATGGATCATTACCAATAGAAGCATTAATAATTGTTTTGTCTGTTGCGGAATTTAGCCAATCTTGAATCTGGCGTTTGGCATTTGTACCAAAACTGCGATTACCAAAAGTACCGGAACGAATGATTTGAACGAAAGTTCTTAACATTCGGCCATTTGTAATGATACGTTTAAAAATTGCGTTAAACAAATCGCGGTCTTTTTTCATCAGATATCCCAGCAATAAAGCAGGAGTATCTTTCATAAAGCCTTTTTCATGAGCATAAATTGCAACTTGCGCAACATACTTATTGTTACATTTTTCAGCCAGCTCAATAATACGAGACAGTTGAGTTCGGCCATCAACATGAAAATAGCCGTCAAGCATACCGGTTACAGCATATTGCGCAAGGGCATGCTGATGTGTCATAGCATAAGCAGTGCCGCCGGATTCATTTGTTGTATTAACCTTATTGGACTGTACAGATACAGATGCTCCAGTAGGGACATTGATACGAGAAGTTTTAAATAATGGTGATGCCATTTTATTTCCTTTAGACAAAAATTCTAAGACAAGATTTATGATTTAACCTTTAAATTCTTTACGAATGAGAAAGTTAAAACAAGAATACCAATGAGAATACCGACAAATATGCTGGCCAGTATAAATCCAAAAGCATAAGCCATACTTATTTTATAATCCTAATGCAAACAGCATTCACTTGTCCAGCAGGGCTAGCACACTTTTCTGCTAAGCCTTCTTTGCACAGCTCACGCATAATTCTTCTTGCTTTGTCATGTGAATACTTATATTTATTACAAAAGAAATATCCTTTTGTTTCAAGGACTTCTTTGATTTGTACCTTTTTAATTTTCCAGATTTTCATGATCAATATCTTAAATCTATATGTTTTTGAAGGCAGCCTCAAGGGTACATTCTTCTTGCTGCCTAATTAGGGTAATTATGGTGGGACAGGCGGGATTCGAACCCGCAACCAAGGGGTTATGAGCCACCCCGCTCTGCCGTTGAGCTACTCTCCCATATACAGGAATTCGAACTTATCTTCAAATTCCTTCAAAGGTCTTACAAAGACTCTATCATTAGTGATGCTTTTATAGACGACAACTTGAGATAAGTCGTGTTCAAGTTCACCAATAGTCATTAATTTGTATTCTCCGCCTTTATAGTGGCGGTAGACTCCATTTTCTTTTAGTTCCATTTTATAACCTTTGCATTTTATTGTTTGATTAATCAGAGGCCTTTGCTTCGTCTCTTCCGCGGCAGGCCAATCTGTCTGCACGCTCATTTTCAATATGTCCATTATGACCAAGAATCCAGATGAAACGAACATCGTGTTTTTTAACTGCTTCATGTAGCTCCATCCATAAATCGGCATTTTTAACAGGTTTGTTTGTACTTGTTTTCCAGCCGTTTTCTTTCCATCGGCTAATCCATTCACAAATACCATTGCGGACATATTTTGAATCAGTGCAAAGAACTACATCCCATAGGCCGGATTGCTTAGGTTTAATTGCATTTAAACCCTGAATTGCGGCCATTAGTTCCATTCTGTTATTGGTAGTATTTTTCTCACTACCATACAGTTCTTTTTCTTTGCCTTCGTATTGCATCAATACGCCCCAGCCGCCAGGACCGGGATTACCACTACATGCACCATCAGTATAAACGTAAATTGGCTTAGTCATAATAAACCCCTTTTATTTCTTACAATTTGGTTAAGTTATACACACCATTATTATTTACAACTTCCCAATATGGGAGCCTGGTTTCGTTCTTTGCCTTTGTTTGAGACTGTAAGAAATGCAAATAAGAAACAGAATCATATTTTCTTATAACATCTACAACTTCCTCTAAAGCTTTATGTCCGGCTGCCTTTTCCACCGCTAAGAGTAGCATTTGATAAGAATAGAGGCTGGTGTCCTGATTGTTATTCATGATTCTTCCTTCTTAACCTGATCGTCTTTTTTAACCATAGAGGCTACAATCTTATCCCAACCTTCTTCCATATTATCAAATGTCGAGAGGACATAATGGCAAAGCAGGCCATAGATTTGGCCGGTTGTTTTTGCAAACTCGCCATGATCTTCAGTTTTGGCAAGTTCGTCAATTTTCTTTTCAAATTCTTCACGTGTCATTTTATTTCTCCACAATTTTTATTCAGATTTACAATTTGAGGTTCGCCACGATAAAAGACGAATAGCATTTGATTGCCCTCAAAACACACAGTCGCGGTTTTAATATTATAGCCATTAACAGAAAATCTTTGAACTTTATCTGTCGGCTGTGTTATTTCAACAGTTTGGTTTGTTGCAGTTTCATCTTTTTTGCGTTCATTTGAATCTAAAGTAGAGATAAGCCAAATAAACAAAAAGGCAGAGAGAATGCCTGCAAAAAAGACCAGAAGAAAAATATCTTTATCTCCAGATGCGCTTGTTTTCACTTCTTACCTCCAATATTATAAGCCCCGAGGTATAAACCCGGGGCTCATTATTTCAATTAAAAACGGCCAAATGTATTAATTTTCAGCTTTTGTGCAGGCTTACTTACCAATTTCACATCATTTGAACTAAGAATATTATACACTTCTTCTTTTGCAGAATCTGGAACCTCTTTATTCAAGGTTTGCATTAAGTGCAGGATTGTTTCTGCAGTGCTACCGATTTCCTCTTCAGAAATTCGAACATTGCTAATAATAGAGGTTCTATCCTTAACCTCTAATTCCATTTTCGAAATATCGAGGTATATACATATAATGTAACTACGTTTGGCACCATCACAAAATGCCCGCATAGAATAGTCCATTATATTAACTGACGTTTTTGGCTCGTACGGATTTAAAGATTGTTCTTTCAATTCAATTGCAGATTCACTGGCAATATAGGACGGATTGCAATCTTGAAGATTTAAACCGTATTTTGAGAACAATTCTTTGAATACTGAATAAAAATCTTGCCCATTTATAAGCAATGTACAGTCGGAATGCATTAAGCTTTCAGAGTAGATCTCTGAGTTATATCCATCCATCAACTGCTGAATAGTAAAATCCGGATACAGATTTGCTTCTTGTGCAATACTGCAAACAACATCAAATGACGGTTCCTTCAGATAGGAAATAATAGACGCAATTTCTTTTACCTTACCTTTATTGTCCAGAATGTCTTCCAGAACTTCTAAAACAACAGAATCCGGCAAGGTGTCATATTCATAAGCATAACGAATACGTCCCGGGCGATTAAAGAAGAACTTATTAATCATGCCTTTTTCATTAGCTGTGAACAAGAATAAATTCTTTTTAGAACTTGTTCCATCAATAACGCTCAGCAGTCCGCTTTGATATGATGGCTTTTCAAACATCTTTTCAAATTCATCAATGAAAATACGCATCGGTCATCAATATTTTCAATGAATTTTTCAATGATATCGATATGCTCTGGCAACACAATAATAACTGGATATTCTTCTGAAAGTTTAATGCAAACTTGTTTAGCTAATAAGGATTTACCGGAACCGGATTCACCATAAAGCAGCACGCCAAGATTCTTATTGGAAGCTTCAAAGGACTTAACAATTCGATTCATACGATCAGTCGAATCGCCATAAACCTTAGATGGAATTGTCAAAGGTTCGGTTTGCTTCAAGAATACACTCTCTCTAGATGAAGCCGTTGTATAAAAGCCGGCAGGCAAATTCTTTTTGTAAAGATTAGGGTCAATATCCTTGTCGAACTTAACGACACCATTTGCCACTTGATAAATATTTTCCATCTTGCTTTTCCTTTTAAATTGAATTGATTTTCATGTTAATCCAAAAGTTTAGATTTTACTTCCGATAATACAAGCCGTTTATGTAAATGCTCATATTCATTGATATAGTGCCCATCTTCAGAGATTTGCTCATATGGAAGCCTTGGGTCCAAAATGTTCATAAATTGCAAAAATTTGTCGTAAAGCTTTGGCATAATTGGACTTAATGCTTGAAATACAAAAAGTATTAGAATCAGCATTTCAGAGCAATGCTCATGAAGAGTAGACTTCCTAAAGTCATCACAATTTTTATCCATTGCTTCCCATATTTTTAGAGATTCTATCCTATTATTAATTTTAGCTGCGATATCCAATGCATGAGAAATTGCGGTAGCATAATCGCCGCCATTAATTGATATTTCGATATAAGGTATAACAGATAAGGATGACATCGCATATGAGCCATTTTCATCATTTTCATAACAGGCTGGCCTGATAATTTTTCCGCCATAAGCCTTATTGATTATAGCACCTAAACGAGATGGAATATTTATCAGCTTTCCTATCAGGTCATCATTAATGGTTCTTACAAAATCTTCGATATCAAAGTTAATATCTTTTTCATTATTCCCAAGTTTAGATGCGAAATAATAGCGCAAAAGCTCTGGGTCAATTCTTGAATCCAGAAATTTTCTAGCAGTAATAAATGTCCCTTTTGACTTGGACATTTTTTCACCATTTACAGTAACAAAACCATGGCTAAATATTTTATAAGGCAGATTCAAATTCGTAGCATCTAAAACAATTGGCCAAAATATGGTATGAAACCGTAAAATATCTTTTCCTACAAAGTGGACAAGATTTGCATACTTTTCATGTTTGTGGTGAGAGTTGCCTTTTTCTAACTCGGCATTGCGGAAGTTTTGGTAAGAAGCGATGTAACCAAATGGAGCATCCATCCAAACGTAAAAATATTTGTTTTCTTCATTTGGAATCTTAAATCCGAAGTATGGGGCATCCCTAGAGATACACCATTCTTTTAGGTTTTCACCATTCTCTCCAATCCAGTTTTCGAATCTGGATTTGGCACTTCTATTCATTCTTATTTCAAAGCCAGGCTTAGCCCATTCTCTTAGCAGTTTATATTTCATTCTTGTTTTTAAGAACAAATGCTCCGTCTCTTTCAATACAGGAGTGGCGCCAGTCAATGTCGATTTCGGATTAATCAGATTATATGCTTCATAAACAGCACCGCAAGAATCACAATTGTCACCATATTGTTCTTGAGCATGGCATTCAGGACATTCACCTTTTACAAAACGATCGGGAAGAAACATTTCTTTTTCCGGATCATACAATTGTTGAATTGTCTTTCTGTGAATCAGGCCTTTTGAAACAAGATCAGAATACGCATTTTTAACCAGCTCAAAATTTTCTTTAGAGTGAGTAGTATAATAATTGTCATATTCTACGCCGAATCCAGCTATATCTTCGTGATGTCTTTTTCTCGAGCGTTCAATGAGTTCTTCTGTGGATATGCCTTCCCTTTCGGCCGCTAAAACAATAGCAGTACCGTGGGAGTCATCTGCCCCTATAAAATATACATCATTGTAAGATTGACGAAGTCTTCTAACATAAATGTCGGCTTGAATATGCTCTAATATATGCCCTAAATGGATATCTCCATTTGCATACGGCAATGCTGTTGTTACTATATACATATTTATACCTCAAGATCTTTTGAGTCTATTATTGGCGTTATTGATGACAGCTTTTATGTCAATAAGCTCAAAGCCCTGTGACCCTAAAAACTTTTTGATAATATAGTATTTTTCGAAGCCAATTTTATCAAGAACTTCATTCAAAGATCTAATTAGATTTATTTCGTAAAGAATTGGAGTCTTAATAAAAACATCTGCAATTTTAATTTTTATTGCATTGTTAAAGTCTTCTGCAAATGATTTATAAAGGACACTAAACGGCAATGGTACAGAAGCCAATCCTAATGTTTGCCTGATATTATTTATAATATCAATAGCCTCTGAAGAACTGATGGATCTATTTAATTTAAAGAGTTCATCAATTTTATCCTTTAAATCGGATTTCGGATTGCTATCAATATATTTTACAATATTTTCAAGTATTTGTGTTTCGTTCATTTTGCATTCTTTTCTAAAATCTTAACACACTGCTCTTGTTGACTTTCAATATATTTCGTTTGCTTATCTGCAAGTTCAATTGAGAGGACTGTAATTATTACAAAGGCCGCAGCGCTATATAATGTAGCCTTATACAAATTATTCTTATATCCGCCAAATATAAAGCCGGCAACAAGACCGGCAATGATTTTACCAATTAATACAATTGTATCTGGGGCCATTTTTAATCCTTAAAATTATACATTATGGAATTCTTAGATATCTTTCAGATTGATCAAGATTCTCGTCAAGAAGAGACAGATGATTAATCTCATCAATAGAGTCGGCCTGCTCAACCTTTAATTCATTTTTATCAAAATAAAGGTTAATATATCTTATTGGGAAATTATTTCCATGTGCCAAAAGATACAGCTCTCTCATCATAAATAGAGAATCTGTAAATACGATTGCTTGTAAACCTCTAGATACATTTTCTATTACAAAGCCCGCTTCCATTTTTAATTGAGTTGGATGTAGACTATGTGCAAATGAATCTCTCCAAATATCAATATGATCATTGGCGTCTAAGGCCGAAAGGTGAGAAGCATGGGAGTAAATACCAGAGTTGTTATCTCCGGTTACAATATTTAGACCTTTTATGAAAAATACTTCTTCTTTACATTTTGGAAACGTCGTCTTTTCAATCCAAAAATATTCTTTCTTCATATTTCTTCCTATCATAAAAGGACCGACAATAATGTCGGCCCCTTGATTAATCTTTGTAAGTAATTTTAATGCAGAGCTTTTCAGCCTTTGCTTTAATAGGATTTAAACGCTTTGCTACTTCTTTAAATAGCTTAGGATTTTGAACTTTTTTCTTATCCAGCTTTTCAAATGCCCAGTCTATAATAAACATTATGGCAAGTGTAGAAATACTTACAGCAAGAATAAAAAGACTTATAGCTGAAAAGAAAGGGAAGAAGAAACGAATTCCATGCACTTTTTCAAGAGGCACATCATATAACCCTAAATAAAGGGAAATGCCGAACCCTACTGTTCCTAATAAAAGAATTACTAACATAATAAGCAAAGGGATCAATTGCCGAGTGAATCGACAAATATCTCCTGCCGGGGTGCAATAAAAGCTCATCAATTTGTACAGTAAACTATTACGACTTAACTCCATTTTATTTACCTTTTAGTTTGAGGGATTTCACGGTGATACATTTAATATCGTAACCCTCATTTCTAGCAACTTTGCCGGATTTATATATATAAAAACTTTCACCTTTACATCCAGTATTTACATTACCAACCGTTCGAATAGGAATACTTTTCACGAATTTTACACATTCCAACATAACCGGCATAATTCTATCGTCTCTGTCAACTTCTTTGACAATATACTCATTACTATATTTGTCAACGACAGTCATACCAACTTTGATATCCTTTAATTTCATTTTTACTACCTTTCTAAGCTATTCTTCAAATCCGAAATAATTAATAAGCCCGTCCATCTTAGAAATGATGTTCGCCGCGCCTATTGGATTTTGGCTATGGACAGTGTAAATAAAACCTTTAGGAAATTTTAAACCATTATCAATCATATGCTCTTCAAGCTTATTGATGAAAGTAATAGATGTATCCTGTCCTCCAAGGTCATGATCAAATGCAATTTCCTGTGGTATGCCATACAACTCTAAGGCCATAATCGCTTGAAAGCTATTTCGGGCAATAAACCAATTAGGAGTAACAGGAAAGCGCTCATCATCAATAAAAAGGCGATAATTCATATAATCTCCAAAGTTAATTATTGTCTGCAAAGATATCAGGCACTAAGCATTTGAAGTAAAATTCAATCTTATTTTGAATTTTAATAATCTTCTCTGCGGTTTCATCATAACCATCATAACTACGAAACTTAAGATAACGAGACCTATCTAGATGACGATTGTTACGATCAATTGCCATTTTGTCTGATCTAAGTATGATTGCCTGCCCAGGGGCCCCAAGCTTTTTAGGGATTGACCCATTAACCGAATATTTAAATTCACCTTTGATTGTAGAGATATTGTAATAATAGAATTCTTCCGATGCATAGGACGGCAACATTTTAAGGTCAATATCCAATCGATCCGCGGAAACGTTAGGAAAACCAGAACTTTTAATATCAAATAGCTTCATGCTAAATTTAGAATCTTTTTCTCTTCCTATTCTTCCGGCAAGTGATAGATATAAATGCGAAATCAAGTAGTGAAGAAGTTCTACGGAACTATTTATATTAAATTCAAAACCTTTAAACCCATGGAAAATATCATAATCAACCAATTCATCCATTGCAATCTCAATAGCACTTTCTATTGTTATCGGATCTTTACGCACCATATTAGAATCATGGATCCCAATCATATAGGGGAGATACATATTTAAATATCCAGAGATAGAATCTTTGCCCCATATAGACTTCGCAATCTCTTGAATATTGGACTCAAAAGTCAGTTTTCCTTTGTATTCCCTTTTTCTTAAACCATCTTCTATGCGTTTAAAAATTTCAGATCTTGGATCTTTGACCTTAGAAAGCTCATATCTAGACTTTAGAGTAATAAGATGATTTTCTTCAAAGCTATCTAATTTAATCCCGGCTTTTTCAAGAAAATTCAAATATCCTTCCATGGTGCCAAACTTGATTTTTAACTCAGGCTCTTGCCATTCTTTTAGCTCCATTACGTTCGACTCAATTTTACCGAACTCTAAATATTTATCCATATACACTCCAATAATAAAATATATTTTTTCAATATATTGTTTATTACACTAATAAGTATTACTAATATCAAAAAATCTTTCACATTTATAAACCTTTGATATTAATAATATTAAAATACAAAAGCTCCGACTGCAGGTCGGAGCTTCTTAATTTACATTATTGACGCACTTTAGCTTGTGCAAGAACAGAAACAACTTCGCGTACAATTACTTCTTTTACAACTTCGCGTTCTTTATCTTTGGCACAAACATCAACTTCAGTAGAAATTTTGTCTTCAGCAACGTTTCGGAAATACATTTTTTCAACCACACCTTTTTTGAAGTCAAAATGAACTTGACAAACATTATGTTTACCATCAACTTCAAAGTGTGTATTGTATTCCCATTTGTTTGCTCGGAAACCACTTGTCCATTGAGGGAATTCACCTAACTTTTCACGAACAGCTGCTTTAGTCATACCAATATGCAATCCACGATATGCTGGCAAATGTGCTTCATCATGTCGACCTGAAGTGCCAAGCATACTTTTGTGGTTATACATTTGAGAAGCACCTTTTGCATCTTTCAATGCATGGAATTTCGGCTCATTGGCATATACATTAGCAGAAATGGCAATAGCTGCTGCAATCATAAACAATTTTTTCATTTTAAAACCTTTCATTAATTTTAGAAGAAGTAGCCAATTGAGGCACCTACACCAATTTTCTCTTGAGTATTGTAATTGACATGAGCTTTAAAACCCCATTTGCCCATATCAGACAAAGAGCTCACACCAACCGCAACGGCTGCTTCATCACCATAATAGCCGGCTGCTACTGAAACTGCTGATTGTCCAGCATGATGTACTTGCATCAAAGCTGCTGCGGCATTTGCTGTTGCACCAATAGCATTTTGACGTTTTTCAACTTTATCAAATTTACGTTCCAAAGCGGCAATGCTTCGAGTGTTCTTCTCAACAGCACCACTCAAACGTTCAATATTTTGAGTGTTTGTACCAACTTGATTCAATGTAGATTTAACTTGAGGTGTCAAACCAACATTGTAAATTGTATTCAAACCATTGGTTGCTTTGGTAACCGCAATACCATCGCCACCTGTTACAACAGATTGTTTAGAGTCAACAGTATAAATGCTTTGACCATTTGCACCTTTTGTTTCTGTTACAAAAGTGTTTTGACCTGCTTTTACTTCAGTTTTGGCTTTTGCAATTTCAACGTCTTGCTGTTGATTTTTGGCTTTGAGGCTAACAATTTCAGCGTCTTGTTGTTCGTTTTTCACTTTCAAACCAACAATATCTGCTTTGTTAACATTGACTTGGCTCAATGTTGCTTTGGTTTCGTTTGACAAATCAACCACATAATCTTGGACAGAATTTGTCAATTTGCCTTTATTAACAGTTACAGCATTTGAGCCTGATGAAACTGAGGCAGAATCATCTTTTGCAGACAATGTGTAAATGCTTTGGCCATTTGGACCTTTTGTTTCATTAATGGTGACATTTTGACCAGCTTTCACTTCAGTTTTAGCTGCTTTTGCTGTTGCTGACAATTGTGCTACGTTTACAACATCGGTATCTTTTGTACCTGCTGAAACATTGGTAATTTGACGTGTAATACCATTTTCAACATCACCAACAGAAACAGAAGCATAAGTAGAGGTCCAAGGCAAATCTTTAACATTTTTAATTGGTGCATTCAATGGATTCGCACCAGAAACGCCTTTATCAACAGTTGCTTTTGAATATGAACCAATAGCAGTTGAACCTTCAACAACTGCTTCTGAGTAAGAACCAATCGCTTGGGCTTCTTTTGCTGAAGCATTTGCCAAAGTACCTAATGCAAAAGCACTTTCATCAGAAGTTTTGGCATAAGAACCAATAGCAACAGAATAATCAGATTTTTCTGAGGTGTTGGCACCACGACCAAATGCAATGGATTGGATACCATGCGCTTGAGAGTTTACTTGCAACGCGGTTGCATATTTTGCAGTTGCTACAGAACCATTACCAATTGCAACAGATGCTTCGCCATCACCTTGTACACCTGAACCAATTGCAACAGAACCACTACCTGCTGCTGTTGCTTTTGAACCAATCGCAACAACTCGTGACGCTTCAGTTGAAGAGCGTTCACCAATCACGATTGAAGTATCTGCATCTTTGCCAGCCTTTGCTTGTGTACCAAAAACAACAGAAGAGCTACCATGTGATTCTGTACCTGAGCCGATAGCCATAGCATTCAGACCGTTTACAACAACGTCCTGACCAATTGCAACAGTCCCTTGGTTATTTGCCTGTACACTGTTATCATGATTGAATGTATTTACACAAATGTTGCCTTCTACGCCACACTTTTGCATGGCGATTGTTTCGGCATCACCTGAATAATTAGTGTGCGGATTTGTGTCGGCAAAAGCACTAGTTGCTGCCAAGATAGACATCAAAATAAAAGATTTTTTCATAAACGAATTCCTTTTTGTATAATTGGCGATTATGCCAGTTTTAAATAAATTAAGGATTAAAACAATTTAAAGAAGCAAGGATTTATCGCATTCTTCAATAACTTCATATTCGCATACGCGGGCTTTTGAGCCATCGTAGTCGACCGGTACTGATACAAAATTCTTTGGATTAATGCGGATTTTCACCAAACGCCATTTGCCATCTATTGATTGACCATATCCACTTAAGCGAAGATATCGCAACGAGGCCGCGTGAAGACCTTTAGAACATGTCTTATTGTCATCGTCGTCGATTTGGTTACGAGGCATCTTAATAACGGAACCAATAGAATTTTTAATAGTTCCACTATAAGAATCCATCCAATTGTCACGAATAACTTTATAGCAAATAACATAACCTTTTTCATCAATCTCAATATCATTGTGACCAATAAACGAATAAAGGTTGTTAATAGTTTTCCGTGAAGGATTTCCTTCTAGATTGTCAAGGAACTTCAGGAAGGATTTTGGATCGATTTGGTTGTCACCAACCTTACAGGCGCGATTTACAAAATCAGAAATTTCTTTTTGCAACAATTCAGGCAAATCTGAATTACAAAGTTTACCTTCCAAAAGGTCAACCTTATATTTGCCAATAAATGCATATCGAATTTCTGAGATTTTCAAAAACGTTCTTGCGCTGTTACGATTTTCATGCCAATCACGAAGGATTTCGTCAAAATCATTCAAAACGATTGGTGATTTAAAGAGCTTTGCCGTCAAAATATTACCATTGTTTTCAACCGCAGTTGCCACAATGAATTTTTCAGGATTGACTGTTACGTTGTAGTTCATTGTCTCTACTTTCTATATATTTGACAAAAACCAATTCTGGATTATTCCACATCGGATACATTTCATCAAGAATCTTTTCAATTTCCTTCTTGATAAGAGCCATTCCGATTACAATTAAAGGATGTCTATCCTCAATCAGATCAATTTCATCACCACTTTCAACTACAGAAAATACAACCTCTTTCATTCGCTCTTTCAGAAGAGATGATGAGGTATATATGTATCTATCCGGACAAATTGACTCTGAACCAATTTCAGAGGAAGCATGAATTATGTGGCCACCTTTACGTTTCCGTATACGAAACTTAGCAGCAGCAATAGCCACTTCTTTTTCATCATCACTCATAATTTCTATGAGCTTTCGATGATTTATTTCGTACAAATCTGATCCAGAAAAGGTAAATACATTTTTCAGGTTACAAATCTGTGCAGCAGAAAAGCCTTTAGGTGTTCCTCGTCCAATATAGATATTTTTATTCGGAAAAACCTTTTTAAAATTTTCCATTTTTCCTCTGTAGTGGGCTTCCTTTGTTCCTGGATCGCCAACAATAAAAATATCGTTCTCACTAATCTCATCCAATTCATAAATAGTTTTATTGGAATTGTTTGAAGAATAGAAAATTTCTGATGAGAATTTAATAGGATCGCCACTTTTAACAGGGATTGCTTCTCTATTTCTACGGTTTAAATAACTACGAACTTTTGCACTATCCATAGTTATAAAGTTGCATTCTTTACCAAGAGACGCTGCAAATTCCTTTAATTCGTTTTCAGGCTTATCAATAAAGAATGTAATACCATTGGGCATACAGCCTTTTGAAACTGTAATTGCGGAATCTTTTACCATACTTGTAGGAGCAAAATTTAAAGAGCCTTCTTGCATTATCTCTTTTAAATGTCCCATTATGTATTTGGCAGAATCATTCCATATTCTGCTGCAATATTTTCCTCCGTATCGCTGATTATGGAATGCCCATCTAGCATCTTTAAGGAAACCAAAATTTAATTTTTCAAATACTGTTTCTATAATCAATTTTGTACTAGGGTAATTCACCAGCTCAAATACCCAAGGGGTAGATAAAATCTCATCTTTTGTCATTTCTTTGACTTTGGAATAAATTTCATTTACTTTGCCTTGAAAAATTTCAGAGAGTTTTTGTTTTAGGGCATCATCATATGTGATAGTTTCTCTAGATAAAGAGACATTAACGTCTTTGATTGGAACATCCATAATGGATACCATTTCAAATATTCTGTCTAAATGAGATATTACATAATTAGGGCCGCCCACTGACATTCTAAAATTTGCATAAATGTGCCCTTTAGTATTCGCTATTCTGAAGCCATCAACAACTTCGATAACTTTAAATGAAAATTCTTCGCCATCCAGGAGTGTCAATTTGGGCAATGGCCAAAAACCAATTAACTGCTCCCTATAAACTGTCTTTAAATTCTCTATGTCCTTTTGTTCAATCGGAATACGGATTGTAGTACCTTTACTGTCATCGGTGTCTACGTTTTTTAGCATAACCTGATAGCTAGGAATATCATTATTTCTAGAGGTCATAATGACATTCTTTTTGCCGTCTTTTACTGATGTAGCAATAAAATAGTCAGCATAGGCTAATGGGCTTTTAGAACCAATGCCAAAGCCGCCGATATCATCGTTGCTATTATTTTTTGTTGACTTGAAGAATGTTGTATAGATATTTACCATGTCGTCGTATGTCATTCCGACGCCATGGTCTTTAATTTCGATATAGTGTTCTACGCCGTCTTTATGAACAGAAATTTCAACCGGACCATTATATCCGGATTGACGATTGGCATCACACGCATTTGCTACGATTTCACGAATCATAGAGTCGAACGGCTTTGCATACAAATCGCCAAATAAGCTTCGAAAAGTTTTGGAAGTTACTTCAATATTATATTTATTCTCAGCTGTTGTTTCAGTTTTATTTTCAGTTTCAATAATCATAATTTTACTCCATTAAAAAATAAATATAGTATTAAAATAAGATTAGCGGGCAGGATATACCCGCCCGCCTCTTACTTCCCATTAAAGGAAATCGATATCAACATCTTCTTTGTCTTCTGCCACATTGTTTTGGCTATCTGACGCTTTTTGCTCGATATCAAGTTGACCAATACACTGATTGTATACATCAAATGCGGGCTTAATCATTTTGCCTACAAATGTTTTCTCTACAATCAGGTTAAACCATTTAGAGATTTCAGGGTCTTTCAAGTCAATCGGTTCGCCATTGTTATCAACAGTTTGACCTTTATTATGCATACGAAGGAAATCTCCAGTAAGCTTAATAAGATTGTGTTGATCAGCCCAAATAGCAATATTGATAATGGTCATAGCTGTTTCCCGGCTATATCCCATTTCATTCACAATCGCTTCTACTACTTCTTTATGGACTGTTTGGTCAGAACCAAGAGTACCCAACATAAACTTCTGATGTTGAGTTGCACCGCCCTTAATATGCTTGATGGCATTAATCACATACCGTTCATTGGTTTCGGTATATACATGGTCACACTCTTGGGCAAGCTTTTCATTAAGATGAATCTTAACAAATTCTTTTCCTGTTTTACCGGAAATAGCGCGATAGGCAAGATCAGAATCTTCATTCAGCAATGCCAAATAAAGTTCAATCAGCATACCAAATTGCCAGCTGTTGTTGGTACCTGGACCAACGGCCTTCTTGGCATTAGCAGAGTTTGTGATCAAATCGATATAGCTTTCATCACCGGGACGCTTACAGTAGGTAGGAGTATAGTGTAACTTATACTTCTTAGTCCAATCCAATTTCTTAATGCTGTCGTATTCTGACTGCAAGAAATCTTCATCCCACTGATACATCTTATCGGTAATGTTGCTAAGTTCGAATTCCTTCATCATTTGCTGAGCTTCTTCTGGCAATACAGTAATCTGCAACAAGTCGCCGTCAATATCAGAGTGGCTACCTTTGATTACATCCTTGCCAATCAATACGCAATGCAAATTGGATTTGATATCCAGATAATCTTCCAGCGCAAAACCATATTCTTGCTTAAGATAAGTGTCGAATTTGTTTGCGTCCCACAATTCTTTAATTAGCAGTTGCGTTTTCCACAAAAACGGTGAACGTAATGTGAATGCATACAGATCTTTAAAGGCCTGAATAATGCCTTGTTCAACCGGCAAGTTTTTGGTTGGATAGACATATTCATGCAAGTCGGTATAAATACGATTGTTTAACACAACGACAACGCCATCTGGGACGTATACATCGTGCATTTGTTTCATATTTACGCCGCGCAATCGTGGTGTAATCATAGTTTGAATCAGTGTCTGTCCTGAAATCTCTGAAGAATACAACATAGATTTCAAGGATGCCGTGTAATTGCCATAAGCACTTACACGGTTTTGGTTGCTCTCATTGCGACTCGGAATGATACGATAGTAATAAGCCTTACCAAGCAAAGCATTCTGAATGATTTTAGAAACCTCAATAAGAATGCCAGGGTAGACATATTCGCCATTGGTTTGCTTACTGCAGAACATACCCAAAGTTTTAGCATCTGGAATACGTACTAATGTATTCTGACGCTGTTCACTAAGATTGATATAGAAGCCTTTATTAAAGTCTTCATCAAGAAGCTTAGAGTACAATGGGAAGATGGAACTATGCTCAAGAATCAAATCCTTTTCAGTGAAATGATTCTTTAAACCGCTTAATGTATAAACGGGTTTATGCTCAGCAGACACAAAACGGCGCGTCTTGTCATTCAGACACTTCATCAGCTCAATTACAGCTGATTTTTCATCTGGGTCAATACAATTGTCCAATATATATTGCGCCAATCCAGAATCTTTAGTCTGAGAGATATAACGCAAAGCATTGAAGCTCAATTTTTGATTTCTTACAACTGTAAAGTGACTACCAATTTCGGTATAATTGATTTGAATCACACCATACAGTCGGGTTTTAAACTCGACTTCCTTGCCCTCACGAACCATCTTGAATGTTACTTCTGGAATGGATCGGGCGGCGGCATTGATTTCTTCTTCATCCATAGACGAAAGAAGCTTATCACCAGACGTAGGAGTATAATAACCATACTTCAATGCAAAAGCTGCCTGCATAAGACGTACAGTATTCTCTTTAGCCTTAATACTATTAACACCTGTAAGAATATCGACTTCCATTTCGAAATCATCGGAGTAGATATTACCACAAGTCATCATGGTTTTGGTGACGCCTTTTAAGCCGGTATGAGAAGTGATTCGAGAATTGCCTACTTTATAGTATGCTACGAAATCAATACGGGCAGAATTGTTATAACCGTTTTGAGAAACTTTGGTTACTTCAATTTTGACAACATTGTCTACCGAGATCGGTCGACGGTCAAACATGCCCAGGATTACACATCCATTTCTTGCGTTGTATGTTTCGCCCTCTTCAACAAGGATTTCGTCAAATTCCGTTTCCTTGTGGCGATTCATGAATACGATTTGATTACCAATTCGACGGTTTACTTCTAAGTCGCCGCCAACTTGATGATAGCTTTCGAAATCGATATCCTGATAAACAACGATGGCGTCTAAGCCGCCATTATCCAAAGGAACATGGTCGCCATTTTCATCAAAGACAAAAGAGCCATCGGGATTGATAGCCGCATCTTCAATAAACAAAGGTTTGGCGGGCTGCAATACGCCAAAATGATTGCCATTTACATGGGTTTTCAAACGGGCAGGCAAAGCAGAAGCCCGAGGAAAGATAGACGAGAAACCAACGATACGGTTATCGTTATCATATTCAAACCCAAAGCCAGCACAAGAAATTTCTGCGTTACCATCTGAAACAACAATTTTATTGCTTTCAGATAACATAGTTTCTGAGCCAGGCATTAAATTGAAGCAATTTGCCATAGCAGTAATAGCTTCTTTATCAGGGCTTGTAATTACACGCTGGTGCACCAAATCGCCAATAGGAAGATTGCGATTCTTATAAACCAAAGAGGTGCCGGTATTGGTGCTATAAGGAGCCCATAAAACCAAAAGGTTAGAAGACTTCAAATTTGCATTAAAAGCATTGGGGCTGACATACTCAACAAAGTTTGTAATCAGCTTGATGTCCCGGCGGATATAAGTCGTAAAGATTTCATTATTCTTCAAGGCATCTTCAAATCGTTCAGCCAAGAAGAAGAACAGCATTTCAAAATGGTTAATTACTTCAATCGGCGCCCGTTTATTGATGTGGCGCGAACAGAAAGCAAAATGAGGCCAATGATTCTTAGGATTAAAGAACGATTCAGGAATAATAAATTCCGTTTCAACAGTCTTATCATTAATAACGTTGATTACTTTGAATCCAAAAGTATCTGGCTTCAATTCAAATTCAATACGTCCCTCTGTTGTCAAATGCTCTCGAAAGATTGCATAGACTTCTGATGGTGTAGAATTTTTATTGATTACAGGAATTTGTCCATTTGAAATTCTTAAATGCATTTTTATACCTTTCTAGGGTTGATTGCTACTTCCGTGAAAAGACCGACACTCTTTCGAGTGTCGGTCAGCTTATTCTACCTTAAGTTTTTTAGCGCGCTTTTTAATATCCTTCAATATTTTCTTAAGACGCTCTGAAATTTTCTTTAATTTAATATACTCTGGGGACATATCACTTAACCTCCATATTATTAACCATATTGTAAATGGCTTTTTTAATTTTCTCTAATATGCTCTTAAGGACGCCTACTTTAATGTATCTTCCTCTATTTGATCGCATACGACTTTCCCTCCGTTGATTCCTTGCACTTTGAGACCAAGGAACAAAGCATTTCATGACAGCAGCCACAACAAGTAGCAGCACCAGTTTCATTTTTAATAGTTTCAACGCATGCACCATTAGCAGCTAAAGCAGTAATAGTTTTATCATTAATATTGTTACAAATACAAATAACCATTATAAACCTCTCTATAAAATAACTTCGAATAAAGAAATTAGCCTCGACACCTTTCGATGTCGAGGCCTCTTCCTTATCACTAACCACGATTGGAGTTTAGGGTGCCGTCTTTCCGTCGTCCCTGCGAATGTAGACCGTCGACTACAAGCTGTCAAGAAAGGTATCATGTCAGGATTTTTCGGAGTTATGGATGATCCTGAAACCATGTGCATTAATTTCATACACTTATGAATGGGGCCCCGATCCGAGCGCCTGATGAACGCGTAGTAAACTGTATGGAAAGGCGTATTGCGCTCGGTGTACGGGGGAATGGTTACTGGTGACGTTGATATATCCGACAGTATACAAAAATAGTCTGATTGTCACCAGTTTGGGTAATCGTGTAGTCAATACGAGCAGAACCACTGTTGTTTAATGACTAGTGACGAATTACGAAAGGGATTTAAAGTATATTTCGTCACAAACTTGTTTTATTAATCAAAAGGCATTTTCGCCGTTCAGAAATACGCCAGTGATTTTGAATTCGCGTTTACCGAAATCTTCGTCTTCGATCTCGATTGTACCGATATCATAAATTATATCAGGTTCGGCCAAGCGGCGAATGTGTGATGGCAATTCTGCAATGCGTTTACCTTCTTTAGTCAGAAGAATATTGCAACCCAAATCTTTCAGATCTTCATCATTCATATCCGCAATTGAGCGAATATCTTCACGGGTCAAGACCATACGGTCAACTTCTGCCAATTGAGATTCAACGAATTCTCGGAATTCTTTGTCAGTCGGCGCAGAGAATGTCAGTTCTTGCGCAACGGCTAAGCCTAACTTTGAATAGGCTTTATAGAGTACGTTAGGTGAACGCATAATTTTTTATCCTTTAAAAATATCTTGGTTAATGCCATTGCCTTTATAGCAATGACACCTTATTTTGATTTAACTTTTCAGTTTGTAAAATACATGTCGACCAATACGATATGGTTTGATTGCACGCGGAGCTGGTCGTTTTCCATTGGAGGAAAAGAAAATAGCTCCCCGGGTATTGTCAACATGATGTTTCGCCTTATGGGCTGAGTAAACGTCCTGCGCAATCTTTTCAGTTTCTTTGTCGTAGCCAGTTTTAGCTCGTAACTTCTTATTACGATACCACTGGAATTGGCCACGCTGAGCGATCACACCGTTTACAGTATTTGGAAAATCTTTATGTTTAACACGATTCATAATTACATTAGCAACAGCCTTTTTACCGGCCAATGATTCGCCACGGGCTTCATGATGGATAGCGGTTGCCAATGCTTTTACTTCAGACGAAGAAGAGCGTTCTTTTTTAGCAGCTTCAACGTTAAAACTTGCAGCCAACAAAAGAACCACAATAAGGATTTGCTTATTCATCTTTATGCTCTCCGTAAACAACCATATAACTCCCGCCGGAATGCGGTTCAAGAGTCACGGTTACATTGTTAAACTCGCTCTTGATGCCATTTATAACAGTGATAAGTTCATCTGCACTGTAATAGACACCTTCAGAAAGAAATTGCTCAAGAAGACCAATCTCTTTTAATTTATTAGACATAATGAGTTGCTTTCCCTTAAAGGTGGTTTTGAATCTTCACCAACTTATTTTTACTTTTCTGTTTGACGGAAGACAAAAATGCTATTAATTTCCGTACCGATAATGCAAGTAAAAATAGCATAATTGCCTCCGTTATTTTAGATGTTAATCATCTGCAATGTCAATAATCGCAGATATTTCTTTCATGATCCGGGCATAATATTTAACTCGGCCAATGAACCGTTTTGTTATATAACAGTCATGATAAATTCTAGTGACAATCTGGGTTTCACCATACAAAGGAATACGATGCTCATGTGCTTGACGATAATAATCAAGCAGAATCTTCTCGTTAATTCTTGTATTTTCTTCAATATCACGTTTATGGCCGCAGACAATACTTGGACGAATCAAGTCTTTAACTTTGATTTCTTCCTTAATGCCGGCTGCGCGTCGATTTAACATCCTGTTTTTATTAAACTTCATATCTCTGAGAAGCTCTTCAAACGAATGAATATGTTTAAGAAACTTCTCATTGAATTTCTGATTTGCCGATTTCATCATTCTGAAGCCTTATAGTCCGGCAACTGTTCCAGCGCAGTTACTGCTTTAGGAATCTTAGATACCTTTGAATTTGAGGCTTCAATTGCTTTATTGATATGCTGAAAATTCATATCTTCAAATGTGCTTTTTGTGATTGGGCGACACAAAACTTTAGGTTCTTTGCCTGGCACAAGGTCGTTTACACATTCTTGGTAAGTTGTACCGCCTTTACCAGTGCTAACCTGAATCCAGTGATCGGTATTCAGATACACCCGAGATGATTCATCAACCTTATCGCAGGCTGAAAGAGCGGATACTGCTAACAGTGTAGCCAATACGAAAGATACTTTTTTATTAATTTGCATAATTTACTCCATTTAGATTTGATTACGGTAATACTCTCTTACTTCCATGAGTGCCTTACCAAGAAGATTGCGGCCGCGCCAATTGTTACGGTCAAGTATTTCATCACTCAACCAGTCCAATTTGACGCCCCAAATTGCATCATACGGAGAACCTTCAACCAGTTCAAGATTATCGGTCCTCAAAAGGATTTCTTTCAATGTAGGGTTTTGGAATTTGATTTTCAGAATGTTAACCATAACTCCATAACGCTTTTCATCCCACACTTTAGGGTCGAAATTTCGTACTGTCCGGCCCACTTTTTTGGCTTCTGCCGCTGATCTAGCCTGAACAATAGGCAGAATTTTGCTTTCATCGCCAAATGTGATAGCCTTCTCAATCATAAATGCCTGCTCAGCAGTCTTTACATTGTGGCCTTTATACACAAGCGGACTAAAGTAAAAATTGCTAAACGGTGCACCGCCGGTAAAGAACGTTACCATATTATCAGTATAACGCATATTGTTTTTTAATTGCATAACTTACTCCAATGTCTATTTTACCGACAATTTACCGACACTTATCTTTTGTTTATTTTACAATATGAAGATTTATCAAACCTCCGCCATTGGTTTCGTATTTCCATTTGCCAAAACCCAAAATGAAATTTCCATTTTCAAGTTTCTTTTCTACCGCAATTGGACCATTAATGCCGGATTCATACCATTGGACATATTTATTGTCCCGCATTGCATTTTCTAGCAATTGCAAGTTTTCAATCGCCCTTACTTCATGGTCTTCGAGGATGCCCAAAATATCATTATTTGATGTGTCCATACCAAACGAACCATCTAATTTCCATGAAGTTGTAACAATATGGCCAGTGCGGTTAATAACAACTCCAATTAACACCCTATAGTCTTTATTTTTAAGATATGGGGAATTTGCTGTATCTCCGTATACAATTGCCAAATCGCCGCCGGCAGTTTTACATAACTTGCCCTTTAAGGCTTCTTCATGATTAAACGGTTTCATTATAAAATACCTTTCTTTTGATCAACAATTAGCGTATTAGTCTGTAAATTACAGATTTTGAGCCTTTGATAATAAAATAAATAGGGACAATTACCAATGCCACAGGCCAGGCCGAAGCCACAATTAATAGCATATCTAATTGAGAGTCTAAAATCTTAATACGATGTTCTTCTTCTAAATTCATAGAATTTGAAGGATATGAACGTACAATAAATGTAGCTCCCAAAATATAAGCTGCAATTAAGATTATGATATATATAAAAACAATGTCAATACTAGTCATATTGCGCCTCGTAATAGAATAGGATGCCTGCGTTTATACTCCGCAGGCAAGAGTCAGACACATTCACAGGGGCGGGTCGTCATCCCAAGTCAGAAATAGCATTTCAGCTACTAGCCTTTGTGACTAAATCATCGGCTCCATTCAACGTCCAGCGTCGAATCATACTAGAAAGGAACTCTTATTGTTCCATTAATATACCGACACCCTATCTAAAGGGTGTCAGGTATATTTATCAATGCGCAGGATTAAAACTGTCAAGCCACTCCAGATGTGCTTTATGCCATTCTTCAAGATTGACGACCGTTAACTTCTCGTCCGTATCTGGCAATTCGCCTTTCGTATATACCTTATAGAATTTACGAGAGCCTTCGTATTCACCAAAACTTACTACGGCACCCTCTTTGATGCCATTGCTAATTGCCTCAACAACAAAGATATCCGCAATATCACAACCGTCTTCATAATTATCAGGGGTAAGATCTTTGAGGGTATCTTCAACATAAATAAATTCAAAAGATTCAATGGGTCCACTGATATCTGTAATCAATTCGAGGCAATACTCTTCTGGCGTATCTTCTTTAAACATAACATAGCGAATCTCTCCAGTTTGAAGCTTATACTTCACAATATAATAATACTCGCCATAATCAAAAATTTTAGTATCCACTGTTTACCTTTCACAAACATTAAAATGCCCAAAAGAAAACCGACACTTTATAATATCGGTTTTCCAAAATGCAAAGCTTTCAGTAAAGCTGGAATTTTTCTATTAAATAAACTACGGCCTTTCCTGTGTAAATAGTTGCAAAGTGAGCTAATAAAATAGAAACGAAGAACAGCAAAACATGAAACGGTCCGCTTCTTTCCAATTTACGCAGATACTTGATTTTAAAGACGTATTTATTTAAATTTGCGAGGATAAATCCTATATACACTGCAAGGAAGATAATATATAAGATTCCTGTAGAATGATTTGTGATGGCGTTATAGACGAAGTAGTCCCATACGCTTCCGAATACAAACATGATAAGCCTTTCTAAGCCTTTAAAGCATTAATACAGCCGGCAAATAACCTTTGCACTAAATATGCCGCAATGACAGGTAACGTAAAGATGCAAACAGCTACCAGATAAAATATGAAGCATACCGCGCCTACTAATAATACAGGCAAGAATGCTGCCATTTTTACAAGGTCAAACAAGAATCCCAGCATATGGCTCTTCCCTTATGATTTCACCATTACGACAAATATTCATCTCTACGCCACTAATAAACTTAGGGGTATGAATACTAACATACAGTCGGTCATGGAAATTCCGCACCCAGGAAATAACATACGGCATTTTGACAGACATAAATGTATATCGGATGTATGGATCACCATTATTGTCACTTATTCGATCAATGTGCAATGGAATTGTGAGGTTCTGCTCAAGATCCGTTAAGAACCAATTAAGATTGCCATAAAGAGTTTTTGCGTCATAATTCTTAGAAGCATATTCCATCATAGAATCAAAAATAGGATCGCCACGAAGAGATCGAATAGAATCCGCATTAACTAATTGATCAATAAAATCTTCGGCAGCAGAAACATATTCTTTCCTTAAATCAGAGTCCCACTCAAGGGACTCCGAAGAGGGATTAAACAAGGTAGAAAACAGATTCAAAGGAACCATTTGGAACCTCCTTAGTTGGTGTAAGGATCAACAGTTTCGGATTCAATCACTTCACACTCTTCGTCTCCAAAACTAGGAAACAGAGATGTTACTACAGGGGTAATAACCCAGACACATCCGATCAATACTACTAATCCTGTTACAAGAGATGCAAATGTTGCATTATACACAAAGCAAATAGAAGAGATGCCTAATACGGCACAAACCTTGAATATTGAAAGACGCCCCTGTTTATTATAGAACAGACGCGCCGCAATAAGATTAAAACGAGATTTTAAAAAGCCCATAAATGTAACTCCAAAATAACTATAATGATCAATTTTAGCTATTCAAACAAGAATCGTAATAGCAAAAATGACATAAATAATAATGCCTGCGTAATAAGGCTTTAATAAATAGCCATTTAGATGTATTCATACTTAGAATACATATTTTTGAATAAATCACCAATAGGCCACTTAGCAGGATAGTAAACCCAAGTCTTATTTTCATACTTTTTATAGCCGATCATCTTCTTCAGAAGGAACAGGCAAGTACCAAAGATAAGGCCGGTCGCCGCGCCGATAACAAAGCCGGACATAGTACCACTAATACCACAAGCAAAACCAATAATCAAGGAAAAACAAAGATCTACATAGGCTTCATAACCCAACACCTTATATAAAAGGTCTACATTACTCTTAGCAAGAATAGACAATATAGCCAAAGAAGTAATAGCAGAGCCAAACAATATCATAGAAATCATGATAACTCCCTATATAATATTTACCATAGAAAAACCGACACAATATCGATTTTATAAATATTCAAAAACTAGTAGCGTAAGAGCTAAAAGAAGGGCCCGCCGGCCCCTTTACCTTTTATTGGCGTAAAAACCAAAAATAAAAAACTTCAAAAACAAAGATAGGTGCAAAAATTAAACATCCATAAAAGCAAGAATAAACAAAATACAAACAACAAAAGCAACAACCCAACCATATTCATTCATCAGAACAATCCTTAAAAGCAAATACAAACATAAAGAATATAACAACTAAAAAATAAACAACAAACCAAAACAAAATAGATTCAACCATAAATACACTCCCATATAAAATAAGAACAGAATAGAATCCAATAAAAATAGATATACCAATAGAAGCATAAGAACATATAAGAACTTATGCATATAAATACATAAGTACCAATATAGACTTTAATACAGATATAACCATCAATAAGGACTTAGACACCTATTTATAGGTCTGCACTTCTTTATAGACTACAAATAGGCTTTTACACCTGGAAGTCCAGTCCATCAAACCCTTGTCTCTAAGATTTGACCAATAGAGACAATAATAGATGAATGCACTTAATATAGTCTGTGGTACCTGGACTACAGCCCGTATCTTATGCCCGTATAGACACACCTTAGCCTATATAGCTGCATTGGATTTGTGCTTATTATACTTGCTATTATACTTACTATTAGTATGTATTGTATTACTTGTAGTAGTATTATTGTTTGTGCTTGTAGTGTTAGTATTGGTGTTATTTATGCTTTTAATCAATACAAGGACGCGCCCGTCCTGTCTATATCGACCGTCTATTACTGTCTATATTGACTGCTTAGACTATATTCACCGCAAAATAACCGACACTTTTCAGACGTCGGTATCCGCTATAGGAGAAAATGATACTTTAGGAATTATTCTCATTTGAAGCCACTTTTCATGCAAAATGACCTATTTTTACGGTTATATTGTATATTTTTGCTTAAATCGGACCATATTTTAGCCTATTGTTCATTCCTGAACAAATATCTTGCCTCTATATAAATCAAGGACTTAGTATAAAATGCTCCCAAGGAATATAAACCACATCTGAAGCAATCATTAATATATTACACGCCTCTATTTATATGCCTATATGTCCATTATAGACCTATTTTAGCTTATACTGTCTATTATATGAGCTCTATTACTATGATTCTTGCCTATATTAGCCTTTCCGCGGCCCTATATACCTCTATTTTAGGCTTAATTTTAGTCTATTGTTTACTTTTGAACGAATATCCTGTATCTATATAAATCAACAACTTAGATAACTTTGCTCCCTTAGCCATATAAAACGTTTTAAGTCGTTCATTAATATATTACACGTACCATAGTATAACCGACACTATTATAGCTGTTTGGGCTGTTATCCAGCACAAAGATAGCCGCGCCCGTCTATATTGTATGTTCGTATACACATCAAAAACACAGTCAACCAGTCAATCATTTGAAAGCTAAATCCCTATAAAAAGGGACCGACACAACATGTCAACCAGTCATAAAAGACAAAAAATACTGGTGCACAAATACATGCACACCAGCATTCAAGTGGACTTCAAATAGGGGCTCGCTTACGCTCGCCCGTATCTGGCTCTATTAGAACGGAGTATCGTCGCTTTCTTCGTTAGCCGGAGCTTGTTGAGCTTGACCACGACGAGCACGTTTGGTTTCTTTGGCTGCAGCAGGTTTCTCAGCTTCTACTTTAGCGGTATCTGCGAAGATGTCTACATCGCCCAAGTCCAGACCGTCTACATCGAGTGCGTCAACGTCAATGTCTGCAACAACAGCAGTGCTACCTGCTTCGTTACGGCTAACAATATAACCGTCCATGGTTACACGTGCTGTAACTACCCATGGTTGACCGGTTTCATCGTCTTCACGAGGAGTGCGGCTTTCAAAGCCTAACACATTGTTCTCGGTGAACATGATTTCATCGGCGTTAGTGCTGACATTTTCAAAGGCTTCGGCGCGGGTTTGTCCACGGCCGTTATTACCGTTGCTGTACATTACTGCACGTACAGTGATGTCATTACCACGGCTGTCCTTGAAGTTAACGAACTTGCGGCAGTATTGGGTAGGATTGTTACCCTCAGTCACTTGGACACCAGCCAAATAGCCTTCATGCAATTCGTCTTGCTCCAAAGTGGTGATTTCGGCTTGACCAGTAATAGTCAGACAGAAGTTTGGAGAGACACGGCCGTATGCGCGAGGTGTAGTACGGACGTCAATTTGCTTGCCGTTGCTATTTACTTTATAGCTGGCTGCTGCAATTGGAACAATACAAGGGCTCAGGCCGTTTGCACCAACATAGATAGCGGTCGAAGTGGCAATTGCACCTGCGTCAACGAGGCGTTTGATTTCGGCTTTGTATGCACCTACAATCTTGGCCATCATTTCGGACAGCTGTTGTTCGGTGAACTGAACACGCTCGCCGTCTTTTTCGTTGGCGGTAACAATGTTCTTGTCGTGGCTGATGAACGCAGAACCAGACAGCAAAGCTTCGTAGCCTTTAGACAGGCTCAGAGCTTTCAGTGCTAAACCGTTTGCTTTCTCATACCATTCTGGACCAAATGCTGGACCTACTGGTACCGGGAAGTGTGCCAATTTGCCGTTTTGGATGCTCAGACCGTTGAAACCAGCGTCCAAGAATTCCATAGCATTGGCATTTGCATTACGGACGGCTGCTACGATTTGATTCGTAGTCATGCCCTCGGTATATTGCACGCCATCATCGGCATTGGTAGCTACCCAGCAAGCACGGCCATTACCGCGAGACATAGGGGCATTTGCAATCATATGTACGAGTTTGTACACGAACACACGATAGCCCAGAGCTTCTGCTTCATCTGGACGAGCGTCCAAGACGTAAAAGGTGCGGCGGCTTGATGCCATTGGAGTTGCAACTTGGCCAGAAACGCTGTGGAATTTGCTACGGCCGGTGTTCAGGTTGCCAGTTTCGATTTGATTCATAGTCATGATATTTTTCCTTTTAAGGTTGATTGAAAATTGAGATTCTTTTGGTCAAGATTCAGACCGTAGAGCTGTTTTTTATTGAGGTCAGCTCTGTTTCCTCATAAAAACACCGACACGACAATTTCTGCCGCGCCGGTGTCCGTTATTTCACTCGGACATTTCGCAAATATGAGTCTGCAAAGTTAAGTGAACGTTCAATGTAAGCCACACTAGGGTCATTAAGCGCAGTTACACTGTTAAGACTATCAGACAATATAATAGAACCTGGATTAGATTGCTTAGCAAAGCGAATTGCCTCCAGTTCGGCTACATTATTGTCAGAAGCCTTAATTATTTTATATCCATTGACACCCATATTTAGTGAGCAGTAACCAATAGCCCACCGATTACCGCCCACGAGTCGAGCGTCACAGTAGATTTTATCAGGCTGCCGTTGCTGCATTGGCTTCCTCTACGTGTTCTTTCATTGCACGCATAATAACACCCTCTTTAGACTTGCGTCCAAAGTCTTTGGTAGTTGCTGCGTCCAAGATAGACAGCATTTTACCTAAGGTATAGCCGGCAATATCACGAACTGTACCAAGGATTTTGATTACACCGCCATAGATGTACATAACCAAACCTTTGGCCAAGTCCAATACGAACGAGCCGCCAGTTTTGCAACCAACCCAAATCTTGTGGGTCCAGCCTTCTTTGTCTTCTTCGTCAGTATTTTTGACGATGTCGGACAACAGTTTGCTGAATTTCGCAGACGTTTCTTCGTCTACTTCACTCAGTCCCTCATAGAACTGATTAGCAGCTTCATTCAGCACTGCTTTTTCGGCGGTCAGTGTAGAAACACCAGTTGCGTCAGTGGTTCGGTTATATTTAACCAGCGCTGTGAGGTATTCTCCCACATTCTTCAACAGTTCTGGGGTCACTTCGTCACCCTCAAATGCCAACATTTCGGATTTAATGTCCTCTACGGCAACATTGAACTTGTCGATATTTACGAATTTTGCTTCTGCACCGGCAATAATTTGAGCGATAGTTTGAGTATTTTGAGTCATGATGATATTTCCTTTAGCTAAAGTTTCAGATTGGGGTTCGGGCTTGATTTCGATTTCGGGCCCCGGTTCGGTTTTGGACAGCTCTTCTGCGCGTTTAAACACAGACAATGTAACTGGTCCAATTTTCTCTGGATTTTTGAGCTCGGTTCCAGAAATGGTGACCGTAACACCATTATTTTCCACGAAGCCTTTGTGTGTGGCTTCACCCAAGACCGACATCCAAAGCGCGGCGGTCTCTGTAATTTTCTTTTCAACGGCGTTTTTATGAATGCCATTGAGTTTCTGATATTGGAGCTCCAACTTATGAAGCTCCCCTTGCAATTGAAGCAGGACTTTCTTTGCCTGCTTTTGGGATTTGATTTCCATTTTGGACTCCAACAAGGCAACATGCCTTTCCACAAAAGAACCGACACCAAAACTAATCGGTGCCGGTAACTTTTATTTAAACGAGCTCAAAGTGAGGGTCATAAGTAGTACCCTTGTGGACATATTTTCCATCTTCAAGCTCATAGATTGTGACATTCTGCCCCATAGGCAAAGAAGTGTCACAAACATAGATTTTAGTGAAGTTCAGAGAGCTTAAACTCTCGTCCATTTTTTTGTCGGACGAATGTTCGTACATATCAACCCATTCAGCTTCCAACTTGCCAACACGGGATTTCAATACTACGGTCTTTCCGTATGCCCAGTGTCTGATTTGTTTCAAAAAGCGGTTAATAGAAGGGTTCTTTTTAGCCATGATTATCTCCATAAAAGGCTGTTAAAATATTGTCGTAAAATAACCGACACTTTTAAGGGGTGCCGGCTATTATGGCGTTACTCAACCAGTTCTTCTATAACTGCGTCAAGTTTAGCGTTAGATTTTTTCATACGGCCTACAAACAGTCGAATTGCTGGGGCAACCGCAAACACAAAGTTCATTGCGGCGTCAAAGCTTTCCGTCCATAAATTGATGACCTTAACGGCCCAATCTTTATTGATTTCCAGCGAGACTTCAATATTGCCGTCTTCGTTTTGGGATTTCTCCCAGTAAACGGTATTTTTGTTGATGGTTTCTGGCTGACCGTTTTCCAGGCCTACCATTGCATTGAATTCATCTTCGCGGTCGCGGAAAGACTGAGCCGCAGATTGCAAAGCTTTAACTTCTTTTTTAGCAAATTCGATTTTGATTTTCATGATTTATACTCCATTGTGGTTAGATTCGGACAACATGTCCCTCGTAAAAAGACCGACACAAAAACATCGGCCTCATAGGTTACAGAATTTCAACGTCAACATCGTGGGCTAAGAACGGCATATTCTGTTTGGCAATTGCTACAGGATTTTGGCCCTCTACGACATATATTACATCAGAGTCTGTCAACCCATCAATAAATTCATATGTCACATAGTATTGCCAATCCTGACCAAGATGGAAAGTAGAAACAATCTTCCCATCAATATAAGTCTTAGCCATAGCCACTTCTTCTTCACCGAAACCAATCTCTTTCTTAATGGTTTCGATATCAAGATTAGAGACCTCGTATTCAGTCTCTTTGCCATGGCTATCAAATAACTTTACGGTATACTTCATGGTAAACTCCACAAATATTTATATCATAAAAGCACCGACACAAAACCGTTGATGTTATGTAATCTATATTCAATACGGGGCCTGTGGGTGTCTTAGCGGGTTTATATGCGTGGTTGCAACACGTTGATGTCCTGCTACCTGTCCAGCGGGAGGAAAAAAGGGGCCAACACTGCGCTATAAAAAAGCAAGTGTGGCCCAAAGGTTTATGGAGGTAAAAGGATTCAAATGCTTCCAAAAAGAAACCGATACCAAGAGCAACAAGACTCAAGGTATCGGCAAAACTTACAGGGAAATCATATATGTCATAAAATAACCGACATCCTTTTACAGATGCCGGCTATTGGTTACTTAAATATATTCAGAACTTCATCGTGTGCCTGAACATATAAGGATTTCACGTAGCTCTCTACAAGCAGTTGAAAACTACGTTCCGGAGTAATGTCCGGATGCCCTGCAGAGACTTGCAAGTCGTCACGTTCTTCCTGAAGCTCAATAATATCATGGTTAATATCGGCTTCGGTAAATTCTTTCAGGAATTCTTTGTAATCCGCAACAGAGCGGTATTCTTCATCAAGAAGTTCTTTCAGGAATTCTTCTTGAGCTTTAGTCCAAGCAGCATCTTCAAATGCTTTACGTTCGTCAGGATAATACCAAACTTGAGCAAGATTTTTAGTTGGTATGTATTTCATTTTTAGCCTCCATAGCTATTAAAATTATTAATTGAGAAGAACAACTCTTCTCTTCCACAAAAGGACCGACACCAAAATCTGGGCCGGTCCTTGCATTGTTCAGATAAACGAAAACTCTTCGTATCTAGCAAATTTCAAAGAATTATCGTCCTGAATCTCAAAGATCACCATATCATCATCTTCTGAATGACTTACAATTACATCCAAGAAGTGCTTCCATATGGAAACCTCTTTGTTGTTCCCCAAATCGGCCCTAAGCTCGTCAATAGAGCCGTAGGCCAATTTGAATTCAAATGACACCATCAGTCTTCCAATCCCTTAACTTCAATATCAACAACCTCGAAATCTTCCATGCACGCCACATTTTCGGCATACTCATATACATCGTCCAGATCCTTAGGAACGACATAAGACACGAGGCGATCTTTACGACTGCCATCTTCCAGGGTGTATCGGATTAAAAAATCTGTGTATTTCATAACAACCTCCATTGAAAAATTATTATCGCAAAAGAGCCGACACAAAGGCCGGCCCTGTATTGTATCAGAAAGGATGATCCTCACTGACACGAGCCATATGATACAACCGAGAATACTCAGCATACCATAATGCAACTGAGACAAACCCAGGAGCGGGCTTGTCAGATAAACGAACCGCAGAACAGAAAACGGCATTGCCATCCTCAGTCTCAACGGAATTGAAACCTGCCGGTACGTCAGACTCTTTGGCCTCAACACCAACCGGCATTGCAAACTTGACGTCGCTAACTACGGCGTCATACATGTCACCTGCACACAACTGTGCAAATGGCGAATTTGGGGCAATTGCGAACTCTCGCATAACGGAGCCTCCGAAAAGAAATTGAAAACGACAGGAAACCCTGTCTCCACAGGGAAACCGACACCAGAACCGCTCCACGTGAATACAGCCCCATATCGCTACGGAGCCGTATCCAGCGAGCAGTAACCTTTGCCCAATTCTTATTGGGTACGGAGTATTACAGCATGTCAATAGCTTCGTCCATATCTACAACCTCATGATAAGACTCAGCTTCAACAGTCTCACCATTAGCCAAAGCTTCAGCCTCAGCCAATTTGATTTCCGCCACAACTTGGATTTGGGCAATCACCTCACGGCTCAATGCCTTCAGGATGAAACTGAATGGTGACTTGCCGTTCATATCCAGCAAGTTATTAACGGCTTTAGCATTATCCAAACCGAAGAAGAATGAAGTGTTATAAATCTCAGATACATCCTTGGTGTACACATCGAAGTGTACATTTTTCCAAGTTGCAGTGTGAGCCATACGAACTGCGTTGGTTTTATTCCAACGGTAGCCTTGCTGACCACGAGAACGTTTGTCTTCCTCGAATAGCTCAACAAAGACTTTGGCAATTTCAAACGCCATTGCATCGTCCTCGATGAACATCAATTCGAAAGCCTTCTCGAATGCCTCAGACATGCAGTCGAGATCAGTCTCCTTGTTGCGCAGGTTCAGATATTCGCAGAAGAGAACATTACCGTTTGAGTGTTTCATATTCTCAACGACCTCTTTTTGCAGCAGAATGCCCATAGCATCAATAGCCAGGTTAGCCATGTCGCTATAACCTAATTTGTTACGGATTAAGTGGGTCAGAGTGATGAGATTATTGGTCTCAGAGCCCACACCAGTCTTAGCCGCAACAATTTCTTCGACAGCAGGCTGAACATCTTCTTTGTCCCAAACTTGGACAGAATGCTCATTGATCTCTTTGGTGTTCAGAGAACCAAGTTCATCCTCAACATAGGACAATTGTTGCTTAGCTGAGTTACAAGCCAACAACTTAGACTCGCTCCATTGCTCTTGGCCTTCATAACCTTTAGCCCAGAACAATGTCAAGCGGTCACCGTCAGCATCGTCACGGTTGGCCATATGGGAAAGAGCATCAACAAAGACTACTGATTCGCAAATGAAGCGATTCAGCTCCAATTCTGCTTCAGAGTCAAAAGACATCAGGGTTTTAACCTTAGCTTCATAGAGGCGGAAGTTATTTTCCATCAGAATTGGGAACTTAATAGCACCCACTTCGCCACGTTTAGCAGCTTCTTTGTAGCTGCGGTCTGCAGTAATAACTTTGAATCCATTCTCAAAGTGGTAGCTAACTGGCAAGCTACGACCTTTAGGTAATCTGAATTTCAAGCCCTTGTGAGAGCCGAAGGCTTCTTCAATAGCCAGCAGATGCTTAGCATGGGTTTTTACCACACCAGCAGCTTCCCAAGTTTTAGTGCCTCTAGTTTTTGCCATCAAGACAATAGAAGCTAATGACTTGAAGAAGTCTCCGCCAGTAAACTGTAAACCGGATACTGAATCTCCAGTAATAGTTTCTGGTTTATCCCAGTAAGATGCACCTGGGAATACAAAGCTGTAATCACCAGCCACTACCTCAAAGCCGCGAGGCATATTTAGCAGGCCAGGGAAACGACCACAGCCATTGAATAAATTTATCAGGAACTGCTTCATAACAGACTCGGCAGTCTCACCTTCAGTCAGAGCTACACGTTTAACTTGTTCAACTGACAAACTACCATTACCAGCGAACATAACAGCAAATTTGTCGCTGTACCAGGCACGAGTCATGGCCAGTAAATCATTTGCAGTCACCGTCCAGTCTACATTCTTAGCAGCCGCAACGGCCTTAGCTGTGCGTTTACCGGTACGGCCGGAAATGAAATCTTTGAACAAACCATCACCGTATTGACGGATCATTTGGTCAGCCAGCAATACGCCACCCTCGGCAGAATGGCCAACTGCTTCAACAGTGCCTGCACGTTTCATCTCCAGCAGTCGTACCACTGGAGAGTAAGTGGTGTCGCCACTCTTGAGCTCAGACAAGAGTTCGTTCATAAGGGTTTGTTCAGGAGCCTCTGCTTCAACACCGTTGATTTTGTCAATAACGGTGACTTCGGCACCAACGCGACGATGACCCTGCAGTGTGTAGAAGTCAGAGACGTAAATCTCCTCTTCGATAATTGCAAACTCATAAACTAAACCGTCAACATTGACAGCTTTAGTACTCATTGCAATGGCTGCATTAGCCGTAGCTCGGAAGGATTCATCTTCCAGCAGACGCAACATAAATTGATTTAAATCCCCACCCATGATTGCATGAGCAATGCCAACGGCTTTACTCTTCAGCATAGGAGAGATAATATCTACACCCAAGTACTCGATCAGCGCATCTACATCTCTAACGTTGGCTACCACACCTTTGAGATGATGGTAAGACACCACTCGCATCTTGCCATACTGTTGGATTAACTGTTTGCGGCCATAACAAGCACCGCCAGCAAAGTTCATGGCCAGAGGATGATCTTTAACATCAGCCAGAGATTTAACTTTGTCGCCAGCCTCATTAGTAACGGATAAAAGAACTGCCACCTTACGAACCCCAATGGAGACTTTAGTGTCCAAGTCTGGATTCAGAATGCCACGTGCAATGGCTTTCTTCACGTCATATACGCTGATATATTTACCAGCTAATTGAGGATGGTTAACAGCAACCATAGAGTTTGGCGCCTTGCGGCTAATAAACATGGCATCACTAACCGGCATGCCGAGCTTCCAAGATGTGTCAGGTGAGATATTCAGGAGATCACCTTGTTGAACCTTAACGCCCTTAGGAGCAGGCTTTTCAGATTTAACAACAACGACACCGCCGCTCTTACGTTTGAGAGCATCAACCAATTTGACGCCTTCGGTGTTAATACCGGCCATCCAGTCAATAAGGGTCTCAATACTTTCAGTGACAGATACGATGCCATCTTTGTAAGAGACAAATGCGTGGCGGGCGATAGTTTCGCGGCCAAGCGGGGAATTTACCAAAGATGTAGCCAAAGTCCCACGTTGTGCAACTACCCTTACACTACCTTTGCTTGGACGTCTAATATTGATCTCCACTTTGCCTACAATAGGCAAGGCCTCACCAGCCTTGATCTTACAAATAGTACGAGCCCAATCTTTGAGATTATTCAGCTCCTCTTTGGTAGGAGTTTTACCGGCTTTAACGGTCTCTACACGTTGTACCATTGTAGGTACACCTTCTACTTCAAAACTATAAGACATTTCAGTCTCCTTTACTTCATTCAAAACAATAGCCTCTACTTCTGCATTAGCCCATGCCAAGGCTTCTAAACGAGAGCCCACTTCTTTGACTGCTACAGCGGCCCCATCTTTAACGATAGCCACTACTTCTGGCTTCATTGCGGCCGCTTTGCTACTAGATAAAGCAACAACCTCAACACCTGGCACTTTATGAACGCCAGCCTTAATATTGGCGGTGTGCTCAAAATTAGCTTTAGCAGCTTCGTAAGCAGCAGCAGCTTTTTCGTTAGCAGTGGCGGTAAAAGTTTTGAAAGTGATAGTTGACATAATAATTTCCTTTTTGAAAAGTTTTTAAAAATGAAAGATAAACTGTTTCGGGTATTTTTACCCATCATCAGCAGAGACACACATCTCTGGACAGTGAGCAGTTTATTGTCATGCTCGGGACATTAAAAAATTAGAACGGAAGTTCGTTCACATCCGCCTCTTTAACGCTCTGCGGAATTGTGCTTATAATATTGCTCATAAGCATATCATAGAACTCTGAATGGCTCTCAGGAGATTCCTCTCTTTCTTTTTGGATTCTAGCTCTTTCAGCCAGAACCCATTCTTCTCTCACTTTAAGGGCCTCTTTAAAGTAGCTTCCAAACTCATCCTGGAACTGCTCCAGGATTACAGCAGCCTCGGGGAATTCGCCATTATAGACGAACGATTTTAAAGAAGAAGATTTTTCAGTGTAAGCGTTAATAAACATGTTAGCAGTGTTGATCATGATATGATTTCCTTTGATTAAAATATAGCCGTATAGAAGAAACCATATAAGAGTCCGGCTTTATCTCTTATAGGCCTAGGTTTATTTTTATAGGCCTGCTAATTTTGCAGACCCATAGATGTTTTTACCATCCACTTTATGGACGGTAACTACAAGGTCATGGCCATTAGTGTGCCATGTTCTTGGGCGTCCTTTACGGACATCGGTAGAACCTTTTGATTTCCACCATGCTTTGGATGTCTCTGTCTCTAAGAAGAACACAGTACGTGCTCCTCCTGCCTCATAGCAGGAATCAGAAGCACGTTCGTCTGGTTCTACTTCAGATAAATATACTCCTTTCCCTTGAGCGTTTTGCTTGCCAGGAAAGAGAGTAATCTCATCGCCTTCCTTTGCCTCGAATGGGAAGGAAGAGCAATGACATAATAGCCTTTTCATGTTACTCACCTTCGTATTCGGTAATAGCCTTACACTCTTGTGCAGAGTGATGAGTAGTTACGCGACAGTGTTGGTAATCGCTTCTTCTCATTGCATTGCTAATACCATCGAAAGCGGCATTAATAGAGATAACAGCGATGATAGCGATCAGGATATGACGGATTTTCATAATGATTTCCTTTTAGAAGAAATAAATAATAAACAAAATAATGAGACAGAATTATCTCATTTATAATAACACTCTGTATTGAATGCCGTTATAGATAAGATAAAAAGAGGATGTGCAGGACTGGAGTATCCCACACACCCTTAAATATAGAGCTTATAGCTCTTTGCACAGCTCTTTGCTTTGTTTGCAAGCCTTATCAATAGAGGTTACAGATGCTTTTTGTACTGCGCTATCAGCAGCATCTTTAGCTCCAGAGGAACAGAAGCTATAGAAAGAGAATGCAAAGAAGATTGCAGCGGTAGCGATGATAAAGTTTTTCATGGTAAGTCCTTTCTTAGACTAAAATTAAAAATAAAAGATGTAGATGAGAGCACTCCAGTTCACCCCAGGGGGCAAATCCCGGACATACCCCCATCCACAGGGATATCATTAATAGACACCAGGTACCCACACGCATTACATTCCCATTTCCAAAATACCTTCAGTCAACAAAATAATTTTGCAGTATTATCCACACGTATACCACTCACATCCTCACTCACACATCCACACACCTCAAGTTTCACGTCCATTTCAGTCATCCATTCTCACTTCACCTTCAACCAACCCCCAATCAGTCTTTGCCTTCGGCAAAATGATGGGTCCGCCGCGCCGGGCCATTCTGTGTTTTGGGTCAACTATCCCCTTGGTTTGCCCCAGGGGGCTTGGATCAATGGGGTGGGCGTTTTGTGTTTTGCCGGGCCGCCCGTTTTAAAATTTGTCTATTTTCAAAGGATAGTTAGTTGACTTTTTCTATTGTTTCTGTTCTAATTGTTTCTACAGGGAGGGTCGCTCCCTCTCTTGTGTCTATTGATTCAGATTTTTAAAAAGCTTTTTAGAAAGTGATTTGTTATGGCAAATTTGCGACAATCGATTTACGGTGGAATGTCTGAGTTTCTGATGCGTTCGGAGAAACAGGCACAATTCACCGCTGCTGCAACTGCTGGCGCTGCGGCCTTCGGCGGATACGGTGTTGCTAAAGGTGCTGTCTCTGACAATACCACGATGTTTGGTGGTGCTGTCGGTGGTGCAACTTTTGGTGGTGCTGTTGGGGCCGGATTGGCTTACGCTGCTTCAGGTGCTCATGGGAAGGGTCTTAGAAATGTTCTAAGAAGCCTTAACAACAAATTCTCAGGAGCAGATCATGCTGCTGAGGATATGATTCGCCGGACAAAGGCATCAGCCATGTCACCACATGACTGGGAGTCCTCTGCATTGGCGAAAAAGACCTATCAGTTCGGGGATATGAACTATAACACTAGCGACCTTGTTCATTCTGTTAAGGAGAATCGTGGCTTCCAGAACGTTTCTCTGACAGGAAAGAAAGATTGGGAAGCTTGGTTTGATGGGGCTAAATAATGGGATTGTTTAACACATTCAATCGGGAAAGGGCTGCGTATCGCTCAGCTATGAAGGCTGCGGATAACTCTCTTAGAAACAAGAGGGCAATGACAAATGCCGGGTTCACACTTGCCTCTGATGTTAGAGGGAAGCTGGCATCTAGATCATTGGCAACTGGTGCTGCTTTCGGTGCTGTCGGGTATGCATACAATACAGCCACTGGAGCTGATCCTTTTAGTGGTGCTTCAAGCGGTATGATGGCTGGTGCACTCATTGGTGGTGCACGTGGTGCATCTCTCTTATCAAAGGCTGGTAGGGATGGACGAATCATCAAGTCCATTAGTCAGTTTAACAACCGGGCTAAGAATCCTGCTGCGGCTATGGAGACATCAACTTTTTCTCAGGCACTGTTCGGAGAAATGGGCTCCTCTATTGGTAAGTTTAATAATGCATCTAGGAGCCCTGTTAATAGAGCGGCTAATTCAGCTAAAGCTGCTAATATGTCTGGTGCCGGTAGTCGTAATACATATACCGGCTACAATGCCAGAGTTGTTGGTGACAAACTTACTAACACCTATGGCACGAGCCCAGGTAAAGATGGAATATTTAAAAATCAAACTTGGGGAAAATAAAAATGTCTGAACAAGATGAAAGCACCATTCTTGGTATAAAAATACCAAAAAGCTTTGGGATTATCGGAGTGTTCTCCGCACTATGTTCTATTGTTTACGGTTCATGGATCGGAGCAACAACAATGGCAAGAATGGAATCCCAACAAGCTGCTATGGCGGCCAACATTGAACAGATTAAATCAGATTTAGTTACTAAGAATGAGCTTCAGTCTCAGGTCCAACTTATTAATGGTATGATCGACCGGAATAAGGAGGATATTCGTCGTCACGAAGATAGATTATCTAATCTGGAAGGTGAGCACCGTAGGAGCGAAAGAGGTAACTAAGATATAAAGGAATTATATGGGAACTGTAAAAGGAAACCTTATTGCTTTTATATCTAGAAAATTATTCTTTTCACTTACAATTTTTGGGGTCTGTGCTTGGCTTCTCTCTATTGGGAGGCTGAACTCAGACTCTTTTGAAACTATAACTATTTCAATAATTGCTGTTTATTTAACTTCAAATATTGCAACCAGATATACAGTCGCTAAGGGTAAACTTATAGCAGAGGCTGCCAAAGAACAATCTGTTGCAAAACGTCATGACGATGAACCTGAAGACGAGCAGAACGAATACGAAGAGTATGTAAAAGAATTGAATGAAGAGCCAAAAGGTTGATTTATAACACATTTATTTAATATAGAGGATTTTAGATTGATATGCTGTTAGAGCGATTAAAACAGAACTCAGCGATTAGACGACAATTTGGTGTTCACGGCCGAATCCGCCTAAGATTTAAGGACGGCAAAGAGGCATATATCTATACATTAGAGTCGCCATGGGATTATAATCCTGATGAGCCTAATGGTATTGTTGGTCTTAGCTGTATTAAGGATGGAAGTTATCAACTTGCTATTGAGGAATCTCCTGTACATAAGATTAAATTGCCGTTCCTAGTTAATCCTAGCAACGGTGTGCAATTAAGGCAGAAAAGTGCGGCAACAGACAGATGTGGCCATGCCTTTTGTCACATTATTGACAATGATATCTATAGTATATATGGGAGATATATTCTAATTGGCGCTGATACTAGATATAATACTCAGGGTTTTTACGAGCCAATAGAAGGGTATAAAGCATACACCCTACTAATGAAATATTTAGAGGAAACTAATGATATGGAGGTAAAAATAGCGTGGGTGAACTAGTTAAGAATTTTAGTGACAACTGCATCAGGCTCACAGAGCATTTTGAGGGCGCAGTGTTACACAAGTATGATGACGGCGTAGGCAAAATTACTATCGGCATTGGCCATATGGTTAAGCCGGGCGAGATCTTCCCAGAGAAGATTACCTACGAATTCGCAAAAGAGTTATTAATGAAGGACTTGCAAATCGCCAAGAATGCAATCCTAAAGAATGTAAGAGTTCCGTTAAACCAGCATCAATTTGATGCGCTTGGCGTATTTATCTTTAATGTTGGAGCTAATGCATTCGCAGGCTCCACATTGCTCAAGAAATTAAATGCTGGCGATTTTGATGGTGCATCAAAAGAATTTATCCGCTGGAATAAGGGTAGGGTAAGAGGTGTCCTTTCAGAAATGCCAGGACTTACAAGGCGCCGTGTTGCTGAGCAAAAACTGTTTAACTCAAACCCGTCGCTAAATAACCCTTTAAAATTTATCATTGTATAAAAAACAAGCTCCAGGTTTTATACCCTGGAGCTTTTATTTTAACTAATTGGATTTGATTTAAAAGATGTTGAGAAGGAATCCATCACTTCTCTATAAACCAATGGGAGATTTTTAACCATTCTTGAATCGGTTGAATCATCAATCTCTTTGATTACCAGATTCGATTTAGAGAACTTGTTTTCTAGGTCTTTAATAGAATCATCGCCGAACTCTGCTGCAAGAAATTCCATTACGCCGGTAGGTGTTCCGTAAGGATTAACTTCACCATCCTTCAGATGGTCTTCTATCTCAGCAATTAAAGATTTAGGCATACACAAGTTGATTCTAATATCTTTGTGTGGAACCCATTTAATACCTCTATTGTAGTTAATAGCTGTATTAATCAGCATTGCTACCAGTTCTTTCGGTGGAACAACATACCCATCTAAGCTTTGTTCTATAACGGCAGTATAATTAGTTCTATATTCGCCGGTTGCCAATTTACGAAGCTCTGGAATTGGTTTATCCTTAAGCTCGTCATAAGGCTGCTTGTATGTGTATCGATATACTTGGTATTCAATAATAGCGGCGCTTAGGAAGTATTTGTTCTCTAATTCTTCAATGCCGCGCATTGAGGTTCTCTCTTCTCTATTTACCATGTAGATCAATGGGTAAATATTAACCTCGTTGCATGAGAACAGAGGGTTACGCATTTTCTGTTCGTAAAAGATACGGCCAACTTCGTTGCTTACGGTTTCGTTTGATGCCCATACATCACGAACGCCGGTGGCGTCATTATAAGCCACACGCGGAGTAAGACACATGGCACATGTTGAACCAAGGTTATAATAAGTTATACGCTCAGGTTGAGATTGGAAAAATTGGTCTTGAAGAAATTCGCTTTTGCTCATATTGTTGTAATCCTATATTCTTTTATTGTTATTTTTATTAGAAATATTTTAAGTGTGTCCCCTCACACATAGAGATTGTATTATACGCCAAAACGGTATAAAAGTCAAGTTTTTTACAATCTTTATTCTGTTTGTAATCAAGCACTTATAAAAAATATAAAATATATGTACATTATACTAGTTTTTGAATGTAAATTTTTAAAATAGTTCTTGACATTTGTGCCAAAAATCCGTATAATAACGGTCATGATGTTGATGACTGAATAAGCTGAGTCGGGATAATCTACGGCATCCGGCCTTCAAGAGACATCATCTTGCTGTGAACTAGTCTTAGATGAAAATCTAAATAACCTCGAGAGGCGAGGTCGGACGAAGCAGTAATGAAACTCCTAGATGTGGGCAAGCCTAACCGAAGGAGTCGATCGAAAACTCGTTGTTGAAGTAGCGTAAACTCCCTGAAACATCAAAGTAATACGAGAGGTGGCGAGTATAAATAAATTTCCTGTTATGCAGTGGATTGTAACCGATACTAATCGGCCACATGGGAAGATGAAACATCTCTGGTCTTGTAGAGATAGCATATTGAGCTACAAGATGATGCTAAATAGCATGACTACAAATGAAAGTATTAACGGTCCGTGGTTTCCATGGAGGGTCAAGATGGGTGAAGAAAAAGCCTAGGATATAGCTCTCTTACAATTAGAGTTATATCAGTAAGACATCTACGTTGTACAACATGGCTAGATCGGGTTATATTTATTAAGCCGCTTGTTTTGGTTAGGCCTAACTGTATCTATTATTTATCTAAAATAAGATAAATTCAGTCTATAATAGATGGCCGCTGCCACGCGGCCCTACAATACAAGAAAATATAATCATAAGTAATGTAGATAATACATAGGCTGCTACCGCAGCCCTAAGTTACCAATAGAGGAAACGAACATAAGCTTAGGATACTTGCTTAAGCTTGTTGTAGTCTACAATTATATTAGATAATACTTGGAGGTAGCTTGGTGCTACCTCCTATTTTATTTGCAAAAGAAACTTACTTAAGCAAATAATATTTACTGCTTCCTGTATTGGAAGTATACTATGGAAGCTTTTTAGAGATGTTCTGCTAAATCGTGGTTACACTGCCAGAGTTAGCTTCTAGGGTCATATATCCGGTTATTGCCTATGACCATGATTTAGCCTATACTAAATTATTCGATAGTAAAATAGAAATTTGAATTCTACCTAGATTATACGAGACTACTACCTGCATATATTTCCGTTCTGTTTATTTAAGTATAGCATGGTAAGAATATAATAATAATAATTTAACTCAGGATAATTAGTTAATGGCTATTCCAAATAAAGAAATACAAGAAATGTTCGATTTGTCTGCAGGTATAATCTCTGCTCATGAAATGAGAGAAAAAGAGAAAACCAAGACAAAAACAGAAGTTGAAAAAACAGTTTCAATGATACAAGAAACTAAATCAAAATCTATTCCAATTTTGTTTTCATCAAGAGGAATCAAAGTTGTTGATAATAAGATCACGAGAGCTAGATACCTAGATGCATTATCATTAGACGACAAGCTGTATGAAAACATTGTACTAACAGAAGATGAAGCGTTAGCATTCAGCACTAGTTTGAGACGATCAACCGATGGTGGTATATCAACATACTCTCCAATGATTTGTAGAGGTTCAAACTGTAAGGTAAAAGAGACATGCCTAACTGGAGACTCCATGGTCTCCATGCACGATGGAAAACAAGTAAGAATAGACCGCATTAAAAGCGGAGATAAAATCATATCATTCAATACAAAGACGAAACGTATTGAGCATGACATGGTATATGCCACAGCATACGTAGGCGAGAAGACAGTTTACGAAATTAGAACCATAGACGGCCATTGCATCAAAGCAACGTCAGACCATCAGTTCTTTGCTATAAAAGGAAGAGGTTCTAAATTTAAATTCCTATCTATTGATGACGGTCTTACAGTCGGAAGTAAATTAGTATACGAAGACCTATTTAGTGAAGAAGACAACTCATATGGGGACTGTTTAATCACTAAAATTGAATCAATAGATATTGTTGGTGTCCTCCCAGTATACGACATCCAGGTATTTAAAAACTCCAATTTCTTTGCCGAAGGACTATTGGTCCACAACTGTCAGCTTTACAAGATGAATAAGGCACCAGTAGGTGCCCCATGTATTTATGAGCAAGACTATCTGCGTAGCCAAACAGAAAGATACTTCGAAGAGTTCAACGTTCAGCCAGATAGCCCAACAGAAATGCAAATGGTTGCAGAACTCGCTGAAATAGACTTGTATGAAAGAAGGGTTACTCAGATCCTATCATTAACACATCAAGATTTCAGCCAAGAAGATTTAATGGGATTCGATGCCGGTGGCAATATGATCGCCAGAGACGACATATCAAGATATCTCAATATCAAAGAAAAACTGAAAAACAGAAGAAGTAAATTATTAGAATCTCTGATGGCAACAAGAAAAGAGCGAGCCAAGATCGCTGTACAAGCATCTGGTGCAAGTATGGGAAGCGGTAGCCAGTCACTTAAAGATAAGCTTGATATGTTAACTGCCGCAACACGTGGCAAATATGTCGATAAATCTATCGACCAGTCCGTAATAGATGGTTCAAATAAATGACAGCTTCAAAAAGGATTCGTGGTAAGCCTAAGCGCAATAAATCTCCACGTATACAAAAGTCCAGACATACAAAAGAAGAGCATATAAAAAATAATGGCGCTTACTTCAATAAGGGTAAGCGATATCGCTCAGGGAAGTATTTCTCCACTAAGGCTGGCAAGGATATCGAATATAGAAGCCTATACGAGTATGCATTCTACAAAGGAATGGACACTGATAGCAGTGTTATAAAATACATCGTAGAGCCAATGAAGATACCATATACAGACAATTCCGGGCTAAGAAGGAATTACATCCCCGACGTATTGGTCTTATACTCAGATGGAAGATTAGAACTATGCGAAATAAAACCTTCGTCTGCCAAAAAGGCAATAAATGTACAACTAAAAGCTAGAGCCGCAGTTGTATTTTTAAAAGAAAATAAGATCAATGCAAAATATAGATTTATCACAGAAAAAGAGATATTCGAAAAAGATGGCGATTACCGCAAATTACTTAAGGAAATAGGATGAAACCGTTTAGCAATGTCATCTCCCTTGACTTCGAAACAACTTCTACAAATCCAGAGGAAAGAATTAAGGATGTTAGAGATGGCGTTGTTAAGGCTAGACACAAAGCAAGGATATGGTCCGTTGGTTTGGCAACAAGAAGCGATGGATCAGAAGCTATATTTAATCCCTCAAGAGAACAATTAGAGGCTGAGAAAATAGCCCTAAATAAAAGAGGGTTCTATGCACAAAACCAAGAGTGGCAAACATATATCTCCGGTAAAAAGAAACCGTCATCAGCAGAGCTACTATTTGAAGCTTCAGACAGGGCAATACTTAAGCATCTGGACAATAGTCTGACATTCGGAAATTCAGGAATGGTCCTTGTTCAGAACTTAGGGTTTGAACGAGCATTTTATGCAAGCCTAGATGGGTCATCATCATCAAGGCTTATGAGCCAGATGTATGAACGGTCACCAGATGGTCAAACCAAATTGTATTCACCGTCTGAAGTTGTAAAAGCTAGGGCCGCCGCAAAGGACGCTAAAACGCTCTCAGATTTAGATTCAGCCATGGACAAGGTAATTGATGCCTACAAGAAAGTAGACACCTCTGTGATGAAATATGACGCAGAGAGAGCGGTTAAAGGCGGATTGCCAATGTTCTATGCTGCAGACCTTATGGATTTCACTAAAGCAACATTCGTTAAGGCCGCTGCACAGGGACATATACCAGAAATATACAAGGATATGGGCCATAATGTAGACTTCCTTGCAAAACTATTCTTAGGCGAAAAAGAAACCCACGGCGCATTGTCCGATGCAAGACAACAAATAAGGCTTTTTGACAAAATCACAGCTCTGCGTGAGGAATTGATTTCCGGAAATATCTCCGAAGAGAGCACCGGTATCTTTAATAAGATGAAGACTGCATCAGGTCTACTAAGAGAGATGCAGGCAGCAAAAGCAATAACTTCGAATATAGAGAAGTTTAAAGAATTTGGAGTGTGGGATTCTAAGCAAAGAGTCGATACTGCCCAAGTGCCATTTATAAACTCTATAACTGGAGAAACAGGACATATAGATGTTCCAAGGTTTACAAGAGATATCTCCAATGAGAGAGGATTGGCTAATTTCTTAGCAATGTCTAAAGAAAGATATGGTAACACTCAGTCTTATGCAGAGCTTGAAAGAATCGTCAAGATGGCCCATGGAAATCCAGAGGTTGCACAAGACTTACTTAGAAATCCAGATACTACTTTTAAAATAGGCTTATTGAATTCAGAGAACACTGAGATTCTAGATAAAGTGCTTAACGGGCAGAAGCTAACAGATGAAGAGCTATTAAAGATACGCAGATACAATGTTTCTTCAGGAACAGAACAAACGCTCTCTGGATTTGCACGAGATACATATAAAAAAGTTAGAAATAGTAACGAAATATTAAAATCGATCCTTCCAGAAAATCATAGGGTTGGTATACCCGCAGTTGGACTAGCCGCCGCCGGCGGATTGCTATACATGATGGGAGACTCATTTGATGATGATATGAGGGTTAAAAAACTGAAATCTAGACAAGAAGCATTAGATTTCAAGCAGTACAATGACCCCACATTCAATAAGTTCGACGCATTAGATTATTCTATGGCAATTCCAGCTGGATATATGGAGGCTCAATATAGGGAGTCAAGGAGAGCACATGAGTATTGATAAGGCTCAGCTTTGGGACCAAATACGATTAGAATCAAAAGATGGCCTTTTTAGCAATAGTAAAACTAGAGAGAAAAATACTATTAGGACATCTAAACGATTATTCGAGAATAGTCTCGGGCATAATCATCCTATAAAATGGTCTACGAATTTGCATTATAAAAATGCAAACGAGAGCTATATGGATGTCAAAAAGATGCTGGATGGAACAGACCCACTTTCTAAGGGATCTATAAATACTGCGCTAAAAGCAGAAGCTATAACCAACTCTAGAAATAGAACAGCAGCAGAGCGTATCTTTGGTGCAGCTCCAGGGTCCAGTAAATACAATTCCACACAGCCTATAAGGGGCGGCGGGATAAATAATATATACGCATTTAACAGCTATGAATCATTTGCAACAGCAGGGGCGATGGACCATCTTGGTAGAGCTAGAAAATTCATAACTGGATATGGATTACGAGATGACTTAATGAACTCTGTCGGCTTAATGACAAAGCATCAGAAATCAATTATCGCATCTTCAGCAACAAAAGCCTCAGATAAGTTATTTGCAGGACTTGCCCCTACAATAGGCGGCATGTTTGCATTATCAGAGGCATCTGACTATATTTTCGGGAATAAAGAATCCACAATTACAGACAACGCCGCAACATCTGTAGCAGGTATGGCCGCATCCCTTGCATTGGGAACATATGGATTCCGTGTTGGCAAAGAATTGACACACGCAGGAACATCTCTTCTAAAAGGCGCTCCAATTATAGGCAAGATTGGACGAGGAACAGCAGGAGAAGCACTTGGTGCAGCAGGAAGAATTAGGGGTGCCGCAAAACTAGCAACAGGTACCATGGGTGGACTTGTTGTCGGTGGAGGCCTAATGCTCGCTACTGACGCGGTAGTCGGCTTAGCAAAAAGCATGGCAGACAGGGATAATAGAATCCTGCAAATAAGGAATTCTCTATTCTCGCCAACTACTGGCAATACTTCGGTTAACACTGCACAACTTGCAACCAGTAGACAGAGAGCATTTGCTAAACTATCAAAATCATCACTGAATGATAAGGGCTACATTCTCGGAAATGAAGCAGCAATTTTGAAGGGCATTTTCTAATGGAAGATTTAGATAAAAATACCGACCATATCAGAAGCGATATAGATGATATCGAGGATAAAAAGCCTACGTCGTCACTTATACAGCTATATGAGATGCCATGGAGAGAATATCTAAAGCATAAGAATTATGACACAGATATTAACAATATGTGCAGAAATTGCCAAAGAGAGCAAATTAAAAAGTACGGTGAAATAACGATAAAATGTTCGGGCCCCAAAGATATCAGTGTTCTTGACCAGAATATAGTGGCCAATATGAACAGCGACGAGCTTGAAGAAATTAAACAAGCTATGAATCCAGTATACTGGGCCGAAAAGAACATTGATGTCAATCAGCCGGACCCTACAAAGCGTTTATATGTTAATCGCTGGTATCAATCTATGCAAATTCAGTGCTCGGCCTCTAAAAAAGCAATCCGATGCGGACGCCGATCCGGTAAATCATACGGCCTTGGTATTGATATCGCAAACAGACTTGTACAGAATAGTAATTACCAAATTCTAGTGGTTACACCGTTTCTTTCACAAGCAAAGGAACTTACAAGTGTAGTTAAAAAGATTCTACGATCATTAAGTGCCACAATAGGTACATGGGATGATTTGGTGGAGAGATCTGTTACATCTCCGTATCAAGAGATACAGATGAAGAATGGATCAACATTCAAAGCATTTACAGCCGGTAACGATAACGCGAACGCTGTACGTGGACAAGGTGCCCACCTTATCATTATTGACGAGGCCGACTTCTTAACACAAGAAGCATTCGACTCTATTACGGCCATTCTTATGGATAAGCCCAATACAGAAATTATCTGTACATCAACACCGATGGGCGAGGGATTGCTATATAAATTTGCAAACTCAAAAGACTATAAGGAGTTCCATTTCCCATCATTCTGTATTCCTCATTATAATGACGACATGGATAGAGAGTTTAGAAACTCACTGTCTATGATGGCATATATTCAAGAAATTATGGCAGAATTCGGTTTGTCTGATAACTCTGTTTTTGATACCGACCTTGTAAATAGGAGTACATTAATAGGAACATCAGAATCTCTGCACAATGTCATTACGAATAGGAATAGATACATAGTCTCACTTGGATGCGACTGGAATGCCGACAAAGTAGGTACACGTATTTGTGTTATTGCATACGATAAGATTGAGCGCAAAATTATCATAGCAAACCTATCAAATGTAAGACGAGAAGGGTGGACACAGGTAGCGGCGATAGACAAAATTGTCGAACTAAACCGCTTATATACGCCAGACTATATTTATGTCGATGAGGGATTTGGCGAGGCTAACGTTCAACAGCTAAAACTTATTGCAGTAAATCTGTTCGGAAAGGTTCCTGCAGATCATCCTGACTTAAGGCTTAGAGATGTAGTACCAGTAAACTTCTCATCAACATTAGAACTTCGGGACGTAATGACTGGTGAGATTCGTAAAAAATACTTCAAGAATTTTATAGTCGAAACAACAAAACGCGCATTGGAAACAGGGCTACTTGCATTCAAGGACCCAATATCTGCACCTATTGTAGAGCAGATGAAAAACTATATTGTAAAATCCAGAGCAGCTAATGGCAGAGAAGTCTATGAGGCTAAAAATAGCGAAATAGGCGACCATGATTTAGATGCGTTTATGATTGCATTGGCGGGATTACAACTAAACGAGAATTCGATTCTAGACACTAGACGTTATTCTAATATTACAATATTGCCACTTGAAAAGCGTGGTTCCGAGGCGTATAATGGTTCGAATGAAATAGAAAAACGCTCATATGCAAACGAAGAAAAATATCATCGTACAGTTCGTGTTGCACCAGGAATAAGTAGACGCTCATCTATGTCTGGTGGACCTATGGGCAATAGAGGAATACTGTCCAGAGAGACAGCCTCTACATTTATGAATAGGTATAGAACTACAATGAGGTCAAGATCTAGATAAGAGGAATCAATCTAATTATGGATTACAATCTAATCAGAATTACTGATAGCACCGTTTTGTCGGATGCCGGTATATGCTACTATGACCCGATAGAAGAGGTTATCAAAGAAATTGGTTCTGGATATATGATGGGGACAAATCCTACATCCCCTGTAATCCACAAGCTAATGCTAGTGATTAAGAACGGTTCTATCAAAAAGGTCAATATTAAAATTGTCAAAAGTGAGGAGCTAGAATCCTTATTTGACATTAAAATTTTACCTGGGGTCTCTGCCCCAGGAATTTCTTCCTTCTCTGAGATAGACGCGTTTAATAATCTCGAAATTTCTGAAGGATTACAACCATATTCACTTATTCCGTTTCATGTCTACATTAAGACAAAAGGGCCAATCAATGCCCTATTGAATGCACCATTGGAGCTGACATATGAGTTCTAGTTTTACCGTAAAAGAAGTAAGTTCAATACTGGAAGAACTTGTTGTTGCTAAGTCTGAATTGCTAGGAAAACTAAAGGACGTAAAAGTTACAGCGACCAATGATCGCGATCCTGATGTTATGACAGCTATACGGAATCTTTATGGCGAAGATGCAATCAAGGACGGTAAAGCATCAATCACATTTGAAATGGTTGCACAGTGTGTCGATATAGTTAGGAGAGCCGGTAAGGCTAAGGCTGCGGAGTTAATTAAATGATTGAGTTATGGGGATCACAAAGTCAAAATACAATCGTTGACCAGCAGCGTGCAGAGTTATACATGAGAATCTTTCAGTATGCTTCATCTGACTTTACAAATAACCAGGATATAAAGACATTTGTCGATGATGTTATCAACTGGGCAAAGTCTGTTGAGAACAGAATGAAGCAATTTGAAAAAGACTTAAATGTTCATACTCATAAGATTCCTGCACATACCCATCAGGTCCCTCCGCATACTCATTTGATATTACCACATGTTCATCCTACAGCATGGGGACCTAGCGGGCCAAATGTCCCAACTCCTACTGATACGGGGACATTAACGACCACTGGCGTTAATCAAGAATTTGAATCAATTAAACCAACAAAAGAATTAAAATGGAGGGATGGACAAATCCCTAAAGCATATCAGAATACATCTGGCGCCACAACAAACCTTGATAATAAAGTTATATCAGGTTCAGGCGTTATAGGAGATTCTAATGTCCATCAGCGTAGATCTACGCCTTTAGAAAAGGCATACGTACCAAACGTCCCTCCATATTTATTACCAGAACCAGTATAGGATATAGATGGAATTAAGCAGAAAAGTTAACCCAACAGCGAGCACAACATATGCGGTTGCTTACGCTCAACTTATTGTTGATCATTTCTCAAAGGCACTTCAGGAAAACGGCTGCTTAATACAGGTTCCTGTCGGATTATATATACAGTTTGACGACCAATACAACAGATTGGTAGATTATATAGAGAGTGCATTAAATGCTGGGAATATTGACAATGACGGCAATGGTGATAAATTTGACGATGTCGTTAGTCCTAACGGTGCTATTAGCCCTAAATATCTAGCCGCAATAAAGAGTGCAATAAGAAAAGCAAGCAACGATTGTTTTGCTTGTAAAATTGAAAAGCCGAAATTTGACTTTAGTGGTATATTCGGAAACTTATTAAAAGATATCACAACATCTCTGGATCAGTTTAAGAACATAGGTAAATTTAATAAGGCATCGGTTTGTCAGTATGCATTCTTTTTATCATACCTATGTTTACCAGATTTATTGAAATTGATAGCATTAATTCTTGCAGCAATTGTGAAAACAACTCAGAATATACAATTGCCAAGACTAACGGTTGCCGTATTTATTAATGCAATCCTAGGCGCAATCATAGAGGCGCTAGTAAAAAATATTTCTATATTAGCAAGATTCGCGCTTACTCCCGTATTGTGCATACTTGATTCAATAGACTCTATTATTGATCAGTTGCCAACATCAGAAAATATTCGCAACACTAGTGCAGAAGATTTAAAACAACTCGGTGTTAGCAATAAGTTCTTAGATGGCCAATACGACACTAATCTCAAGAAAAAGACCCAAGAGATTAGAAAACAATACACATCAAGAGTAAATAAATATGCCGAATCTGCAGAGCTCAACACTCGCAAATACGTAGAGGAAATTATGGGCCCTCTACAAGAAACAATAAATAGAAGTGTAGAGTCTCTAAATAATGCAATATCAGAATTAACTGGTCTTCTTAATCATTACAGTTGTGAACCGGCGCGTTCCGGCTTGACTATTACGCAATATTTAAGTAATCTGTCTGAATTGATGGCAATGGCAAATCTCTTAAGATATATTGTCAGAATGAAGTCAGGAAAAGCTGCTATCGAAAAAATCTGTAATGCTCCATCCGGACAACCAAACTTCGGGGAAGATAACGATACTTCCGCCATAGACGGAAATCTGTCTATAGGTAATATAGGGTCTGTAATTGCAGATACTATTGGTTCGGACATTGATCTTATAACAGATGAAAAAGGGAATGCAATCGCTGTTGCAATAAAAGATGATAGCGATGGTAATAAGGACAACCTTTCATTTTACTCATGTAATCTTGATGACTTTGCAAGGTCTGTAACGGTTCCGGGGCTAATTGAAGAAATATCCAAATACGACTTTCCTAATATCAAAATTGACGAATGGAATCCGTCACCATGGAAAGTAACAATAATCCAGGATTCAAAATACGATTACGGCAGACCAAATACGTCCATCATTCCGTTGGTCATAAATACCGATGATCCCGACTGGAGCATCCCTAAGCATATTCAAAATGTTATAGGTTTTATTGATAAATACAACGGTGCAACAGATCCTGCTAGAACATCAAATGAAATTACATTCATAGACGAAGATCTGAATAAAATCATCAAAGATAGACAAATTAAAACAAAAGATGATAATATTGTTGACGGTTTGACAGACTCTTCAGTAAGAATTGTAAATGAGGATGGCAGCATTAAGATTATCGATTCGACTGGACGTATTCAAACCAATAATGGTGCACCAACCCCTACTGCGGTTGAGAGCGTAGAACGAATGATAGCAAACTTTAGTAAATCTAATGATTCGAATTCCCCACTTGGACAGCTAGACTGTATTACAGACATAGAGAACGTCCTTAATAAACTCGGAGACCAATAATGAAAAACGAAGATATAGGCATTCTTTTGAATACTAATTATTCTTCAAATCCAAAGGTAATTAAGGATGCTTTGAGCAGTAAAGCTCTAGGTATAAAAAGACAGTCCTTATCTAACCCAGGCCTGTCTTATTTTGGGAAAAGAACCGGCGGATTTAATGATGTAATTTATAGCGGTTTTAAAAATCACGAGTATGATCTATTTGAATACTCTAGAATTATTGATACCGAAGCTATAGTTGCCAAAGCGTTTGAGAGACAAAGAGCGCTAATATTTAAAAATGGCTACTATTTCGAATCGAACAACCCAAAGAATGTCGAATATATAAAATCTAGGATTAGAGAAATAGAGTATGTAACAGGGCTAACATTTAGAAACTTCATAGAAGAGATGGCCTATAATCTTGTAATGTTCCATAATTCTTATATCTTAGTGGTTCGAAATGAAAATAAATCTACTGGAGAAACTGTTAATGTAGGTAATAAAGAGCTAGAACCTATTGCAGGATGGTTCAATTTGCCTACAGAAACAATTCAACGTAAACTAAAAGAGAACGGTGACGTTGAAATGTATAAGCAGTATTTAGATCCGGCAACATTTAGATTGTTTTCACCAGAAAAAGTTAGACATCTTAAATATAATGCCCGCTCAGGTTTCACAATGGGTACGCCTCCATTAGAGGCGGTAAAAGATGACATCCTTGCATTGAGACGAATTGAAGAATCAGTTGAAACACTGATTTATAAAGGTATCTTCCCAATGATTCACGTCAAGGTTGGTACAGAGTCTAACCCGGCAAAAATCCTTATCGATGGAAGCGATGAAGTTGAAAAGATGGGATATGTGATGCAGGAGTTAGACGAATATGGCGGTATTACTACAAGTGAACGTGTAGAAGTAAAAGCCATTGGGTCTGAATCGTTAGCATTAAGAGTAGAGAGCTACCTAGAGTATTTCAAAGACCGCGTAATGTTAGGTCTTGGTGTTTCAGATATCGACATGGGTATCGGCGATTCTTCTGGTAAAGCAACAGGTCAAATCATCTCACAAACACTAAAAGAAGCAGTTATTAATAAACAGGATGCAATAGCAGAGTTTATTACTCATGTTCTGTTTAAACCGCTATTAGTTGAATCTGGAATGTATGAAGCAGAATATATGATTCCAGAAGAAGATTTGGTTAAGTTTAAATTTAACCATGTTGACCAGGATGCACGTATTAAGATAGAATCACATATCCTTAATATGTTTAACAGTGGCCTATTGTCAATCAACGAAGCAAGACTTGAGATTGGATACAAAGAAATTGGTGATAAAGAGATCTCAAGAATTGGTAAAGATAAGGAAATGATTCTTCCAACTTACCAAGTTGAAACAGCTAAGATTGCAGCTTCAGCTGCCGCGCAGTCTAAAAAAGAAAATAGCTCCGGCAATAAGACAAAAGCGGATGGCGCCAAGAAAGCTTCAGTATCAAAAACCAATCCTAAAAATCAGTTCAGTGATTCACTAAGTCATTCATTGTTTCCAGTAGACGAAATTAGAGCAGCAATGCCAAATAAAGAGTTACTATCTGAATACATTGAAAATCATGTAAAATTGATTGTTGACATATCTGATTCACAAATGGATAATAACGTAAAAGATATTGTTTCTGTCTTCTCTGACTCTTTGTATTTAGCTGGTCAGACTGAAGACGTTTCAGATTCATATATCGAAGATTCACTTATGGAAATATATGAGTTGATTGGAGGAGAGTCGTGAGGCCTTTTAATGACCACTTCGAGACAACTGCAAGAGTAAGTTTAGGAGAAGAGATTCAACAACGAATCTCTGATTCTCTATCTAATGGCGCTAAAGTAAAAAGCATTACCGTTAAAATGGAGGCCACTCATTCTGGCCGACCAAATGGCAATAACTGGATTTACACACCTAAAGGAATGCATGACGGATATCGTTCATTCGTATCTCCGGTGTTTAAGCCTGTAACGGAAGAACACAATCCGGATTCAAGAACTCTTGGTAGAGTTATTTCATCCAAATATGTTGATTACGGGAATATTAGTGATTCATTTAATGACCTTTCTCCTGTAGAATATCTCGGTAAGGCAAAAGAGTTAAATCTTGATAAGCAATATCGATCACGAGGCTATAAAGGTCTTGGTCACATCGAGCTGGTTGCCAAGATTACGGATAAAGAGGCAATTAATAAAATTCTCGATGGAGAGTTCGGATTTGTTTCGGTTGACGGTAGAGTAGAAGAGGCATATTGCTCTATCTGCTCTACGAAGGTAAATTCACCTAATCGCTGCGAACATAGACGCGGCGTTAAATATGGGAATGAGAAATGCTATTATGTCGGAGGCAAAATGCACTTCGATCATATATCATATGTTGCTACACCTGCGGATAGTAATGCCGTTGCAACATTAATTCGGGATAGTAAAAATAGTCAATCCCATCTACAGATATTAGATTTTGAAATAGAAAAAGGTAAACAGATGACAGTAGGAATCCAAGACATTAATAAGTCTAGCGAACATCTTGTCGAACATGCCAAAACTCTGGGGATTAAAGACTATCAGCTTCCCTCTGAGGAAGGCTTAACTGTTCTGGATTATGTTTTTGGCGAGCAAAAAACTTTCCCAATCTCAGATAAATTATCTGCGTCATTGGCTAAGTCATACTTCACCACTAAAATTTCCGATTCAGGCGACAAAGAATCAATCGTCACTTTGATTGATGAAAAACTACAAGAGCTAGGTGTCGAAGATTATGAACAAGTGATCGCCGATGCGATCAAGGCAAGCGAAGAACCTAAAGAATCAGAAAAGGTTTCAGACAATGTTGAGCCAGGTTTAGCTCAAGCAGAGTTTGATCAAGACGCTCTTGTTGAGAAAGTTGCCGTTGCAATCTCTGATAAGATTCAAGCTCTTATCACCGGTAATGCAAATAGCTACTTGAACTCACAAAACAAAGTGTTGCGCCAAGAATTAGCTAACAAGACTATCGAGCTTGTTAAAGTCCAAGACGCATTAAAAGAATCAGTGGTATCACAGATTTCGGCTATTGAAAAAATTTCAGATTCTGTTAAAATTGAAGAATTGAAAAAACGAAGTCTTGAATCTCTTTCTGACAAATTAAAAGATCTTCAGGCCGCAAAGACCGATGCAACTGAAAAAGTGTCCGACTCAGTAGAAAAAGACACAAAAGAGCCTCTGGAAAAAGATTCTGTTAAGATCGAAGATAGCGCCTCTACAACTACTGTAGAGGAGCCTAAAGATGTTAAAATTGAAGACGGTTTAATTTTTGAAAATAAAATTGAAGCTCAAAAAGAGTTCCTAAAGGTTCTCAATAAAGAGGGTGCTGCAGCAGCTAAAGCGTTTGCAGCAAAAGTAAAAATTAAAAGCGAAAGCTAAAATATACGGAGAATAATCCACAATGTTCCAATATCAAAACGTAGCTGCTAATGCTCCTAAGACCAAACACTACAGCCGTGAGAACTGGGCAACTCCTAATGTCATGTTCTCAGAAGGTATGCATCCTGCCGGCCAATTTATGCCGGCTCCTTACCTACCACTTATCCGCGTACCTTCCAAAGATATCAAAACTCATGTTGTAATTTCTACTGGTAAAGTAGTTGCATTCGACAGCAATGGTTATCTGGTTCCTGCCGGTATCTTGGATTCTGACGCAACTTACACCGAAGTAGACGTTCAAGAAGGCATCGTTGGTCCAGACGGTCAACCAGTTGCTGCAGGCGATAAAGTTAAAGATAAAATGAACGCTGCCAACCTGACTGTTTCTGCTCCTGTTGGTGTTGCACTGTATGACTTCTGGCGTCATCCAGGTGGCGACGGTATCAATCCTGCCCACTTCAACTACCAAAACCTGAACTATCAACATCGCGTTCAATTCGTGTGTGACTACATGATCGAGTTGCCACTGGTAGAATCTGATGCTGAATATGAAAAAGCTCCTATGAAAGGTATTTCTGCCTTCATCGCTGCTAAAGGTGCAAATGCCGGTACAGGTACTCTTGCTGACTTCACCACTGTTAAACCTGGTGACTTCGTAACCTTTGACAAAAACTCTAACATGGTTGTTGCTCAAGCTTCAGTCGCTAAAGAGAAAGTTCTTGGTCAAGTTCTGCAAGTTGTTAAACCTCAAGAAGACAGTCTGTTAAAATTGGTTCGCACTAGCTCTGCTGGTGGTCATGACCTGGACAAAATGCCTGGTACCGCCACTAAAGGTGCTGAACATAAAGTTGCTTACTCTAACGGTTACGGCCTGGTTCGCGTTAACCTGATTAACCGCTAATCTTACAATCATAGGAATAAATAAATAATATGTCTAAAAAATTCGACAAAACTTACGCACAAGAATCTCAAAGCATTCAATTTATTCGTGGCCTGTTCGACAATGGCGGTAAAACTGTAGATGGTGAACAAATCTCCATCAGCGACGCTATGACTGGTAACATCGAAAGCCTTAAAGTTTCTGACGCTTTTGCTACTCCTAACTTCCCGATTGCATTCAAACGTGTAATCGAAGAATTTGTAATCGATGCTATTGAACCAAATCTGATCGGTCACAAATTGCTGCAAACCATTCATATCGACCCTAACATCACCCAAGTAAACGTTAGCACTTATGGCGCTATCGAAGTTGGCGACAACTCTGTTGCTGAGGGTGGCGAATACCCAGAAGTTAGCACCACTAACGGTGGTGGTCAACTCTTCGCTGGTGTTGGCAAATACGGTAACCGTCTGCGCATCACCGAAGAAATGTTGCGTAACTCTCAATGGGATGTTATCGCTTTCCATCTGAATCGCCTGGGTCGCGCTATGGCTCGCGCTAAAGAACAAAACATCTTCCGCATGATCAACTCTGCCGGTGTTGTTGTATTTGACAACGACAATCCTAACCAATCTATCTTGGGCCGTACTGCCGGTCGTGATATTTCTGGTGCTGGCAATGGTTCTTTCTCCGCTGACGATATGTATGATATGTATGCCAATATGCTGGAGCGTGGTTACAAACCTAACGTTATCCTGTGCCACCCATTGGCTTGGGCTACATTCACTAAAGACCCAGTTCTGCGTGAATATGCACTGAAAAATGGCTCTTTGGATAACTGGTTTACCAGTATGCCTAGCCAAAAAATTGGTGGTGATGTTCCAGAAGCTTATCGTCGCTTCAGCCGTATGTCTGGTCGTCCAGCTACTCCGCTGACTACTGAAGAGCGCGTTGGTACTCAAGATACACCATTCCAATTCCCATCATACTTCCCTGGTACTCAAGGTCTGACTATCATGACCTCTCATTATGTTCCATTTGATCCTGAGAAGAAAACTACTTCTATCATCATGTTGGATACTAATGAACTGGGCGCAATCTTCGTTCAAGAAGAGCCTACTGTAGACCAATGGGATGACCCAGCACGTGACATTCAAAACATCAAAATCCGTGAACGTTACGGCCTGGCATTGTTCAATGATGGTCAAGCAGTTTCTATCGCTAAAAACGTAAGCATCGAACCTAACGAAGTGGTTCTGCCTCCTCAAGCAGTTGTTAGCGATTTGCCACGTATTCAACGCAAGTAATTTTTTAAAACTAGGTATATAATATACTCATAGTTGATTAAACAACATGGGGGTAGGGTTAGAACTCCCTGCCCCCATTTTTATTTGGTGATTTAATGAAAGCATTACAAGCAAAAGTAAAACTATTAACACAGACATTCTTGTTTGGTGAAAAAATCCATATGCGTCGTGACCAAGAAGTTGTATACGATCTGTCTAAATTAACAATCGGAGACCTGGAAATTCTTGCGTATCATATTCGCAGAGGGGGGGTTGAATCAAACATCCCTTCTGAAAAATTCATCGAAAGAGCCGGCGCCTTGCGAAAAGAAGTGCAACAAGGCAAATACGACAATCTGCTAAAGATTGAGGATACAGAAGAAGTACGTATTCTTGATGCAGAAATCGAACTTGAGGATGGCACCAAAACCACTATCGCTGCATTGGAAGAGGCACAAAAGGAAGATCCTCGTGTTAACTTCATTCAAGACAAAATTCTTAATGCCTCTACAGCACTTGCTATGGTGGCAGCTAAAAATATTCCAGATGTTGACTTGGAAATTATCGAATTTGCTAAAACATCAGAAATCAACGGCAAAAACAGAAGAGGTGTAATCTCATCTTTGGATTCAGAGATAAAACGCCTTAAAGAGTCTGTTGAATCTGAAACCGCAACAACAGAAGAAGAATAAATCTAGATTACGGATAGCAAATAATGTTAGATAAACTAACGGTAGAAAAGACCTTAAATACACAAGAGCAGCTTGAATTCATGCCACTTAAAGGGTCATTGAAGTTTAAGCTTTCTGAACCGGTAAGCGTAGAATCTTTAAAGCCTCATATTGCTATCCTTAGAACTGGGAAGGCATCAGGACTAAAAGAACTAAGAAAATCTTATAGTGATGCCTATAAGACTGATCGTGCTGCTTATGTCGACTTCGACATTTCGATAGATGGAACAGAGGTCACAGTAACCCCAATTAATCCGTTTGAGGAATTATCAGATTACGTTCTATATATTACAAGGGATGTTAAATCTGTATCTATGGATGTTCTTCTTGACGGAGAACCTGCAGACGGGTACATTGAAATAAATCCTCCGGTTGAGGATGTAGTTGAGATTGCTCCAGTTGGAAAACCATTTACAAGGGGCGGGAAGAAATACCTTTTAGCTGATATATATGTATCCGGAAGAAAGGTTAGCGAAAAAAGTATTCTCGATCTGGAAAATGGATTTACAATAGAAAAATCTAAGATCATAATCACTGATCCGACACGCATTGGCGTTATAAAAATAACACCAACAGTAATATCAGAATTGGAACATGATTATGTTCTAAAGTTCAAAACTGGGCAAAAGCATCCGATAGAGGATATAACTCCGGAAGGCACTTCTTCTAAAATAACGGCGGACAAGCTTAATGAGTTCTATCAGAATCCATATGATATGATTCTTCATACAAAGTCCGGAAAAGCTGATCCTGTTAATCCTGGGACCATTAATTCTGGTCAGGCTAAAACAGGTGGTGATTCTGATGATGAGCAGCCAGAAATCGAGATTAAGCTTCCAAATAAAATCATCTTTAATTTCAACAAAGAGCTCGCCGAGGTTCCGGTAGATTTAGCTCAATTTGATTTTGATATCACTGAAGCTTTCGGTAATCAGCACTTAGGACCTATGGGCTTGTTTAATGAAGACGCATCATATATTCTAGAGTTTTCTACCATCAGAAGAAATAAGTCTTTGCAAATTGAAGTTATTGAAAACAAAGATGAAGAACCACATGATAAATACGAGTTAAGGTGGAAACATGAGCCTGATTCACAGTAACAGTCTTGCTGGTAATAACTGGAAAGAGCCAGATCCGAGCACAGGTATTCAATCGGGCAGGGTTTACAACACGGTTGGGACATTTGCCATTCCATCTGTTCATGCGTCATTTGAAGGTTTTGAAGGGCCCAAAAAGAATAAGATTCTGATTTACGATGAAAAATCGGGTAAGAAGAAAAGAATAATTAAAACAGAATTGACTTTCAGGGAACCGTTTCATTCCTTTAAATATTTTGAATCATTGGGTTCTACATATGGAATGCATGAGATTATTAATGAGCGGGAGACTTTGGGTGAAGACCGGTCTCCCATTATTGATAGATGGAAATCTGAGCCGGTATACATAGAGCGATATTCCTCAATGCGTCCTGCTGTGACACTAAACTATAATAATAGTGATGAGGACTTATGCGGCTTTATGGAGGAAATTACTAAGTCTCTATCTGCTAAAGATAATGGATTTAAGGTATCCTTTGAGGAGCTTGCCAAAGAAATTGACGGAAGAAGGTATCTCGAATTTCATGTTGGAGAGTTTCATCTACTTCCGAACACTCCGTTAGCAGTACATAGATGCAATTTATCTGCAGATATAATTACATTTAAAAATGGATTTAAGGCATTCAAAGATAGCGACTCTATGAAGTCCGATGTTGTGCCTTTGCCTAGGATTTCTCCAACGGCTAACCACTTCTTGGAATTTTATATCGGAATTGTTAGAATGAAAGATAGCTCTGTTAGACCTAAAGAGTTTAACGATAAAGAGCTGAATATCAGACATCCGAACAATATAGAGGCCGGCGCCCAAATAAGATGGAAGTCTCTAGCAGATTCATGTATGCAATGGATAAGAGTTTACGATGGCACTGACTTAAAAAGATTGCTAAGTAAAGATATCTATAGCTCCGGACACTACGTATTAAATACAAGATGCCGTATTGATATAGAGAAGCTAAAAGCACATCTATCAACATTAGAGCTAGCAGAAGAATCTCATCTTATAATTCATCCACCATCATTCAACATTATCGCGTTTGACACATTAAGTCTTCTTAGAGAGCCAAGATACTCTAGACTTATCACAAGGCTTGATAAAGTAGAATTTGATGTCCAAAGAAACTATAAGAGTAATGGCGGTTTCCATTACAAAATAATGGTTCATAACGAAGATAAATCGGTTTTATTATTTTCAGAATCGACAGATGCAGAAGTAGGTATTTTTATACTAGAGAATTCCGGTGTATCTGCAGATAGAGGCACATGGAGATGGTCAAATCTTCATGGAAGAGACATTGGTGGCTTACAGATACCGTTCAGCAACTCCTACGTTAATAACGCTGGTATTGATACAGAGCTGTACGGCAGAATGACATACATATTTAACGAATCGGTATCGGAATGGTTAAGCCGCTACCGCAAGATACATATAACATTAGAAACAAATGACGGGACCGCATTAAATGGCTAATATCGAAGTTAGACTATCAACAGGTAGCACTACATCAACCAATTTAACAGAGCCGAACAAATCTATCGGCGGCAAGATGGCACAAAGTGCAAATGAAGGCGTTTCATATATTCTTGGTCAGAACAGTATGGTTATAAATAACCTATGGGATGACATCACGCAAATGGATAGTGAAAACGGTTCATCAGATTACAGATGCGTTTATATCTATAACAATCCTCTTGGCTCTAGAAAGGGCCCGGCTATGGGTATGAAGCTTATCTTATCTTCAAACTCATATGCAAAATTCCAAGTAGGTAAAACCCCATTGCCAAACTCTGATGCAAACATTATTCTTAATGAGAATGCTGCTCCATTAAGCATTACATTCGAGGACCATACAAAAGATGACCCTCTATTGATCGGAACATTGCAACCTGGCGAATACCAGGCAGTATGGTTTAAACGAACACCAACAAACGTATCAGGTGCTGGTGAAGTTAGAGAATTTATGGACTTTACACTTACCGCAAGTGCATAATATAAAAAGGGGCTGGTAATGGCGCAGATACTAGACTACACGCCAGATAGTGTAGAAATTGATGGCATTATTCAGCGTTATTTTGACATCTATTTGCCAGCCAATTTTGACGATCAAATGGAAGAGAAGGGGAATAACCCCTTCTACTCTGTTAATGGCATGATGGAAATGTTGGATCAGACTGACATTAATAACGCCAGAGAGGTTATACAATTAACTGAGGGATATTTCAAAGATATCCTGAATTCCAAATATTACGAATATTTCATTGCAGATGCTGTAGGCCGTAAGAAATATATCTTCGAAAAGGCTGGCTCTATTCTAGGTACAAAGGTTATTGCTAGTACAGGCAATCCTGGTTCTGTCGACCAAAAGTATACATTCGAAAGCGATAATCCACTTATGTCGTTCGCCGACTTGATCAATAAAGAGGGTCCGAGCTATATACAGGCGCGAGATATCGACTATGATAGACAGGCTAAGTATTACGCAAATCTTATAACAAGACGCATGTTTGATAGTGGTGAGAACACCAATGTCGACACCTCGTTCCGTGTTGCTATTAACGGGGATGAGGTAAGTAAATGTTATATTGAGCTTCCACTTCTGATAATGCGAAACAATATTCCAATGCATGAATCAGATTTGCAGAGGTTAAAAGAATATAGCCAAAAGGTTGCTGGCGGTAAATTTGAACTTGAAGTTTCAGTAAGCCCATACACAGTGCTGTATGTAGATGAAGTTCCAGGCTCTGAACAGGAAATCCCCTACTCGGATAATCCAAACGATGGGGAAAGATATATCGCCTCCGATAGAGGAAAATACAACTCTAGGAAAGATTTCTATATTAGAGGGGCCGATGGACTTGTTGCAGATATTATTTCCAGCCTCAATAGTAACAACATTAATAATAATGAACTTCTAAGGGCTGTCAGAGAGATCTTTTACATCGGGCAAGACATCAGAATGTTTGGCTCAAGTAATTCATACGAAGCACAAGGGACTATTGAAAAAATCTTCTTGGACGGCGGCAGAGTCAAGATAAGAATTAAATCTGCAGCTAATTCTGGCGGATTTCTATTGATGCCTATTCAAGGTGTATCTTCAAAGATTCTGGGTATAGCCTCTTCTAGTATTAGGGTTGGAATTAGTAATCCTTCCAAGAATATTAGTGGTAAGTCCGATAGAAGCAAATCAACCAGAAACTCTAAAGGTTCATCAATCAAAGCTACCAATATCTATTCTGCAGTTGAAAACCGTTCAGATGCATTAAACCCATTTCCAAGCCAATTTCTTGGTCCAAGATATGAAGACATTGAGAAGGCTGTAAACGAGGAAAAGGCCAGAATAGAGCGAGAAAGACAAGAAGCGGCCAAACGAAACAGAAGGCAATACAGATGGGGTTCTTCTCAGTATTACCAAGAGCCAATTGACTATCAAGACATCCTTATAGATGGATTTAACACTTTGGCTAACGCATTTACAGGCGATGAAAAAGCCGCTGTAAATAAACGTTTTAATGCTACAGTTGACCAACAATTGAAGAAGGATAGAGATAGATTCTTCGAGATTATATCAGCTAAAATTACTCCAAAACAAAATCTATCAGAATCACTCAGTGATCTGTATACATTTGACACCGCTAGAATTAGGTTCTTCAAGGCATATGATATTGCCGTTATAAAAATCAATATACTTTATAATCCAATTAGTGCTTTGTATGCTCGCGCAGGAGCCCTTAATGAATTTGACCTTGCAGGATTTAAGATTGGCTTAAAAGTATCAAAATAGGGCTACAATATGATAATCATTTTTAACGAAAATCTGAGTTCTGAACATATAGCCCTAGCTAGGCATCAAAACAACTCAATCAAAATCCCTATTACTATATATTATTCAAATGTAGAGCAATATAGATTCTCTTCCGGGTTTAATATGGATACCGGGAAAGAGGTTGTTCAGAGATATAGAGACTATTTCTGGATTAATAAACCAGAACCACCTATGCGATATTTTTGCGGATATCGTGTAGGTGTAAAAATAACCTCTACTGAACAAAGGTATCTTGCGGGGTATAGTGTAAAATTCTCACAAAGAACTGAATACAAATATAGAAGTATGTTTAAAAGACACTTCCTATTTGGCGAGAGAATCAGATACAACTATAAGGCTGGGTATAAGCTTGAACTTGGTAAAACCAGATTTAAACTTAATTATCGTACAGCCTTTAGAGTGTCAAATGCAAAGAGGGACCCGCTATTCTTAAATTACAAATGTTCTTATAGATATAGTAGAAGAAGCGAGACAGAGTTTAGATACACAGACTACTTCAATGTAATCCTTATCAATAGAATAGAGCAAAGTTATAAGGCCGGATATAGACATAGCGTATCTAAATTTGTATTCCCTAGAAAATACAATAAGAACGCCGCAGGTGCTAATACCACTATCGCCGAATTGCCAACACCGTGGAAAATCATTAAACAGAAAGACGGATCAAGCGGTATCAGGATTGCATTGGACAAAGAGAAACTAAACCTAGGCACAGATGGCATAAGAATCTATTTAAACTTCCCTCCAAAATATATAAACTATTGTGCAGTAATGAGGGACAGATTTGAGAAGCTATCAGGCAAGAGCGAACGTCCACATAAAGACCCAATTCAACCTCCACCACCTCCTCCTCCAGAGAAGATGAAGGATGGGCCTTATGTAATTGACCATAAAATCAGATTCCAATATAAAAATATTAATGAATACTCTGAGATAGAGGATTCACCACCTGTGTACCGTGGAGAGCCGGAGCCTGAACCAAGACCTGAACCAATGCCTGAACCAAGACCTGAACCTGCTCCAGAGCGCCGAGAAGAACCTTCTCCGCCTGCACACCGTGAAGAACCTGCACCAGCTGAACCTGGACCATTAGAGCCAGCACCAGCTAATACGGAACCTAGTCCTGAGCCGACACCAGGGCGTCGTGAAGAACCGGCTCCTATCACTCCTACCGAGCCTGCACCTGAACGCAGAGAAGAGCCTGCGCCTACCGAACCTGCTCCTGCTGCGCCAGTACCTGCAGAGCCTAGCCCTGCCAGAGTGGTTAGCGATGACCCTGAAGACCATAGGGCACTTATCAAAGAGTATGATGCAACCTCTGCACCAATTGTACATTATCGTAAGGAAGATAATATCCCTTCACACGCAGGTTATAGTCGAGATGCTTACGGTAACTACCCTGCCATAGGGGACGTTACTAAGTGGGTTGCTGCTAAGGGTTCGCCCGAAGGTGCACGTGGCACTCAGCCTTTATACCTTGATGAATGGCACTCATTAGTCGAATGGACAGAGAAAGAAGATACTGAGGATGAGCAAACAGGTTACTGGACACTTAAACTTGACGAAGAGCCAACTTCGGCTGCATCGGCACCTGAAACTACAGCTAAAGATCGTGATGTAAAAGTTGTACCTGTGCATGTAGATACACGGCTTCCGCGTTACCGTGCTCGGAGCTTCAGCGACAACATGACAGCTTATGGATATCAGCCCAATAAGTTCAGTGACTACCCTGCTATCGCGCCAATTACGAAGTACGTGATTGCCGATGATACTCCTGAGTATCTAAAAGAAGGTTTGCCTGTATATGTGGACAGCAAGAACTCTGTGCTTGAATGGGTGACACGGACAGATACTGAAACAGCGCGTGCAGAAAGCTATTGGGCGGTAGATTACCGATAATAATTCTTGTAGACTATAATTGGAATATCAATATGATTTTTACAAAAAACAAAGCTCTGCTTGATTTTTTTATTTTCGATAGTTCATACAGACATAATATGGTCTACGAGATATCTGGAGATGAGAGCGACATAGGTCTGGTTGATTATACTATGTATGAGCCAGACAATGATGACGATTATCCAAGCTATATAGCTAAAAAATCGAGCAATGGTAAAGATTTAGTATATCACCCTATAACTAAGACATGGGTTGAGGTCGGCTCATTCAAACAGCCATCTGAAAGATACATAAAAAGAGTGTATGATAAAATCAGAAATATCGTATGCTGGGATGCAACATACGGGTGTTTTATAGTGGGTGGCTATGAAAGAACACATGGAGATAAGTCGGATAGTTTCAGAGCTCTCCCGCAATGGACAAGGGCAAGAACCTGCTATATAGAAGACTGGACATATATTCCTGTACATTCTTACTTTAAAGAGACTTTTTATAAAGTTAAATACCCTAGATTTGTTGGGTACTTTACAGAAAAGAGTGAGGACTCTGAAGGATGGAGTTCTGGGTTTTTTCATCTTAAAGATACAAAAACCTATACTGTTCCAACCGTGTCTGGTAGACCAAATGGAGAAAAACCGTCCGAAGATGCTGTATATGACTGGTGGGAGGGCAAATGGGTCACACCTGGAAAATATAGGCTCCCTGGAAAGCTTAATGAGAAAGACTTGAACGAATATGGCTGGAGAGTATGGGACACCGCACTTGGCATTTATCGAAAACCAAGAGACTGGGTCGATAAAAATTGGCTAGACGACTACTCAAATCTTATTGTCGATGGAACAGTTGCCTATGGTGGCCATATCATCCCAGCATATAGTATGTGGGCATATGCCCTCGGTATTCAGGGAGATAAATATGTTGGCGCAAGAGCAGATGGAAATTACGCCAAAGGGGCAGAAGAGAAGCGGGCTAAGCTCATTGAATATATGAAGGGGGAAGGGCCAAAGGCTGCTGATCCTAACCCTGCGCCTAAGCTTACAGACCAGAATGCTGTTGTCGAGAAAGTTGCAAAATCTGGTTATGATACAGGTTACTCACGCGAATCCTATTCAGTAGTGCAGATGAAGGGATATGGCTACACGCCTAATAAGTTTGGTAGGTATGATGCGATTGCACCTATTAATAAATGGGTTGCAGGCCCTGATACCCCTGAGTGGTTAAAGCGTCTTTTGCCCGCGTATTCTGATGCTAAAAACTCAGAGGTCGAATGGGTGGTTCAAACCGATCCTGATAATCCGAGTCAAAAAGGCTATTGGGCAGTTAGCAAAGTTCGCGTTAAACAATAATTAAGGTTAACATGGAAACAAGAAACCAACAAAACACACCTGCTGGTTTAACAGGCGAATCGGGCGACACTAGGGACCGAGGCTCTCCGGAAGCAGTAGTAGGCGAAATAAAGGAAATTTCCGAGTATGTTAAATATGGAGATATACCATTTATAGCTGAAGATAAAGATGGCTTATTTTTGTATATCCCCTCTGTTATCCCTTCAGAAGAGGCGACAGAAGAGCAAGTTGCATCATATCTTAAAACTCTTTCACCTATTTCAATCTCTATTTATAGGTATAATAGTTTCCCAGTGGATACTACACAGATTATTCGCGGGGAGAAGTGGGTTGACTCAAAAGTCTATGACCCTGGCGTTCTTTATAACCTTGAAGCTAAGAAGATTGACATCAAAGAGGAAAGTATCGTCTTAGGAAGCAAAATTCCTCGCGGTCTAGAATCTGACACCTTTGAGGTTAAATTCTCTGAGCCTAATAATTGCTGCCTAGATAAGGCTGTATTGAATAAAGACTCATCTAACGGATGTACTATAATCAAGACAGATGTAGAATATAAGGTTACAGGCGGAAATTATGATCCGACTATCATATGTTCTAGAATAGAGGTCGAAGGCTTAATAGACAGCCTAAACTCTATAGGCGCAATTGTCGGTATTCAGGACGGATTTAATGTTGGCGGTATAGAATGGTGGCTTATTGATGCTGGTAAGGTAACTGACAATACAGGGAATGTTATCCGATATCCAGATCAATTTGCTAAAACAGAATCATACAACTTTAACCCGGGCGACTCCTTTAAGGATGATTCTCGTAAATCAGGGGTTAAAGTCGAAGTACCTCCTCCAACTATTAGTGTAGAGTTTAACCCTACTGTTCCGTCTAAGCCAACTCCAGTGAAACCTACGCCATTATCAACAGACTCTGAGGATGCAAGAAGATTTGTAAATCTTGACTTCATAAGAGATAGATACCTACCAGGATTTAGAAGATGAGTAGAGAGCTTGAGTTAAAGCCATGGTTACTTAGAAGTGGCAAGGTTTTAAATACAGATGGATGGGTCCTTGATCTGTTTGCATCTATTAATCCGAGGCTTGAAAAAGAGCTTAAGGATAATAATGTAGACATCAAGGATGCATGTGCAGTAACAAAGGTTTATACTAACCCATCTCAAACAAATGCGTTTAAATACAACACAATAGCCGAAATTGTTACAGATGGCTGTCATCTTATGAATAGAGATGGCGGCCCTGTAACCATACTTTTCTCATACGGAAGAGTGGACTTAGCGCTGTTAGAATTCTCTCAAACAGAGACAGTCGGAGTGCCGGATGTGCCATTTATTGTAAGAGAGAATACAGAGGCAGGAATTAAAGCCGCATACTTTAATTTAGTTGACAACGTAGAGTTTATTGAAGATGTAGCTGGGCAAGAGGGTGTTAAAAAATGGAAAGTTACAATAAAACCCGATAATCGCGCAGCAATCTTTACAAGGTGGGAACAGAATGTAAGAAGATACTATAACGAATTTATAGTATATGCTAGACAATATAAAGAGTCCGATAACTTTAACAGTTCAGAACATCTTGGAGATAAAGCTGGTGAAGGTGAAAGTAACAATAAACCAGTAGTCGAATCTCCGTAAAACAAGTACGCCAGAAGGATATATAATGTCAGATAGAGAGTTAATGCCAATAGACTGGAAGAAGACAGATGTAGAAAACTTCTCAGAGTTGATGGCACGAGGATTTGCTGATAGGAATATGGAATATCTTCCTGGCGGCCTTGTATTGAAAAAGCCGATACAGGTAGAAGACGTTCATGGATCCAGTGAAATACAAGTAATAGGAATACCATTTAAGAACGTATTTGGTAAAACAAAATTTAGATATAACCGTGTAAAATTATCTGAATTCGAATACTTAAATAAACAGCTCATGGGTGATGAATTCACCCCAATAAGACTAAAAGAAGTCGACAATGAGGAAACTGTTTTAGAGGAAACAAAAAAGGTTTTATCAAAAAGACTTTCTATATTGCCACAAAGATTTGTTCTTGAGCTAATAGAAAAACAAGTAAAAGACTCTGGCGATCCTAAATATAAATATAAATTCTACTTCAATATTCCTGAAACTGACTTCACAGATAAAGCTAATGGGTTATCAATAATTAACGATAAAGACGTATTTGTCTATGTCGAGAAGACCAATATAAAAATAGAAAACGGTCAGGCAATAGTTATTATTGAGGACATGGCTGAGTCCCAGAAGGAGACATCGGCAGGTTTAGTTTCTAATGACCCATATAGTTCATATTCAAAGATTCTGCCTGCAGAATATAGACTTATAAATACCACAGTCGGAGAAGACTTCGGCGCAAAGCCAAAAAATGAAATCCTATTTAAATCTCCCGGCGGAAGATTTAGAGGCCAGATAAGCGACGATCTTAAGGCAGATTTAACGGAAATATCAGTAACAGGCAATTCAACATATAATAATGGTATAGTAGAATCTGTATTTGTGGATTCAGAATCTCCATTGTTAAAGATAAAAACTATCTTTGGCGGAGAATATAGGGCACTAATATCTGATCAGATTCCACCATACAGCGGCCCAAACGCAATTGATATAGTAGAATCAATTACATTAAAGGGCGGGAGTTCTGTTAATTCACGAATATCATCAGCAGATCCTAAACAATCATCATACAAATATAACGACAGTTTATCATCTATAGCTGTTCCTTGGTCATCAGCTGTATCAAATATCAAGTCTAATGACTTTAAACAGAAAAGACTCATTTCTGAAGATATGTTAAGTGCACTCTCGCTAAATTCTTCTTCAGTAAAAGTAACGATTACATCCGGCGGACAATAATGAACTCATACGGTTATCCTACAATAACATTAAAAGATAAAGAAACTGGCAGGGTTAAGAAAGAGATATCCTGCAAAAATATCCAGACAATCCCTTCAAAGATGATGTTCTCTAATACCGGGTATATAGGTGAAACATATACGTTGATGATAAGACAATCTAGCAGTAGTAATCCTATCAGTTTTATATATACTATGCCATATAGGATGCCAAAGACACCGTACTATTATATGGATAATAGGGACGAGGAGGGATGGAGAAGAGATAAGTACATATTCCCAGATAGTCAGGCATCAAGGGTTGTAACAGATGTTACTGGTGTAGAAAATTTAAGATATGATAAAGATTCTAGTGGAAGAACTGTTATAGTTTTCAAGGGTGTTCTATATGCCCCAGATTCTGGCGTAAGGAAGATCGGTACAATAGCTTTAAATATAAATACTAAAGGAACAGAATTCTATACACCTTTAGACGAGATTATAATCCAGGACTCTGCAACCGTAGTGGACATAACATATAAGGTTATAGTATCTGGAGACTCAGAAAGAGAATATATAACAAATCTTTCTGGAGTATTATCCTATAGTTATAGCGGAGATGGCCATGGCAATGGCAATATATCATACCCATTGAATTATAAAGATTCTATAGGGGGGATGGGTGTTGAGTCAGTATGGAGTATCGATGACGATAAAGTCATATTCGGATTATCAGATACGAATATGAAAAGTTCTCAATATAATAGCCTCATTATGTCTACACTTTCTGGCAGTGACAGAAACGCCACTATAAATAGATATAGTCATGAAAATATTATGTCTCCAGCCAGAATTAGCGCTGTTGAATATGAAGATATGAAAAAATCTGGCAGCATCATAGGATCCATTGGTGCCAGTAGAAGGTCAATATCTCCAGAATCAATTAAAAAAATTAGTAATGGGAAAGGCGTTAGTACAACCTTTTCAAAGGTAAGGGCTAATATTAGCTCATCAATTAAGCCATTTTTCGAGGCATCATCCATTAAAAAGGGTACAGGGTTTATAAAGGCAATATCCGCAACAGAAAAATACGGCTTCCCTGAAAGATGGGAGATCGACGTATTAAAGGGCGGGTCATTGGCGGATTCTGAATTTAGGGTTAGGAAAACTATAGTTTCCGGATATTATGGAAATTCCAATGTTCAATCATTTGAACCTGTTCCTCACCTATCCTATCCCGGCAATATAAATGGTATGGTATATAAAAAATATAACCATCCAGATGGAATGTATTACGAGTCTTCGCCTGCAATATGGCCGCTTTATGGGCAAAATATCGCCATTGTTATCAGAAAGGGTGTTCTACTTACATCCGTAGGAAATTCTAGGTATATAGTCTTAGACGAAACTAACCTACCTCATGAAAACAGAGGAATACAGATTACAGGTATCGCATGGGATGATAGTAAAAAGGGACTATTAATCGGGTGTGGTGAAAGCGGATTGTATAAGGTAGAGTTTGACAATGACACAGATGAAAGTCCTATTGTTAAGAGGGTTACAAAGGATGGTATCGAACGCGTATATGCAATTTCTGGAAATGGCAAAGGCGGAGTTGCAATTATAACAGATTCCGGCATAATGTATTCTGATAACATGGGTGAGGCATGGAACACTAAACCATTCTCAACTGTTAAAAAACAGCTAATGGGTGTAAGTTCAGGATTCGATGCTGCATTTGATTATGAGAATAAATTAAAATATAGCAATATGGGATTTGTGTTATCTAGAGACGGTAATAGGGTTGGTATATGTCTGTTAGCGCATTATTACAACTCAGAGATTCCATTTATAGAACTAAAGACTGAGAAAAAGGGTTCAGGTACGCCATATAGCTCAGACAGAGATTACTATCAATCATATCCAATTGGTAGTGAAAAATCCAATGGTGTGTCGTTGATACCGATATGTATTGGTCCACAAAAGGCAGAGGCAGAGAAGACAACAATAAGGGACATGGTTAACTCAGAGAAATATTCTCTTCAGCCAGGTGCAGCATGGGGCATTGCTATTGACGGACGTCCTGTTATGGTAGGATATGAAGCGATAAATATAGCTTATGGCGATATTAAAAGATATGAGTATAGCTATAATATGAGTGCTTCAACATCAAATGAATATTCTGAAACTATGCATGCCATTATCGACAGTAATGGTAATCCTATAGTTAGTGGCAGAGGCGAGAATACTAATAGTATTAGCAATGGGAGATGGTCTCTTGATGTAAGAAGAAGCGGTTTTGGTAAAACTTATACATTAGTTTCCGGTCCAAATATAGGTATATCCAAGGATAATCCAGATATATTTGAATATTATTCTACTGAGAGCCAATCTTTTACGAAAGTAAAAGAATCTAAATTTAAAACATTGTCAAATAATTTTGAAATAGATGGAGTAAAATTTTCCGCATCAGGAGATAATTTTGTTGCAGGCGATTGTTTCGTATTTCATAGAACGTATGCATACGTTAACGACAATGTCTCTACCGCATCGTTCGCAATAGAAGAATCATGTCTACCAGTATCAAATGAGTTTGAGCAATCTGGAACAATATCTGAAGAAAATAATAAGCCTAAATATCGCCATCCTATTTGTACAAAAACAAATATGTACCTAACAAGAGATGGAAGATTAAAGACAAAAGATAAGACACATACTCTTTTAGGCTACATACATAAAGCATATCCGCAATATATATTGCCTGGATCGTCTAAGATGAAGTTTGATTTATCGACACTGAAAGGGACATTCCTTATATCGATAAAAACCGCATATGGCTCTGGTGATGATTTTAACTATAAGAATATATTTGTATCTAATATAGGCTCAGGGATATCGCACCATTGTAATAAGAAAAGACCTAATTATTTAGACGATTTTTTATTACCTACAAATACATTGCTGCAGAATCCTAGTAATTTCTCGATAACTATTGATTCAGAAAAAATGGGTGTCACTGTAAACGATGGCGACAAAGTGATATGGACATCCGGATCTGATTCCTCTGGTTCATATCAGATGAGTTATGTCACTATAGTGCCAGTAACAACATCTAAGGTATCCGGTACGATAAAGGTTGGCTTTACAAGTTCCACTCCTGGCACATTAAATGGCGATGAGATAAATGTCGATCCAGAGATGAAATTGCCAACATTTGAATATGCATATAGAGGAGCATTATGCACAAGACTTGGAAATGAAGCTTCTCGGTCTGGCACATTCGATCCGGTGTTTTATGGGTTGCCTTTTATTGGTTCTCCAGATATGATAAATATCGAGATAGATGGCAGAAATGCAGAGGTTGTATATAGTACAGATCTAGACCTACATCCAGGCTTTTTTGTAAAATCAGAGAAGCCAAATCGTGGAGGGGTCGCTGCAAACATATCAGCAGGGCAAGTAAAAATAGAGCCTTATACTGGTCTCGTATTTTTCTCCGATGAGGATATAGGTAAGCCATATAGAATTAGATACAAATATTACAAAGGCGATAGTCTTGGAATAGGTGAGGAAATCATTGAATAACCGTATTAAAATATACGGATTTAAAGTTGATTTTAAAGATGGAGGCTCTGTTGATGTAGCAGAGTCTACATCTGAGATTTCTCTTTGTCCGTTTTACGCATCAATACGAGACATCGAATTAAATGTCCCCGCCGAAAATGTTTCTTTTACAGAAAAATTCTCAAAAGACATTTCGGAGATTATATTTAATAAATCAATCTGGATAGATAATTATATCCGTAGAAAGAAAATCAATCTCTCAGAAGAAGAGCTGTATATGATAAAGCGGGACTTTGTCATATGCTCAGCCTTATCCAGCGTTGCAAATAAACTATATGGAACACTTCTTAAGGGTCAATCTGTTAAAAAGGTTCTTGGAGATTTTGAGGTTCAAAGGGATTCAACATTCGATGTAAGTTCTGCTCTTAAATTTGCGAATGAATCTAAGGAATGTGCAGATGATGTCCTATCCGCAATAGATGACGCCTCAACGCTACTTGCTTATGGTTTTGTTAAAGGCAAATGGAACTGCTCAAATCGCGTTTCAAATCGCGAATGGCACCATCCAAACTATAGAAGTATAATGCCAGTTGCTGCCGACAAGTATTTAGAGATGGACGGAAAATTCTACAAGACAGGTTATGGACATGGCAACGAACAAATTCCCCTTTATCGCAGAGGTTGATTTACGACAAGAGATGGTCGATCTTTTTACAGGTGATGAGTTTGTAAATAAGATGCGTCCATTCATTTACCGTAAATCTAGGCATAATGAAGACGGCTCAAAAGTAAAGTGTCACTGTTACAATGAAATTAGCAAAGAGGGCATGAGCGACTGTCCAGACTGCGGAGGCGTCGGATATTTATGGGACGAAGAGATAGTTACAGGACACATGTGGCTAACTCGTTCAATAATGCCAACAACTGGGTCGTCATACAACAACGGCACATCACGTATTGGCCGTTCAGTAGACTCAGCATGGGTATTAATACTGCCATATAGACTAGAGGCATTCGAAAAAGACGTAATATATATTCCAGTCATGAATGATGAAGGATCAATAAAGTTTCCTATCAGACCGGAAAAGTCATATTATATTACAGAGGTCTTAAGAGTTGGATTCGATATGGGTAGAAAAGACTTTACAGCAATAGGACTTCAAACAAGATGATAGAAGAATATGACCTAAGAGATCCATATGAATATGCATTAAAGCAACTCATCCAGGTTTCAAATAGAAAAGCAGTCGAATCAATACCTTTAGAGCAGATATTTGAAGAGCGTGCAGGATTAACGATTGACAATTTTATGGAATCGCTATATCCTCTATTCAAATCAGAAGGGCTTCTCATCGAAAATGAGTCAGAGTTTGGACCATATGATTCAAACAAATTTTACTTTACTGAAATTTTCCCTGACCAGCCAGACGATACGCCGGTTCAAAATGTTGTAACGTGGGAAATCTCACGGAGAGAACCGGCTATTTTTGATTCAAAAGTAGTACAAGGTGGTACTAAGCAATATAGACCAGTTTTGCTTGGTCAAGTAAAGACTAACCAAGACAGACTAGCTGTTGTCTATGAAGCGATGTATGACAATCTAGTTAGTTTCACTGCCTGGTCTACAAACGCTAGGGATGCAAGAAGGCTAGCTTCAACTCTGGAAAATCTATTTTTAAAATTTAATCCCCATTTCAAGCGGGCGATTAGATATATGGTTTATAAAGGTAGGTCACCTACAATTAACACCGACCATTATAAAAACCGGAGACTGTTTGGAGTTACACTTTCCTATCTCATAGGAACAGCAGAACCTGGGTTCATCAAACAGGACGAGATTGTAGCAATTAAAACCTATAGTCAAGTCGTTAACTCCCTAAAAAATAGGGAAGTAGAAAAAATAACAAAATTGATAGATAAATGATAAGGTAAATAAATGGCCACATATCAACACTTACCAGGTGTAAACCTAGAGCTTCTGGATGGTAACCTTCGTATCGACCAAACTGATAGCTCTCCTCGCGTACTTATTATCGGTCGCGCAGAAAAAGGTCTGACTAATGCTCTATACCCAGTGACTGACACCAACCGTGCAGCTGCTGTATTTGGTCAAGACTCTCCATTAATCCGCAAGATGTCAGAAGCTCTCATTGGTGGAGCTCGCCGTGTATCCCTGTACCGCATTGGTGGTAAGCAGGCTAAACTGAAAAATATCTTCGGCAAAGATAGCTATCTTGCCGCAGTAGAGGCATCAGTATCAGCAGTAGACAATCTTAAAGTATACGTTGGTCCTCGTCCAAACAACGACGGTAAGGCATGTCTGATTGTCTTCAAAGGCAACGAAATCGTCTACTCTAACGTACCTGGTTCTGAAATCAACCGTAACCAAGTAGAAGTATTTGGATTTGACCCTGACACCAAAGTAAAAATTGGTACACCAACTGAGCCAATTCCATTCTCTGAAGTTATCCTGAAAGAGTACAGCCGCACTGCTAAATTTATCGGTAATGGTACTACTACCAAATTCAGTCTGCCTGGCGTTACCAAAACTGACGAAGTAACTGTTAAGACACTTACCGTTGATGGCGAAGCTAAAAACTCTGGAACAGACTTCTCTGTAAAAGTGGATAAAGCCACCTCTTCTCAATATGTAGAATTTACTACCGCTCCAGAGCAAACCAAAGAAATTCAAGTTCTGTACAAATTCAAATCCAGCGGTAAAGTTGCAGGTTCTGCAGTCTTCATCGGTAACGGCACTAAAGATGAGTTTATTCTTCCTGGCACTAAAAAAGATTACGAAGTAACTCTTGATGTTGTAAAAGTTGCCGGCCAAGATAAAACCGATGATTCTACTGTTCAAAATGACACTGCAGGTTCAGATGCTAAAGCATTGAAACTGACTGAAGCTCCTACTGAACAAAGCTCAATTATCGTAGAGTACACCGTAGACCCTAAACGTGAAGCTGTTACTGGCGAATACGAAGAGGGTGAAGACAATATCAATACCACTTGGAAAAACTACTACGAGCTGCTTCATACCGCTCTGGCAGAATTGGAATCAGTTAATGCTATCTCTGTTGTTACAGACTACGCTGTAATTGATGCTCCGAACATTGCTGATGGCTCTAACGACCTTGATCGTCTTGACTACGTTTATGTATCAGAAGATAACGGTGAATTGAAATACGAGTGGTCAACTGAGAAAGTTCTGTACCGTAAAAACCGTGGCACTGCCACTACTGCTAATCCAGCTGAAGCTGATATTAACGGTAACGGTCAACCTATCGTATACAGACGTTATCATGAAGCAAACTTTGCTCACCTGTTAGCAAACTTCGCAAACACTATTTCTGAAAACGAACAGTTCTGCCTGGTTACCATCGGTGCTACAATGCCACGTTCACTGTCTCAGTATGAGGTTAACCGCTGGATCGGTTCTCCTGCAACATATGACGCACTGGGCAACATTGTATCTAACGGTACCGGATTGCTAGGTCTTCGAAATATGGTTGAACGTGCAGACACCCGCCGCGGATTCTACAAAACCATTTCTGGATTCGTAGACGGCGCTATTGTTACCGACTCTAACGGTGCTCCAATTAATATTGGTAAATTCCTGTCTGTAGTTCCTCAAGTAATCGTAACCCCTTCTTATTCTTCTGCTGGTTCTAATACCATCGTTACCAACGGTGCAGCAGTTTATGCCGGTCTGATTACTACTATCGATGCTAGCGTATCTACTACCAACATGTTGATCCCTCGCATCTCATTGCCTGGCGAAATCAAAAAATTGAAACTGGACCAATTGACTGGTGCTGGTTACGTATTCTTCAAAACCACTAACAATAGTGTTCGTGTAGTTTCAGGCGAACTGGCTACTACTGCTGATTCAGACTACCGTCTGCTTTCAACTACTATGGCTGTTGCTGAGGCTTCTAACGCTGTTCGTGACGTTGTTCAACCGTTCATCGGTCGTGGTCTGACAGAGGCAACCTTAGCCGCTGTAGACGTAGCGATTGAAGGCGCATTGCAACGTCTGGTAGAGCAGGGACATATTGTCAAATATCTGCATGTAGTGAATCAACGTCCTATCGTTAATGGACGTGCAAGTCTGGACGTAGCTCTGACTATCGTTCCTGCATTTGAACTGCGTGAGATTAACGTAGCCGTTAAACTGGCCCTAGAAATCTAAGATAAAGGAGGGGTTTAATCCCCTCCAAATTAAATCAGGAATATTATGTCAGATTTTGTTACATATAATGCCACCACTTCAGGTGTAGATATTACACCAGTATTAGCTGGTAAACCAATCGGCACCATGCAGATGATCTCTTATCGTCTTGACCGTGAGAAAGTGCCTATTCACACTATGGGTTCTCCAGACGCTCGTGCAATCGCGCGTGGTAAACGTACATGTATGGGTTCTTGCGTATTCACAGTATTTGACCGTGAAGCGCTGTTTGACATCATGGACGAAATGGGTCGTTCAGACGTGTGGCTTGGTAAACATGAAACCGCAAACTATCGTCGTGGCGGTACATATAAACACATTAACAATGGCCAATATCAAGATGCTATCCCAGAAGCTGCTCGTAATGCTATTTATGGTTCTACCGATCCTAAAGCTAACAACGGCATCCGTGGCGGTGGCACATTGAATCCAGAATATGGTAAACTAGACTTAAATACCTCTCAAGGTATTCGTTCAGGTCTGCGTGATCTGACAAAAGCTCGCCTGGCTGACCAAATTCTTCCATTCGATATCGTATTGGCTTCTACTAACGAATTTGGTAGCTCTACTAAGATGACCATCTACGGCGTAGAGTTTGTATCCGAGTCTGGTGGTATTTCTATCGACGACTTGACTACTGAGAAACAATATTCATTTATTGCCCGCTCTGTATCTCCATGGGAACCGATGGATACCTTTAACTCTCGTTAATACTTAAACTTATTCTCCTATAGGTGTAATATGCAAGATTACAAAAATCAGCCATTACACAAGGAAGAATATCATTCTGTGGGTGGCGATGCCACCCACATTATTTTTAACTTCCCTGGATACGGCTATCTTTACATGGGCAGTCTTCTTTCGCTGTCTTATCAAATATTCAGAGACAAAGTCCCGGTCTATAACTTGGGCAATACAAATATCGACGGATTCGCCATAGGTAAAAGATATGTAGCCGGATCTATCGTTAAAACATCCTTTCTACACGACGACCTTCGACAATTCATGCAAGACATCGCAGATGGCATTGGAATTAAAGAACCGGTCGATTCTATCTATCAATTAAAGCTCGAAAAACAAAAGGCATATCATCACCTAATGGCGGACGATATTTTGCCATTTGATATCATCATTCTTCTTAGTTCAGAATATGGAGGGTTCTCCGTCTCAGAGGTTATCTATGGAGCAACCTTGATCAATTCTGGACAAGTTCACTCAATCCACGATCTTATCACAGAAAATACCCTTTCATTTGTTGCTAGAGACGCTAGACAAACACGAAACAAAATTGGCAGCGTTGTATATGGTGAATCCAAATATAATGGAGTAAAAGCTTCTCAATTATCAGGAGATTCCGTAAATTATAATAATAGCGATACATCGTATTACTACGACAGATGGAATCAATCTGTAAACGACGCAGTTAAAAAGGGTACATGGTCTCAAGACGAAATTAACCGAATCAATGCCTACTCTCAGCTTGCAGGAAATGGAACTGAAGCAAATGTTCCTCAAAGCTATATAGATGCAGCAAGAGAAGAGTATCGTAAACAGGGAGCAACAGATACTCCAGATAGTACATCCGGCTCTAAGCCTTCTGAATATGATAATAAATATATCGATAAGGCGACGTTTAAATCAACAGCTCCAGGCTTCTTTGTGGATGACGGCGATACCGTGTATGTGCATGCCAGAAATATAGATGGCTCAAAGTTTAAGCAAGTGCAGGAAGATGGCAACACTCACTTGCGTTTTATGGGCATTGATACTCCGGAAACTGACCATGATAAAGGGGACCATATAGATAAAGGTCAAGAGTATGGATATGAAGCAAAAGCCTTTCTCGAAAAATATATAGCCGATGGAAAATGGGATAAGGATATTGATGACGGTGTAACAAAGATTACAGGTACAGATGTTTACGGTCGTAAATTATTCTTCAATCCAAGATATGTTGAAGCAATAGTAGAGGCAGGATTGGCGTGGTTTAAGCCAGAGGGTGCAAGACAAGCCGGCATGTCAGCTGAAGATATTAATAGGATTAAGAAGAAATATCATGATGCTAAGGCCAATAAGCGCGGGCTATGGGGAGGCGATAATATTGTCGACCCGGCGGCACATAGAAAAACTTGGAAGAAATAATGGCTAAATCAAAATATAATATAGAGAATACCGATAATGGTATTGTCGTATCTGTAGATGGTAATATCGTAGAGAATCAGTCTAGGGAATATAATATTGGTCTAGAATATTCTCTTGCCAAAAGACTTGCGCCGGGCAAATCAATTACTGTGGATAAAGCAGTTATTGAAAAGATGTATCCGCAAATTAAAGACTCTAGAAGTAATTCTACAGATTTTAAACCCAAAGGTGTCCCAAAGGGTTCAAGTAAAGTAGACCCCGTTGACAATATGTCAGCTATCTCTTCAAAGGGTAGAGCTAGACCATATAATCCTAATCCAGGAGAAACAGACGCAGAAAGAGCCTTGGCTCATAAGAAAGTGCAAACTGCATCATATGACGGTTTGTATACAAAATATTTCTCCTCTAGCGATTTTAATATATATATTGGCGACATTCTAATAGACAGAGCGGCCGGAATTGCTTTAAATGAGACCCTAACAAGTACACCAATTTACACTATTGGTAATAGTAGATACGATTTTTTAGCCAGAGGCAATGTATTAACAAACGGTATTATTAGAATCAATAAGGCAGAAAAAGATTATCTGGCTAGAGTTATTGCACATTATCGCGGCAGAACTAATGAGTTTAAAATCCTAAGCCCATATGAGCAAATACAATTAACATCCGAAGAGCTAGCCAAATATAGAAAGCAATTAAAAGAATATCAAAACGAGCAGGTATCAGCTAAGTCTGTATTAGACTGGGCGGACCTTGGCAGCTTTACTATTCATATGGTTTATAATAATTCTGATGCTGTTACAGAGGGTGTTCAACAACGAATATCTATTGTAGAATGTAGAATAGTTGGGTATGAACATTCAGTAGATATCGGCTCAGATGGCCAGTTAATTGACGGATATAAATTTATTGCTAAAGAGGTAATTCCAGAATGAGAGTTGAAAAAATTGAAGGACTAGAATCGTTAAATCCAGACGATCTATCTCCAGATGAACATGAGCAGTTAGAGCAAGCCAAAGAAAATATCGAAGAAGAACAAAAAGAACAGACTGATATCGATATTCTTCTTAACGCTCTTTCAGATAAAGAGGATGCGCCTAAACTCTATGATATTGAAGCATGGCTAGAGAAGTACGGCACGATTCATGTATCATCAGTATTGGGTGGCAAGGATATATTCATTTGGCGTGTATTAAAACGCCAAGAGTATTCCAATATGATTAAACAGGGAATGATGGACAATGAGGTTAGAGCAGAAGACTCGGTAGTACGCCGCTGTCTATTGTATCCTGAAGCGAAGCAGGAATTTTTGACTACTGCTCCGGCAGGATTTATCTCTACACTAAAAGAGCAAATTATGTACCGCTCAGGATTTGTTCCATTACAACAAGCATATTCACAAATTAAGATTCTATAATGAGTGCATTGGATTTGAAGACGGGGACAATTGTTATCCCCTTTAATAACACCCCTATTCAAATCGAGGGGCGAATGTTTAAAAATCTATCTGTCTTGGCTAGACTAATGTCTATGACTGAGCTAGATAGAGCTATGCGTATCAACATAGAGGATAGCGCAAACGAAGATGAGCTATACGAAGAGATATTCAAATCTTGCGTTATAGATGTGCCAGGTATTCCAAAAGGGGTCGACTACAATAGTTCTTCAGCGGGATTTGTATCTACCGTTGGTAAAATTATATTTATAAAATCAAAAGAATACGTCGACGACCCCTTTAAGGCATACGATAGGGCTGTAGAGTCTGTTCCTATGGTAGAGGCTATGGCTGCAGTTATATCTAGGTTTCTTGGAATAAAATACACAGAAGTAAAAAATATTCCTATCAACGATCTATTTGAAATGTATGCAGCCTGTCATGTCGCATTCCCTAATGAAGTAGCACCTATTGTAAAACAAGAAGAAGAAAGGGAAGGACCTCCGGTATGATAACAGCCAATATAGGATGGTCTGCTCTAGACGATTATAGAGACAGAAGAGATGGAAGTCTAGCTCATCGTAGAATATTAATGGATGCTCAGACAATTGAGGAAAATAAATCTGAGCAAGATGCCAGAGATATAGTCGGTTCGGTCATGAAATACGGACTGACACTTGAAGCTATTGTATTGGCGAATAAGGCATTAAAGAATAAAGAAGTGCAACGAAAAGCAGAACGCTATGTTAATCTTAGTTATCTTGCTGACTCTATTAGAGGAACAAAGCAGGATGCTCTTAGCGTATTCGGCGGGGGGAAAGTTACCTTAGCAAACTTGTCTATGAACGTGGCAAGGGCGTTCGAGGAGCTTTCCCCTTTTTCTATTTTAAGAACATTTAACACTTCACATATCCTAACGCCATTCGCAACAGCAGAATCTGAATTTGAATTTTCATCAGATTTACTGAAAGCCCAGAAAAGATATTTCAAATTCTTATCGTCAAAGTATGGTGAGCGTGAATTAACAGATGCAGACTTTGAGTCTGGTCTTAAATACTCAAAAGGTAAGATATTAGACTCATCAGGCAATGTGGTTATTGAGAATACAAGACTTACATTAACTGAATTTGCCGGAACTGAGCCGGGCCACTCTGTTACATCCAATTACAATAAAATACTACGCAGACATATAGCTGTCGGTGAAGGTGCCTCATTCTTTGCAAAGAAAGAAGTTGGAGACCTTTCAAAAAATGTTCCAGCACATAATCCATTTACAATCATAGCAGCAGATAAAAATGCTAGCATAGGTAAGGAATGGATGAAGTCTGTTGTAGGGCAGGCGGTTGCCCAAGGCTTCAATATGGTTAACGAGCCTCTTGGATTTCTAGGGGAAACCGGCGGAACATTAATAAATAAAGACTCGACATTATTTAAAATGATCGGCAAATATGGCCGAATCAATCCTAATGCAACATCCGAATCAACAATAAAAGAATTAACAACAGGATATGCTAAGCATGGTATAACTAAATTGGCTGCTCTTGCAGCAGGATTTTATGCGTTAGATAATGCTTCAAAAGTAATAGGTACAGATGGATCTGGATTTGGTAAGGGTATAACTGAAGGGTTAGCAACAACATTCCTTGGTGCAAAATTGCTGTATGCAGAGACTATATCAGACAGATTCGAAGAATACAGACAAGAGCAAGAATACGTAGCCCCTGGATCTACTTCATTATTAAAACTTGCTGGCTTCCCATTAGCTGGCGCTATGGCTGGAGGTACGTTTGCTTACGGTAGACGTGCACTTCCTGCAGCTATTGCCAATGACGGTTATATTAAATCCACAAGAGAGGCTGCGAGAGAAAGCTTTATATTCGGCCGCAATATAGCAACACTTGCTGTAAATACACCAGTTCAAGATGCATTAGCAGTCGGCACAAGGGCTAGAAGATTTGCAACAAGAGGTGCCGCAATAGGTGCCTTGCTAGCATTACCATTTCTTCCTGGTGCATTGATAGGCGAAAGCAGCGACGAGATTAGAGAAGAGTATATCTACGGCAAAGATGTCTCTATTCGTAAAAACAGAGGATGGTTCTCATCGTCTACACCAATAGAGGGTGAAGGAATAAAATACTTCACTAAAAACTGGTACCAAAGATTAATGGCCGGCAATAAGGATAAAATCCTTTATGGAGACCAAGATACAAAAGAGGACCTAAATCCGTTTCTTAGTCCTTTTGATTACCTAAGAAATCCATACAGACTTGAAGAGATGCATCAAGGCGATATGCCTTACCCTGTATGGGGGATGGATGTATCTATGGGTGGTTGGATAGGTCGCGGACTTCAAATGGCATTTGGAGACGCAATTAAGCCGGATTTGATTAATCCAAGGATGAAAGAGTTAACCAGTGAAATACAAGAATCTGGTGAACCTCAAATAATCCCAGCATTGTCGATAACGCCAAATATCTCAAACAAACAATTATCCCTAATCGGCGAGGGCAAAAGCACATACGGCGAATTGGCAAAGTATGACCCTAATACAGAATCTGCAAACTATATAGTATCCTCTGGATTGGATTTCATTGGTCTTAAAGGCTGGGCAGCTTCTGGTGTGCTTAAAGATTTCGGATTAGGAATGCCGGATCTTAAAACGCAATACGCTAGATCAGGCGAAGCAACAAATATTGCTAAGGATTTTGAAGCACAAAACCTTGGCGGTATGCTTGGCGCTGCCGACGTTACCCGACGTATTATTCCGATGTCTGCAGATGTTACCGGAGAAAGATTTAACCCACTTAAAAATACTGCTTCACCAGAATGGTTACCTAATGGTGGTTACTTCAATGATTTCTCCAGAGGCGCATTTTGGGACAAGGTAGAGAATGGGTACGATAGGCTTCCCGGTAAAGGCTATGAAACATGGAACCCAGAACTATCTGGTGTTGATCCCAATGACTATCCTGATATAGATAAATTCAAAATCTTGTCTGACGTAGCATTTGGTAGTAACGAATACTACAAGATGCATGAGAAGATGGAGGATTTATACAGAAGAAAGGTTGCAGGAGAAGAGACAGAAATGTCTGACGAAGATGCAGCCAGATTCGAAGAGATATACATACAATCTCAGGAGCGATCAAGAAAGAAACGGTTCTTTGAATACAAAACAGAAGAAGAACTAGATGGCATTTCAATGTGGGGAAGAATGCTCGGTTCATTATGGGAAAGTACAACCCATAACGCAGAGCTATCAACAGAACGCCTAACCTTCTTCCGTCCTGCAGGTAAGCTATTGCACCAAAGAACAGCAATAGAGGACTATGTAAAAACACAATTATCAGAAGGCGACACTGCGCTATGGAATAAACCATACGAGCATTTCATAAGACCATTCGCAGAAGACTCATACAAATACATAGATTCAGAACATGTCCCTGAGTATATCCAAGAACGTAGAAATGTAGACAACTACTTTGATGCATTAGAATTCTACAAGCAAATGCAAATCTATAGAAAGTCTGCCGGTGTAAATAGTTATGAAGCTTCAATAGCAAAACAGAAAGCAAGTAGAACTGTTTACGGCGCCGTTGCATCTGGACTTGATACCAGACAGGATGTAGAGTCTGCATATGGTGCACTATCTGATAATGAGCGGGCATATTTTTCTTCTTTCGTAAACGCAAAAGAGTCGGACAGAGGCAAGATATCTAGAATTGTTGACGAAAATAATACTTCCGAAATGTACAAAATGTTATGGGCAAGAAAAGATGCCATCGATAACGGAGAAGATATTTCGGCGTTGATTCAACAAGAAGAACAGGATCTAATTAATGATAACCACTCTGCGTATATGGCTTATAAGAATAGTAAAGATGCAGATATAGGTATATCGTTTAGAGAGTATGTTCAGGAGCTAAGAGCCGCATCGTTAATTGAAGAAGCTACAGGTATTCCAACAGAAGATTTTGCAGGATGGGATCCGCGCATTGAAATTAAAGATGTAAAACTAAGAGCTCTTCAAGTATCAAAAGAAGACGTTCGTGAATATGGGTTTTGGCAGTCCGATGAAGACGATCTGTCTAGACAGTCATACATCTTAAATGAGGATCAGGTAACAACCCAATTAGCCTCAATAAAAGAGACGAGAGCAAGACGAGAATTTCAAAGATCATTATTAGTAAAAGACCAGTTAATGAAACAAGGAATATTCGCAAAAGATATTCGCTTCTCAAACACTGGATTCAGTGATCAAAATATAAACATAGGTTAAGATATGGCAATGAATAATCTAGTGCTCGGCGGTGCGACCGTCGGCTTTATGGCAGGTGACCCAATTGACAGTCCGATTTCATCCATCGCTGGCATTGGATTAGGTGCTTTAATTGGTTCCTCAATTGAAGTCGTTAAATCAAATAGAAGAGAGCGGGCACCTCGTGGTGCCGCTGATATTGCAGTCGACCACACTAAGCTTAATAGCAAGGCAAATCGAGCATTAACAGAAGATGGCTACAGTTCGGAGATGCAAAGACAGGCCAAGCGTTATGATGCTATGACCAGATTCTCCGGACGAAGAAGTCTTCGTGAGGCAACACGGCAGGCTCAAAAGAATAAGGGCATTATGACCGATTCTATGAGAAGTGCTGCTGTTGATAGAGCTAATAGTTCTATATCTAAATGGGAGAATGCTGTACTTCATAATTTCAACTCCTTGTCGAATATGGACATAGCGGAAACTTTAGGTCAAAGCGGCGCAATGAAGTTTATACGCGGTCAATATAGCGCAGAAGAACTTTCAAGTCTAATTTCTTCAGGAAAGATAAACGACGAGCATTTCAGAATTCTTAGACGTGCATCATCAAATGAGATGATTTCTTCGGCAGTAAAAGCAGGAGAGATTGACTATGCCTCTAAGCTAAGAACTGTTGATATGAGCTGGGTTAAAAATAAAGAAGTTCCCAATATAGGATCTCTTTCAATTGATAGAACAGCAAGCATAGAAGAGAAGATAAATGCCCTTAAAGGTTATCTATCGGGAACACTTGGGCATGATAATGCGTTTGCAGAAAGATTTGCACGCAATATCAGTAACTTCTATCCTGGCGCCGCAATTGATATTTCAAATTCTGACATCTCAATTAAAATGCCAGATGGAGAAGTTATAAAAGACCTTATTCCAATAAAAAGAGATGGGGTCTTACAATATGCCAAGAACGGCAATATATACGAAGGAAAGTTGTACCAACCATTCGTCGATTCTATTGGCTCTACGTTGGGTGGTATAGAATTAGCATCTCTATCATCAGACGGTAAGAGTGTTATTATCAATTCTGCTATTACTAATAACGCTATAATCGATGGATTCACAAATCTTGAAGTTGCAGGATTTATGGGCCATGTAGAAGGAACACCATACGGTAAGGCTCTAGAGAAAGTAAACAGTCTTGGTGCTTACGTCGGACCAGATGATGGAAGTAATGTAGTTAGGGCTCCATCTCTTGATACAAAACTTCAATTCAGTTCTTCCGAAGATGGAAAAATCGTGAGAATGAAAGACGCTAGTTCATTAGAAGATTCACGAAGAATAATGAACACGATCAATCAGGCAATGATTGATCAAACTGGTCTATCTACAATTCCATCAAATATCCGTCAAAGAACATATTCCGTATCTAGCATAGAGCAGGCGGGACAAGCAATCGCTGGTATATCACCACACCCTGAACGATCTACTGGTACAGTATCAAGAGGCACTATAATTGATCTTGCAAATACAACACACGAAGAAACAAAACGTATTGCCGGTGCTTCTAAATTACTAGTAGAGCAAGGGCTTGGCCACAATTTTAGCGGAGCAATTCTAGCATCAATTGCAGGTCATGATAGTAATTTCAATCATACTATTGGTAGCGCGGTAATGGGCATGGTGCTCGAAGATGGTAAGACAGAGCAAATGCTTAAAGGTATTCATCTTAATGCGCCAGGAACTGTTAAACTTGGACAAGGTGCATTTACCGGTACCGAAGAGCAAATCGCTAAGCTTGGACAGATTCAAAACGGAAACAGTGTTATATATAAAGGCGGAGAGAGTATTGGATTCTTTGGAGGTAAGGAGTATACGATTCCTAAAACAGTAGACTCATTTACGGTTTCAAGAATTGAAAACACCAGAGATGGATACAAATTTGTAGGCAAAAATAATATTGTTACAGATACAGATTCAAATTCTGGTATCAAAATCTTTAACGATGTTAAGTCTACGTCCACTCACAGGACCGAGCGCGATTTCGCATTGAAAGAAATCATAGATAGATTTGAAAAAGAAGGATCTATCTCAATGGAAAATGGCGCAGTCGTTGTGTCGTCAAAGAATACAAGAAATCTCGATAGACATAGTCAGCTCCAAAAGGTATTACCCGAAGGACGTAGCCACTTCTCTCCAAAAGAATTTAGAGGCGCTATTGAGAAGTTCGTAGAGCAGAACCCCGCAGAAATGGATGTTGCCCTATCAAAGGTTAGAGGTACATACAGAGACATCAATGTTCGTTCAGAAGACTTTAAGGCCGGTTATACTCTACAGAACTTAGAGGTTAATAACTTCAGAGATAGGAGCCAAATTAATAGGGCAAAAAATATAATCGGGGAAGTTATAACCAATAGTGGATTCGATCTGGCCGAAGAGCTTCCAGACGACGCCCCACAGGCACTAAAGGATTTGAAATCTTCATTAGCTAAGCTATCAGAAGCTGGAATAGATTCAAACACCGCCGGTAAAGAAGTTAAACAGGCAAGAGCGAGCTTATTTGCAGCCAAAGCAATCGAAGATCCTAAGTTCTCAAATATTGCATTGGGCACTATGCTTGGAAATCTATCACAAGCACACGATAAGGCTGTTAAACGAGGCAACTCTTCCGTATTCAAAGTTGCACTTGGTGACGGCTCAACGGCAGCAATAAATATCGGCAAAGATACTGATATATCATCAGCAATGGCAGAACTAATTAAAGCCTCAAGTAAACGTCAGAATCTATATTCTTCAGGCAAAATTAGTTACGGTCAAATGTATAATGCAATAAAAGCAGACTATATGGGCCTAGAGTCCATTGGTGCAAAAATGGGTTTATACAATCTAGCAGGTTTACGTCCAGGTACAGCCGCCCTTACTGGCGAATCAAGTCGAGGACAGAAAATGTCATGGATGGCCGCAGGTAAATTCGACAATCTGACAAACTCACATGAGCTAAAAGGCGCTTTAACAACAGTCAATATGGATGCAATATATGAGGTCAAAGCTAGAGCTATGGAAATGGAGAATGGCCATCAGTTTGGTCATGTATTTGATGCTGACCAAAGAGAACGTGCCATTCAGATAGAAGACCTATTCCATAAGGACGAAGCAAGACGTATTGCTGCATTCGAAGAAGGCGGCTCACTAAGTCATATTAAGCCGCAAGACGGAATACTAAATATTGACTTACCAGTACCAAAAGGAATGGCCAAAGAGTTCAAAGGGTATAAATCTTTATCTATTCCAATTCTAGATAGTAATATCAGTGGATATGCCGAACTTCCTAACGGCAAGGATGCTACAAAAGAAGCAACTAAGATTAGAAGGAATTTACTCCTTTCTCTATCTGACTATCTCAATGCTAAGGGTGTAGGCGGTGTAGCAGAAGAGTTTGCGGCTACAGCATATATGAATGCATTTAAGGAATATAAGGATTTTCAGCAAACAACAGGCTCTCCTCTTAAGAAAGCTGCTGCCGGTAGAAATTATAGGAACGCCTCATATTCAACAGTTCAACCGTTAACTAATGCTCAACAGGCAGTGTTTGATGCCGGTATGAACAAGGATAAGATAAGGGTATTTGTATCCGAAGAGGCCGCTTCTGAGTATGGCCTTGACAAGAAGAGGTTTAAGTATCAAGAGATAGGCGATAGCGGAATGTTTAGAGTTATGGACGAGGAAGGAAAGCTTCCTGTTCATGGCCTATTTACTCGTGAACCTGCAACTGGCCCAAACTCTGTTCTTAGCACAGAGATAATTGTTGATAAGAATATGAAAAAGGGTATGGCTGTTAGCATGGATGCCCAGATGATGAAATGGAATTCCGGTGACTTTGACGATGACAAAGCATTGCTATCAGTTCTAGATACTAAGTCTAAAGATTTCGCTAAGCACAATAAAGAGATGGCCGCCATCATGAAACGCCAAGCAGAGATGGTAAAAAGTCACAAGGCTGCAATAACTAAATTAACTCCAAAGTTAAATGAGGCTAATAAAAAGTTTACCAATATCTCCGGCGTTAGTGATCCAACTAAAAAGCTGATCGAAAACATCATGTCCGGTAAAGAACGTGATATCGAAGCCCCTAGGGTAACTGCATTCCACCAATTGGTAGAAGGCTCACTAAAACGAGCAAAAGACGAAGAGATGGAGCTGTTATCAAGAATAGAAATGGATGAAGCCGCAAGAAAAGCTGCAATTGAAGAAATTAGGGCAAGATATTACATCGCTGACCAGGCAGCCTACATGATGCAAGAGAACACTCTTAAATCTGTCCGCTTAGCAAACAAAGGCGGAGTGTCAGAGAACTTGGCGGAACAAATAGAAGAGTTTATGGAGTCGAACCGAGGTAAACGCGCAAACTTTGACAAGCTTGGTGGCATTATTGGTGACTTTATGGGATCTCTATACCAGCATTCAGATGATGATGTCGGAAGGTCTATCCAGAAATCTATTGACACTATTAGAAGGTCTGTAGGTAAATATGGGAAAGAGGTGTTAGGTGATCCGACAGGTATGGTTGGCAGTAAGCACGGTGGTTCGAATTGGCGCTCTGCAGCAACCGCTGCCGCCGCCAGAAACAGTCCAGTGGGTCCCGAAGTGTTGCCTTTTGAGCCAAATTCTAGTACCATTAATAAAATAGAAGACGGTGCTTATAGCGTTTTAGATACATTAAAACACAATAAGAACAAACTTATTTTAGGTGCTGCAGGAATGGCCGGATTGGCTATGATTAGCAGATCCGAAACTCCAAATCCAAGCTCACCTATGTATAATGCTCCAACAGCTAGAACAACCCCTGTATTGGAAGGAAGAACATCAGAAACAAGCTATATAAAAGATTGGGGAAATGACCCAAATTCTATAACAATCAATGGACACGTAATTAGCGGTTATTCTGATGCCAGAATTAAACAGGGATTAAGAGGCTTAATTCAAGGCGATACAAATCAAAGATCAACAGTAACATTTGACAATAGAAATTACTAAGAGAAGAATATGGCAAGATTTACTTTTTCTATCAACGGAATGCTAGATTTGGAACCAATCTCATTCGACAAGGTTGATAAATTTTATACAACCCAACACGAATTTTTAAGAGATACATCGGTTCTAACCTCTAAGTCCAGATATAGCGAGATGCTTCATCTTGCCACATTCGCATTTGATGTATCGAGTGCGCAAGATGTTGAAAAACTAAAAACACTAGTAGCTATATGTAATTCATTCCCATACATATTCATTCGATCAGATGCTATCATTGAAAACCATCTGATGCCTCTAAATCTTAGCATAGGCTCCGGATACTATATGTATGCACTGCATGAGTTTCAGGCAGAGATGTCATCAACAGATGCAGACCAAGGTGTAGTCACAGTTTCTTTAAGATTGCAAATGGTAAACTGGAAGCCATTAGCAAAGAGCATTAAATTCATCTCAATCGAAGAAGGCGCTGAGGTTAAAACAAAATCCGGTAAGGTTAGAAATATATCAGAGTATAATGGCGAAGACGGAGATCAGGTTGTATCAACAGGAAGCTATGTTAAGTATGTTGATAACCCAGAGGAATCCAATATTCTTAGCTTTATGGTTGAAAAGAATACCAGCGAAGATATAGACGCTATTCTTAACTCTGGACTAAGCCGATCATTTGAATTTAATCTTGGCTGGCCACTAGTGATGACTGATGTCCAGTATGAGGATAGACCAAAATCTGACTTCTGTTGGAATCTTGTTAGACAGTTTAGAACACTGAAGACGGTAGATTTAGATGGGTCATTGCAAACAAAAGACGGCAAAAAATCATCGCAATCTAATATATCTGAGGTTACAGATGAGAACGCTGAGCGTTATGATGAGACAGGTAGAATCTGGGTCGGTTATGTCAGAGAAAGACTAGCAGGAACAAATGTTAAAGACGGAGATGTTGCTCTTCAGTCTATAACAGTAAGACGTAGAAATAGATTTGCAAATCAAACAGTCCAAGGGTTTGTTTATCCATATGCGCAATATCTTGGACGTTCACCTTCCGAAGTTTTAATCACAACGGCCGTCAACCATACAAAAGGTATGGCATCAACAACCGCCATGCAGGCAGTCAAAAAAGCAGATGAGATGACCAATTATGTTAGGGTATCTACACCGGCATTAAAAGGTCTTGACGTTTTGGCTATAGAGAATCCTCTTGTAAACGGACTAGGTATTAAATATGCCGTATTGGATTCATCTCATGCAACAACATCTGGTTCGTTAAATAATCTATTGATAAACAATTTTACTTTTATAGAATCCGACTCTTACGGGGCAATAGAATCAAGTAGATATGTATTGGCGTCATCTGTTAACGGATGGAACGACGCCGCAAACAAGGCTCAAAGACTTATTGAAGTAATAAGTCAGTATAAGACGCTTAAGAAAGATGGTTCTAGTACATCAGAATACGACACCATTGTATCTGCAATTAACAACCGCCTTATCGATGCCTTAAAAAGAACGGCCGATTCTGAACTATCAGAAGCTAAGGCGTTACAGGATTCTGACGTTTTCAAAAAGGCAGATGCAACACAAAAATCAGTATACATTATCCAAATGTATATGCAGCTTATATCTGTAAATACGGCATCAGGATCAGAGGAAAGAATCACATTAGAGCGTATCCGTTTATTAGATTCAGAAATAGAATCTCTGTATTTTGAGACTGTAACAAATCTCACCCCAATTACAATCAAAGCGCTGAAAGAAGACTTACAAAAAGAGAAAAATTGGATAGAGAAAATGGAAGGGAATTACACTTCATTTGGGGGCGAAGGTATTCCTGACTTAAGAATCAAAGAAATATTCTCCGATTTAACGCCGACAAAAGAATATAAAAGCTGGAAAGATTTATCTTCATTTCCATTTATATACGATCAAGGCATTCTATCTCCAGACAAAGTCGTTGCCTATTGGGATGAAAAACTCCCAGAAATTAATAAGCTTCTTGAGGCTACAGGAGCATTAATTAAGACTGACCTTAATATCTATACAACTGCTCCAGCAATGAACGATTCCGGTGGCAACTCAACAACAGGTGCCTCAGTTATGGTTCAAGATCCAGCAGGCGGTACTTCTCCAAAAGGAAAAGCTGATGTTAGCCTTGTATACACAAGAGAGCAATACGAAAGAGACTATAAGGTAAGTACAAGTTCAAATAAAAGATTGCTACCTCTTGAGAGTATTGTTGCATACACAAGGCTAGGAAGAGACCTGCAAAACTTTGGCGGAAGGCATATGGGCTTAGATATGCCAGTCCCAGTAGGTACACCTGTCCGAGTTGCAGACGACGGCGTTGTTTCCTTTGCCAGATTCCAAATGAACAAGAATGGTAAGCGCGGATACGGTAATGTAATATTCGTTAAGCATTCAAATGGGATTGAAACAAGATATGCTCATTTAAGCAGAATCCTTGTAAGAGAGGGTTCACAAGTTAGTAGAGGTCAGGTTATTGGCCTATCAGGCAATACCGGTGGATCTACAGGTCCTCATTTGCATTACGAAATAAGAATAAATGGCAAGGTTATTAGCCCTAAGGCTTATTACGGAAAAACAACAAATGGCCCGACATCAATAGCAACATCTAGCAAAACGAATTCTTCTTATTCTGCTGCTGCATATGCCAGAGGTGGTTCAAATGCAAGGTCCAGTATAATGACCCTAAAGGAATTCATAGCTAATGGTGAGAGTGGCGGAAGTTATGACATTGCAAACTGGTATAATGGTAAAAAATTAAATTCCGGAAACAAAGGGTTATCGAATAAAACAGTTGCCCAAGTTATGGCTATGCAAAATGCAGGTCAGCTTCATGCCGTAGGTAAGTATCAAGTTATACCTGTAACATTAAGGGCCGCTGTTCAGGGGTTACGATTAAATGGCAATACGCCTTTTTCTCCAGCTACACAAGAGAAAATTGGAACATGGTTAATCTTCAATAAGCGTCCTGCGCTGGGTGCATATATCAGAGGCGAAAGCAATGACCTCGATAAAGCACACAGAGAATTTGCATTAGAGTGGAGATCCATTCCTATGCCGGATGGCCGATCTGCTAGTGCAAAAGGCGACAAGGTTCATTCTGGATACACACCAGAGAGAGTTAGACAAGCACTACTTGCTGCAAGGGCAGCCTATGTTAAATCTCTTTCTAGTGGTAAATCCAAAGAGCAGGCACAAGAAGAGTCCGTTGCATCAACAGCACTGGCTAGAGTCGCCTCAGGAGAGAACGTCTCCGATGTTGCAGCAAGCTATGTAAACGAACTATATGCAGGACGAGAGAAAGATCCAATTGAAGCTATAGTTGACCCGGTACCATGGACAGAAGAGATTCAGGCAAAATCGAGACTTGAAAACTTTGTTAAGGACCTTAATAGAGGGATTCAGAAATTAATCCCAACATATAAGGTCTATATGGTTCACGGTAATGACGAAAACAGTTTAATAAATCTAATAAACTATCGTCAACACGCATCATACTATGAAGTTCCTGCTGTTAGGAATATTCGTGTAGAAATGGCTAATCAGGATAATCCTGTTGCTGTTGCTACATTTGAAGTTCTAAATGCTCTCAATACGGCGTCCGATCCAAAAGAAATTAGGGCACTAAAATCTGAGCATACAGATATACGTTCACTAAATTCTGATGCGGCCCGTATTGTTGCAATGGACCAAATCAGACTTAAAGCCGGCAATAAAATTCAGATCAGGATGGGTTATGGAAACGATCCAAACAAACTATCTGTTGTATTTAACGGTATTGTTACAGAGTCTGATGGCGGAGAAATCCTAACAATTGTTGCCGAGGGCTACGGAAGAGAATTGCAAAACGAGCAATTATTTATTGGAGACGTAGTACCAACATTCTCGTTCTTATCAGATATTGATAACCTATACGTATCCGCAGCAGTGGCAAAAGTTCTTAAGTCTGCTAATCTTGATAGCTTTGGTAGAAACCCAAGATGGTTTGCAGATAACAATAACTTTAGAGACGTAAGAGGAATGGCTAATGAAACTCTTGCTTCAAATCTTGTTGGCGACAGCGGTATAGGGTTCAGTAATTCCCTTTGGAACTCGCAGCTTGATGAATACTTCTTTTACTCAGCAAAAGGTGCAACAGAGAGCCTAGAGAACTTCTGGCTGATGAATGTCGATATGGCAGATAGGTTCTTCGTTACAAGCCTGAAAGACTTATTCCCATTTTCTTTAAATGACTTCTTCTCTAATTTTAATGTTGTCAATAAAACGGTTTGGGATGTTCTAACTACAGGAAGAAGGATGTTCCCGTCATCTGTATTGTTAGTTAAAAATATAGAGGGCCGCTCAACAACATTCTCTGGAATCAAAGAGCAAATGATGATAGGCAAAGAAAAGCCAACATCATTAGCCGCAGAGTTTTTATCAAAGGTCCAGAAGAAAGCTGATTTCAAGAAAGAGGCAGAAGAAGCTCTAGCTGGAGATACAACTGGTATTGGTAATTCATATGTAGAAAACCATATGAAAGACAGAATTAATGTCATAGGTGAGCAAACATTGAAGTCTAACGGCTCAGACATAATTGAGCTATTGGATGCTGCAAAGGCAGATCAATATGTAGATATCTCATCTTATGTTCCTGCAACTAATTTCCATATGTTCAACAGTTCCTACAATTTGATTTCTAATCAGATGAAATTGGATCAAAACTGTATAACAGGCGCTAAAGTTGAATACAATTCGGACCCAGAAGATTTTGGATACGGAGAAGATATATTCGACATGAAGGCAAATGGCGGACTTAAAGGTTCACTTACTAAGTTCGGATATGTTAATGACAATTCAATTAGCTCTGTAGGCATGGCAATTAAAACGGCTCAAGGATACCTATTGGAAGAACTGGAAAAAATGTATAATGGTGCAATCATCATTACGGGAAACCCAGATGTTCAGCCAGGAGATTATGCATTTATTCAGGACGACCTAAGAAATATGTCTGGCGTAATAAAATGCCGAGAAGTTCAACATGTATTCACGGACTTTGATGGATACATTACAATTATTACACCGGGTATGTTTGTAGAGCCGTCAACTCATATGTATTCAAATCTATATATGAAACTTGGAATATTCATGAACTTCGTTTCAACTGCCGCTTCTGAGTATGCTCAGGTATCAAGCGCAGAAACGATTCCGGGGCTTATCTACGATCAGACCGCATTCGAGCCAACTGACCTTGGTGCATCTGTTTATCTTCTTGGTGTCGGCAATGTCGCACTTGGAGGCCTATTGACTGCATCAACATACGGAGCCGCTAGTCGTGTATTTGGAGGATCTCTTTTAGGTAAAGCTTCAAAAGGATTATCCTTAGCTGCACGGGCTGGTAAAGCGGTCGCTGGAGCAGGATGGGTTCGCTCATTAGCTCATACAGCAATGTCTTTTGGTTCATCTGTAGGCTCAAAAGCACTACAGGTATTGCCGAGAGCAGCAAGAGTAATCTCAGCCGTAAGGGGTTTTGCAGCAGGAGGTAGAGCAGTAGCCACAGCAGCAATGGGATATGCGGCAGGAGGGTTTATAGCCACAGCAGCAGTATCAGCACTGGTGGTTGTACTGGTATATGGTGCATTGGCTATGGTTCAAAATCTAATAGAATCATATGCTCTTAAACTTGAAATGAGACATAGAGCATTGATGAAGTTTCCAGTGAAAGTGTATGGTCAAGAATACACCGCGGGGCTAACAGGATGGAACGATACAGAAACTCCATTAGAATTACAGAAAGAGACAGTGTTAGAAACAATTAGGGCTTTGGGCGACATCAACGAGGCTACAGATAGGGCCGGGTATGATGGCTCCAGATATGCCTTATATTTCAAATTAGCTACGGATTAATATGTCAACAGCCCTAGTAAATAAATCTGGGGCTGACTTTACAAGAGTCGGCTCCATACAATCTATTTCTATTCAAGGAACTCAGCTATTCGCTGTAATAAGGCTTGAAGGTGAACCGATGCTTGATATGATGGGCAATACGGTAAACTGCGGAAGACATCTAGTCGGACTTCCCAGATATGCTCCCGAAAGCACTGCAACTATGGCAGAGTTACTTATACCAATAAATATCAATAGTTCAATACAGGCGGTTGATCCTAAAACGCTTATCGACTGTAGGGTTATGGTGTTCTTTACATCAACAGGATTTCCAGAGGGCGCTACGATTATCAATAACTCAGACTCACGAATTATGACTAGGCGAGAGTTATTTGATTTGCGATCTAGAAATAAGGATGGTATAATAGACCAATTAACAAAGAAAGAAGTTAAAACAATGAGCAATGAGGCTTCTAAGAATTTAGAAGTCATACAGAGCGAGGTTTATGACCCAAGATTTCATAAGGGCGCAGTCGGTGTCTATGGCTCAGAGCAGAGTATGTTCGTAGCTGCACCAGCACACCAATCCCAATACGTAGACTTCTCATCGCGTATTGATAAGAAATACACAGTATTAGATGTGCAAAAAGAAACCAGACAAAAAGACTGCTACATGCCCGCAACAGTTTTTACAGGACGTAGTTAATGTCTCTTATACTAAGACCATCACCAACAAGTTCAACAGTCGTAGATGTAAGAGAGGATGTGACTGCAGTATCAGCAGGCTCAATGTCTGTTTCAGTTCACAAAGATTACGGGACGTTTATTAACGGCCCGTTTTCTGTATCATCATCCCCAACATCAATGACATTTGGCAGTTTCTATAAATTTAACCCAGTTGCCCTGTCTGGTATGCCATCTACTATAATTACACCAGTCCCAACATTTGAGGTTACAGTTCCTACAAAAAATATTGGAACACAACAAGCTTTAAACTCTATAGTAGTAAGCACTATTACAGGGATATTCTAATGTATTCTAAAAATATACAAAGAGATCTCCGTATGGATAAATATGGAGATATATTATTTAGCGGATATGATATTAAATCAACAAGAAATGAAAACGACATCGTTGTTCAAAACTCCGCGCATAGAATTATGACTAACCATAGAGACTTGTTTTTACATAGGTTATATGGTGCGAATTTACAGTCATTTATAGGCAGAAAGATAAATCAGGGACTTGCCACAGAGATACAGCGATCAATTGTTGATTCGTTAACATCAGATAATTTTTTAAATGCATCTCAGCTATCTGTTATACCAATTCTAGATAGAGATAAAATCTTCTTTAAGATATCAGTTGGTACAACAGGAGATTTTTTAACAAGCAGAGAGAATGAATTAAATATAGTATTTAGTCCTTCTGGAGGAATTAGATATGTTTAGTGAAATTACTAATCCTACATTTACAAAAAGACGTATTCTTCAGAAGATGGCTGAAGTTACAGGCATTAATAATGACAGCCGGTCGTCAATAATGTCGGGGATAGCTGAATCTATCGGCGGAGTTGTATCAGACTCAATTAAATATTCAAACGGCCTTATTAATAGCACATATACAGAGCTTGCTGTCGGAGAGACTCTTACAAACAATGCTCTTGAATTCGGTGTTGTCAGAGATATTTACTCTGACATCTATGTCGATGAGCAGGATGCAGCGATTGTCCTTGAACCTGAGAACGGAATTTCATTCCCTAAATTTGCCGATGGAAAATTAGCAATTAAGGCCGGAAAACAATATAAGATCGGATCGTCTGTAATTGAGGTTCTGAAAGATACCTATATCTCTGTAAGCGAGACATCCATTCCGGTAGCAGCAAGAGTTATTTCAAACTCTCAATCTGATATCAAAACCAATACACACATTGATATTTTTAGTAAAGATAATATCTACACTACCGGCGTTCTTCTTCGCTTTAAGAAACCGATACATAATCGACTATACGAAGAGTCAGATATACAGCTTAGAAGTAGAGTATTCCTGGCTAAAAATAAAACACACGGATCAAGCAATGCTGCATTGGCAGGAATTGTATCCTCAATACCTCTGATAAAATATTACAGCATAGAGGAAGACAAATCTCTTGGTGTAACCCGAGTTTATATTGCAACATCAAAAACGCTTTTGAATCAGGCTGAACAAAACTTCGAGGCAATAGTTTCCGCCATTAGATCAAGAGCTGATTATAAGTTATCAGCAGAACAGAGAATAGAGGTTCATGAAGCAGAAGTAATTAGACTATCTCCTTTGTATACATATAAAAATGTAACAGAGGATATGGCTATGGCCGCAATGGCCGATGCGTTTAATAGTATTTACACTCCATTCTCAAAAACCGTTAATATTGACGAACTTAACAATAGGATCACTGAATCAGGCATCGGAGTTACAGTCGATAGGTTTATAACATCTCATAACAAGCTTGGTATCATTGGCTCACAATCTAATGGAACCCTTGCTATTGATGGCCCATATGTTGTCGTATTCTCAGATGCAGAAGCACAAGGGGCACCAGAGTGAAACAGAATTTATCGCTCAATCTTCTAACAAAATATTTCGCAAAGTGGTCAACTCCATATCTATCACCATATTCAAATGTAGGAAGAGTATTATCCCCTATATCTGATATCATAAATTCAAATATCGAATATTCATCAAATTTAATAAACACCAGATATAGACAATCAGGTCTAGATACATACTCTAAGTTATATACGATTCCATCTTATGGCGAGTATAAGAAAATAGAATCTGAAACTACAAGAATCATTAAGAGCGATGGAAGTGTTAAATATATCGGCACTTCTATTGTAGAAAACGTAGGGCAGTACGGAGAGGAATTCTTCGGGCTGTACCCGGCGACCGGAGTGGAGCTAACAGAAGACCAGTCAAACTGGTTAGAGGATTCATTCTTTGTAAACTTAGAGCCCGGAGAAACCCATCTAAATCTAAGATTTGTTTCTCCAAACAGACTATACATTATATCTGGCGGCGGAATAGAAAATATTCCAGTCACAATTAGTGGCTACACAAAAGACTACAAATACATAACAGAGTCTATCACTGTAAATCATAAAGGCGTATTTGAATCATTTAACGAGTTTTCAGAAATCTGTTCAGTTCAGACGCCTATAAAAATTGATATTGCAAACTATGTTGATTGCCAAGACGAACACTCCATAGTAACAAAAGAGACTGTTCCAAATAGAGTGACAGATTTGGATGGAACATTCTTGGATGTTGGTTTACTCTTTGATGAAGAAACCATCTTTATTGTAGATAAAGAAAAAGAATTAGGATCACCAATTGGTCAATATGATATGGAGGTACCGGCAAGATTCGGCTTTATATCATCAATATTGGACGTATATACAATAGATGAAGCTGGCTGGCTAGGTATTGCAAAACCTACTTTCAATCTATCAGAAGATACAATCGCTGACGGTTCAATGAATAATAACGAGTATGTCTATCTGGAAGATTACGAACATAGGGTTGGGTCAGTTATCAGAGCAAGAGTTAAAGCTCATGAAATAGCAGCCAAATCTAGTAGCAACAATATTAGGATATCTGTTAAAAACGGTGATACTCTATATTATGTCGACAGGTTTGGAAACCTGATGTCAGACGAGAATACATGGATTGATGCTCGTATTACAGCCGACATTATCAATATTGCGATCATGTGTGATAATAAAGATCCATATATCTTTAAAGTTGAAGATGAAGATGGAAACACTTATACAACAATGGTTGCACAAATGCTTTCGCAGTATCGTGATATCGTTGGCGGATGCACAGCGATGTATTTGTATAACAAAGAGCTATATGTGGTAAGAAATGGGTCCGTCTATAAGGTTAGGCCATTAAGACATATTTATTCCAGATATAACAATTCGAGAATTGCATTAGATTCAGATTATAGAAGGATAAAAGTATCGTGATTAAAACCGAAATAATTAATATCGATCCGTTTGAACGGGCAGAGGTTTCTCCGTCATATATTAATTCAATCGGAGAGACTTATCCTGCCATCGCAATCTATAATACTGATATGATTATTTCAGTGTATGATGGGATTATAAATATAAATGGCGAGCGTGTTGATCTAAAAGATTTAACTGTTGGTAAACTATTCAAGCTACTAAAAGATAAAGGTATTACTGTAAAGGTATTCAAAGGAATGGAAAATCTTCCGGCAATATCCATTACAAATTATTCAAATGTAGATTTAGTTACAACAGAAGCAAAAAGATCTCCTATATACGTAGCATCACTCGTATCTGAATATATTGCAAAAGGGCTTATTGGCAGCTACAACGAAAATGTTGAAATAACCATACTGAGTAATAATACCATAGACGGCAATAGAAAATACTTTTCAGAAAGCTCGGAATTACCTGTAGAAATAGAGAGTTTGCATAGAGCAAAAACATTTATATTATCAGTTGCAGATGCAAATGTTATAAGAGATACAGCAAGAATCAAGGATATAAATCAAGTTAATGATGCAATAATTGATTTTAATCTAAAGACATACGGAAGAGATAATGCCTACATTAACTTATAATATGAAAGTTGGATCTAGGGCTGGCATATCATCAGAATATAGAAATCCTCCACTTAGGTTATCCGAGATTGATAACAATAGAAGCACAATCTTAGATACATATACATCAATCGGGTCTGTCTCTAAGTTTGGATGGGAGTCTGAATTGATATTATTCGATGAGTTCGGTAAGCTAAGCTCTGGGTCTATGTCCTTTATAAAGGATAGCGGCTCTGTTTCTGCTGCTTCTGGGTATGGTTTTATTCCGCTTAAGAATAAGATAAAGCTAAAGTCTTATGTTCCTGTTTCGGCATATGTGTATAAAAGAGGGGCCAATTCGGATTCTGTTTATATAAAGTATGAAAATAGAAAAGATAGCGAATACTATATTGTTACAACAAAAGTTGGAGAACTTGACCATATAGAAGAGGATTCTCATAACCACGGTATTAATCTGGACGAGGTTGGAGAGCTTACAATAGAGATTTCTCATATCGTTATTGACGAAGAGAAAACAAAGGTTTCATCTGAAAAGGTTATAAAACTAGATTATTATCCGGTTACAAATGTAACAGTTGAAGGTTCTGATAATTACACTATTAATGAGTATTCCGGAATTATTATAAACAACTCTGGTTCTGAGCTAAGTATTAAATATAAATTGGCGCCATTGGTAATTATCAATAACGGCCCTGCAGTATATCTAAGCTCTATAGACCCTTCTGTCGTTCTAAACCTATTAGAAATACATAACAAAACAGTCGATAGTATAACCTCTACTGAAAATGTCATAGATGCCAAATCTAGCTTCTTCATAGAGTCATCTGATCCAATTGACGTGAACGGCGTTACATATTATCCAGGAAGAAGACATATTTTTGCACCTGGCAAATATACATTATCTAGAGCAAGTTCCGAATGGGTAAAAGAAGTCCAATCAAAAATTGAGGCGTTAGACGTATCTGTTATTGGTGATATAAAATCAAAACTACTAAGCAAATATAAAGCTGACGGCGGAAACCCTATATCGTATAATAGTGTAGCTAATGGAGATGTATATAAGGCAAAAGAAGATACACGCTCAGGCACCTATTCATTAGAAACAGTGGTAGATGATAAAAACAGAAGAGTAATTCTTCCTCATTTAACAGATAGTAGTTCAATATCTGTAGTTAGAGTTGGACATAGAAACTCAAGAACTGATATCACTGATTACGAAAAAGACAGCGCGGGTACAATAAAGCTTAATTCAACTGGTAGATATATTATTAAATACACGCCAATCAGAGAGGACGAGCTGGCAGCGTCGGATATAAATACACTAAATTCGATCGTAGCTGCATTGGGAGCGCCGCAAGAAGAAACTAGAGTATATTACGGAACAGAAGAAGACGGCTCCGTAGAGTATCTAAATATAGATAACCCTATCACTATAGGTAGCAATAATGGATAAATTAAATCTGCTTTCAGGCAGCACAATAACCCAGCAAGGAACAATTGATGCGATAAATATGCTTGCAGAAGCTAGTAATCGTATTAATGGTGATATTGGCGATGTCAATAATTTTAGTGGCAAGTCTAATTCCCTTAACGGGACACTCGCCGGAACTCTTGGTAATGGGGAATCGCTAGCCCCACAAATACCTTTCGGAGAAACAATCACAGATTTTACTGAGAATTTTAGCGGATCCTCTTCACAAGACTTTGTATTAACCCTTGTTCCATTGTCTGATGTGACCATTACAGCACAGTCAGGTAAGTCATATGAAAAAGTAGATAAAACTACAATGACCAATGACTCCCATTATTCTATTAATGGCCGCAGGCTTAACTTCTATAAGAACCCAGAGGGTCAGTTCTCAGTGACATACAAGGGTAAATTCCCAAGTGTTCCTGGATACGAAAAGTACACTACAAATACTTATCCTAATATAACTAGTGTACAGCTGGAAAAACAACAAAAGTCAGAAGTTCAAAAGCTAGACAATACTACATACTTGGTAACAATAAAGCCGACAACAAAAATCGGCGATATCAATGTTCCTAACGGTATACAGCCTTCTTTACCAGAAAAGGTTAAACCATACGTTGACCCAAATGGAACCAGGGAAGCAAATGCATCAGACGTATCAGTGTGGGTTAAATCAGACGAAAGATATCAGCGCGTATCTGATGCAGTTGTATATCTGCTAAGTGATTCCACATTCAAATTTAAGACACAGATGTCTCTTCCAGAGAATCCAGAAGTCGTCCTGTATGTTAACAGCTGGACAGTTGGGGACAGCATAGGTCTTCTGTATAAACTATTTACTTCTCATGCACACAACGGGGAAGACCCGTCTGCACTATTAAGCCATTCCAAATTAGTAGATCTAATTTCAGATAGATATGTCAGAGGTCAACCAGGATTCGGAGTATCTAAGCATAAGGGTGATGACCATCCTCAGTATTTCCACAGAGATGGGTATACTCCAGATAATCCAGGAAACTTTAACAATGCAATACTTGGCGATGTTCTTATAGGCTCAACTAACCCTGGAGACCTGTACAATAATACTCTTGATAATTCTAATAAGTTGTTCTTCGGCTCTGTTGCTACCGGCGCATCGCTGATGTATGACAAAGACTTTCAAGGTATAAAATTATTCGGCACAAATTCTGGTCTTAAGATCAATACCCATAGCCTGCCTAGCGAAGAGAAAAACCTATACGCCACTGCTATTGAATTTGATGGAAATAAAATCTATTCAACAGGCGATAAAGGCGATACCAAAAATACTCTTAACATTAGAGCAAAGGACGGTCTGGTTAAAGTATCTAAAACAGAAGAAGAATTAGCTTCAATTGAGGCGAAAGGTATTTCTGTTCAGGATGCGTCAATTTCTGGTACACTTGCTACTAAAGGTACAGGTGGTATTAAGGTAGCAAAAGTTGACTTCCGTAGCCAAGATGGAAATAAAGTTGAAGTATCATCAGAGGATACAGATGCATCAGTAGAATTTAAGGTTCCAGTTGCATTTGATAAACTGGCAGCGAAATCCTTTAATCCTACATCTATTGCCATCTCTGGTGACGGCGCAATTAAATTTGGTGAAGACGACTCAAGCTCAATTAAGAGTGTGAATGGTTCTGCGACAATTGGAGGCAAGAAGCCTTTAACCATCGAAGAGTCTGGTAAAAACACTGGTATCCGCTATCAGCGACAAGAGGGCCTACCATTTGCTAACGTTTATGTTTCAGCAGAAAACGGCGGACAGGCAACACAAACTGACCATGACACCTACTTTGAAACTGGCAACGGTGACTTATACTTCCTAAAAGACACCACAAAAATTAACAGTATTTTCGGAACCAAGTATGGTTTCGGCGAACTTGCAAAAGACGGGGCAACAAGGTTAGATAATCTAACCCTAATGCCTAGAGCAAATACCTTCGCCGGTATTGGTGACTTTTATGGTATTAAAGTAAGAGAGTCTTCTCTAAAAGAGAGACAAGGTCTTCATATCGGTCCAGACGCAAACATCTATGCAACAGGTGCCGATGCGGACTGTCCTCCTGGATGGTTGGTTGTTGAGTCTAGAAATGGCGTAGTATTTGCGGAAACAAGAGCAGGAGAAATGAACTGCTCTAACCTGTCATACTCTGAAGTAACAACAGGTCAATTGAAAGTCTTCGGCTCTGCGTCAATTGATAAGAATATCGGTCTAAATGGTAATATAGATGCCGCAGGTTACATAAGCGCAGAGAGCGGCGAATTTAGAACAAAGGTCTCAACAAAAGAAATTGAGGTATCCGGAAATTCAAGATTTACCGGAAAAGTTGATTTCACAGAAGATGTAGAGATCACATCTGGATTGTCAGTCGGTGGTTCTATTTCTTCAAAAAATAGACTTTCTGCAAATGAACTTGCTATTCAGTCTAGTGCAATATTCTCTGGTCCTGCAACATTCTCAAAACAGATAAATATCGAAGGAGATATTTATTCTAGAGCTGGATTCACTGGCGCCGGAACAATATCAACAACAGGCGGTGTGAATGGTGATTCAGCCAAATTCAATGTAGCAACCATTGGACAGTTATCTGTAGTTAATAAGCTTGATGCTAGAGCCGGCATCTCTGGTACTGGTGACTTTGTTACAAACGGAAACTTGACCGCAGATGGAGACGTAACTGCGACCAACGCACGATACACCGGCACAGTAACATCCTCAATGATGAGTGTAGAAAAAGACACATCTATACAGGGTGATATGTATGTTGGAGGTAAGGTTCAGTTAAACGGAGACGCATATATCGGGTCAGATGAAAATGACAAGCTAAATGTTCTCTCTAATACCACATTCAATAATAACCGAAATATCTTCCTCGGCGATGTTGAGATGTCAGCGCCAGTTGCAATTAAGTCCGAATTAGAAGTAATCGGTCAGTCTAATTTTAACTCCTCAATTAAAGCTAAGGCAGGCCTAGAGATAGATGGGCCAATTAACTCTAAATCTAGTGCAGAGTTTTCAGCATTAGACATCAAAGAGAATATTAGCTCGGCCGGAAACATATACGCTAAAGGCGATATTGTTTCAGACGGACAGTTAAGAGCAGATAAAGGTGCTACCTTATTGGGCAACTCCAATATCGGTCAGCAAGGAGATAATATCACTATTGCCGGCGATGTAATATTCGGTAATGAAAAATCTACATTCTCCGGTGAAGTATTGATGACTGATAAGGTTACGATATCTGGTGAGACTACCTTTAACTCTAAAATAAATGTTGAAGGGTCAATCAGAGCAAAAGGTAACCTAGAGGTAGAGGGTATTGCTAACGTCAAGACAATACGCGCAGAGGCTCAGTCTGAGTTCAAAGGCGGTATCATTATTGATAAGCAAGCAGATCTGAATAGCGTCTACATCAGAGATAAGGCGATTGTAGAAAAAGACCTTATCGTATCGGGTGGTATAAGCCTTCAAGGCGATATAACCTCAGTTCCAGCATCAACTGCTACTCTTGGACAGGTTAATGTCTCTAGAGGTGTAACACAAATTGGTGCATCTGAGATTAACAGCTTTGCCGGTGAAACCAGGTTCAACTCTACAGTTAGCGTGTCTGGCAAAATGGGTGTATCTGGTGCTATAATGACAGGTAGTGAAAGATCAGGCGTTATCATTGAGAACAACACCATCGTTATGAATGGTGAAGCCTCACTGATAAAAACGGATTCGATGTCTGTAAATAGCATAAGAGGCGATGCAACAAAAACAGTTCCAATTACTTCCTCTAATGCAGCAATGTCTAGAGAGGCGAACAACTTAAGTCGTAAAAAATTCACGACAATTAATAATGCCTACATCGAAGACTCCATGGTTGCAAATGGTAACTTATACTGTCTTGGTACACTCTTCGTAAGTGGTATCGAGGTAGTTGAGAATGAGAAATCGAAGAACGAGCTGAATAACAAATCTGTTCTAAACATTATTGCAAGAAGGGCAAAATACGCTCCATGACAACAATAACCTACAATATTTCAATTGTAGGGAAAAAGCATTCAGCAGAATTTCAACAAGCCGCAGACAGCAGAAATGCTGTCGTGGCTGTTGATACATCCCCATTGAATGGTTCCCTAGTTGAAATCAAACACAAAAGCCAAGGAGACAGACTTAGATTTGTCAGACTTGAATCAAAATCTATATCAGGGATAGCTATTCGATCTAGCAGTCCCGATATTCTAATTACGGATATTGTCCACAATGGATTTCCGCTATGGTACAAATACCAGTTGAGAGGGGAGCCTATTGTAACTGCAAAGAACTGGACGAAAGATGATAAATGGATTTATAGTGATGTCCCATATCTAAATGTTAAGTATGGAAATATAGAATTGCGTGAAATAGGGATTCCTGTATTTGTAAAAGAATCCAATCACTTTTTGAATGCTATTAAATCTATTGACAATAGGACATATTCCGTATCTCAAGATGCATCTGGCGAATATATTATCAGATGTAAAAATCAAAATGTTTCATTCTCTAGTGTATCAGGCGAAATTGCAACAGTGCACGAATACACTAATCCTAATAGCCCAATAGTAGGCATCTTTGCGAATGAATACTCTAGCGATAGAATTGCTTTGGTTAATGGACTTAAGACAAAGTATAGATTTCAATCTCCAGAGTTTGTAGCATCCGTAATTAAAACAAATAACGCAGTAGTTCCTGTAAATTCTGGCGTGGCTAAATTGCCGCATAGATATATTAATTCCGTTAAATCTCATGACGAGAAAAATGTAGTATACAATCAAGGGTTTATCCTTGTTGATCCGTCATTGAAATCAATAGATGTCGAATATGAGTATATCGAACCGATAAACAATTTCGCATCTATACCATTGGATGTGATTAGAAAATCATCTGTAGTTAAAGTTTATGCAACTCCATACTCTATTGTGAAGGGCGGGGCAGAAGACTTTTTAAATACGGAATTATTATTCTCCGCATTTGATAGATTTGGCGTTTGCATCTACTCTACGTTAACCGGAATAGACTATTCTTCGCCGGCAGCAGTGTTGATTACGTCAGATTCAGCGACTGGTGTGAAATACAGCGTAGGCGGCAGTAGTAAAAAATCAGAATCTCCACGATCATTATTTCAATCTGCACCGGAGCTAGAAAAAGATACCGTGCTAGAAATAGCTGAAATACGAATTAAAAAGCACAGCCTAGATTATGCTGTCTCTGGGAGAAGGGCTATGCCTGTACAGGGAAGCGCCGGTATAAGAGATTTAAGAATACCAAAATTATCGTATTCCAGAATAGTCTTAGCTGATTACACTCCACAGTCAATAAATTCAAATGTAACCGTAATAGACGCTAATTTAGCAGCCGGTTACCCTATTGTTATTAGAGAAACAGAATCAGATATACTTGTAGAAATAGAAAACACAGAAAAAGAAACAGATGTTGATTTTGTCGATGATGATGATGGCCGTTTCCATAGACGTAATATTCCTATTTTTCTTGGCCAAAATTCTAAACTATGCCTAGTTAATACATATAATACACACAGAGAAATCCTAGTAGAGACCGCCTCTAAAGAGATTGATGGCAAAACTTATATCAATGCTAAAAAATCCGACTACCCTATAGGAAGAATAACAGCAGAGTATATCCATTTATCTAAAATTCCGAAAGGTCAATAATGAAAGAGTTTATACAAAACCATCAGTTTAACTACGTTAATGATGAGCTTAATATAAAAGACATAAAAGACCTAGATGGAATTAGCATCTCTTATGTGACCAAAGAGATCTCAAGATTCGGAGAGACTGCTACATCTTCGTCTGACTTTATTCTAGAGTCAATGGATAGAATTGAATCCGACCTAGAGAAATGGCATAACGGATATATCGAAAAGCTTGGTATTATTAAAAGCGGATCTGACTTTATACAAGGGAGCAATCTCTCATCCGAAGACGCCGGTCATTACGCTATTATGGAAATTGATACATCGGCCAATGGAAGTATGATTTATTCGACAATTGACGAAGCGTATGTTATGCCTCCGTATGATGAAAGGTATTTTGCATGAAGGAATTAAGAGAAACACTCCGCCCGGGGGTATCATTCTTCAATAGGATTATAATTCGTCCTAATGTAAGAGACGTAACTGTATCCTCAATTACAGCAATTGACTCGATGGGGAATGCAAGTCCTGTAGTGTCATTCCCTATGGCAATCGATGAGCCCGTTGTTATTAAGAACAAACATAAAAACTCAATGGCAATTGAGGTATCAATTATCCATGAACATATCGAAGATGGTGACTCTTTATCTAAATTTATTAATATTGATGCTAACCGAATTTCGTCAAATGATATTGCATCTTTAAGGACAAAAAGAACAGAAATCCTTAGCTCTGGCTCATTAAATGTCGTTATAAAGGGCGAAGATTTAGAGACTGCAATCATATCCGGGAATATTGATATAACTGGATATTCTCGCTCTGGTGTAGAGTTAATGAATGAGAAAGTTACTCTAGGATTAGGTAAAACGAGAGAGATAGCTATCGGCAATGAGAAGCCTAAATATAAGCTATCAAATACCTATAAGTATAGAGGCGGGATGGTTAGTAAAGATGAAGTTGTAATAAAAGACGGGAAAATTCAAGATAGAGATGAGTCTTGCCTATACATTGCATCTCCAGATTACAATGGAGGGCTTTATAGGAATGAGAATATATCTATCGATGAAAACAACTCAATTAGAATTTTAAATAATGATGTTTATAAAATAGCCTGCTATTTAGACGCTATTGTAATCGACCCAGATAAGTCTGAGCCTAACATCAAGTACGTTGGAATTATATCGAAATGATAAAAGACTATTTTAGTTCATACTCCATTTATTCAAAACGTCTTCCTGGCTGGAGAGAACAACTATTATCGGATATTAGAGAGCGGGGCAATAAACTGGCATCCTCTGTTAATGATTCGAATAATAGAATAGCTATGGCTATCGGTAAGTTCGCAGAAGGCGTTTCTGATGTAAGAGAGCAAATGTCTGAGGTCTCTGACTTATATCTAACTGTTTCTACTGTAAGCGGAAACACTAATAAGCAATTTGGTATTAATAATATGCCTATTCTTAAAAATAGTGGAATTATTATAAGTGGAAGCACCATTTCGTTAGAAACAAAAACATTTTCTCCGGTCCCTATTGTAGATGTAAAAATCAACACCAACGGACAAGAAGGTAATTCTGCAGACTTCGATATACCTAGATATAATAATAAGAATACGATCATATCTGAAACACAGTATGAAGTAGAGAAATTCGATTCTGCTATTACGGCGGTTGTTACAATTAATTTGCGAGATATAAGCCAAGTTAATAGAATAGCATTAACTCATTCTGAGTACGGAATTGATAAACCGACCGTTATGTATCTTGAAGTTTCTCAAGACGGGAAACGATTCTACCGCTCCGATTTTTCTGTTCAGGAAGTAAACGGGGTATCTCAAATAAGTTTTCCTGGTGTTAATGCAACATCTGTTAAACTGTCATTCTTACAAAACAATCCATATACATCAAAGAGCGGACAAATAAGATACGCAATAGGTATCAGGAATTTGTCTATTGGAATTGCAACATCAATAGAGCATGGTGAAATTGTATTTGGCCCAATCACACAGAAAGACGAAGTGTTAAAAGCATCAATCGCTGGATCTATTCCTACTGATAAATATTCATTTGAAAATATTGCCTTTGAGATAAGCAATGATTCTTCAACATGGTATCAGGTATCAACACCGTTTTCAGTTAGCGATTATCCTAAGCATTTGGATTTCAATACTAAATCTGAAGATTCAATTAATACAAAAACACCGGTTACTACACTATTCCTTAGAATAAGGATGACTGGTAGTAAACATAGTTTACCATTGGTTGCGTCTAATATTGATAGACATATACAACAAGTAAGTCAGCAATCTCCAGTAATACAAGTACCATTCGATCTGTCTGACAAATATATAGTTGCGGAAAGACTAGGGTATCAGTTTGGAGAGCGTGGCTCATACTTCCTATATAACGATAATCCAGATCTTGTAGATTCGATCAGTTCAATCAAATCGGAGTCTGACAATATCATTAAAACAGTCTCCCCGATAAAAGGCATAACAAGAGCAACGATAAGAGCTACCAAGATTAAGTGTGCAATCGAGGGCGGGGAAGTATATAGAATTGTTCCTCCGTATAATATTGATCCAAAATCTGCTAAGGCATATAAGGCATCTCTTCCAGTAAATAGAGAGGTTAGAATATCTGACAGTAATAATATGGTAATCCCATTTACAGAGCCTGCCGGTATATACACTTTAACAGACGGAGAGAATACTAGAAGAATCAATTTAACATTGGGTGCATTTACATCTTGTTATGAATGGGTATTTATGCCATCAGACAAAGTGGTATCCCTTACAGACCCATTTGGCAAAAAGGTCATGGAATTCGATTCGGGGAAAACTATAAACCTTCTGGATTATTTCACAGTAACATTGCCGACAAGTTCAGATAAAACCGCCATTAATGTAACATTTAATAGCAGATACCCGGAAGTAGGATTAAACGAGGGTGAATTTACAATTATAGACGGAAGATTTTATTCGTCTTCCCATGCCGCCATTGTAAATGGGATGTATATAAACTATGAAGAAATCCCATTAGTTATGAGATCTAATATTAATGGTATTGACCTATATACAGAGGAAGCTAAATTCTCGAAATCCAAAGAGAGACTATCAAAATTTGATGGGCAAACATCTGCAAAACTCAAACATTCTGGACTACTAAAGGGCGGCCTAAAGTTTACAAATAAAGCATCATCACTTTTATCATTTGTAAAAGAAGTTCCATACATTAATGGTATCGATGAATTCAAATCTTCTAGTAAGGCAAGTATTCTTATTCCTAAATCTGCAAATAGATTTAGTCTTGGAAGGCTTATAAATCACTTTGAAGATATTGAGGTAACTGGCGGCGTTGAGCAACTAAACTCAAAGGTCTTTAGCAAGGATGAACTCATCTATCGTGGCGACTATATGCTGGAAGACGTAGGAAATGAGACATTCGTTCAGCTACCAGATGGTGTCAAAACAGACGACATTATAGACACATTTATATCTGTCTCAGTGGCGGATTCAAATGGCTCTAGCGGGTTATACTCTATTGACTATACAAACGGTATGCTGTATTCTCAATCTACGATTAGTGGGGAATCAGAAGTAGAATATATATACTCGAATATCTTCATATCGGGCTTTCCTATTAAGGTTCTTAATAAAAAATCATATTCAGTAAATGAGCGTAACATAGAACTAAAAGACGCAACAATCGATACTGAATATGTCGTTTTATCAGAAAGCAAGACAGATAAAAGTGCAGAAATTTTGCGCTCACCAACATTAAAGAATTTAATATTAAACACAGTAACGGTATAAAATGAACAAAGTAGAAGAAGCAATTTACAATTTAAATTCATTCCAAGCTTCATCTGCTGGAGCTGAAATCCCAGATATTGGCAGTGAGTATACTGAAGCTGGATTAAATAAAATTCTAAAAGAGTGGTATGACATTCTGTTTTGCAATCAAGATAAAATGGATGAATTAATGCCGCGCATAGAAAAGTTTGAAATTAAATCATCTGACTATGTGAGAGACATAAAGACAAGACTGGCTAAAGCATCTTCAGATGCAAAAGCTGCAAATGTTGCAGATAGGTCTATTACGAAATACACAAAGGCAGTTTATTATTCACCATCCTCAATATCCTACATTGAGGATGAGACAACTGCCTATGTAGATGGAGGAAAGATTATCGGCGTAAAAGAATCTGATACGTTCGACAAGTCTGAGTCCTTTACTATTTCCAATAATAGCAACTCTGGTGTCTCATGCTATATCTTCGAGGGTAATAAGAAGATTGATCTGGTATGGACTATTAATGGTGGTACAGCTCAGAATCGAACTGTATTGAACTCAAACATTAGTTCTACAATATCTTATTCATCACAAAATGGCGGAACCAAAAGTTTCATATTAGACATAGACAGAAAAGAGTATGGCGTTTTTAACAATATCCAGTTGAAAACAAAAAAGGCATACGTCTACACTATTTATACGAGCAATGATTCTGTAAACTACAATAGGATAACAGATAGAATCCTAACAAATAGTTTAAATGAATCAATTGGCGAAACAAATGATCGTTATGTCCGTATAGTTATAGAGCTTGATAAACACTCCGACTACATGTCTGGAAAATATATTTACAATATAGATATAAGCTCTTTTCATATAGCAGTAAAAAGATATTCTACACCGACAGAATATGTCACAGGCGATATTCCTATTAGGGCCACCGGAGAGTTTGTTGCAATAGACACTTGTGATAATTACCAGTCTAAAAATGTCGATATGCATTACCAGATTTCAATCAATGGCGGCGCATATAAAGATATTAAACCTCTTCGAAAACTATCAAAAACTGGTAGGTCAATTAGGAGTATTTTACCAATAAATGACTATTCTGATAATAACATTGTTACGCTACACTCCCATACTAGAAGTTCTGATGGGAACACTTTCACGACTGAGATAGAACCAGCATTACTTGAAACTAATATATTCAAATATTACGATGCTACTAACCCTATATCCGTAAAGGGTAATGTAGTATCAGCCTCAGGTATAGCAATTTCAGAAAAAGTTATTAACTTTAAAGATACATACTTTGTAAACGGTGTACCATTCTCAGGTGAATCCACTATCTACACAGGGTTTAATAGTTTGTCATTCCCTGCTGACAATTATGTCGAAATTTATGACGTAACTAAATATACTCTAGTTTCTTTTAAATCCGGGGAGTTTAGGGTTGTGGACACGGCCGGCGAAGAACATACAATCATAGATGAAGACTGGGAGAAAAACCCATTTACTTCTATTGTTCTATCGCTTAAGTATATCCTTGGTAGAGAACTAGAATACGGCAAAGATATCAATACTAGTAAATCCGAAAATGGGTATCAGCTAAAAACATCAGAGAATGTAAAAGCTCTATATGTAGCTGCCAGACAAAAGAATGCTATTATTAATACTGCCAGAATTAAGATAAGAATGAAAACCTTGGACGGATACACTAAGCCTAATGTATCCAGAATTTTAATTAAGGTGGCATAATGCAGCTAGACTTAAAATTAAAACAAGCCGCGTTCTTTTTCGTTAATGGAATTTCTGTCAAAAAAGAATTTTCAACATTCAATGTTGACAATGGCGATACTGCAGCTCTAATTTCAATAGTCAGAGGGATTGAGGGCAAAAGAATTGAATCGTCAGTGCCAGCCGCATCTATCCGAGCAATTGTTACTCCGTCTGGTGGAGGTAGGGGCGGAGGAAGTGGTAGTCCAGGTCCACAAGGCCCAGCAGGTCCAGCAGGTCCGCCAGGGCCAATGGGACCAAAGGGACCTAAAGGTGATACCGGACCAGCAGGAGCAAACGGGCTACCTGGCCCTAAAGGCGAACGCGGTGCAGATGGTTTGCCTGGTGCAAAAGGGGATGTCGGTGAGCGCGGACGAGATGGTAAATCCGCTTATGAGATCGCAGTTGCACATGGCTTTGTTGGCGATGAAGCACAATGGCTTGAAAGCCTAAAAGGCCGCAACGGTGAACGTGGTCAAGATGGACAAGCCGGACCTAAAGGTGATAAGGGTGAACCATTCAGATTCTCAGACTTCACTTCCGAACAGTTAGAATCATTAAAAGGTCCTAAAGGTGACCCTGGCCCTACTGGCCTAGCAGGTCCTCCAGGCCCCAAAGGTGATGCAGGTACATCTGGCACTGGTCAGAATGGAGCTATTCCTGACCTCTCTCTAAATATTACTAAATTCTACAATACTATCGAGGATATGAATGCAGACTCTACTATAGAAGAAGGAGCATTCGTTGGAGTTTTGGATAGAGAGGGTAATCAGGAAAACTCTATTATATACAGAAAGGTTAACGGACTTATGGAAGAGATAGTTAACTTTTCAGAAATCTAAGTCCGAACTATCTAAACGTATATAAAGGTAATATAAATGAATGTTTTACAATTAATGGCACTGCAATTTAAAAAGATTTCGCAGAGCCTAAACGCTTTAAAGTCCAAAGATAAAGAGCTAGAGGAGAAGGTTACATCCCTAGAGACTTCAGCTGTACCGGGCCCAAAAGGAGCCGATGGCAAATCGGCATATGAAATTGCTAAAGAGAATGGCTATACTGGCACAAAAGAAGAGTGGTTACAATCGCTAAAAGGTGATACTGGGTTACAAGGCCCACCAGGACCTCAAGGACCCGCAGGTCAACAAGGTATCCAGGGTATTCCGGGTGCAGAAGGGCTTCAAGGGCCACGAGGCGAAATGGGCAAGCCATTCTCCATCAGTAAAACCTTTAAAACAAAAGCCGAGCTTGAAGCAGATCAAACAGTAAAAGAAGGCGAAATGGCCGTTGTCTCATCCGACAACCCTGACACAGATGAGGATAACGGTCGCCTATATGTTAGAACTGAAGATGGCTGGTCATTCCTTCTAGACTTGTCAGGAGTTAAGGGTATCCAGGGCCCAGCAGGCCCGATCGGTCCAGAGGGCCCCGTAGGTCCACCAGGTCCAACAGGACCGGCAGGTCAACCAGGCCCAGTCGGACCAAAAGGTGCGGATGGTAAAGACGGCAAGTCAGCATACGAAATTGCCAAAGAAAATGGTTACGGGGGAACAAAAGAGGAGTGGCTACTTTCGCTTAAAGGCGAAAGAGGTCCAGCAGGTCCAGAGGGTCAACGTGGTCGAGACGGATCAGTAGGTCCTCAAGGCATTCGAGGATTCCAAGGTGTACAAGGTGTACAAGGTCCTCAAGGCGAGCGAGGAAGTCCATTTAATATTCATAGAACATTTAGGACAAAAGAGGAACTTTTAGCATATACAGACGTGCCAGAAGGCAGAATGGCAGTCGTAGCCTCTAGCAATCCTGATACAGACGAAGATAATGGCCGATTGTATGTTCGAACTGCAACAGGATGGGATTTCCTTTTAGATCTATCGGGCGTTAAAGGTATTCAAGGTCCGGAAGGCCCTCCTGGGCCCCAAGGTATTCAAGGTCCGGA
>ERZ772925.3-NODE-3-length-167081-cov-5.40464_pt1 | contig 167081 bp, 119 predicted proteins | sample MGYA00511687_ERZ772925 | MGnify/ENA primary metagenome ERZ772925 (study PRJEB29015, sample SAMEA2738087) | human oral metagenome | biome: human oral; feature: human-associated habitat; material: saliva | place: China | collected 2227 ...
AGGTCACCTGCTGCTCGTTCCCCGCGCAGAGATTGACCGTTGGCCCGACCTGCCGGCTGAGCTGGCTGCGCACCTGTTCGCTGTGGCGCACAAGATTTCTGGTGCCCTGGACCAGGCCTTTGATAAGGACCGTGTGGCTCTGATGATTGCGGGCTTCGACGTTCCGCACACCCACATCCACCTGTTCCCGGCTGACGGCATGGCTGACTACGACCCCGCCAACGCCAAGAAGGATGCTACCGCCGAAGAGCTGGATGCGGCTGCTGAGAAGGTGCGTGCTGCCCTGCGCGAGCGCGGCCACGGCGAGTTCGTGCCGGAGGCATAAGCGCCCTTTACAGCGTGTATAAACACGACAGCGCGTATAACCACGAAGGAGCCGCCCTCTACAGAATAGTAGAGGGCGGCTCCTTCGTTAAATATCCCGTTGCTATATCCCGGTGTGGGAGAAGCTTAGTGCTTTTCAGCCTTGGAGATCTGCTCAGCCAGGTCCTCGGGGGAGAGGTTAGCGGAGGAGAACTCGGGGGTCAGCGGCAGGTGCAGCTGCAGGCCGGTACCGGGGCAAATCTCGACCTTTGCCGAGCGCAGCTTGAAGTCGACCACGTGGCCGCCCTGAACGCGCTCATCATCGATAAAGTGGGCGTGGCAGCCGGGCACCGAGATGCCCTGCTCGTAGATCGGGGTGCGGAAGCCAACAATCGTGCCGGTTACGTTATCGAACTGGACAATGTCCTCATTCTCGGTGGCCGCAACCATCTTCGGGTAGGGCTTCTCCTGCTTGATGACGGTGCGGGTGCGGACCCATTCGAACTCGCCGTAAATCTTGATGGCGTACATGTAGTTCTTGGAGACGGTGAAGTCATCCAGAATCTGCGAGGCAGACTTACGGAGTAGGTTATGCGGTAGTTCGCGCTTAATCATGGGCACGAAGTTGGTGACCACGGCGTAGGGGGTCTGCTGGCGCAGGTCGGGCAGGGATACGGAGCCGTCGTGGCGCACCTGGTAGCAGACGCCGTCGAGGACGACCATTTCGCCGTCGAGGCCGTTGAAGGTACCCACACCGAAGTTGCCGTGGCTCAGAAGCTCACCGATGGTCATCTCGCCATCGTAGATGCCGTCCAGCAGCTGGGACATGAGGCCGGTCTGAAAAACTTCGTTACGGAAAACAGTTTCACCGTTTAGGATGGTCGGCTGATATGCCATGAGATTTCTCCTCGTTACAGTGGATGCGGCGTCAGACGGGTCGGTCGGTCATCGGCGATACTCGCCCTAGCTGATGCTAAAAAGGGGAAGGGCGGCGGGGAGAACACGGCGTTGTGATGTCGTTTCTCTAGGAATTCGTAGGTGCCGCCGGCCGGGCGCACGCACTTTCATTGTACGCCTGTGCAGGAAGAACCCCGGGACTAGCGGGTACAACATCTTATGATGTGACCCTTGAACGGATCACCCTGGCGTGAATTACCCAAGTGCGGCTGACTTAGCGCGGCTGATATACCGCAAGCAACGCGAGGGCATAAAAATAGACTGGCGTTCCCTCCGGTTGCACGACAAAAAGGGAGGGAACGCCAGCACCAACAGCTTAGCCCTTAGAGCCGCTCTAAGCGCAACTAAGGCACACGAAGCTCAACAAGGCAGAAAAATATTAGACACGAACCGTCATCAAAATAGTCCGGTGAGCCTGCACCCCGTAGAAACCCTGCAGACACCCAGCAGAAAACACAACAACGGCCTATACGCTCCCAAAGGAACGTATAGGTCGTTGTGCGCTATCTAGAACTTGCCCCAGAACCCACCCCGGAATTTACCTCAGTGCGGGTGCGGGGCAAAGCCCAGAAGGAAAGATGAGACGCCAGCGAATTAGACGCCAGCGAATTAGACGCCAGCGAATTAGACGCCGTAGTACAGCTGGTACTCAAGCGGGTGCGGAACCAGCGAGAGCGGCTCCAGCTCGTTCTTACGCTTGTAGTCAATCCAAGCCTGAATCAGGTCCTCGGTGAAGACGCCGCCCTCGAGCAGGAAGTCGTGGTCAGCCTCCAGAGCCGCCAGCGCCTCCTCCAGGTTAGCCGGAGCCTTCTTGATGTCCTTAGCCTCTTCAGCGGGCAGCTCGTACAGGTCCTTATCGATCGGTGCCGGCGGCTCAATGCGGTTACGGATACCGTCCAGACCAGCCATCAGCTGAGCAGCAAACGCGAAGTAGGGGTTAGCGGAGGGGTCCGGTGCACGGAACTCCAGACGCTTAGCCTTCGGGTTGGTGCCGGTAATCGGGATGCGGATACCGGCGGAACGGTTACCCTGCGAGTACACCATGTTGATGGGAGCCTCGTAGCCGGGAACCAGACGCTTGTAAGAGTTCACGGTCGGGTTGGTGAACGCCAGAACAGCGGAGGAGTGCTCAATCAGACCGCCAATGTACCAGCGTGCGGTGTCAGAGAGGTTAGCGTAGCCGCGCTCGTCGTAGAAGAGGGGCTCGCCGTCCTGCCACAGCGACTGGTGGCAGTGCATACCGGAGCCGTTGTCGCCGAACACGGGCTTGGGCATGAAGGTCACGGACTTGCCCCATGCGTCTGCGGTGCCCTTGATGACGTACTTGAACTTCAGCAGGTCGTCAGCAGCCTTGGTGAGGGTGTCGAACTTGTAGTTGATTTCTGCCTGGCCGGCTGCGCCCACCTCGTGGTGGCTACGCTCAACCTCAAGGCCAACCTCGTCCATTGCTACGCACATTGCGTCACGCAGGTCAGCCTGCTTGTCGACGGGGGAGACGGGGAAGTAGCCGCCCTTGACGGGGGTCTTGTTGCCCAGGTTGCCGCCCTCTTCCTTGCGGCCGGTGTTCCAGGGAGCCTCATCGGAGTCGATCTTGTAGAACACGGAGTTCGGCTCGACCTGGTAGCGGACATCCTCGAAGACGAAGAATTCAGCCTCGGACGCGAAGAACGCGGTGTCTGCAATGCCGGTGGACTGCAGGTAAGCCTCAGCGCGCTCAGCGACGCCGCGGGGGTCACGGTGGTAGGGCTCGCCGGTGCGGGGGTTCACGATGGAGCAGATGATGACCAGGGTCTTCTCAATGCGGAAGGGGTCAACGTACGCGGACTGAACATCGGGGATAAGCTGCATGTCGGACTCTGCAATGCCCTGGAAACCGCGAATGGAGGAGCCGTCAAAAAGCTGGCCGTTGACGAAGAAATCGTCATCAATCGCCTTAGCGGGCAGGTTGAAGTGCTGCTGCACGCCGGGCATGTCGGTGAATCGGATATCGACGAAGACTACTTCTTCGTTCTTGATAAAGTCGAGAACTTCCTGGGGGCTGGTAAACATGAGGACTGCTCCTTGTTTGACTGACCGTGAAGGAGGGTATCTTCCCTCATCGCATTCAGTCTGTGGTTTAGTTTTTGGCCGCGGGCAAAACCCTGTGACATATCAAGCATAGTGGTTATTTTTTGCGCGTGCGTGACTATCGTGTTTCGGTAATGTTACAAATCTTGGAAAGGAGTTACATCTATGTTGCCTTATGAAACACCGCAGAGAATCTAACGCCCTCCAGCAAAGCCGGCAGTAATGCCAGCAACAGGGCAATAACCGGGTGTAACAAAAGGCTCCGGCCCTCCCACTTGGGGAAGAGCCGGAGCCTTCAAAACCTATATCAGCGCCTCGCTTAGCGGCCGCGCATCGCACGACGATCGGGGCGAGCACGCATCGGGTCAATACCCTTAGGAACAGCGTTCATCGGGTTACGCATAGTGTTCAGGGTGCTCAGGCGACCAGAAATAGCCTGCATTTCCTGCTGAGTCAGAGCCTTCGGAAGCTTGTTCATCGTCTTCACAACGTCCTTGAGCTCAACCTGACCCTCTTCGTGACCGGTCTCAATCACGTGAACCGGAACGCCGGGAGCCACACGGTTCAGGTGCTTCTTCTCGGTGTTCACCAGGGAAGTCACGCGGCTGTGAGGGCCCTCGGTCACCAGCACAATACCGGGACGGCCCAGCGCACGGAACACCAGATCCTGGTGGCGGTTCGCAGCAACGGGCTGCTCCTCAACAATCCAACCGCGGCGCACCGAGTTCATCGCCGCACCACTACGACCGGGCTGGTTCTCAATCTGGGCAAAAGCCGCAGTCTGCGCGCGGCGACCCAGCAGAAGCATCGCCACGATAGCGGCAACGCCCAGACCCAGAATCAGGAAAGTAATCCAGTTACCCAGAGCAATACCGATGAGGAGGAAAACCAAAAGGGTACCCAGAGCCGACAGACTGAGAATCCAACCGATATTCGGGTCGGATTTCTTGGTCATCTGGTAGACCTGCTTCATCTGGGCGAAAGTGCCCGGAGTGCGTTCCTTCTTCTTTTTCTTCTCTTCGCGCTTATCTGCCACGATTCTTCCTCGGCTGGTTCTTCCGCGGCCCCGAGAAGCGCCTCAAACGCTCACGGAACCATAGTGACGTAACGATGCAGTGTATGCCTGCAATTTTTCTAGTTTACCCTACCCGCACAAGGGACGGGGTATAAGGGGAGGCTCCCCGAACACCGGACGAACACCGGGGTCGAGGAGCCTCAACGCTCTCAGAAAGATTCTGAAAAGGCTTAGTAGCCTGCCGCCACCAGGGAGGAGGCTTCCTGCAGGGCTGCACCCTCACCCTCAATGTGGGCAAGGTTCTCAGGAATCGGGTAGCCGTTCTTACGCATTGCACGAGCCCACAGGCGACCTGCACGGTACGAAGAACGAACCATCGGGCCCGCCATAACGCCAGCGAAACCAATCTCCTCAGCCATGTTTGCGAAGTCCACGAACTGCTGCGGCTTCACCCAACGCTCAATCGGGTGGAAGAGCGGGCCGGGGCGCAGGTACTGGGTGAGGGTAATGATGTCACAGCCAGCATCGTGCAGATCGCACAGCGCCTCATAAATCTCCTCATCGGTCTCGCCCATACCCAGAATCAGGTTGGACTTGGTGACCATGCCGCCTTCCTTAGCCTGGGTAATAACATCCAGAGAACGCTCGTAACGGAACGCCGGGCGAATCTGACGGAAGATACGGGGGACGGTCTCCAGGTTGTGCGCGAACACCTCAGGCTTAGCGTCAATCACCTTCTGAACATGCTCGGGAACACCCTTGAAGTCGGGGACGAGCATCTCAACGCCGGTGTTTGGGCACATCTTGTGAATCTGGCGGGTGGTCTCTGCGTACAGCCACGCACCGCCATCTTCCAAATCGTCACGAGCAACACCGGTCACGGTTGCGTAACGCAGACCCATGACCTTCACGTTCTTAGCAACCTTGAACGGCTCAGCGTAATCAACAGCAACGGGCTTGCCGGTCGCAATATTGCAGAAATCGCAACGACGGGTGCACTCGGAGCCACCAATCAGGTAGGTTGCCTCACGGTCTTCCCAGCACTCGTAAATATTGGGGCAGCCGGCCTCTTCACACACGGTGTGCAGACCCTGACCGCGAGCCAGCTCGCGCATCTCGTTGTATTCGGGGCCAACAATAGCCTTGGTCTTAATCCAGTGAGGCTTCTTCTCAATGGGAACCTCAGCGTTGCGGGCCTCCACACGCAGTAGCTTGCGTCCTTCAGGTGCGGTGCTCAAAAGTCTTCTCCTTGGTCTCGGTGTGCCCTCTGTGCAGGTGGGCCACCTTCTATATTACGCCCGCTCAGGCGTAGGTGAAACTGGTTTTCGTATATGACGAACAAAGCCGGATGCGTAACGTGTACGGCCCGTTCGATGCTTCTTGGCTGCGTCTAACCCTGCGTTTAGTTCTGCGCCGCGACGGGCTCGAAGGACTCCGCCAGACGGTCCTGGTACTTCAGAAGCTCCGCCTCCAGCGGCTCCAAAATATCGGCGGGGGTGACGGTGCGGCCCAGCTGCTCCGAAATCGTGGTAACACCGGCATCGCTAATACCGCAGGGAATGAACTGCTGGAAAGGCGCGGTGTCGTTGCAACAGTTAATCGCGAAGCCGTGCATGGTGGTGTTACGCGAAACGCGCATGCCCAGCGCTGCGATCTTCTTGTCCTGGGTGATGCCGTCGCCCAGAATCCACACGCCGCTACGGCCCTCAACGCGCTCGCCCTTAATGCCCAGACCAGCCAGGACGTTAATGATGATCTCCTCGATGATGCGCACATACGCCACCACGTCAATGGGTTCGGGCAGGCGCAGAATCGGGTAGCCGGTCAGCTGGCCGGGGCCGTGCCAGGTCAGCTTGCCGCCGCGGTCAATCTTGACGACGGGGGTGGACTTGTCTGCGGGGTACTCGTGGTCTTCGGTGCGTTTACCGGCGGTAATTACTGCCTCGTGCTCAAGCAGAAGAATCGTATTCTGGCGGGAGCGGTTAGCCACCTCATCGTGGATGCGGTACTGCTTGTCCAAGCACTCAACATAGTTCACATAGTTCGGGGCGAAGCCCACGCGTTCAATCGTCACAGACATACTTTCTACCTTAGTACTGCTAGTGGAGGGAAGAAAATTAGGGCGCCCTGAATCACGTGATGAGCGAACACGTCGAAATGTTACGTGAGGGCGTGCTCGGGGGTAAGGAGGATGAATGGGTAGGTAAATGTCTGAATTTATCTATAGGACTCTTTGGAGTATTTGAAATATTTTAGCTTGCTTGAATATATTATTTGATGCAATTTGATAACATGATGGTATGAGAAGCAACGAAGCACACGTTCTGGAAAGCATCGCCAACTCGGCTCTACCCACCCTGCAGATCGTCGAGTACCGGAGCGAAACCACCGAGAACGCGCCCTCCGTAACCTCCGCGCACCCCGTGCGCCCCCTGCATTCGGGACGCTACACCCTGCGCATCATTCCCCAGTCCGCTCCCTCCGTACCGCCAGCTTCTACCGCACCCACCCTGCGGGCGGCAGCCAACGGGTACGGATTCGAGGAAAACACGGATGCATCCGCTCAGCGGCACGCCCAGACCCCGCAGGTAGCCGCCGCCCTACGCAACGCGCCCGGACTCGCCAAGCTCCACGCTGTTACTGGCGAAAGCGCAGATCGGCTGTGCCTCTGGTACGAGCCCCTCGACGCGGGCACCCTTGACAAGCTCCTGCGTGCCCGCACCCTGACCCCCGCCGAAATCATGACCCTGGCGCGAACGCTGCACCGGGCGCTCGGCAGCCTCAAAAAAGTGGGGGAGGGGCGCGCCGAACTCAGCGCCGAATATATTGCTCTGAGCGCCGCCGGAGTGCCCAAGCTCCTGCTACCTGATGCTGTCTATCGTGAAGCGGCTGCCCTAGACACGGAACAGCTCACCGCCGCCCAGGGCAACTATGCACGCTCCGCAGCCGCCCTACTCTGGCAAGCAGCCTGCGGGCACACACCGGAACCTTCCTCCGCCCGCGTACCCCTCTCACTGCGCATGGTCTTACCGCGTATGGGAGCCACCGGCACCGCAACCGAAGGGGCACCCAGCAGCGAGTGGATTGAACGCCTCGGCAGAGCCCTCGAATACCTGCTGGACGCACCCGATCGGGAGGCGGCGCTCGCCGGACTGGGCTCCGTGGTCGCCCTGGCGGAGGAGGTGCCGCCTCGCCCGCTCAACGTGTACCTGAGCTGTTCAGAAAGAGCCCGCGCCCTAATTCCCGCAGCAGTGGACCCCGCGCCGGTACAGAAGCTCTCAAAGGCGCAGAAGGCGCAACACTACCTAGCGGAACGTTTGCCTCGCGGGAAGAAGTCGGGCGTGAAGAAAGCGGGGCGCGTAGCTACGACCGGTTCTAAGCCGTTGAGCTCTGCAACGAGCCCCGCAAAGACTACGCCCGCCCCGAAGACCACAGAGGCGACGGGTACATCCCGCCTGACGGCGCTACGCGGCGCGTTCACCCGCCCCACAGCGCAACTGGGACTGGGGGCGCGGCTGGGCATCGCTGCGCTCGCGCTGGGGGCTATCGCGCTGCCTCTCGGGTTCACCCTCTACGGGCAGAACGCCCCGGCAACGGCACAGCCCGTATCCGCCCAAGCCGTGAATGCAGCGGGGGAGCAGGCACCCGACGGCACAGCAACACAGAATCAGAGCGCACAGGATCAGAACGCCCAGGACGAGACATCGCGGGGCGAGCAGATCCTGCGAGCCCTCATCGACCAGCGGAACCACGAACGGCGCATGCGAGGCGGCGCAGAGCTCACCCTGGATACCGCCGAAGAGCTCAGCCGCGATAGCGAGAATATCCGCGTGATGGCGGTGGTCTCCGCACCCGGCTACCGCGCCGATAAAACCGAGCAGGAAGCCCGTAAACTCAGCGAAGAAAACGGCGTTACACGCCAGAAAGTCATCTTCGACCTGCACCGCGGGGAGAAAGGCTGGGAGATAGCCCGCGCCGAACCCGTCCCGGCATAGCTGATGCTGTATAGCTGACACAGCTGACACCGTAGAAATGCGGGCACAATAAAAACGCTGACACAACAAAGGCGGCGGCTCCACCCACCGAAGTGGATGGAGCCGCCGCCTTTTGCTCACCATCCGGGAAAACCCGGAGAGCTACGCTCGGTTACCCATCAGGGCACCGCCACAAGGAAACTTCCTTGAATCTTTGCAGGTCTTAGAGGCCCAGCTCAGACTCGAAGTTTGCCTCCTCCAGGCGGGTCTTGAGGGTGTGCAGGAAGCGACCAGCGTCTGCACCGTCGACCACGCGGTGGTCGTAGGTGAGGGACAGGTAGCACATGGAGCGGATAGCGATAACGTCGTTACCGTCAACATCCTTAACAACCATGGGGCGCTTCACGATGGAACCGGTACCCAGAATTGCAACGTTCGGCTGGTTGATGATCGGGGTGTCGAACAGTGCACCGAAGGAACCAATGTTGGTGATGGTGAAGGTCGAACCCGACAGCTCCTCGGGAGCGATGTCGCCGGTACGTGCGCGGCCACCCAGGTCACCAATAGCCTTTGCCAGGCCAGCAATGCCCAGGTCAGAAGCGTTCTTGATGACGGGAACCAGCAGACCCTTGGGGGTGTCCACAGCAATAGCGATGTTCTCGGAGCCGTGGTAGGTGATCTGCTTGTAGTCTTCGGTCATGGAAGCGTTCAGAGCGGGGTGCTGCTGCAGAGCCTCAGCGGAAGCCTGGACGAAGAAGGGCAGGAAGGTCAGCTTAGCGCCCTCACGAGCAGCGAAGCCGTCCTTAGCCTTTGCACGCAGCTGAACGATGCGGGTCACGTCAACCTCGGTGACCTGGGTCAGCTGGGTGGAGATGTCCAGGGACTCACGCATACGCTTTGCAATAACCTGGCGGATACGTGCGGTCTTCTCGACGGTGCCACGCTTGGGGGAAACCTCGAAGGTGTGCGGTGCCTTTGCGGAACCAGCAGCCGGAGCAGCAGCTGCAGCGGGTGCAGCAGCGGCGGGAGCAGCGGAACCCTTAGCAGCGATAGCAGCCTGAACATCCTGCTTACGGATGCGGCCACCAACACCGGTGCCCTTGACGGTGGACAGGTCGATGCCGTTGTCCTTAGCGAGCTTACGGACCAGCGGGGTCACGTATGCTTCGCCCTCAGCAGCTGCCGGAGCGGCAGGTGCAGCCGGAGCTGCGGGGGCAGCCGGAGCAGCAGCGGGTGCTGCAGGAGCTGCGGGAGCCTCAGCAACCGGAGCGGGTGCAGCCGGAGCAGCCGGTGCAGCAGCAGCGGAAGCGTCGCCGATGATAGCCAGAACCTGGCCAACCTCTGCGTCCTCATCCTCGGGGATGCGGATCTCGAGCAGGGTACCTGCTACGGGGGAGGGAACCTCGGTGTCAACCTTGTCGGTGGAAACCTCAACCAGGGGCTCGTCAACCTCAACCTGCTCGCCAACTTCCTTCAGCCAGCGGGTAACGGTGCCCTCGGTGACGGACTCGCCCAGAGCGGGCAGTACGACCTCGATGCCTGCAGCAGCAGCCGCGGGTGCTGCGGGAGCAGCAGGAGCCTCAGCAACCGGAGCGGGAGCTGCGGGAGCCTCAGCAGCTGCGGGAGCAGCCGGAGCAGCAGCACCGGAACCGTCGCCAATGATAGCCAGAGCAGCGCCGACCTCGACGTCCTCGTCCTCGGGGACGAGAATCTGCTCAACAACGCCTGCTACGGGGGAGGGAACCTCGGTGTCAACCTTGTCGGTGGAAACCTCAACCAGGGGTGCGTCAACCTCGATGGTGTCGCCGACCTCAACGAGCCAGCGGGTAACGGTACCCTCGGTCACGGACTCGCCCAGTGCGGGCAGTACTACGGTGTGGGACATAATCTTTCCCGTTCTCCTTGTGAATGCTTGAACTAGAAAAATGTGAGCGGCGACCCGGATGCGCGCCGTATGCGTTGAAGCACGTCGACGCGCATCCGGATAGGGGCGTTGTTCAGCGGATACGCCCGGCAACCGCTAACGACCAACGGTCGTCAATACTAAGCTGACGCGCTAACGCCAGTCAGCAAAAATTATGCGCTGTGCAGCGGGGTGCCGTTCAGGACCATTGCAGCCTCACCCAGGGACTCGTTCTGAGTCGGGTGTGCGTGGATGAACTTAGCGACGTCCTCGGGGAATGCTTCCCAAGCAACCCACATCTGAGCCTCACCAATCTGCTCACCCATGCGCTTACCAATAGCGTGAACACCAACGATGGGGCCGTCCTTCTGGCGGACAACCTTCACGATACCGGTAGCACCGAGGATAGCGGACTTACCGTTACCAGCCAGGTTGTACTCAGCGGTCTCAACGTTCTCTGCGCCGAACTTCTCCTTAGCCTTGGGCTCGGAGTAACCAACGGAAGCGATCTCCGGGTCACAGAAGGTGACCTTGGGGATGTTCACGTCTTCAACGATGGTGGGGTTCAGGCCAGCGATTTCCTCAGCAACGAAGATACCCTGCTGGTAACCGCGGTGAGCCAGCTGAACGCCGGGGACGATGTCGCCAACAGCGTAGATGTTGCCAACGCCGGTGTGCAGACGCTCGTTAGCCAGGACGAAGCCGCGATCCATGGGGATGCCCTGCTCCTCGTAGCCCATGTTTGCGGTGTTCGGGCCACGACCAACAGCGACCAGAACGATCTCTGCCTCGAAGACCTTGCCGTCAGCCAGGGTGACCTTAGCACCGTTAGCGTCCTGCTCAACCTTCTCGAAGAGGGTACCGGTGTTGAACTTGATGCCGCGCTTCTTGAACGCACGCTCCAGAACCTTGATGATTGCCGGGTCCTCGTTGGGAACCAGGTTCGGCAGGCCCTCGATGATGGTGACGTCAACGCCCATAGCGTTCCACATGGATGCGAACTCGCAACCAATCACGCCGCCACCGAGCACGATAGCGCTCTTGGGCAGGTAGTCCATCTCCAGTGCCTCAGTGGAGGTCAGAACGCGACCCTCAATGGGCAGACCGAAGGTCTTGGAGACCGAGCCGGATGCCAGGATAATGTTCTTACCCTTGTACTCCACACCGTTTACGGTGATGGTGTCCTGAGCGGTCAGCTTACCCTCGCCGGGGATAACCTCCACGCCCTTCATCTTCAGCAGGCCTGCAAGACCCTTGAACTTACCGGAGACGATGCCGTCCTTGTAATCGCGAACCTTGCCCATCTCGATGGACTGCAGAACAGCGTTAACGCCAACCTTGGACGCCTCGCGTGCCTCTTCAGCCAGCTCAGCAGCGTGCAGGTACGCCTTGGTGGGGATACAGCCGGTGTGCAGGCAGGTGCCGCCGACCTTTTCCTTCTCGATCAGGCCGACGGTGAAGCCTAGCTGGCGTGCGCGAATAGCTGCAGAGTAGCCAGCGGAACCGCCGCCGAGGATGAGGATGTCGAATTCTTGAGCCACGATATTGCTCCCTTGCATAGTTGTGGGGGCTAAAGACCCCTGCAATGAGTTCTTTACCAATTTATTGGTAGGTTCCCCAGCATGCGCAGAAGGCCCGCGACTCACAAAAATCGCGCGCCCCTCCGCGTACGCAGAAAAACACTTAATACAACAATACCCCCGTTGGCGGTCGTTTAAGTTCACTCAGGGCGGTTTTAGCCGATTAATCACCCAAACAGCGCAAATTTTTCACCACTCAAGAAAAGCGGTGCGTCATAGAACGGCGTGGTGACAGGACCACTAGGGCGGTCGCACAGAACGCAACCAAGAAAAGACACCAAGAAAAGATGCCAAAGAAAGACGCAGCCAAGAAAAGACGCAGAGGAGGGCTCCCCGGTAGAAATACCGAAAAGCCCTCCTCTGATTAGCTCTATGCTGAACGGCTACGCACCAGTTAGGATGCGCGCCCAGCGAAGCAGACTACTTGGCGTAGGACTGGATGAAGTTCACCAAGGTAGCGGTACCGAAGCCGGTACCCTCCTTCGGGGTGAAGCCGTAGGGTGCCTCCTCGTTGAACGCGGGGCCCGCAATATCCAGGTGAGCCCAGGGGATGCCCTCGCCCACGAACTCCTTCAGGAACAGGCCCGCAGTCAGTGCGCCACCGTAGCGGGAACCAATGTTCTTGATGTCAGCAACGGGGGACTCCAGGCTCTTACGCAGGTAGGACTCCAGCGGCATCGGCCAGTACGCCTCACCCGCAACGGCACCGGCAGCAATCACGCGGTCACGGATCTCCTCGTCACCGAGCAGAGCAGCAGTGCGCAGACCCAGAGCAGCCATAGCGGCACCGGTCAGGGTAGCGATATCCAGGATGACGTCCGGGTTCGACTCGGAAGCCAGAGCGATACCATCAGCCATGACCAGGCGGCCCTCAGCGTCAGTGTTCAGCACCTCAACGGTACGGCCATCACGCATGGTGATAATGTCCTCCGGGCGCAGTGCGTGACCGCCGGGCATGTTCTCAGCCAGGCACAGGTAACCGGTCACAGCAACCGGAACATCCAGCTCAGCGGAAGCAACCACAGCGTTCAGCACGGATGCGGCACCCGCCATATCGCACTTCATGGTCATCATCGAAGCGGCAGGCTTCAGCGAGTTACCACCGGTATCGAAGGTGATGCCCTTACCGACCAGAGCAACGTGAGCCTTCGGGTTCTCCGGGGTGTACTTCACAACGGCAAGAACCGGCTTGCGGGGCGAACCCTGACCAACACCGGAAATGCCGCCGAAGCCCTCCTCAGCCAGGCGGTCGTGGTGGAACAGCTCAATCTCAATGTTTGCGTAATCCTCAGCGACCTCAGCAGCGAACTCCGCGAAAGTCTCCGGGTACAGGTGCGACGGGGGCAGGTTCACCAGGCGGCGAGCGTCCTTAGCGGTCTCTCCCAGAACCAGGGCGTGCACCAGAGCCTCTTCAGCTTCTTCCTGCTCAATCGAAGAAACAATCAGAATGGACTCGATCTCTTCCTGAACCGAATCCTTGGTCTTGAAACGCAGGCCCTCCTCAACGAAGTTACCCAGCACGGCGCCGTGAGCAATAGCCTCAATTTCCTCTACCGAAGAAACACCGAAATCGAAAGCAATCTCCTCAGCGGAACCAACCAGCTGACGAGCCGCAGAACCAGCCGCGTAACGCAGAGCGTCCAGACGCTTCTGACTCTCAGCAGTATCAGAGCCCAGACCCGCCAGCGCCACAATACCGGCACCGGTGTCCTCAAGACCGGGCAGACGCAGCAGCTGATCGGGGGCACCCGAGGCGCCCAGCGCCTCCAGCAGTTCGTTAATACCCTCAATAGAGTCCTCAGACAGGGAGCTCGGCGCCAGGTACGCACCGTCCGAACCCTTCAAAACGCCCAGAACCAGAACGTCAGCTTCGAGCGCTTCAAGGTCGGTGCTGTGAATAGACAGAGACAGAGACATCGTTACTCCTTTGCGTATGTCTTCTCAAAATAGTCGGGGCACATCCTCGCGCCCGAAAAACTCAACTGTAGGCCCTCGAAGAGTGAGGATGAATACCGCCGCGCAAAGCCGCGCGGACTACTGCTTCTACTCTACACGGATATGTAAGAGGGCGTGAGGTTCAGCTCTCACCCCGAATATCCGACAGTACAGAAAAAATGCACAAGAAGCTGAGCGGCAGTGTCTTAAGAACCTCGACGAGGCGCCCAACAAGTTCACCTACTGCGAGAAAAGCCCGCACACTGTCGAGACAGCGCCGTAGTGGCATAAAATGAAAGACTACGGAAAGCGTCAGATAACAGAAGACGCCCCTTCGCCCCAACACCTCGGGTACCGGCAGAAACACTCAGCCCACCCCGAACACGGCGCGAACCAGACAGAAGTGAGGAGGCGTAATGCTCAACCCCGAAGATCTCTACTTAGCCAACACCAAAATATTGGACGACCCCAGGATGCACGGGCTAACCCTCATCATTGCCCTCTCCAGCCCGCAAGACGCAGGCTCCACCGCAGGCCAGCTCGGACAGGTGCTGCTCAGCGAACTCAAAAACATTGAAATCGTCGAGTTCGACAGCGACCAGCTGCACGACTACCGTGCCCGCCGCCCCTACATCCGCTACGAAAAAGACCACTTCGAAAAGCCGCAATACCCGCAGCTGAAGCTCTACGCCGTAGAAGACAGCCTCGACAAGCCGTTCCTGCTGCTCACCGGTGCCGAACCGGACCTGCAGTGGCAACGCTTCGAAAAGGCGGTGCTGACCATCGCTCAGCGACTCAAGCCCTCCCTGGTCGTGCTGGTTTCCGCATTCCCCATGCCGGTGCCGCACACCCGCCCCTTCCCGATTACCGCGCACGGCTCCCGCAAGGACCTGATTCGCGGCATCTCCCCGTGGAAGCCCAGCGCGGATGTACACGCGACCATCACCAACCTGCTAGAAGTTCTCTTCACCGAAAACGGAATCGACACCGTCGGCTTCGGAGTAAACATCCCCCAGTACATTTCGGAGGCGGACCTGCCGCAGGGCACCCTCACCGCCCTCGAACACGTGGGCATGGCGGCGCACCTCTCCCTGCCCACCGAGAACCTGCGCGAAGCCGCACGCCACGTGCACAGCCAGATTAACGATCAGGTCAAGCAGAACCCCGAAATCGGTCGCATGATCACGACCATGGAAGAGAACTACGACGAGAACTTCCGCACCTCCGACATTGCGGTTCCCCTCTCGCGACGCGACGCGCACAACGTGCCCAGCCGCGACGAGATTGGTGCGCTCTTCGAGCGGTTCCTCGACGAACAATAAGTGCTCGCAGTAGGGGATGCTGCGGAGGAGCGCGAGTCATAGGGGCGCGGAGGGTTGCCCGCCGCGAACCTGGATCATGGATACCGTCTGGCACGTCGGATACCGCCCGCCAGATAGTGCGTGCCAGATAGTGCGTGACAAATTATGACGCGGCACCCCGCGCCGCTGTGGACAAACCTCGGCGCACAAACGAACAATACGAATAAATCTGTGGAACCAACGGACACATGAACCGAAGTATCCACAGATTTATTTGTTTAACCCCGTACCCCGCGCAAACCATGCCACCGTGAAGGCATGAACGCAAACAATACCTCCAACGGCAATACCCCCAACAGCGACCACTTCCACAACGAACACTTCCACAGCGGCTACGACACGCCCCCGCCCATCCGCAACGAATACGACGTGCTCAGCTGCGCCCTCCACCAGCACGGCTACTGGCCCGACCACTCACTCATCATCCTCACCGCAACCGATGACACCCTCGGCCCCAGCCTGCGCGTCAACCTACCCGACGAACCCTGCACCCACAGCGAACGTGCCGACTTCCTGCACGAAACCTTCACCAAACTCCCCACCCGTCACAACGGCGAAACCCTCACCCGCTTCTACGCCATCATCATCGACGGCGACAACACCGTACGCCAACGCCAACTCAACCCCGACACCGCGCAACTGGCCGCCATCGAAGAAATCCAACAGGACGTCGACACCCAAATCCCCATCAACGCATGGCTCCACCTGCTCCACGACCCGCGCATCGTCAGCGAACTACGCTGCGAAGACGTCATCTACGCAGGCGGCGCCAGCATCTGGGCGCTCAACCCCGAACAGCAAGCGCTCACCCTCCTCGCACCCATCGAAGAAATCCGCCACAGCAGCTACTACACCTGGCTCACCCGCCACGGCGACACCATCGCCGACACCGCCCAACACAACTACGCCCACAGCCCCTGGGACACCGACCCCACAGCCAACCCCGAAACCCGCCACGACTGGGAAAACGCCGTAGAACTCTGGGACCACACCCACACCACCCGCCACGACGAAGCCCGCCAGGGCGTCCGCACCATCTACCGCCAAGCCCAAATCGACCTCTGCTACTGGGACGCCGCCATCAACGCCGCCGCGCACCTGCTCACCACCCACCCGGTCGATAACGCGGGCAACCCCATCACCGGTGACGCGCCCACCATCGGCGACGCACTCCGCGAACTCATCCCCGCCGAAATCGCCGGGCACCTACGCGCCTCCATCGCACCCGCAACCCTCAACCCCATCACCGCCGAAATGCTCACCTACCTCGCCGGCTACGGGCTCAACCACGCCCAAAAAGCGCTCGCCTACCTGCACTACTCCGCCCAATACACCTACCACGCCTTCGGCGGCGAATACCCCAGCCCCGACCGCGCGCCGCTCGAACCACCCCGCTACGGCACCCGCATCACCCGCAAAACCTACATCCCCGCCAGCTTCACCCACGCACTCAGCGCCACACCCGGTACCGAACAGGCACACGTACGCGCCGTGCCCGAAAAATGCGTGCAATGGCAAGACTGGATCCGCCGCACCCACCGCACCATTCAGCAGAGCCGCACCATTCAGCAGAGCCGCAACAACCAACATGCCAACCTCAACGGCTGGGCACTCGAAAACCTCACCCCCGCCGACCTCGCCAGCGCCGCCGAACTCAACACCATCAGCCGCGACCTGCTCCCACGCCTCGAGGAACACCCCAAAGACCACAACGCCCACAACAAACTCGAAAACCTCAAACAACGAATCGACGAAAGCTGCACCAACAGCGAATACCTCACCAAACACCACGCCGTCTACACCCACTACCTCAACGCCCTCAAAGGAAAACTAGACAGCCCCCACTGGGCACGCCTCAACGCACTCGAACTACTCACCAGCCTGCTCACACCCCACAGCACCGACGGAGAATACGCCGAACTACGCAACACCCAAGCCTGGGCCAACTGGTACAAGGGCTACAGCACCTACGCCCGCATGCTCCGCCAAGAAGCCCACCGCCACACATTCGGAAAGGACCTCAACATCCTCGATGTACACCTCAACGCAGGCAACCTACCCGCCTGGATCAAATACACCATCTGCGGCGAACCCGGAACACACCGCGAACCCATCAGCACCCTCAAACCCCGAAAACCTTAAAAGCCCGGCACCTAAAACCGGCACCTAAAAGCGAGGTACAAAACGAGGGAGGGGCGCGCCACCGGGCACGCCCCTCCCGCACACAGCCGCACTCACCCAAAACCAGGCCCACAAGCCACCCAAACAGCGCGTCAAGTTGAAAGCAACCAAAAATCTGCAATACTTATATATTGACCCCGTACAGTCAATGCGCTATAACGCGCCCTCAAACCGCTCCACACAACGAGCAACGGAACCCTGCAAACCGCCCAACGCACGCGGAATAAAACCCGCCCCCACAGCGTTAAACCGGATAAACGCAGCAAACACCCCGACTGAGGACGCCAGCACAGACTTGACAGGGTCTTAGGTGTTTTGCAAACAAAACACCCCACCACAAGCCAGAAAGGGTTCTAGTGGCACCTGCAACCAGCAAGAAGACCGTGACCGGCGACGCAACCGAAGAAACCGTCGCAAAAACCACCACCAAGACCACCCGCACCAAGAAGGCAACCACCAAAGCCGCAGCGGCAACCGAAGACACCACCGGCGCAACCGCCGAAACCGGTGCAGAAACTACTGCCGAAACCGAGGCAGATAAGCCCAAGCGCACCCGCAAAACCACCACCACCGCAACCAAGCGCAAGACCGGTGGCCGCCGCAAAAAGAACGACGACGACGAATTCGACCTCGTACTCGACGAAGAACTCGAAATCACCGACGGCGAAGACGAAATTGACGAAGAAGACGAAGAAACCGCAGCCAAAAAAGAAGAAAAGAAGGCCGCAGAAGCAGTAGCAGCCAAGGGCTCCGGCTTCGTCCTCACCGCAAACGACGACGACGACGCACCCGCACAGCGCGTCGTCACCCCCGGCGCAACCGCCGACCCCGTCAAGGACTACCTCAAGCAGATCGGCAAAGTCTCCCTGCTCAACGCACAGCAGGAAGTCGACCTCGCCAAGCGCATCGAAGCAGGCCTCTACGCCGAACACAAACTCGCCGAAAACCCCGACATGGACAAAGACCTCAAAAAAGCCCTGCGCTGGGTCGTCCACGACGGCAAGCGAGCCAAAAACCACCTGCTCGAAGCCAACCTGCGACTCGTCGTCTCCCTCGCCAAGCGCTACACCGGCCGCGGCATGCTCTTCCTCGACCTCATCCAGGAAGGTAACCTCGGCCTCATCCGCGCCGTCGAAAAGTTCGACTACTCCAAGGGCTTCAAGTTCTCCACCTACGCAACCTGGTGGATCCGCCAGGCCATCACCCGCGCAATGGCAGACCAGGCCCGCACCATCCGCATCCCCGTGCACATGGTAGAAGTCATCAACAAGCTCGCCCGCGTGCAGCGCCAGATGCTCCAGGACCTCGGCCGCGAACCCACCCCCGAAGAACTCGGCAAGGAACTCGACATGACCCCCGAAAAGGTCATCGAAGTCCAGAAGTACGGCCGCGAACCCATCTCCCTGCACACCCCCCTCGGTGAAGACGGCGACTCCGAATTCGGCGACCTCATCGAAGACTCCGAAGCAGTCGTCCCCGCAGACGCAGTGTCCTTCACCCTTCTGCAGGAACAGCTCCACTCCGTGCTCGACACCCTCTCCGAGCGTGAAGCCGGCGTGGTCGCAATGCGCTTCGGCATGACCGACGGCCAGCCCAAGACCCTCGACGAAATCGGCAAGGTCTACGGCGTGACCCGCGAACGAATCCGACAGATCGAGTCCAAGACCATGTCTAAGCTCCGTCACCCGTCGCGTTCGCAGGTACTGCGCGACTACCTGGACTAAAAGTTCCTGACTAGCAGTTCTAATTGCGTGCGGATGCTCGCGGTAAGTTCTGCGCAGCAGGCTCGCGGACGATGCTCGCGGTACAGTTCCGCATGACCGGCACACGGACGATGCTCGCGGGGGAGTGCCCCCTCTTCAGCGCCCCAATAAGTGAATGGGCCAGGCGCTTTGAGGATGGGGCCTCCGCCGTTACGCATGCCCGCTATGCCGTCTAGGTTCAGGTTCGCTAGTTCTAGCCCATACAGAAAAGGCTCTCCGATATACCGGAGAGCCTTTTCTGTGCCTATATGCAGTTTGTTGCGACGGCTCGCGAACAATGCTCGCGGCACCATTCCGCACAGCCGGCACGCGGACAATGCTCGCGGGGGAGTGCCCCCTCTGCGGCGCTGGGGCGCCTTGAGGACGGAGCCCCCGCTACGCATGACCGGCTACGCCGCCAAGGTTCAGCACCGTTGAGGTTCAGCGCCGCTACAGACCCAGCTGGCGCAGATAGCGTTCCGCCACCGCCTCCACCTGATCCAAACCACGCACACGGCCCAGCGCCTCCGACCAAGCATCAGCCTCATCGCCACCCACCGGGAAACCAGCCGCCGCCCACAACGCCGCCGTCATCGCACCCACCGAATCCGAATCCGAATCCACCGACACCGCACGGCACAACCCCTCAAACAAGGCGCCACGCACCATCGCATCGTCGGCATCAGCAGGCAGGCTCTTCACCGCATCCGCCGCGCACCAGAGCGCCACGCCCAATAGCTCAGGAGCCGTCCAACCCGTACCAAAATGCTCCGCCACAGCCTCCGGAACCGGCACCACGCCCCGCTCCAGCAGGTCGACGGCACGATTCAGCGCCGCCGCCGTACGCGAAGCATCACCCGGAATCGAATCATCCGCCGCCACCGAACCACACCACGACACCACACGACGTGCCGCCTCCAACAACGCACCAAACGTGCCCGACGGGGACGCCAACAAGTCACGCACCAGCAACGCATACGCAGCCGCCGAAGCCAACGCCTCCGGATGCCCATGCGTCAACGCCGCCGCACGCACCGCCAACAAAACCACCGTACGCTCCTGCGCCACCGGCAAAACACCCAACGCCGCCGAACGCACCAACGCACCACTACCCAAAGCCTCAGGATTCAACGACTTCGACACCAACTGCATCTCACCCGAACCCAACGCCCGCAACGTCGCCGCACCCGGACCACGACGAGCCGTCAACTCCGAAGCCCCATCAATCTCACGATCCAACGAAAACGGTGCAGACTCCGGCAGAACCTCACCAATACCGCGGAACCACCGCAAATACGCCAACCACAGACACGCCAACTCATCCGCCGCCGCGCCCTCATTATTCCACTCCAAAACCTCCGTCAAAGCGTCCAGCGTGAAACACGTCAGCTGCGTATCATCACTGACCAGCAACTCACCAAACGCCGAATCCCACGGCTTAGGGGCGCGCTCCGCAATCTGCTCAGCCGACAACAACTCCAACGGATAACCCAGCGCATCACCCAACGCAGACGCACACAACAAGCCGCGCACCCTGCCCGCAAACTCAGCCGAAACCTCAGGTGCACGCGTGAACTCAACAGAAGAAAAACTCATAGGGCGATTATCCCATGTGCGTTCAGGATGCGGAGGGTAGGGTATGCAGGCGGCTTTGCCTCACGCTCGCGGCTTCGTGCTCATGCTCGCGGGGGAGTGCCCCCTCTGCGGCGCGGGGCGCCTTGAGGACGGAGCCCCCGCTCCGCATGAGCACCTACGCCGCGGGTCGGGTGCCTGCTCCACAGACGGGGCGCCTTGAGGACGGAGCCCCCGCTCCGCACGAGCACCTACGCCGCGGATGGTTAGCTACTCGTCCTCACCGGGAATAGATGGAAGCTTAGACAAAAACGGCTTTGCACTCACGCTCGCGGGGGAGTGCCCCCTCTGCGGCGCTGGGGCGCCTTGAGGACGGAGCCCCCGCTCCGCATGAGCCCCTGCGCTGCGGGTTGAGCACCAGTGCCGCGGAGGGGTTCCGCCCCTGAATGACGAACTGTGAGGCGCAAAACAAGACGCAGTGCCATACTGAAACCATGAAGATTCTGCACACCTCCGACTGGCACCTCGGCCGCACCTTCCACCGCAGCCCCCTCACCCGCGAACACCAGCAGTTCATCGACGAACTGCTCGACTACGTGCACGCCGAAGGCATCGATACTCTCCTCATCAGCGGTGACGTCTACGACAGCACCATCCCCACCGCCGAAAGCACCACCCTGCTCGACCAAGCACTCACCCGCCTCATGCGCGCCGGCGTGCAAGTCATCCTCAGCTCCGGCAACCACGACTCCTTCCGCCGCCTCAGCTACGGCGCCGCCTTCTTCGAAGCCTCCGGCGTGCACCTGCGCACCAGCCTCGAAGACGCCACCCGCCCCGTCGAACTCACCGACGGCACCCAGCGCGTACACGTCTACGCCATCCCCTACCTCGCGCCGCGCCTCCACGCCACCGCCCTCGGCGTAGAGCCCACCCACCAGGCGGTCCTCGGCGCCGTCACCAACGCCATCCGCGCTGACACCGCAGAACGTCACGCCCGCGGCGAAGGCGCCGACCGCATCATCGTCATGAGCCACGCAACCGTCAGCGACACCACCGGCAGTGATAATTCCGGCAGCGCAGACACCACACCCCGCAGCGACTCCGAACGCGACATCAGCGTCGGCGGCATCGACTGGGTACCCGCCTCCCTCTTCGACGGCTTCGACTACGTAGCCCTCGGCCACATCCACAAGCGCTACCCCGTCACCCCCACCATCCGCTACAGCGGTTCACCCCTCGGCTTCTCATTCAGCGAAGAACACAACCGCAACGGCGCCTACCTCATCGAACTCAACCCCGGCGAAGCACCCACCATCAGCAGCCACGAATGGGCAACCCGCGTACACATGAAAACCCTACGCGGCACCATGGACCAGCTGCTCAACAGCCCCGAACATACCGCCTACGAACACGGCTACTACTGCCGCATCGAACTCACCGACGAAACCCTACCCGTCGGTGCCGTCGACCGCCTGCGCAGCCGCTACGAAACCATCTCCCACTTCAGCTACCGCAGCACCCAACCCGCCGCCGACAAACCCGCCGCCGCACCCCCCACCCGCGACGCCGACCCCGTCGAAACCTTCGACCAATTCCACCAATACGTACGCAACCGCCCCCTCACCAGCGAAGAACGCGACGTCATCACCACCCTCAGCGACCACATCAAAAGCCACAAGGACAACGCATGATCCTGCACAACCTCGAATTCGAAGCCTTCATGGCATACCCCAAGCGCCAAGAAATCAACTTCGACACCCTCAACAACGCCGGCGTATTCCTCCTCAACGGCCCCACCGGCGCCGGTAAAACCACCATCCTCGACGCCATCTGCTACGCCCTCTACGGCGAAACCAGCAGCGACCGCGAATCCGCCAAACTACACTCCACCTACGCGGCACACAGCGGCACCAAACCGCGCGTACTACTCGATGTCACCCTCCACGGCAAGCGCCTGCGCATCGACCGCACCCCCGCCTACAATAGGCCCATCACCCGCGGCGCCCGCAAAGGCCAAATGCGCGAAGAAAGCGCCAAAGCAACCCTCGCCGAACTCGCACCCGGCGCCGACCCCGCCGACGAAAAAGCCTGGACCCCCATCTCCAGCAGCGTCGCCGAAGTCAACCGCACCATCGCCGAACGCACCCACCTGACCAAAGAACAATTCCTCAAAGTCGTACTTCTTCCGCAGGGTCAGTTCGCGCAATTCCTCAAGTCCAAGCCCAAAGAACGCAAAGAACTGCTCAAAAAGATGTTCCCCGTCGAACACTACGAGCAGCTCTTCGCCGCCCTCACCGAAGAAGCGAAAACCGCCCAGCAGGAAGTCGCCCAGGACGAAAACACCCAGCGCGGCTACTTTGAACGTGCCCGCGTAGAAATGCTCGCCCTGCAGGCGTTACTGGACGCTGTGGATCCGGACGCTGAGGAACCCGCAGAGGCGGGGAATGAGACTTCCGAACAGCTCACCGCTGAGAGCGTCACCGCCGAAACCCTCGACGCATGGATCGCCGGCGGGGTAGAACGCGCCCGCGAAACCTCCGCGCGCGAAAATCAGGAACAGCAGCGCCTCACCGACGAAGCCGACCGGCACACCCGCCTGCTTGCCGAACGCGCCCAGCTGCAGGCCGACTGGCGCGAATACGAGCAGCTCTGCGAGCGCCGCACCCGCCTGACCGAACGAGCCGACGAACACAAGGCACAGCGTGAAGAGCTGGCGCAGGCGCGTGCCGCCGCGCCCCTGCACGCACAGTACGCGCAGGTCCACGCCGAATCGCAGGCGCTTGCCGCCCGGGAACAGGACCAGGCGGCGTGCGCATCAGCTTTGGAGGAGAGCGGGCGCGCCCTGCTCGCGGCACTCCGCGACGAGAACATTTCGCCGGAGGTCACCTTCCCCGAGGAGACGACTTTCGCCGCTCTCGCTTCCCTCGAGCCTGCCGACCAGGAAAACCAGCTCGAGGCGCTCCTCGACACCCTGCGCGCCCTGCAGAAGAAGGACGCGCAGCTTACCGAGGAGGAAGCCGTCGCAGCCGCCCTGCTGAAGCAGGCTCACTCCCTCGAACAGGATAAGTCGCGTGCCGAAAAGATGCTGAGCGACCTCACCGCCCAGGCCGAGCAGCTTGCCGAAGAACTCGCCGGCTACAGCACTGCCGACGAGGAACGCACCCTCGCCGCGCACCTGGTCACCGAGGCGCAGCAGAAGCACGACGCCGCCCAGCAGATGCAGCAGAAGCTGGATGCCGCCTCCGCCGCGGTCGCTGCGGCTGAGAAGAAGAGCAAGCGCACCGCCACCGCCGAGCAGAAGGCACAGGAAAAGTGGCAAGCTTCAGCTCGGCAGGCGCTCGCCGCGACGGAGGAGTTCAAGAACCTGCAGGTGTTGCGCCTCGCCCAGGCGTCCTCCCTGCTGGCGCGTGAGCTCAAGGACGGCGAACCCTGCGCGGTCTGCGGCTCGGTCGAGCACCCCGCCCCCGCGCAGATTGCTGAGGGTGAGCAGCTGATTGAGCGTGCCGACCTGGACGCCGCCAAGGAGCGTGAAGACAAGGCCCACCAGCAGGCGCGCACCCACGAACTGGCTAAGGACCGGGCGACCAAGGCACATCAGGAAGCCTCTGAGGCGCTTGCCGCCGCCCGCACCCAATACGAGACCCTGGCGGCTCAGGGCGAGTGCGATGTTGAGCAGACTGCCGCCCAGCTGCAGCAGGCGCAGACCCGCCTCGCGCAGGCTCAGTCGCGCGTGACCGCGCGTGACGGCGTGCTGGTGAAGGTTGAGCGAGTGCGGGGGCAACAGCAGAAGGCTCAGGAGGCGCTACGCACCATCGAGGCCGCGGCGGTTGAGGCTCAGACTCGTCACCGTGACGCTGCGGCGCGCTGTGAGGCGGCTGCGGCTGAGTTGGCGCCTGCTCGTGCGGCGGTGGGTTTTGCGCAGCGTGTTGAGGCTGTTGAGGGCTACCGTGCGGCGCATCAGCGTCTTGCTCGTGCGGTGTTGCTGTTGGGGCAGGCGCGTGAGCGTCATGCTTTGGCGGCGGCGCAGGCTGAGCGTCTGCTGGCTGAGTCTTCGTTTGAGAGCGCTGAGCTGGTGCAGGCGGCGGTACGCACCCCCGAGCGTGTTGATGCCCTTGAGCAGGCTGTTGCCGCGTATGAGTTGGAGCATGCCCGCCTCCTTGAGGGCTTTGGCCGTGAGGCGATTGTTGCGGTGGCTGCTCGTGTTGCCGCTGGCGAGCAGGCGCCGGATGATCTGCAGGGTGTGCGTGAGCAGGTTGAGCAGTTGCGTGCGGCGGCGCACCGTTTGACTCTTCGTGAGGGTGAGCGGGAGAGCGTGCTGCGTTCTTTGCAGGCGCTGCGCGGCGAGTATGCGGCGTTCCGTGCGCAGACGGCGCAGCGTTATGACCGTGCGCAGATGCTGGCTAACCTGGCGGCGGCTGCCCGCGGTGACACGCTGGGCGGGTATGAGCATCAGGTTGACCTGGTCAGTTATGTGCTGGGTGCCGAGTTTGAGCGTATTCTGCGGTCGGCGTCGCTGCATCTGGACCGGATGAGTGAGGGCCGCTACGGCATGGTGTTCAGCGATCACCGTGCGAAGGGTAGCCGTTCCGGTGGCGGCCTGAACCTTGAGATCACTGACACGTGGACGGGTGAGCCGCGTGAGGCGTCGTCGCTGTCCGGTGGTGAGTCGTTCTTGGCGTCGCTGTCGTTGGCGCTGGGTCTGGCGGAGGTTGTTCAGGCGAATAACGGCGGTATCGAGCTGGATACTCTCTTCATTGATGAGGGTTTTGGCACGTTGGACGCTGAAACTTTGGACATGGTGATGGGCACGATTGAGTCGCTACGTGATAGCGGCCGCACTATTGGCCTGATTTCGCATGTGGAGGAGATGAAGAACCGTATTCCCGCCCAGATTGTGGTTGAAAAGGGTCAGAACGGCTCGTCGGTGAGGGTAAACTCCTATTAGGCATAAATTCGCTTCCGGGCCTCTGTTGTAGCATGTCCGGCGGCTTATTCGTGAAAGAGATGATGACCTCGACACCTCAGGATAGGGCACCGAACTCAACGTATCGTGTGGAACCTTCGGCTGATGCGCGCGCTAGCGCATCCGCGCCGGAGGTTCCTCCGCGCACCATGAAGGTGGCGCCCGCCTCCGATTCGCCGGATAAGTTGCGTGCTTCGGGTACGGGTATTCCCACGGTTCCGGGTACGTCCCTGACGGATGTGGTGCGCAGTAACGACCACGTGTTGCAGGAGTTGCCGCCGCGACCGGTACCGGCTGCGGATGAGGTGAACACGAACGCCTCGCTGCCGGATATTTTGCGTCAGCATTGGGCGTTGTTCCTGCGTAACGGTAAGGAGCAGCGTTACCATCTGCGCGGTGTGCTCCGCGATGAGGGATTGGCCCGTAATGTGTTGACGATTCTGTTCCACATTCCGCCGGCTTCTTCGGCGTTTGCGCTGTATATTCTGTTGGCGAGCCATCTGGGTAGTGTGCATGATGGCGGCTATGCGGTGGCGGCGTTTACTGGCGCGTATTCGGTGCAGATTATGCTCGGCCCGATGCTGGTGCGTGCTCTGGGTTTGCGGTCGTTGCTGGCGATTACGTCGGTGCTGAATATTGCTGCGGTGTTGAATATGCTGGTGATTGGTTGGCGTTTGACGGTTGACCCGAATAACGTGAGTACGACCTACCATGCGCTTTCTTGTGTGGCGATGGGTTTTACGACTCCGCCGTGGACCCCGTTTGCTCTTGAGTCGTTGTATCGCCGTAACTACCAGTACAGTGATGTTCGTTTGTCGACTGCGGTGTCGTGGGGTACTACGGCGAATATGTCGATGCACCCGCTGGCTGCTCTGCTGGTGTGGCTGGGTGATGCGTACTTCACCCCGAATCATGAGTATGCGGGCTTCTGGGTCACGATTATTCTGGATGCGCTGCTGTTCATTGTGGTGCTGGTGGCGCCGAGGGTTCTGCCTGATGTTTCGCGTATTCGTATGGCTCCGCCGAAGAATCTGGTGCGTCCGAGCTGTCAGACGGTGGTGCTGATTCTTGGCCTGGTGCTGCTGGGTGCGTGCATGGGTTCGGTTGGTTCTGGTCTGCTGGGCTTCTCGCTGATTCACGGTTCGATGAACCTGTTTATGGCGATGGTTGCGACCGGTACCGGCGCGCTCGTGGTGGTGGCTTTCCCCGTGGTTTTGGGTGGCCGTTCGGTGAATCCGTGGCATGGCTGGCTGGTGAGCGGTATTCTGCTGATTATGGCGGCGCTGTATTTGCCGGCGAGCGATGATACGTCCACGATTTTCTATGCGTTGGCGTTCTGCGGTGCGGTGCTGGGCGTTGCGTTTGGTGGTCATGAGCTGTGGCTGAACCGTTCGATGAAGCATATTCCGGACGCGCAGGCGAGCTTCTTTACTCGTTCGATGTTGGGCGTTGGTCTTGCGTTGGGTAGCATGTGGGGCGGCTATATGGGGGATGCTCCGTATTACCGTAATGCGTTTATGATTCCGGTGATTATTGCGACTCTGTATTTTGCGTTGGGTCATTTGTATGGCTACCTGTGGCGTGAGGAGCATGAGGAGCAGCTGGCTCCTTTGTCTGAGACGGAACGCGCCTAGTTTGGCTCGTAGCTAGTTCCTTGCGGGCGGTGTGAGCGTGACGAGCGCATGTTTAAAAGGCGGATGCCCCGCCACCTTTTGTGGGTGGTGGGGCATCCGCCTTTTGTGTACCGTGCTCGGTTTGTGGTGAGCCTCAGTATGAGAACTTCGGCGTGAGAACCTCAGTGTAAGGCTACCGGTTTAGTGACCGCGCTTGATCCATGCCGGAAGCTCGGGTGCTTCCAGACCGATGCCGGTGCTGTCTCCGTGGCCGGTGAGGACCGCGGTGGACTCGGGCAGGGTCAGCAGGCGGGTCGAGATCGACTCGATGATGGTGTCGAAGTCACTGTAGGAGCGTCCGGTTGCGCCGGGGCCGCCGTTGAAGAGGGTGTCGCCGGAGAAGACGACGCCTTCGCTGTTCTCCCAGCTGAGGGTGGGTGCGTAGAAGCACACGGAGCCGGGGGAGTGGCCGGGGGTGGCGAGGACCTTCAGCTCGGTGTCGCCGATGCGCAGTACGTCGCCGTCAGCGAGTTCGTGGTCGAAGTCCCAGGAGGGGTACACCATTTCCCAGAGCACACGGTCCGCGGGGTTCAGGTAGACGGGCGCGCCGAAGCGTTCTGCCGCCTCCTTGGCGCTGCGGATGTGGTCGTCGTGGGCGTGGGTCAGCAGAATCTTCTCCACGGTGCGGCCTGCGACGGTGCGGGAGATCTTGTCGACGTCGTGGGCGGGGTCAATGATGATCACGGAGGAATCATTGCCGATGATCCAGACGTTGTTGTCAACATCCCAGCAGCCGCCGTCCAGCGAGAAGGTGCCGGAGGTGACGACTCGTTCAATACGTTCGCTCACGCTACGCTCCTAGAGTTCCACGACCGAGCGCAGCACGCGGCCGGTCTTCATGGTTTCGAATGCTTCGTTGACGTCTTCGAGGCGGATACGCTCGGAGACGAAGCCGTCCAGGTCGAGGCGGCCGAGCAGGTACTGGTCCACGAATTCGGGGAAGTCGCGGGAGGGCAGGGTATCGCCGTACCATGCGCTCTTGATGGAGCCGCCGCGGCCGAAGACCTCATCCAGCGGGATGTCCCAGGTGGTGCCGGGTGCGGGCACGCCGACGAGGACGACGCGGCCAGCCAGGTCGCGTGCTTCGAATGCCTGCTTGAAGGTGGGTGCGATGCCGACAGCGTCGATGACGAGGTCTGCACCGAAGCCACCGGTGAGTTCCTTGATGGCCTCGACGGGGTCGACCTTGGAGGAGTTCACGGTGTGGGTTGCGCCGTGCTCGCGTGCGCGTGCCAGCTTCTCTTCGTCGATGTCGACGGCGATGATGGTGGTTGCGCCACCGAGCTGTGCACCAGCGATTGCTGCGGTGCCGACGCCGCCGCAACCGATAACTGCGACGGACTCGCCGCGCTTGAGCTCACCGGTGTTCAGCACAGCGCCCAGACCTGCGGTGACGCCGCAGCCGAGCAGACCGATTGCCGCGTACTGTTCGGGGCTGATGTCAGCGGTGATCTTAGTGCACTGACCGGCTGCGACGAGGGTCTTCTCAGCGAAGGAGCCGATACCCAGCGCGGGGGTGAGTTCGGTGCCGTCCTCGAGAGTCATCTTCTGGGTTGCGTTGTGGGTTGCGAAGCAGTACTGCGGCTGGCTCTTGCGGCATGCGCGGCACTCGCCGCAGACAGCACGCCAGTTGAGGATGACCAGGTCGCCGGGGGTGATGTCGGTGACGTCATCGCCGACAGCCTCGACGATACCTGCGGACTCGTGGCCGAGCAGGTAGGGGAAGTCCTGGCCGACGCCGCCGGTGACGTAGTGGTGGTCGGTCTGGCAGACACCGCAGGTGAGGACCTTGACGAGTGCTTCGCCCTTGCCGGGGTCGGGTACGTTGATGGTGGTGACGGTGACGGGTGCGTCCTGGGCGAGGGCTACGACAGCCTTAACCTTGTGCATGCTGTTCCTTTGCTTGGGGATTGCGGTTGATGCTCAACAGCAGATGAGGTTCAACCGCAGATAAAGGTTTTTTGATACGTTCCATTCTACGAGCAATGGAGCACCCGGCGCACGATAAAGCCGATAGTGAAGCGCCCCCGCGAATTTGACGTTTTATGACGTCGCCGCATCTACCTCAGCAGCAAAGGCGAGCGCACCGCGTCGGAACGCACCCGAGGTCAGGGCGTTGACGTGGTCGCGGCCGGGCAGGGAGATGAAGCGGTTGAGCGGGTTATCCTCGCGCACCATGTCGTAGAGTTCCGCACCGTCTGCGGCGATGGTGTCTGCGTCACCGAGAACCACCGCAACGGGTACGCGCGGATGCGCGCCCGGGTGACCCGCCGGCAAATCCGGGGATCCGGCGCGCAGGGCGGGCACGTCGAAAAACGGGCCGAAGGGAATCCGCACGAACTTCAGCAGCGCGTCGGGCTGAATGGGGGAGCCGTCAATAATCGAGGTGAAGGAAGCAATCGCCTCGTCGGTGGAGTCCGCTGTGGGGGTTTCTGCGCTCGCGGATGCGCTGGTCCCCTCGTGCGCTTCGAGCATGGCGCGCAGGGTGATGAGGTGGTCGTGCAGGGGCAGGCCGCCCAGGGTGAGTGATGCGACCGCCTCCGGGTGGGTGAGGGCGAGTTCCCAGCCGACGCGGGCGCCGAAGGAGAAACCGATAACGTGGGCGCGCGGCGCCAGCTCAACGCCGAGGTCGTTCTCGGCGGCTACGGTGCGCAACAGCTGGGCAAGTGCGCCGGTGAGCAGGTGAATGGGGGTCAGCGGCTGACCCGCCGCATCGACGCCCGCCGCATCGACACCCGCAGAATCGACATCTGCCGCATCAACAGAGGGCACCGAATCAAACGGGATTTCACCGCTCATCACCTGCGTATGAGCAGGGAGTTTGCAATCAACCGTGAACTGCGGGTCTTTGAGGTATCCGTCCGTGTGGTAGGGCAGGTTAACGACCAGCACGGGGTATCCGGCGCGCAGGTATTGGCGAATCCAACCGGTGCCGCCGTAGAGCTGATCGCCGCGGGTGGCGAAGCCGTGAATCATGAGGGCGGGGACGCGGCTTGTGAGCTGCTGCGGCTGGTAGAGGGTGTACTCGAGGTTGGGCAGGGTAACGCCGGGTACGGCAAAGGGCGCGGGAGAGAATTCTGCACTGGTCATATGTCTATCTTAGTGACCAGCGCGGGGTTTCTGTCCCACGCCCGAAAGGTTGAGGCGATATGCGCTCAGCTGAGCTGCCGCTTAGTTCTTCTTCGCCGCGCTTACATTGTCGCCGCTCGGAGTGTCAGCACCCAGGTCGAAAAGCGCCTCCTGCTGCGAGTCGGCATTCGCCTCGGAATCGGTAGCTTCCGCCTTCGCGCTCTCCTTCGTCTGCTTCTGCTGCTCCTTGCCGCTTTGTTCCTTGCTGCTGTCGAGGCGTTCCTTACCGTCGGCAATGAGCGTGCGAATCATGGTGGTGTTGGTATCCACAGCTTTCTGCACGCGTTGTGCTACGGAGGGGCCCTTCGGCTTGGGGAACATGACCTGGCCTGCCGCCTGCTGCTGCAGTTCGCGTCCTTCAGCCATGAGCCGCTCCTGGCGTGCCTTCATTGCGCGGGAAGCGGATGTATGACGAGGCTGAACCTTCAGGTGGCCATGGTCGTCTTCGCCGGCAATGATTTGGCGCATGAGCATGATTTCGGCGTCCAGGTGAGCGCCGAAGAGCAGCATATTGTTCATAATCCAGATGAACAGCAGCATCACGATTACACCACCGATCAGGCCGTAGGTGGCGTTGTACTTGCTGAAGTTATCGGCGTAGAGGGTGAAGCCGAAAGCACCCAGACCCATACCCGCCAGGGCGAGTGCCGCACCGGCAGAGAGCCTCCACGCTTTGAATCGGCGCACGTTCGGGGTTGCCGCGTAGAGCAGGGTAATTAGGCCGATTGCCATGAGCAGAATCAGCACCCAACGGCCGTTGAGCCAGATGAGCTTGATGAGCTCCATGTCCACGGTTTCGGGTACGTACTGACCGATCAAATCGAGGACGGTTACGCCCAGCAGCATCATCAGAATCATGAGTACTGCCAGGATGATGAGTGCAGCGGTGATGAGCACGTTGATGGGCTTGAGCATCCAGCCGGGTCGGCCTTCACGCACGCCGTAGACGCGGTTGAGCGCGCGGCCGAAGGAGCCGGTGTATCCGGAGGCGGACCAGAGGGCACTGAGGATACCGGTCAGCAGTACCAGGCCAGCGCCATGACCGCTGGTGAGCTGCTTGATCGGGTCTTCCAGGATGCCGTACATCTGGGTGGGGGCGTTGTCCTTGAGGAAAGCGAGGATGGCGGCGGCGCTGTCTTCGCCCTGACCAAAAATACCGAGCAGGGAGACAATCGCCAGTAGCGCCGGGAAGATGGACAGCACCGTGAAGTAGGTGAGGGCCGCCGCCATGTCGGTGCCGCCGTTGGCGGTGAACCTGAAGAGGGTGCGGCGCAGAATGTAGAGGATGCTGCCCTTGGGAAAGTCGCGTAGTTTAACGCTGACGTACTTGGGGTCTGCGGGTTTCTTCTTACGGGAGAAGAGTCCGCGTCGAGCTCCGGCGGATACCGTGGTTGAGGAGGTATCCGTGGAAGAGCCGGTGTGTGCAGCCAATGGGGCTCCTTGAATGAGTGGGTTGTACACATGTGATTGCCTGCTTGCCCGGTTGAGAGCGTGCGGGCGCACAGAAGGGGCGGAGAGAACAATGAGCTGTCCTTCCCGCCCCTGCGGTGACATTATAGGGTTTCCTGACCCTCCCGCATTTTTCTGCGAGTGCAGATACTTGACCTGTTGGTCAATTAGAGAGGGACACCACCCCAAAAAGCTTCAAAAAGCCTTGTCGGATGCTGTTATCGACTAGCTGAAAACTAGTTGTGAATACCCAGAACCTTAGCGGTGTGAGCCATAACCTCATCAGCCAGGTCGTGGTTATCGTTGAGCTTCAGACCGTAACCGGGGATGAGCTCCTTCAGGCGAGGCTCCCAGCCAGCCATCTTTGCGGGGAAGCACTGCTTGAGCAGGTTCAGCATAATCGGAGCCGCGGTAGAAGCACCGGGGGATGCACCCAGCAGAGCCGCAATGGAGCCGTCAGCTGCAGAAACAACCTCGGTACCGAACTGCAGGATGCCGCCCTTCTTCGCGTCCTTCTTCATGATCTGGACGCGCTGGCCGGCCTCGATGAGCTCCCACTCGCCGCCGTCAGCCTCGGGGTAGTACTGGTGCAGGGTCTCCAGGCGAGCGTTCTTGTTCTTGACCAGCTCGGAGAGCAGGTACTTGACCAGGGAGAAGTTGTCCAGACCTGCACGGGTCATGGGGTACAGGTTGTGCAGGCGCAGGGACTTCGGCAGATCCAGTACGGAACCCTGCTTCAAGAAGTTCGTCTTGAAACCGGCGTAGGGGCCGAAGAGCAGGGCGCGCTTGCCGTCCACGTAGCGGGTGTCCAGGTGGGGCACAGACATGGGAGGCGCACCCACCGAAGCCTGACCGTACACCTTAGCGTTGTGCTGGTTTGCGGTAGCCTCGTGGGTGTTGCGCAGGAACAGACCGGAGACGGGGAAGCCGCCGTAGCCCTTACCCTCTTCAATGCCGGACTTCTGCAGCAGGTGCAGGGCGCCACCACCGGCGCCGAGGAACACGAACTTCGCGTTGATGCTCAGGGGCTCATCCTTGTTGATACGGTTAACCGCCTGAACCTGCCAGGAGCCGTTCGACTCGCGGTTCAGGTTGGTGACCTGGTATCCGTAGCGAACCTCAACACCCTTGGTCTGCAGGTAATCGACCAGCTGCTCGGTGAGGAAACCGAAGTTCACGTCGGTACCTTCGGGGGACCAGGTTGCGGCCATCTGCTCGTTACCCTTACGGCCCTTGATGGTCAGCGGTGCCCACTCAGCGATCTTGTCGCGGTCAGCGGAGAACTGCATGCGCTCGAAGAGCTTCTCCTTGCGGAAGGAATCGTAGCGTGCAGCCAGGTACTTGGAGTGGTCCTCACCGAAGACCAGAGACATGTGGGGTACCGGGTTGATGAAGCTGGTGTCAGTCAGAATATTCTTCTCAACCAGGGATGCCCAGAACTGGCGCGAAACCTGGAACTGCTCGTTAATGTTCAGAGCCTTGGCAGCGGAGACAGTGCCGTCGGGACCAGCGGGGGCGTAGTTGAGCTCGCACAGTGCCGAGTGGCCGGTACCTGCGTTATTCCAGGGGTTGGAGGATTCCTGAGCAACCTTGTCGAGGCGTTCGAGCAGGATAATATTCCAGGTCGGTTCAAGCTCCTTGAGGAACACGCCGAGGGTGGCGCTCATGATGCCGCCGCCGACCAGGACGACGTCGGTTCGTTCAGTACGTGCTACCACTGAATTCTCCCTTGGGGTGAGGGTGCCCGTCCTTGGGCACAATGACTGTGGGGTACATCATCTAGCCTACTCCTTTTGGCGGGGGAGGCATAGCTAGAATCAGCAAATAACAGGAGAGTGTTGCAGTTCACATAGTGGCTTCCCTGGAAGGTAAAAACCCTCTAAGGCGTGCCAAACACACATGCAACGCAACACTCAAACCTGAACTGTCTACAACTTACGCAGTTTTCCAAACAACTCAATCGCATTCTGCTCCGTCTGATAACCCTGAACCTCACGGCTCACAGCCACCTTAGACGTCACATTCAACAACGGAACCGCCGGCATAAACTGACCCAACTGAGACACAACCTTCGCATACAACTCACGCTGCGAATCCATCGAAACGGCAGAATCGGCAGTACGAATCGCCTCCATCACCTCAGTAAAACGAGGCGACGGCGCCACCGCCGCAGCAGTAGGCAACGGTGAAGGAGTTGCCGAAGGGCTCGGCGAAGCCGAAGCCGACGCCTCCTCCTCCGGAGACAACGGATCCGGCGAATAACTCGGCTGCGGGCTCGGAGACGCAGAAATCCGCACATTCGAATCCGCACCACGCGACGACGGCACATCAGAACTCTTCTTCGTCAAACCCGTCGTCATATCCGAGGGCGCATCAGCAATCAACGAACGCACCTGATGCTCAGCAATCAACTGCGCCAACACCGGACCAAAGAACGCATACGGGTCACGGTACATGCCGTAGAAACCAGCCAACGTAATACCGCGCTCAGAAGAAACCTCACGGCTCTTCTCCAAATACTCAGCCCACGGCAACGGCACCGGCTTAATATTCAGGCCCACCTCAATCAGCGAAGCCACCATCTCCGAATACACCTTCTGCGGAGTATCCATCCACGGCAGAGAAACATCGGCAGGGTAATAGCACTCAATCACCTGATTGTCATAACCAGCAGCCGCCAACAGCGAGCGCGCCATATCCTGATTGCGCTCCGTGTAATTCTTCGCATCATCAGCCTTAATGCGGAACGACGGCGAAATCAACGTCTGCGCATCCGAGGTGCCCTGCGGATAATACTGACGCAACGCACCACGATCCACCGCATGCGAAATAGCGCGACGCACCGAAATGTTCTTCAACACCGGATGCGCCGTATTCAACCCCAAATACACCAGCGAGAACGGGTCACGGCCAGGAGTCTGATAACCATCACGTGCCAGCTGACCCAGATCAGTTGAATTCACCTGATCACACGCATCAATATGACCCTCCATCAGCGCAAAATAACGCTTATCCGATGAAGTGAGGGTCGAAATCTGAATCTCATCCAGCTCAGGTGCCTGACCCTCAAAATGGGTGTTCTTCAGCAGACGCACCGTGCCGTCCTTGAACGACTCCACACGGAACGCCCCCGTACCCACCGGGTTGCCCGTCAGCTTCTGATCAGCCCCAAAAAGCGAAGGCTCAATAATGCCGAACGCCTGCTGCGTCAAAATACGCGGGAACGCCAACGAAGGACGCGACAGCGTCACCACCACGGAGTTGCCCTTCGCCACCACCGACGAAACCAACGGCATAAAAGACTGCACCGCATACGGTTGAGAATCATTCTGTGCGGGCTTCTTATCGCCCGGACGCGCGGCATCAGAAGCGCTCGTAGAAGTGGAAACCGACGGGGAGACGCTCGGAGCGGCGGTCTCAGAAGCTGACGCACTCGGAGTAGCGGTCTCAGAAGCAGTAGCGGAGGCGCTCGCAGAAGCAGCCGGAGCAGCCGCACCCGGAGTAGCAATACCAGATGGAGACGCCTGAACAGGCGCAGGCTCCACCGCCGAAGGATCAATAGAACCCGGCTTCGGCACACCAAAACCCCACGCAAACAACGGCTGAGCAGGCACCGCCAAAGCAGCAGTACCCTCACCCGTAGCCAACGCCTGCCACCTCTGGAAATTCTGCACCACAGCATCCGCAGTCAACGCAACGCCACTACTAAAATGCACCTCACGCAACACAAACGTATGCGTCAAACGGTCATCAGAAACCTTCCAGTCACTACACAACGAATCCTGAACATCAGGATCACCCGTGTAATGATTCGCCACCAACAACGTCTGCAAAACCTGCGCCGTCACCTGATACGTACTCGCCACAGGAAACAACGCCGGATCCAAACCCAACGGCGCCGCACCCTGCGCAAAACGAAACACACGCCGCGCATCAGCAGACGACGCACTCGCCGAAGAACCAGCAGAGGAACCAACCGAAGACTGACCGGAACACGCAGAAAGCGCCAAACCAGCACTAAAAAGCGCGCCAAAACGCAAAACGGCGCGTCGACTCAAGCCACTCGAACCGGCAGTGGCTCGCAGCAGCGCATCAGAATTGCCAACAGCTGACGATGCATAAGGCTGATGCTGCACGGGAGGGTCCTCTCTTCCGTCGCGGATGCTTACCTCTCAGGATAACGGTTCAACACCCAACCGGGCGAGACGCACCCACCCCGGCAAGGCATATACAAGAGAACCCGCCGCCACGAAAACCGTGACGGCGGGCCCAATGTAAATGTGTGTGTGCGCGAGGGGGGACTTGAACCCCCACGCCATAAGGCACAGGAACCTAAATCCTGCGTGTCTGCCAATTTCACCACTCGCGCGCAGTGTCACCCCACATCAAAAGATGCATGCGTCTGAGGCAACAAAAAATTAGTGTACACCAGGAACCAAGGTTCTCCAAGCCTTAAAATCAGTCCCCATAGGGCAAAAAACCCGCAAACACGCCAAACAGTAACCCTCGTGCAGAGCCGCCGCCCCTCACGCTACACACACAGAAAGCACGACCCTACTTCGGATCAATACCCAAATCACGACGCAACTTCGCCACATGACCCGTCGCACGCACATTGTACTGAGCCACAGCAACAACACCCTGCTCATCAATCACAAACGTCGAACGAATCAGGCCCTCATACACCCTGCCGTAATTCTTCTTCTCACCCCACGCACCATACGCCTCAGCCACCGCATGATCAGCATCAGACAGCAGCGGGAACGTCAACGACTCCTTCTCCACAAAACGCGCAATAGCCGCCGGCGAATCCGGAGAAACACCCAACACCACATAACCCAACGACTTCAACGACGCCAAATTATCGCGGAAATCGCACGCCTCCTTAGTACAACCCGGAGTCGACGCCTTCGGATAAAAATACAAAATCACCTTACTGCCCGCATAATCACTCAGACTATGCTCCACACCCGACGCATCAGCAAGGGTAAAAGCAGGCGCCGGAACACCCGGCTCAAGACGAACACTCATCAAAAACTCCTCAAAACAACAAAGGGGAGGGGGCAGGCGCGCCCCACACAGTACACACACTAGTGTCCCACACACCCCACCCAAACAATGTGTCCAGGCTCACCCCAAATCAACTTGCGCACACCACAAAAACTCGCGTATAGTATTTTTCTGTTGCAAGGGAAACCTTGAAAAACAAACAAGCGCCTCTAGCTCAATTGGCAGAGCAATTGACTCTTAATCAATGGGTTCTGGGTTCGAGTCCCAGGGGGCGCACTTGAAAGAAAATCCCGCTGATTCTTCGGAATCGGCGGGATTTTTGCGTTCCCTGAATTTTATAGATTTTGGCTTGAGGTATAGATATTTCCCCTTGCTCCGGTGCTCGATGCTTGGAAGACGGTATTCGCCCTCGTTCCTACAGGGGACCCGTCCTCGCTTCGCTTCGGACACCCTGATGTCACTACGGGCGATACCGTCTTTCCTTGCTTGGTTACCTAGTGCGGCGATGGGGAATATCTATACCTCTGCGTATCTGTGGTTCAGGGGCTCTTGGAATCCCGCCGGTTCGTTGGGTTGTGCGGTGGTTCCGTGTGTGCGCCCCGTGCCTAGCGAACTGGGGCGGGGGAGGCTGTCGCCTTTTAGTGTGTTGCTTGGTGGTTGGTGTTTTTCGTGTGGGGCGGGGGAGGGCTGTCGCGGTTTAGCGTGTTGCTTGGTGGTTGAGTGTAGGCATAGGAAAGCCCGCCGCAACCCAAAAGTCACAGCGGGCAATCATTTCAAAAAGTCATAAGGCTACAGGACCGGCCAAATCCGCGTCACAAACTCACGGAAATCCTCCACGTCCTTACCCTGCTCCAGCAGGCCAACACCAAAACGAGTCGCCACCTCAGCATTATCCTCAAACGACAAATAAAACGAGCTGCCATTCACCGACTCAAGCGTCACCGCATCATCACCCACACGATACGCATGCAGCGCATTCGTATTATCAATCGTCGTAGCCGTACCCGCAGGCGTCAACGCCGGCAAATTCACCGGAGCAATAATCACCTCATCAGGCGCATCCTGATACCCAACAATAAAATGCTTCTGATCAGGATACTGATGCAACGCCAAATCAGGATTACGGTAAACAGCACGACCCGTCGCATACACCAAATTGTATGCACCGTAATTAATAATCTGCTCGTCAAAAACCGGGTGCAGAACCCGAATGAGTTCCTCACCCGTCAAAAACTCGCTACTCTCAACAGAGTTACGGGGGTCAACAACCTCTGCGTACTTACTTGCTTCGGTCAGCTCATCAGCGACCGGGATGATCGGTTCGGTCATAGCATCAGTCTACCGGGGTAACCAACGAAGGTCACGAGTATTTCGCACATATTACGCGCCATGACGCCCAAAAATGCGAGTTTTTCTCACCTGTTCAAAAACCTGCGCTAGAATCCACGCACGCGCGCAAGGTGTCCACATCATGAAAGAAGAAGGTTGACTTGGGGGTTTCCGTGCAAAAACCACCACGACACCCCATAGAGATTTGACTCACCCCCTCTCAGAGCGCACCATAGAAGGGTGAAGACAACAATGTTCCAGCGAATTCTAAACCTTGTCGACGTCGCCTAGGGCGAGTGGCAGGGTCTATTCACTGCGACTGAGCGCCCCTACCGCTACCACCAACAGCGAGGGGCTTTTTTTATAGCTTGGTACCCCCGGGCATAGGATGCGTGAGGACCACACAAACCCCACGCAGAACATTGAGTACAACGAAGAACCATTAAGACACGAGGCATTTCCATGACCATGGGATTTTCCACTTCTGATGACGCGGCAAACGCTCCCGCAGAACGCATGACCGGTTCTCAGGCAATCGTCCGCACCCTCGAAGACCTGGGTGTGACTGACGTATTCGGCCTGCCTGGTGGAGCTATTCTGCCGACCTATGACCCCCTGTACGATTCCAAGAAGGTCCGCCACATCCTGGTCCGCCACGAGCAGGGTGCAGGCCACGCAGCTCAGGGCTATGCCGTGTCCAGCGGCAAGACCGGCGTGTGCATCGCAACCTCCGGCCCCGGCGCAACCAACCTGCTGACCGCAATCGCAGACGCGAACATGGACTCCATCCCCCTGGTCGCAATCACCGGCCAGGTGTCCACTAAGTTGCTGGGTAGTGACGCATTCCAGGAAGCTGACATCGTCGGCATGGCAATGCCCATCTCCAAGCACTCCTTCATGATCACCGACTCGCAGGACATCCCCCGCGCGCTCGCAGCAGCATTCCACATCGCATCCACCGGCCGCCCCGGCCCCGTGCTCGTGGACGTCACCAAGGATGCGCAGGTCGGCATGATGGAATACCGCGGTATTCCCGAAGACCTCGAACTGCGCGGCTACACCCCCGCCACCCGCGGCCACTCCAAGCAGATCCACGAAGCAGCCAAGTTCATCACCGAATCCAAGCGCCCCGTCTTCTACGTCGGCGGTGGCCTGGTCCGTGCAGGTGCATCCGAAGAGTTCCACAAGCTGGCTAAGCTTATCGGCGCACCCGTCGTCACCACCCTGAACGCTATCGGCGCTTTCCCGGATTCCGACCCCCAGAACCTCGGCATGCCCGGCATGCACGGCACCGTCCCCGCCGTCGCCGCAATGCAGAAGTCTGACCTGCTCATCACCCTCGGCGCACGCTTCGACGACCGCGTCACCGGCCAGGTTGACTCCTTCGCACCCGAAGCTAAGGTCATCCACATTGACGTTGACCCGGCAGAAATCTCGAAGATCCGCTTCGCAGACGTGCCGATCGTCGGCGACCTCAAGTACGTCCTGCCCGAGCTGACCGACCTGCTCTCCACCGAGTTCGCAGACCAGCTGCCGAACCTCACCGACTGGTGGAACGAGCTGAACGTTATCCGCAAGGATTACCCGCTCGGCTACGAGAAGCCCGCCGATGGCCTCGGCTCGCCCGAATATGTCCTCGAGCGCATCAGCGCCCTCACCGGCCCCGACGCATACTACGTCACCGGCGTTGGCCAGCACCAGATGTGGGGCGCACACTACATCCAGCAGGAAAGCCCCCGCCACTTCATCAGCTCCGCAGGCCTGGGCACCATGGGCTACGGCGTCCCCGCCGGCATGGGCGCAAAGGTCGCACACCCCGAATCCACCGTGTGGATCATCGACGGTGACGGCTGCTTCCAGATGACCAACCAGGAACTGGTCACCTGCGCACAGAACAACATCCCCGTCAAGGTTGCCATCATCAACAACTCCTCCCTCGGCATGGTGCGCCAGTGGCAGACTCTGTTCTACAACGAGCGCTACTCCAACACCGACCTGAAGGACGGCCACGGCACCGTACGCATCCCCGACTTCGTCAAGCTCGGCGAAGCATACGGTTGCGCAACCTTCCGCTGCGAACGCGACGAAGACGTGGACGCAACCATCAAGGCTGCCCTCGAAATCAACGACCGCCCCGTGGTAATTGACTTCACCGTCAGCCCCCACGCCCTCGTCTGGCCCATGGTCCCGGCAGGCGTATCTAATGACAAGATTTGGATTGCGAAGAACACTTCGCCCGAGTTCGATCGTGAGGGAGAGAACTAATGTCTCAGCACACTCTGTCCGTTCTGGTAGAAGATAAGCCGGGCGTTCTCACCCGCGTCTCCGGTCTGTTCTCCCGCCGACTGTTCAACATCCTCTCCCTGGCTGTGGGCCCCACCGAAAACCCCGGTGTCTCCCGCATCACCGTCGTGACCGAAGGCGACGCCCACACCATCGAGCAGATCACCAAGCAGCTGAACAAGCTCGTTCACGTGCTGAAGGTCGTCGAGCTTCCCGCCGACTCCTCCACCCGCCGCGGCCACATCCTGATTAAGGTCAAGGCAGACGCAGTAGCACGCCTGCAGATTGTTCAGGCAGCAGACCTGTTCCGTGCATCCGTGATCGACGTTTCCCCCGAATCCGTTGTTATCGAAGCAACCGGTTCCGAGGAGAAGCTCACCGCACTGCTGGACGTTCTGGAACCCTACGGCGTTCGCGAAATCGTTCGCGCAGGCACCATCGGCCTGGCACGTGGCCCCCGCGCCATGAGCGAGCGCATCTAACACCCACCAGGGTGCCACGCCAACCCCGCACCAGCGGGGAATAGCAACGGGTATCGCACCGCCTCCACCGGGAAACCGGCGGGCGATGCGATACCCGCCCCTATGGGCTCACAGACCTTCCGGATACTTCAGATGCTGAGAAGTACTCTCGACAGCCCGCAACTAAACAGCTATCAAGTAGAATAGTCAATGTTGAGCCCAGCCTGGGCCGCATACCAAACTTACTGAGGAGAAGAAATGGCAGCAACCATTTTCTACAACGACGACGCAGACCTCTCTCTGATCCAGGGCCGCACCGTAGCAGTTATCGGCTACGGCTCCCAGGGCCACGCACACGCACTGAACCTGCGTGACTCCGGCGTGAAGGTCATCGTCGGTCTGTCCGAGGGCTCCAAGTCCCGTGCCAAGGCTGAGGCAGAAGGCCTGCGCGTCGCAACCGTTGCAGAAGCAGCAGCAGAAGCAGACGTCATCATGATCCTGACCCCGGACCAGGTCCAGGCAAAGGTCTACGCAGAGAGCATCGAACCCCACCTGAAGCCCGGCAACGCACTGTTCTTCGCACACGGCTTCAACATCCGCTTCGGCTACATCACCGCACCCGAGGGTGTCGACGTGGCAATGGTCGCCCCCAAGGGCCCCGGTCACACCGTCCGCCGCGAATTCGAAGCAGGCCGCGGTGTTCCCGCCCTGGTCGCAGTTGAGAAGGACGCATCCGGCGAAGCACTCGCACTGGCACTGTCCTACGCAAAGGGCCTCGGCGCAACCCGCGCAGGCGTCATCAAGACCACCTTCACCGAAGAGACCGAGTCCGACCTGTTCGGCGAGCAGGCAGTCCTCTGCGGCTCCACCTCCCAGCTCGTCCAGTACGGCTTCGAGGTTCTGACCGAAGCAGGCTACCAGCCCGAAATCGCATACTTCGAGGTCCTGCACGAGCTCAAGCTCATCGTCGACCTGATGATCGAAGGCGGCATCGCTAAGCAGCGTTGGTCCATCTCCGACACCGCAGAGTACGGCGACTACGTCTCCGGCCCCCGCGTGATCTCCCCCGAGGTCAAGGAAAACATGAAGGCTGTCCTGGCAGACATCCAGAACGGCAACTTCGCAAAGCGCTTCATGGAAGACCAGGCTGCAGGCGCACCCGAGTTCAAGGAACTGCGCGCAAAGGGCGAGGCACACCCCATCGAGGCAACCGGCCGCAAGCTGCGCGAGCTGTTCTCCTGGAACTCCGTTGACGACGACTACACCGAAGGTTCCGTCGCTCGCTAAGCGGTAGCTCAGCAATAGCTTTCTAAGAATCCGGCGTTCCACCCGCACCCCGCCACGGGGGGGGGAGGGGCGCCGGATTCTCGCTATTTCAGGCTAAGTAGCACCACCCGCCAAATATGTGACGCAGTTCATGCTAGTTCAAGTTGCAGGCGCCCACAGAATGCCGTATAGTATTTACTTGTTGCAGGGGAAACCCTGAAAAACGAATAAGCGCCTCTAGCTCAATTGGCAGAGCAATTGACTCTTAATCAATGGGTTCTGGGTTCGAGTCCCAGGGGGCGCACTTGAAAGAAAATCCCGCTGATTCTTCGGAATCGGCGGGATTTTTGCGTTCCCTGAGTAAATACAGTTTTCATGGGTTGAGGAATCGGTGTTCGTCCTCGTTCCTACAGGGGACCTGTCCTCGCAGAGCTCGGACACCCTGATGTCACTACGGACGACACCGATTCCTCAGGTGGTTTCTGTGGGTTCGGCAGGGGTGCGTTATCCCGCCGGTTCGTTGGGTTGCGTGGTGGTTCAGTATGTGCGCCCCGTGCCTAGCGAACTGGGGCGGGGGAGGCTGTCGCGGTCTAGCCTGTTGCGTGGCAGCCTCCACCCCGCAAACAATGAGCCACCGCGTATCAGAGTGTAACCCCGGTGAGAGCCTCGCCTAATACTGCGGTAAACTGAAAGTTATGACTGCAACTCCGTTCTACATCACTACCGCCATCTCCTACCCCAATGGCAACCCGCACATCGGCCACGCCTACGAAACCATCGCAGCCGACGTGCTAGCCCGCTTCAAGCGCCTCGACGGCTTCGACGTGCGCTTCATGACCGGCACCGACGAGCACGGCCAGAAGATGCAGACCACCGCCGAGAAGCTCGGTAAGACCGCCAAGGAACTCGCCGACGAGAACTCCGCACGCTTCAAAGCAATGAACGACGCGCTGAACATCAGCTACGACCGCTTCATCCGCACCACCGACCCCGACCACTACGTCGCATCCCAGGCCATCTGGAAGCGCATGGAAGAAAACGGCGACATCTACCTCGACAAGTACGCCGGCTGGTACTCCGTCCGCGACGAAGCCTACTACGCAGAAGACGAAACCGAAGTACGCGACGGCCAGCGCTACGCCATCGCCACCGGCACCGAAGTCGAATGGACCGAAGAAGAGTCCTACTTCTTCCGCCTCTCCAAGTACGGCGACAAGCTCCTCGAACTCTACGCCAACGAAGGCTACGTCTACCCCGAATCCCGCCGCAACGAACTGATTTCCTTCGTCAAGGGCGGCCTCAACGACCTGTCCATCTCCCGCACCACCTTCGACTGGGGTGTACCCGTACCCGGCAACGACAAGCACGTCATGTACGTGTGGGTCGACGCCCTCACCAACTACCTCACCGGCCTCGGCTACCCCGACACCGACAACGAACTGTTTACCAAGTACTGGCCCGCCGACCTGCACCTCATCGGCAAGGACATCACCCGATTCCACTCCATCTACTGGCCCGCATTCCTGTGGTCCGCCGGAATCGAACTGCCCAAGCGCGTGTTCGGCCACGGCTTCCTGCTCGTCAACGGCGAAAAGATGTCCAAGTCCGTCGGTAACGTGGTCGACCCCGCAAACCTCGTTGACGCATTCGGTCTGGACGCCGTGCGCTTCTTCCTCATGCGTGAAGTGTCCTTCGGTCAGGACGGCTCCTACTCCGAAGAGTCCATCATCAACCGCATCAACTCCGACCTGGCAAACAACCTCGGCAACCTCGCCCAGCGTTCCCTGTCCATGGTCGCCAAGAACTGCGGCGGCGCCGTGCCCACCCACGGCGAATTCACCGAAGCCGACCGCAAGATCCTCGACGAGGCGGCAGCCCTCTACGAGCCGGTCCGTGCAGACTTCGACGAGCAGGCATTCCACCGCGCACTTGACCGCATCTGGACCGTCCTCGCAGACACCAACGCCTACTTCGCAGAGCAGGAACCCTGGACCCTGCGCAAGAACGGCGAACTCGACCGCATGAACACCGTGCTGTACGTGACCCTCGAGGTCGTGCGCCAGGTCGCCCTGTTGCTACAGCCCGTCATGCCCGACTCGACCGCCAAGCTGCTGACCCTGCTCGGTGTACCCGAAGGCGACGCACGCCAGTTCGCAGCCCTCGGCACCGCACTCGTGCCCGGCACTGAACTGCCCGCACCCGCACCGGTGTTCCCCCGCTACGAAGCGCCCAAGGCATAACAACTGCCTGAGCAGTAGTGGACAGCGCTGTAACAGATAGCCTGAAAGCCCCCGGTTTCCCCACCCTAGATGGGGGAGGAGCCGGGGGCTTTTCGCGTGCATATATAGGTGTAGGTGCGGGGCAGAGAAGCGGGGTAAGGAAGCGGGGTAAGGAAGCGGGGTAGGGGTGCAGGGGTGCGCGGGGCCGGGGGGGGGGGAAAAAGAGAGAGAGAACGCTGACTGGGCCGCCACTCATCCTTAAGGATGAGGTCAGCGCCCCGCCCAGCCCGCCACAGGCTCATCTCAGCCCGCAGAATTAGTGGGGAACCCTGCATCCGTAGGCAAAGGCCCGGTGAACACCCGCCAAAATCAACCTGGAGGATGAGAAAAACCCTGTAGTCAGCGCCATACTGCGTGAAATAATTGAACTATGACTACGACAACTCCTCACGCCCAGACGGCACAGCCCGCCGTCTCCGCACGAAACCTTTCCAAAACCTACGGCATGGGTGAAGCTACCGTCCACGCTCTCAACAACGTCTCCGTTGACTTTGAGCAGGGCAAGTTCACCGCCATTATGGGCCCCTCCGGCTCCGGTAAGTCCACGCTGATGCAGACCATCGCAACCCTGGACACCCCCGACCCGAACCCGGCAACCTCCATCCGCATTGGCGGTACCGAGCTCTTCGGCCTGAAGGACAACGCCCTTACCGAATTCCGCCGCGAACACATCGGCTTCATCTTCCAGGCGTTCAACTTGGTGCCCACCCTCACCGCGGGCCAGAACATTGACCTGCCCCTGGGCCTCGCCGGTAAGAAGCCCGACCCGCAGTGGCGCGACTACCTGGTCAAGACCCTCGGCCTGGAAACCCGCCTCGACCACCGCCCCGAACAGCTTTCCGGCGGTCAGCAGCAGCGCGTCGCCATCGTGCGCGCCCTGCTTGCACGCCCCGAAGTGGTCTTCGCCGACGAACCGACCGGTAACCTCGACTCCAACTCCGGCGCCGAGGTGCTGCGCCTGCTGCGTGCCGCCGCAACCGACCACGCGCAGACCATCCTCATGGTCACCCACGACGCAAACGCCGCCTCCTACGCAGACCGCGTGGTCTTCATCAAGGACGGCATGGTCGCCGGCGAAATGATCGAACCCACCTACGACGCCGTCCTCGGCGCAATGGCACAGCTGGAAGGTCGATAAGCCGTGGCAACCACACTGAACACAGTGGCGCGCTCCAACCTGCGCGCCTCCAAAGGAAAATACGTTCTCACGGGCATAGGCATCGCGATCTCATCCTTCTTCATCGCCGCCATTATGATGCTCACCAACTCGCTGCAGGCGACCGTCAACTCCTCCGTTGGTGACGTGCTCTCCCGCGCCGAGGCGGTTGTCGCCTCCGCCGCTACAACCAGCGACGGTAAAGACAGCAGCGCCATCTACCTGACCCGTGAGCAGATTAAGAAGGTGGAGCAGAGCGACCTGCTCTCCGGCTACTGGGTGCAGTACGCCGTTGCGGGTACGATCGGCACCGGCGACCAGAAAGCCCAGGTGCAGTACGACCAGCTGCCCGCCGACTCGAGCCTCTTCCCGTACAAGGTGCAGGGCAAAATCCCCAGTAGCGACCACGAAATCATGGTCTCCACCTACTTCGCGAAGAAGCACAACCTCTCGCTGAACGGCAAGGTCACCAGCACTGACGTTGTAGAATCCGTCAGCGCTCCCGGTACTAATAAGACCGCCGAATATACCGTTGTCGGTCTCTTTGACCCCGGTTTTGAAGGCTCCACCACCAATTATGCTGTCTTCATTGGCGGCACCGCCCTCGGCGAAGCCAGCTTGAAAGCAGCCGAGTCAGAAAACAGCAGCTCCGCGGCAGGCTACCGCAGTATGGCTGGCGCGAACCTCATCTACCTCAAGTTCAAGGACGGCGTAACCGACGCCAAGCTCAAGACCCTGCAGGACTCTCTCAGCACTGGCAACCAGAAAGACGACCCGCGCGTCATGACCGGTCAGAAGCTGCTGGAAGACTACCAGAAGAGCATCTCCTCGGTCTTCACCTCTATTAGCGTGGTCCTGGGCGCCTTCGCGGCCCTGGCTCTGCTGGTTTCCTCGTTCGTCATTTCGAACACCTTCGCGGTGCTGGTTGGTCAGCGCATCCGTGAGCTCGCCCTGCTACGCACCCTCGGTGCCCGCGGCGGCTCCCTCGTGCGGATGCTGCTCGTCGAATCCATTACCGTGGGCGTGGTGTTCTCCCTCATCGGTGCACTGCTGACCTTCCCGGTCGGTGCGCTGGTTGGTGCGAACCTCACCAGCATCATGATTTCGTACTCGATTACCCCGGTAATCATCAGTACCCTGATCTGCACCCTCGTCACGGTGCTTGCCTCGCTCTCTCCGGCACGAAGCGCCCTGCGCATCTCGCCCATTAGCGCAATGAGCGAGCACACCAACCTTGAGGTGCGCAAGCCCGGCAAGGTCGGCCCGATCCTGGGCCTGGTCTTCGGCGCCGCAGGTATCGGCCTGGTTATGCTGGCTCAGAACCAGGGTTCCGGTGAGGGTGCCGGCAATAAGGCCATCCTCTTCATGATGGGGGCCGCACTGCTGCTCGGTATTGCAGTTTTCCTCATCACCCCGCTGGTACTGCCGCCGCTGGTACGCGCCCTCGGCGCGGTCACCCGCACCCAGACCGGCAAGCTCGCGCTCGCCAACGCACTGCGTTCGCCCAAACGCACCGTCTCCACCGGCCGCGCCGTGCTGGTGGGTACCCTGGTCGTGTCGACTGTGCTGACCGGTTACTCGGTGCTGAGCGCCTCGCTGACCAAGGCACTGGATCAGCAGTACCCGATTTCTGCGCAGGCGAAGTACAGCTCCTATGACCAGTCTGAGGCGGCCTCCACCGTGACCAAGGCGGAAGGTATCGCCTCCAAGGTCAAGGGCATTAAGAACGTTCAGGCATCCGCCGTCGGTTACGCAGCCGGTGTGGTTGACTACACCGTCGAGTACGAGGGACAGAGCGCCAACCAGAACGCTGACCTGGTGGCGTTGAGCTCCTCCGATTTGAAGGCAATCCTGCCGGGCGAAAACTCGAACCTTGCCGACGACACCGTGCTCGTACCTCAGGGACTCTGGAAGTCCGCTGGATTGAACGAGTCCAGCCGCCTGAAGGCGCACGGCCCGCTCGGTGAACTGGAACTTAAGCCCGTCAAGTCTGAAACCAAGCAGACCCTGCTGATTGTCAACCCTGCCACCGCCGCTAAGTTGCAGGACTCCAAGAACCCGCAGGCAGTTGCCAACCCCGCCGCTGAGGAAGCTCAGAAGCGCATGGAAGAAGCAATTGCGAGCGGCGACAAGGAAGCTCAGACGAAGGCAGCACATCTGACTGTCACCAGCCAGGCACGCGGTAATGACACCTTCGTTCTGGTGCGTGCGGCATCCCCGCTGACCAGTAGCGAGAACGTGACCCTGCAGGCTGACCTGAACCGAGCCAGCCCGGATAGCTCCTTCACCGGTGGCCTGCAGGAACGCCAGACCTACGACCAGCTGCTGACCGTCATGCTGACCTTCACTCTGGTGATGCTCATGCTCGCAGTGGTCATCTCGATTATTGGTGTGGCGAACACGATGACTCTGTCGGTCAACGAACGCCGCCGTGAGAACGCGATGCTCCGCTCGCTGGGCCTGTCCCGCAAGCAGCTGCGCCGCATGATTTCCATTGAGGCGATTCTGATTACGCTCGCCGCAGTGGTGCTCGGTATGGTTTCCGGTGCGGTGATTGGTAGCCTCTCGGCACAGATTATTATGTCTTCCATGAGTGCTTCGGCCCCGCTGGTGCTTGACCTGCCGTACGTCTGGTACGTGATCATCCTGATTGTGGGTGTGCTCGCTGCGATGCTCGCTTCGGCTCTGCCGGCGGCTCGTTCGGCTCGCATGTCCCCGGTTGAGGGTATGCGCGGCTAACCCGGCATAGTCACAGTATTCGGTGTAGTTCCGGATTACTCGGCGTGAGATAGTGAAGCCCCGGAGGGTGCCTCGATAAAGGAGGCGCCCGCCGGGGCTTTGCTGTGTCCTCTAGTTTGCTGCGCCCTCTAATCTACTGGGCTCTCAGATTCTTGGAGCTGACCTCTAGCCTGGCTTTGCGCGTATGATGGGTGTATGAGCACTAGCCACCCCAATCTACGTCGCGGGTACACGCTACCCCATGAAGCGGAGGTTCTTCAGATCCTCCGTGACGCTGGTGTGCGCCGTGCCCGACTCTTCGGCAGCGCCGCCCGCGGTGAGCTGACCGAAACCAGCGACCTGGATTTTCTGGTGCAGATGCCGGGCGTAGCCCCTTTTGACGAGTTCATGCAGATGGTGGATGCTCAGCACCGCATTGAACAGCTGACCGGCCGCAGCGTGGATATGGTGACCCAGTTGCGCCCCCGCATCTATGCGGAAGCAGAACCGGACATGGTGGAGCTGCCGCTATAAGAAGTTGCCTGAGCTGATGAGCGACTTTCAACGAATCATCGATGAGATACAAGAAACCACCTAAGCAAAAAGCCCCGGAGGGTGCCCCAATCGGAGGCACCCGCTGGGGCTTTGCTGTGTCCTCTAATCTGCTAATCTGCCGTGTCCTTATATAAGGGGGCGCTAGTGGGCGATACCCGCCTCATACGCCATAATGACCGCCTGCACACGATCACGCGCACCCAACTTCGCCAACACATGCGACACATGCGTCTTCACCGTCGCCTCCGACAACACCAGCTCCCGCGTAATCTCCGCATTCGACAAGCCACGCGCAATCAGACCCAGCACCTCAAACTCACGCGGCGACAACTGCTCAATCAACTCACGATGCGGATAATCCTGCACAGGCTCAAAGCTTGCATGCTCAGCCGGAATAAACGTCGCCTTAGGAAGCTCAGAACCAGCCGCCGGGGGAGTAGCTTGCACAGACTCGGCGGCAGGAGCGGCAGGAGCGGGGGAGTCCAGCACCGGAATCATCTGCTCCAACAGGCGGCGAGTCGCAGAGGGCGCAATCACCGCATCCCCGCGGTGCACTGTACGAATCGCCTCCAGCAGCTGCTCCGGCGGAGTGTCCTTCAACAAGAAACCGCTCGCACCCGCACGCACCGCCGAATACACGTACTCATCAATATCGAAGGTCGTGAGCATAATAATGCGCACCCGCTCATCCGCCTCACAATCACTTCCCGTACAATCACTTTCCGCACGCTGAGCGTCACGCTCCAGAATACGGCGCGCCGCCTCCAGTCCGTCGCAGTGCGGCATGCGCACATCCATGAGAATGACCTGCGGCGCCTGCCCCTCAGAGACCATACGGTCAAAAACGTCAATAGCCGCCAGGCCGTCATCAGCTTCCATGACGACCTGCAGGTCCGGCTGGGAGTTGACGAGCATGCTCAGACCGCCGCGTACCAGGCGCTGGTCGTCGACGAGCATTACACGGATCGGCTGGGTGTTCTGCGGTGCGGAAGAGTACATAGTTTCAATCCTAGGTCACAGTGGTGGGTATAAGAGGAGCGAACAGGGTATAGAGGTATTAGAGGTCGCGGTAGGGGAGCGTCGCCTCAACGAGCCAGCCGCCGTCAGGCTGCAGACCGTAGGTGAGGGTGCCGTGGTAGAGGGCAATGCGCTCGCTCATGCCGCGCAGACCGTTACCGCTACCGGGTACCGGGCTGCTGGCACGCTGATTTACGGCAGAGGTCGAGGCAGGGGAAACAGCGGAAACCGGGCCGTTCTGAACCCGCAAGTGCAGACCCTCCTCGCCCCAGTGAATGGTGACGGTGGTTGCCGCGCCGGGGGAGTGTTTGAGTGCGTTGGTGAGCGCCTCCTGCACGGTGCGGTACGCCGCCAGCTCGGCACCCTGCGGTAGGGTGCGTGCCATGGTGCCGATGATTCCGGTGAAGGTCACGGGTAGTCCGGCGCGGCGGCTCTGCTCTACGAGGGCGGGTACATCGCTGAGGGTGGGTACGGGTGCGTAGGTGGTTGCCTCGTCCGTGCGGAGTAGCCCGAGGAGGGAACGCATCTGGGTGAGGGAATCGCGTGCCGTGTCTGCGATGAGTTCGAGAGTCTGCTCGGCAATATCCGGTTCGCTCTGCTGCTGAGCCTGCCCGGAGTGCTCAGCCTGTCCGGACTGCTCTGCCTGCTCTGCCTGTTGGGTGTGCTGTGCGCGTGCGGTGCGGGCGCTCGCGGCGGCGTAGCGTGCCCCGTCCGCCTGAGAAATAATGCTGGAGAGCGAGTGCGCCACAATATCGTGCATTTCGCGGGCGATGCGGGTGCGTTCGTCCTGCGCGGCAAGGCGGCGTTCCTGTTCCTGCTCGTATTCGAGGCGGCGGGCGCGTTCTTCGAACTCTTCGCTGCGCAGTTCGCGCATGCGGCGGGAGTCGCCGAGGAACCAGAAGACGGTGAAGATGGATCCGCAGAGCACGCCGAGCATTAGGGAGATGAAGATGCGGGCGGGTATGTCGTCCCAGTGGTAGAGGAGTGAGAGTGAGGCCTGCACGGTGACGGCGAGTGCGCCGACCCAGCCGAGGATGAGGGAGCGGAAGCGGGCGCGGCGGGTCCAGTGCCTGCCGGTGTGGTAGGCGGCGAGGCTGACCGGCGGGTAGCAGGTGAGGGCGAGTGAATCGGGGAAGGGGGACACGAGGGTGAGGCAGAGCGCCGCGATGACCACGTAGATACTGCCGTAGGGGAAGCGGTAGCGGAAGTAGAGTGCGGTGGTACTGCAGAGCGCGGAGATGACCGGGATCCAGCCGTAGCCGTTGATGAAGGCAACGGAGAGCACGCAGCAGAAGAGCTGCATGTGTGCGACGACGAGGACGTTCATCCAGCTGCGTTTGTCTCTGAGGTAGCTTTGCACGCGGCTGGAGGCGGTGATTGCGTCGGCGGGCAGGTCGCTGCTTTCTGAGATGCCGTGGGTATGCGTTACGGCGTAGCCGGGTTCGGCTGTCTCTGTGCTGTGCTGTGGGTTCTGCTGGGGTTCGGTGTGTTTGAGGGGCATGTTTCCAGTGTATCGGGGTGGTGGGGCGGGGTTGGGGGCCTCTTTTTGCTCTCACATGCAGGAATATTCTGTGGGTTTGCGTGTGGGGTTGTGTGCTTGAGTGAGTATGACACGCCGAAAACAGCTATTTTTAGTGACCTTAGTTACTTTTTTGAAAAATATTCTTTCAACTAAAACTTGAGAGTTTGGGATTGTGTGGGGTTCGAATTTAGGTTTAAGAGACTTGAAACTCCCTTAAGTAACCTATTTTGGTTGAGAAACCTTCAAGTAAAGCGGAGAGTTTAAGGGAAACCCCCTCATCAAGCCATTTTTGGAACCATTGCGGTACAGGTTCTTGATGGGTATAGTTTTGGCTGTACCCGAAATCTGCGCAGATGGCCTAAGGCCTCATAGAGCGAACACCAAGCGCTCTGAAACGCAAAGTCCCTATGTAGGGGACCGGTTACAGCATTATGTCGTTATCACCTGAGGTTTGGCGTAAGCCGACTTCACTCACTCGATTCCTATCAGGTGACATTCTTCGCCGCGCACGACGGCGGGTGATAACTTTTATTCCTCAAAATGACATCACTCTCGAAGGACATACATGTCTACTAACATTTCTCGCCGCAAGGTTGTAGCTGGCGCAGCATGGGCTGCTCCGGTTGTCGCAGCTTCCGCTGCAGTTCCCGCTTTCGCATCTTCCACCGTTTGTGAGTACGCAAGCGAAACCACTCCGGACTACATGGTCTCCGGTACTGGTGCAGGTGCTAAGACCGCTACCTCCTTCATCGTTCCCGCCAACGTTGATAAGATCAAGTTCATCGCTATCGGTGGTGCTGGTGGTACCAACTACGAGGATATCCCCGCAGGTGCCGGTGCTCACGTTTCCGGCGAAATTGCTGTGAAGCCCGGTCAGACCGTTCAGATTATTGGTGCAGCCGGTGGTATCGGTAACGGCCCCCTGTCCCCCGCAGATGGTGGCGAGGGCTACGGTAACGGCGGTTCCTCCAACCTGCCCACCCCCATCCCTGCAACCGTGATGCAGCGTGTTAATGCTGTTTGGCCTGACAGCTCTCCTAACAAGCGTATTACCTACTCCGCATCCGGCGGTGGCTCCTCTGCTGTGCTTATCGACGGTACTCCCGTTGCAGTTGCAGGTGGCGGCGGTGGCGCTGGTTTCATCAACTCTGGCGGTGCTAACAACAACGAAGCTTACGCTTTCCCCGGTGCAGTAAACGCTGGCTACATGTGGCCTACCGAAAAGCCTCGAAACGAGCAGCGTAAGGCTTACCCCGTCATCGGCTCCACCGGTGGTTCCGCTGAGAGTGCAGCAGGCTCCGCAGGTAAGGAAGGTCTGCTGGTTCGCACCGCAGATACCACTCAGGTTACTACTGTTGAAGCTGGTAAGGGTGGTGCAAACGGTATCGGTGGTAACGGTGGTTCTAAGACTGCCCTGCCGACTGGCCAGTCGACTAACGGCGTTATTGGTTACTACTCCACTAACAACCAGGAAATCTTCCAGTCCTCCAACTCCGGTAACCAGGGTGGCGACGGCTTCAAGGGTAACGGTGGCGACGGCGTGGGCTCCTACTCCTACATGATTGACAACAATGACCGCACCATCAAGGAAGTTATTGTTAATCAGTCAACCGGCGTGAAGTCTGCCCTGGAATACAAGTCCATCGGTTTCAACTGGAACGGCTACGAGTCTGTCATCTCCGCAGGCGGTGGCGCAGGCTACGGTGGCGGTGGCTCCGGTGCTTCCACCTCCGCCATGGGCATTGTTCTGACCCAGAAGTGGAACAACAACCCCCAGGGTCTGCGTCAGAACACTGACTTTGGTCAGCTTGGTGGCGGCGGTGGCGCTGGTGGCTCCTACGTTGCTCCCGGCGTTTCCGGTGCTACTATCAAGAGTGCTGGTAAAGAATACGTTCCCACTAAGAGCGGTACCCGTGGTAACGGCTCTGTTGCTGTGTTCCTCTGCAAGCGTTCCGCGTAATTGCATAGACCTTTAGGGCTCTCACGCTGAGTGAGAACTCATAACGATATTCCCCGGCTGAATTATCAGCCGGGGAATATTGTTTTAACCGGCAGAGGCCGAACACCCCAGAATCCAGAACCCCAGAATCCAGAACCCCAGAATCCAGAGGGCCGTGTCGAACTAGAAGGGGAGGGGAGTAGCGGGGTAGGACCTGCGGCTACTCAGGCGCCGTCTAGCCCAGAGTCTGAGAACCCGCCCGCACGCTCTACCGCCCACCCGCGGCGCGTATTACGGTAGAGGCATGACTGAAGCACGTAGCATCGACCTCGCCGTCATCCCCGGCGACGGCATCGGCCCCGAAATCATTACCGAAGCCCAGCGCATCCTCACCCGCGCCTGCGAGCTCGAAAACATCACCGTAACCCCCACCCACTACAAGCTCGGCGCCGAGCACTGGCTGGAAACCGGTGAAACCCTGCCCGACTCCACCATGGACGCCCTCAAACAGCACGACGCAATCCTCTTCGGCGCCATCGGTGCAGACCCGCGCAGCGGCAAGATCCCCTCCGGCCTCATCGAACGCGAAATGCTCCTGAAGCTGCGCTTCGCCTTCGACCACTACATCAACCTCCGCCCCTCCCGCCTGTACCCCGGCGCAGTCTCCCCGCTCGCCAACCCCGGCAACATCGACTTCGTCGTCGTGCGTGAAGGCACCGAAGGCCCCTACATCGGCAACGGCGGCGTCATCCGCGGCGGTACCCCCCACGAAATCGCCACCGAGGTTTCCCTCAACACCGCACACGGTGTGGAGCGCCTGGTGCGCTACGCCTTCGAGCTGGCATCCACCCGCCGCAAGAAGGTCACCCTCGTGCACAAGACCAACGTGCTCACCCACGCCGGTCGCCTCTACAACCGCTACTTCACCGAAATCGCGGCTGAATTCCCCGAGGTTGAGACCGACTACCTGCACATTGACGCGACCACCATCTTCATGGTCACCGACCCCGCCCGCTTCGACGTGATCGTCACCGATAACCTCTTCGGCGACATCATCACCGACCTCGCCGGTGCAGTGACCGGCGGTATCGGCTACGCGGCAAGCGGCAACATCAACGCCGTCGGCGAGTTCCCCTCCATGTTCGAGCCTGTACACGGCTCCGCACCGGACATCGCCCGCCAGAACAAGGCAAACCCCACCGCCGCAATTCTCGCCGGCGCAATGCTGCTGCGCCACCTCGGCCACGATGCCGCCGCAGCCCGCATTGAGGACGCTGTCGAAGCAGATATGCGCGAAAACGGTGCCAGCGTGCGCGGAACCGATCAGGTCGGCGCGGACGTGCTCGCACGCCTCGGCTAAAGTTCGCGCGATTAATACTGGCGCGGCTAAAACTCATCTGCCGTAGCAGCTGAGCAAACTACGCTCGTGGAGCTTACAAGGGAAGAAGCCCGGAAGGAACACACCTTCCGGGCTTCACCCATATCTCCACCCGCACAGCCCGTGTTCACATCCTGAATGGGAGAAAAGGTGCGCATGCGGTAAACGCATCTTTCCGGTACTCTAAAACAGGTCAGGCACACCCGCCCGGCACCTCGGCGGTGGACACCATCCACCACTAGCTTTGATGCATCCGACTAGCACAGACCGCTAGATGCACCATCTGCCCCGCACGACAACGCGCCCGGCGGCACACACCGGTCCCTCGCCCCGCCGCGAGAACCGCAACTCAAAGAACGCCCACAGAGGCAACTAGACGAAGAGGAACGCAGAACGATGGCCATCGAATTCAGCCACGAAGCAAACCAGTCACCCGCCACCGCCGAACGCCGCGCCGAAATCCTCGCAAACCCCGGCTTCGGTGACTACTTCAGCGACCACATGGTCACCATCGACTGGGAAGGCGACTACAAGACCGGCGGCACCTGGTACGACGCACGAGTTCACCCCTACGGCCCGCTCGTCCTCGACCCCGCAGCATCCGTCTTCCACTACGGCCAGGAAATCTTCGAAGGCGTCAAGGGCTACCGCCACGCCGACGGCTCCGTATGGACCTTCCGCCCCGAAAAGAACGCGGCACGTTTCGCGAACTCTGCACACCGTCTTTCTCTGCCCGAACTGCCCGCAGAGACCTTCATCGAATCCCTGCGCGAACTCGTGAAGATGGACGAGCAGTGGGTACCCACCGGCGACGGTGAAGCCTTCTACTTCCGCCCCTTCATGATCGCAACCGAGGCGTTCCTGGGCGTTCGCCCCGCACGCCACGTGCAGTACCACGTCATCGGCTCGCCCGCAGGTAACTACTTCGGCACCCCCGAACCCGTGGACATCTGGCTCTCCACCACCTACGCCCGCGCAGGCGAAGGCGGCACCGGTGCAGCAAAGTGCGGCGGTAACTACGCGGCATCCATGATCGCCCAGATCGAAGGCGAAAAGCACGGCTGCAAGCAGGTCATCTTCAAGGACCCGCACCGCGGCGACGCCATCGAAGAGCTCGGCGGCATGAACGTGTTCTTCATTTTCGGCAAGGAAAACAAGATTGTTACCCCCGAACTGACCGGCACTATCCTCGAAGGCGTGACCCGCTCCTCGCTGATTCAGCTCGCCAAGGACCGCGGCATGACCGTAGAAGAGCGCGCCATCACCCTCACCGAGTGGCGTGAAGGCGTGGCAAACGGCGACATCACCGAAATCTTCGCCTGCGGCACCGCAGCAGTGGTTGCCCCCATCGGCAAGCTCAAGGCTGAAGACTTCGAAATCCCGGCACCCACCGAGCACTTCGGCGAAATCTCCAAGAGCCTGCGCGAAGAGCTCGTCGGTATTCAGCTGGGCACCGTTGAGGACCGCCACGGCTGGATGACCCGCCTCATCTAAAACGTGAATCTCAAAAACGTGAATCTAACGTAACCCGCGAAATCCCCGCAGGATGCCCCGCCCGACCCGCACGTCGCGCGGTGAGTAGCCCGCGGGGATTCGCTGTGCCCGGTAAAGATAGGGGAGTGCATAGGGGAGGGGAGGCGCACCTCGCCGCCTCGCTCAAACCCGACCCGCCGCTGCAACCCTCGAAGGCTGGTACCCTAGAAAGTATGCGTATTGCACGATTTACCGTAAATAATGAGCTCCACTTCGGGCTGGTAGAAGGCGACGCAGGCGAAGAAACCCTGCGCGTACTCGCCGGCGACCCCTTCTACTCGGGCATCGAACCGACCGGCACCACCTACCCCATCGACCAGGTGCGCCTGCTCGCCCCGATCATCCCCCGCTCCAAGGTGATTGGAGCGATCGCAAACTGGGCAGGAACCGAGGCGCCCGCCTCCCCGCAGTTCTTCCTCAAGCCCAACACCACTGTCATCGGCCCCGGCGACCCCGTGACCCTGCCCGAGTACTCCGAAGCCGTCAGCGCAGAAGGTGAACTCGCCGTCATTATCGGTCGTATCGCCAAGTCCGTGCCTCTTGAGCGCGTGCACGAAGTCATCTTTGGCTACACCGTAGCCAACGACCTCACCGCCCGCGACCTGCTCGAAGACCGCCAGTGGACCCGCGCCAAGGGCTTCGACGGCTCCACCCCGCTCGGCCCGTGGATCGAAACCGACCTGGACACCGACTCGCTGAACATCACCACCTGGGTTGACGGCGACGTCGTGCAGGAAGGCAACACCTCCGAAATGCACTACTCCGTAGCCGAACAGGTTGCTGCAGCCTCCGAAATCTTCACCCTGCTGCCCGGCGACGTACTGCTCACCGGCACCCCCGCCGGCATCAGCGTACTGCGCGGCGGCAACGAAGTAGAGGTCGAAGTAGAAGGCATCGGCTCCCTCGTCACCCGCGTGCGCGATTAAACAGCCCGCGCCCACAAACGTAACGTACATCCTGAAACACACCGTCAAGGAGACATCATGACCGAATACCACGGTCCCGTACTCAACAGCCCCGCAGACACCCGCGTCCGCTTCTGCCCCTCGCCCACCGGCACCCCGCACGTGGGCATGGTCCGCACCGCCCTCTTCAACTGGGCGTACGCACGCCACACCGGCGGCAAGCTGATCTTCCGCATCGAAGACACCGACGCGGCACGCGACTCCGAAGAATCGTTCAACCAGGTGCTCGAATCCCTGCACTGGCTCGGCATCAACTGGGACGAAGGCGTCGGCGTCGGCGGCCCCCACGAACCCTACCGCCAGTCCGAGCGTAAGACCGCAGGCATCTACAACGAGGTCTTCGCAAAGCTCGTTGAAGGCGGCTACGTGTACGAAGACTTCTCCACCCCCGACGAGGTGAAGGAACGCCGCAAGGCAGCCGGTCAGGACCCGCAGCTCGGCTACGACAACTACGACCGCAACCTCACCGAAGAGCAGAAGGAAGCCTACCGCGCAGAAGGCCGCAAGCCCGTGTGGCGTCTGCGCATGCCCGACGAAGACATCACCTTCAACGACCTCGTTCGCGGTGAAATCACCTTCAAGGCAGGCACCGTACCCGACTACGTGGTCGTCCGTTCCAACGGCGACCCGTTGTACACCTTCGTGAACCCCGTCGACGACGCACTCATGGGCATCACCCACGTGCTGCGCGGCGAAGACCTGCTCTCCTCCACCCCGCGCCAGATCGCGCTCTACCGCGCGCTCATCGACACCGGCGTGACCAGCTTCATCCCCGAATTCGGCCACCTGCCCTACGTCATGGGCCAGGGCAACAAGAAGCTCTCCAAGCGCGACCCCGAGTCGAACCTCTTCCTGCTGCGCGACTCCGGCTTCATCAAGGAAGGCCTGCTGAACTACCTGTCCCTGCTGGGCTGGTCCCTCTCCGCAGACCAGGACGTCTTCAGCATCGACGAGCTCGTCGAGCACTTCGACGTACACGACGTTGTCGCCAACCCCGCACGCTTCGACGTGAAGAAGGCAGAGTCCATCAACGGCGACCACATCCGTGCGCTCGACCCCAAGGACTTCCGCGACCGCCTCATCCCGTACCTGCAGGCTGCAGGCGTACTCGGCGAGACCCTCACCGAGCGTGAAGAGCAGATCCTCACCGAAGCAGCCCCCCTCGTTCAGGAGCGCATGCAGCTGCTCGGCGAAGCACCCGGCCTGCTCGCATTCCTCTTCAAGGCTGACGAAGAAATCAGCACCGCAGACGACGCACGCAAGCAGCTCAAGGAATCCGCACCGCAGGTCCTCGCCGCCGCTATTGAGGCTCTGGAGCCCCTCGAGGACTTCACCGCAGCCAACATTGAGGCAGCCCTGCGCGCCGCAATCGTCGACGGCCTGGAAATCAAGCCGCGCCTCGCATTCGGCCCCGTGCGTATCGCAGTGTCCGGTGAGCGCATCTCCCCGCCGCTGTTCGAGTCCATGGAAATCCTGGGCAAGGAATCCTCTCTCGCACGCCTGCGCAAGCTTGCCGCTGAACTGAGCTAACCATGAAGCAGTCTGTGACTGGGCAGGCGCTGCTGAAGGGCACCCTCATGGCGCTCACCAACGCCTGCATTATCTGGCTGTTCGCCTACATCGCCGGCTTTGACCGCTCCGTGTGGATGGTCATCATCATTATTGCCGGCGCGGCACTCGCCTACGTGACCGCATTCCTGGAGGCACGCGCCATGCAGAACGCGGCTCGCGGCGGCGACGTGAGCAGCTCCTCGTCTGTCGTGGATTCTTCGGATTCTTCTGACTCTTCTGACTCTTCTGGCTCTTCGGACGAAGAAGAGGAAGAAGACGACTTCGTGGACCCGGGCCCCGACCCGGACGCGGGCGACTTCGACGCCGGAAGCTCCAGCAGCTACAGCAGCTCTGACTACAGCAGCTACAGTAGCTCCGACTACTCTGGCGGCGGCGACTCCGGTGGAGGCGACTCTGGCGGTAGTAGCGACTAAGCTCTAGAGAATCCCCTTATCCAGCGGGAATCTGACGACCGAAAGGTCTGAAGGAAACCCGGCGGATAAGGGGATTTTTCATAAATTTGAGAATATTTTTTGTGATGGGTGTTTCCTGTAAAACTACTAGTCAGTATCTTTTATGGGGGTGAATCTGGTTCCATTTGGGGGAGTGTGGCAAGAATTTGGTTTGCGCACCCCGGCAAAGGCTCGTATAGTAGTACCTGTTGTTGCGACGAACTGAGAAGTTCAAAGCGAAAACATGCGGTTGTAGCTCAGTTGGTAGAGCACCACCTTGCCAAGGTGGATGTCGCGAGTTCAAGTCTCGTCAACCGCTCCACTAAAGCCCCGAGGTTCGCCTCGGGGCTTTTTTGTTGTCTACGAAAGTTTTGGCAAGTCTTTAGCTTTTGAAGGTGCAGGTCTTAGCTTTTGGAGGCGTGGGGTGGGGGTGGGGTAGAGGTCTTGCGATCTTTCCTGAGGTGGCTGCTTGGGTGACTGTCCAGTCGTCTGGCTCTCTGGCTGCCGGGAAGTGGGGCAGGAAGAAAAAATCTTCAAAAAATCGGGACGCAAAGCGTGCAGGGGGGGGGGAGGGCAAAACTGCTCTCTGAGCCCCCTAGAAATCCCCGCGGGGGTGCTTTGAAGGGTGAAAATCGGCCCCAAAACCCTCTTTTTGAAGAAATTTAAAAAACTTTTTAGCCCTAAAAACCCCGGAAATAAGCGGAAGTAGCGGGCATGAAACCGTGAATGTGAGGCGGCTCTCCAGATTTCGGCTTGCACGCCTCTAGAAAGACCCGTATAGTTATTACTCGTTCCGGTGATAAGCCGAAAGGCGAAAAACGGAACGGTAACTCAATAGAGTAATGGGATATGGTGTAATTGGCAACACGAAGGTTTCTGGTTCCTTTGTTCTAGGTTCGAGTCCTGGTATCCCAGCTAACCTCCTTATGGAGGTTGCGGCCCCATCGTATAGCGGCCTAGTACTCCGCCCTCTCACGGCGGCAACACCGGTTCAAATCCGGTTGGGGTCACCACTAGGAAAAAGCCTGGTTTCTTCGGAAGCCAGGCTTTTTTGTTTATCCAGCGAAAACCGGATTGAGATTCTATGGTGCCGCCGTGAGCCTCTCACGGCGCCGCTCCTTACGTCGCGGCACTGCGGGGCATGATGGATTTCCTCGCGCGCTCGGCATCATGCCCCGCCACTTCTTACGGCGTGGCATTCGGACGCATAATAAATTCCCTCGCGCGCTCGGCATTATGCGCCCTCATCACCATACAAATCCGGTTGGGGTCACACTAGGAAATAAACCCTCAGTCTTCTGACTGGGGGTTTATTTGTTTATCCAGCGAAAACCGGATTGAGATTCAGCCATGACTTAGTGACTTCAGCAATGGTTAAAAGCTATCCCTGAAGACGCTAACCCAATCCCATAGTCCGTAACTCATGACCAAAGTCCATAAGTCATTACTGAACCTGCAGCCGCCTCCGGTCGGAAGATCTCTTAGATTCTATGGTGCCGCCGCATACTCAGCGAAAAGCCACAAGTGTTTCGAGAAGCCACCATTTATGTTGCTTTTCGAAACACAAGTGGCTTCTCGGCGGGAACAAAAAAGGGGCGCGCAAAATTTGACCTTCACGCCAAGCCTCGGTATAGTCTTATCCGTAAGCGTGATTGGCGCAGTGGTAGCGCGCTTCGTTCACACCGAAGAGGTCACTGGTTCGAACCCAGTATCACGCACCAAATAACCCCCGTTTCAAGGAACGGGGGTTTTATTATGCCCAACGGTATTTGTGCCCACAAGCAGTACAACACAGCCGCGGACACAACCACCCGAGAATGAGGTACCCCGTGACAACACCCGAACTCGCCACCGCCACCGACTACGGACGCATGTACGCGCGCGTCCGCGGAGGAGAACCCCTCGTCCCCTCCATCACCACCGTCATCGGGCAGCACGCCAGCGACCTCAGCGGCTGGCACGGGTACATGGCAGCCAAAGCCGCCCTCGAAGACCAGCGCGCCTACCGCGCCACCGGATCCCACAGCCTCAAATTCGCCATTATCCGCGACGCAGCCAGCGCCTCCGAACGATACCGCGACGCAGCCGCCGCCCGAGGCGACCGCGTTCACAACTACGCCGAAGCCGTCGCCCTACGCGCCATGGGACGCGAACACAACCTCGACGAAAGCCGCGAACAGCTCATCATCAACGGCGAACAAGCCTACGCCGACCGCTTCGACGAATGGTGGGATGCGTTCAAACCCCGCCCCCTCGCCGCCGAAATCACCATCTGGAACGACACCGTCGGCTACGCGGGAACCCTCGACCTCGTCGCAGAAATCGCGGGCCGAACCTGCATCATCGACTACAAAACCAAAGGCACCGACAAACGCGGCCGCGTCAAAGCACTCGACGAAAAAGTCGTCATGCAGCTCGTCGCCGGACTCAAAGCCGAAGAATCCCTCGTCGACCCCGACGACGGCACCTGGGAACCCTGGAAATACGGCGACGCGCCCGTCCTCATGGGTGTGGCACTCGGCGAAACGCAGGTGTTGCCGCAGCAGGCAAACCCCGCCGTGCTCGAACGCAACTGGTACAAGTTCTGCGCCCTGCGCCGCGTCTGGGAATTTGACCGTCAGGTTCAAGAATTTGAAGACCCCTCGCTCATGCCCGTAGTGCCCCCGCCCGCGGCATAGGGGAGAGGCTTCAAACCCTCCGCGGAGGTGAGGCTCAGCCCTCACCCTGCCGCCTCGATTCGTTCTAGCTTCGCGCTACTGAATTGGCGACAATAGAACAATAGGCAGAACGGCGCCCGCGCGGCCCGCTGCGAAGAACTCACTGTGAAGAACCCGCTGGGAAAAACCGTCAGTGCAGTTCTGCCACCATTTTGAAATCCGTAAGCACATTCCCGGCACCCGCCGGCAAAGGAGAACCATGACCATCCTGAGCATCCGCACCGTAGGCGACCCGGTGTTGCGCAGCGTCTGCGACCCCATCACCGTCTTCGACGACGACCTGGCGCGACTCATCGATGACATGCTAGAAACCATGTACGACGTGGGCGGCGTGGGTCTTGCCGGCCCGCAGGTTGGCATCTCCAAGCAGATCTTCACCTTCGGCGGCATTGACGACCGCGAAGGCTACATCATCAACCCCGTGCTCGAAGTCGGCGAAGAAGACCAGGAAGGCGGCGAAGGCTGCCTGTCCGTGCCCGGCCAGAAGTCCGCGACCCCGCGCAAGAACTGGGCGCGCGTGACCGGCGTGGACCGTCACGGCGACCCCCTCGTGCTGGAGGGTGAGGGCCTGTTCGCGCGCATGCTGCAGCACGAAACCGACCACCTGCACGGCAAGCTCTTCATCGACCGCCTCGTGGGTGAAGACCGCCAGCGCGTGATGCGTGCCCTGCGCGCCGCAGACTACAACACGGTCGCCGCTAAGACCGTGACCGAGCGTGCAGCCCGCGTGGGTGGTGCCTTCGGCGGCGGTGGCGCGTTCGGTGCCGGTTCCTCCTTCGGTAGCTTCGGAAAGTAGGCTCACATGCTCAACATCATTTACGCAGGCACTCCCGACGTTGCCGTGCCCCCGCTCGACTACCTGGCGAACTCCGATAAGGTGCGCGTGGTCGGCGTGCTCACCCGCGAAGACGCCCCCGTGGGCCGCAAGCGCGTGCTCACCCCCTCCCCGGTCGCGCAGCGTGCCGAAGAGCTCGGCCTGCCCATCGTGAAGGCAAACCGCTGGAACGATGAAGCTGCCGCGGCCATTGCCGAACTGAACGCTGACGCGGCCGCCGTGGTCGCCTACGGGGCCCTGCTGCCGCTGTCCGCGCTGGAATCCCTGCGCTACGGCTGGGTCAACCTGCACTTCTCCAAGCTGCCCGCATGGCGCGGCGCCGCCCCCGTACAGCGCGCCCTCATCGCCGGTGAGCAGGAAATTTTCTCCACCACATTCCTGCTCGAAGAAGGCCTGGACACCGGCCCCACCTTCGAACAGGAATCCACCCCCGTAGCCGCCGATGACACCGCAGGTGCCGTGCTAATGCGCCTCGCCACCAGCGGCGGCGCACTGCTTGAACGCACCTTCGAACGCCTCGAAGCGGGCGAGAGCGGCACCGTGCAGGTCGAGGACGAGTCGGTCAGCTACGCCTCCAAGATGAGCATTGCCGACGGCCGCCTCACCTGGACCGAACCCGCCGAGCGGATTCTGGCACGCTTCCGCGGCGTGACCCCCGAACCCGGCGCATGGTGCGAACTGGGCGAAAACCGCTTCAAGATCGGTGGTCTGGCGGTTGCCGACGAGCGACTGACGCAGTCCCTGATCGAGGCGAACGGAGGCCCCCTCGCACCCGGCGCGGTGCGTCTGCACACGAAGAAGGTACTGGTCGGCACCGGTACCGAACCGCTGATGCTGCTGCAGGTTCAGCCTGCCGGTAAGAAAATGATGGATGCGCCCGCGTGGGCTCGCGGCGCTGGCAAGGACATGGCGGAAGGCCTGGTGGTACTCGCATGAGCAACGAAAAGCACCCCTACAAGGGAGGACACGGCAAGCCTGGTAACGCCGGTAATGGCGGTAACGGCAAGTTTAACCAGGGCGGCGGCCAGGGTGAGGGCAGTGCGAAGCGTAAGCGTCGCCGACGCTCTGGCTCTGGTGTGAGCGAGCAGAACCGCCAGCAGTCCCAAAACTCCGAGCGCGCTCAGCACCAGCGATCGCAGAATCAGAGCTCCCAGAGTCAGCGTTCCCAGGGCCGCCCGCAGAAGTGGGACGACAACTCCCGCAGCGAATCGCGCACCGGCCGCCGCTTTGACGGCCTGACCAGCGTCGAACGCGCCGCACGCCGCGCCAAGACCGAACACGACGACACCAAACGCGGTGGCGGCGGCACCTCCCAGCGCAATAAGAGCGGCCACGAACGCAACCGCCGCTCCATGTCCGCCCGCGAATTCTCCGCGGCGGCACCCTCCGCACGCTCGCGTACCGCAGACACCGCACGCGCAACTGTCTTCGACGTACTGCGCTCCGTGGCGGAATCTGACGCCTACGCAAACCTCGTGCTGCCCAAGGCAATTCGTAGCCACCGCCTCGACCACCGCGACGCAGGCTTTGCAACCGAGCTGACCTACGGCACGCTGCGCCACCAGGGTACCTACGACGCAATCCTCAGCCGCTGCGTAGACCGCCCCCTCGAGAAGGTCGGCACCACCACCCTCATCGTGCTGCGCATGGGCGTGCACCAGCTGCTGAATATGCGCGTTCCCGCCCACGCGGCACTGAACCAGAGCGTGTCCCTGGCACGCGAAAAGATTGGCGCCGGCCCGGCAAGCTTTATTAACGCGGTGCTACGCCGCGTCTCCGAGCGCACCCCCGAAGAGTGGTACGAACTCATCATCGAGGACGCGAAGGACGACACCGAGCGCATGGCGCTGCTCGCCTCGCACCCTGGCTGGATTGTGCGTTCCATGCGCCAGGCACTCGTGGCGCACGGCCGCCCCGCCTCCGAAATTGAGCAGCTGCTCGAAGCGGACAACCTCGCCCCCGTGGTGAACTTGGTTGCGCTGCCCGGCCTGGGTAGCCTCGACGAGGCACGCGAACAGGGCGCCGTCGACGGCGAGCTAGTTGATGGTTCGGCACTGTATGCCTCCGGCGACTTGGCGCGCCTGGAATCCGTGCGTGAAGGCACCGTCCGCGCGCAGGATGTCGGTTCCCAGCTGGTGGCACGCGCGCTCGCCGCAGCACCCCTGGACGGCACCGATACCGCCTGGCTCGACCTGTGCGCAGGCCCCGGCGGTAAGGCGGCGCTGCTTGGCGCGCTCGGTGTTCAGCGCGGCGCATCCCTGGTCGCCAACGAGGCGGCACCGCACCGCGCCCAGCTCGTGGAATCCTCCATGCGCCCCCTGCCCGAGGACAGCTACACGGTACTCACCGGCGACGGCCGCCAAATCCGCGAGACCCTGCGCAAGAACGCCTCCAACCTGCCCGGCTCCATTGAACCCGGTCAGCTGTTTGACCGCGTCATGGTGGATGTGCCCTGCTCCGGTCTGGGTGCCCTGCGCCGCCGCCCCGAGGCGCGTTGGCGCAAGTCCCCGCGCGATATTGCAGAGCTGCTGCCCCTGCAGCGTCAGCTCCTGGACGCAGCCATTGAGGCGACCCGACCCGGCGGCGTCATCGCCTACGTGACCTGCTCCCCGCACGCGGCAGAAACCCAGAACATTGTGGCTGAGGTGCTCGAAAGCGGTGCGGTCAGCCTGCTCGACTCCGCCGCCGCACTGCGCGAAGTCGCCCTGCACACCGAAGGCGCGAACGGCGAACCCGTGAGCGTGCTGGCGGGGGAGAAGGACCCCGGTCACACCCCCGAGATCAAGGTTAAGAAGGGCGCCCCGGCCGTGAAGGCTTCGCAGAACCCGACCACCGCTCAGCTGTGGCCGCACGTGCACGGAACCGACGCCATGTTCCTCGCCCTGCTGCGCAAGAACTAGCCGCTTCACCGCCTAGCATCACTCGCCATACGGCACGGATTTGAAAGGAACCCCATGGGTATTGCCATTAACCCGTCGATTCTCTCGGCGGATTTCGCGAACCTGCAGCGCGAGCTGGAGCGCATTTCCACCGCAGACGCCGCGCATATTGACGTGATGGACAACCACTTTGTCCCCAACCTCACCTGGGGCCCGCCCGTGGTCAAGCGTCTGCGTGAAATCTCGCCGGTGCCGTTCGATGTACACCTGATGATTGAGGACGCTGACCGCTGGGCACCCGAATACGCCAGCATGGGCTGCGAATCGGTGACCTTCCACGCGGAGGCGGCTATCGCCCCCATCAAGCTGGCGCGCACCCTGCGTGCTGAGGGCGCGAAGGCGGGTATGGCGCTGCGTCCGGCAACCGCCGTGGAACCCTACCTGGACATGCTCAGCGAACTGGATATGCTGCTAATTATGACCGTGGAACCGGGCTTCGGCGGCCAGGCGTTCCTGGATGTGACCCTGCCGAAGATTGCCCGCGCCGCCAAGGCGATTGAGGGCGCGAACCTGCCGGTGACAGTGCAGGTGGACGGCGGCATCACCGAAGAGACCATCCTGCGTGCCGCGGAGGCGGGCGCAACCTGCTTCGTTGCCGGCAGCTCGGTCTACGGCGTGGACGAGGCACTCGGCGGCCCGGAGGCGGCCATCGCCTCCCTGCGTGCGGCGGCTGCATCGGTCAAGCGTTCCGGTTGCGGTTGTGGCTGTTAGCGGTGCTCTCCGGTAAGGGTGCCCGGTGGTAACGGTACCCCGCATCTATAACCCCCGCATCTATAAAACCTCAACGCCCCGTTGTGAAGAACGCCCCGTTGTGAAGAGCGCCCCGTCGCGGTTTTTCGCGGCGGGGCGTTGTGCGTGCCCTGCTTTCTCAACGCTTCTCAACGCTTCTCAACTGCCGCAGATGTATAGCGAAAACTGGTGGGGAGGACCACCCATTTAAGCGACATAGTGTCAGCAAGACTGTGACAAAGAGTGAAATATATTACCCGCGGAATTCCGCGGCAAAACCGGGCATCCTGACGGTCTGAGAAGACAAATAGAACGCGTCTTGATGTAACACTCAGATATCTGTAAGGTTAGGTATAGTTTAGTCATATCTAGGGGGAACTATGTCTTTCAATCGAACCGAGCTGACCGACACCGAAAACCAGGGCGCACCGGGCGTTAACCGCCGTGCCTTCTTCGGCCTGGCGCTCGCCTCATCGGCTGCTCTCGCCCTCGCGGCATGCAGCAGCGAGACCACCACGACCACCACCTCCGGCGGTAACAGCGGCACCCGCACCATCAAGGATATCGACGACGAGAATGTAGAAGTTCCCGTCAACCCGCAGAAGGTTATCGTCCTCTCCGAACCCACCCTCGACGGCCTGCTCGCCCTCGGCGTGACCCCCGTCGGTTCCGTCTCCGGCCGCGGCCAGTCCGGCGTGCCCAACTACCTAGCCGACCGCGCCAAGGGCGTGCAAATCATCGGTACCGTCGCCCAGGTCAACTACGAGCAGATCGGCAACCTTGAGCCCGACCTGATTCTCGTCGACTCCACCGGCGTGGACAAGCGCTCCGACGCCTACGAAACCCTCAAGAAGATCGCCCCCGTTGTCTACTGCGGCTACGCGGGCGGCGACTGGCGCATCAACTTCCGCAACGTCGCCAACGCCATGAACATGGTTGACAAGGGCGAAGAGGTCATCAAGGCATACGAGGCAAGCGCCGCAGCGCTGAAGGACCAGCTCGCACCCAAGTACGGCGACAAGACCTTCTCCATCGTCCGCTGGGCAGGCAACGGCCCCGCCCTAATTCTCAAGGAACTGCCCGCTGGCCAGGTACTCAACGACCTGGGCCTCAAGCGCCCCGAGTCGCAGGACCGCAACGGCCAGGGTCACTCCGAGCCCGTCTCCCTGGAGAACCTGGCAACCATCGACGCGGACTACATGTTCCTGGGCACCCTCGGCGGCGCAAGCCAGCAGAACCCGAACGCGCAGGGCTCCGCAGGCCTGCAGGGCGCCGAAGAAGCACTGAATAAGGCGAAGGAAACCTCCGGCTTCACCAACCTGAAGGCAGTCAAGGACGACCACGTGATTCTCGTGGACGGCTCCAAGTGGACCTCCACCGGCGGCCCGCTGCTGCTCAACGGTATTGTTGAAGACGTCAAGAAGGCGCTTCCGCTCTAAACACCCCGTGAAGCAATCACCCGCTGAAGCTTCCTGAACCCCCTTCCCGCCGCACCCTAGACCCGCGGCGGGAAGGGGATGCACGACCCACCACACCATCCTCAAGGACCACAATGACCGAAACTCGACCCGCACGCACCGCAGCCCGCTATGGTGCCGTCGTGGCTCTCGCTGGCGCGCTCATCACCCCCGGAGCCGCTCTGACCGGCACCACCATCGCCTACGCGGACACCCCCGCAGCCACCCAGCAGGCGGATAAGGCTACCGTCACCATCTCCACCGAGAAGTGGCGCGAAGGCAAGCTCGTGCTACGCGGCACCGGCTTCACCAGCACCGCTCCCGGTCGCGGCGCTGTGTTCGCGGTGAAGTTCCTCGACGCCCTGCCGGATGAGGCTCACCAGGCACGTAACCCGCTCACCAATGAGGGCGGCAACTCGCCCGCAAACTTCATGGCAACCGCCAATGAAGATGGCACCTTCGAGGTTGAGGTGTCCCTACCGACCCCCGAAAATACCGGTCTGACCGCTGAGCATCTGAAGAGCAAGGGTTGGACCGTGGAGGGTACCAGCCACCGTATCCAGGTGCTTTCCGGCTCTCTGGGCGGTGTGGATGCGGACGGTAACACCTACGACCGTCGTGCATCTGTGGCGCAGAATATTACGCTGAGCGACCCGGCTCCGAGCCCCGCACCGACCGCAGAGCCCAGTGCAACCGCAGAGCCCAGTGCAACCGCTGAGCCCAGTGCAACCGCTGAGCCCAGTGCAACCGCTGAGCCTACTGCGACTGCTGAGCCCACTGCGGAGCCGACCCCCGAGCCGAGCGCAACCGCTGAGCCGACCCCCGAGCCGAGCGCAACCGCAGACCCTACCCCCGCACCCAGCGAAGACTCGAAAACCTGCGCCCCTGCTGGCGACTCCTTCACCCCGCGCCTGACCATCGAGAACCCCAAGGCGGTTCAGGGCGGCAAGCTGCACCTGACCGGTGACGGCTGGTGCAACCCTGAGGATAAGAAAGCATCCGTTATCGGCCTGAAGATTGACGACGGCAAGGTATCCCGTAACGACGCCACCGCGGTCAACGATAACCGCACCATCTGGGCTGTCATCACCCCCGATGAAAACGGCCATATCGACACCTGGATCGACCTGCCCACCCGCGCAAACGCAGCCTTCAAAAATGATGAAGACGCCGCCAAGTACGCCTCCGGTGAGCACACTCTGCGACTGCTGACCGGTAGCCTGCGTGAGGGTGACCGATCCGGAACCTACGGCGGCGCCAACAGCCAGGGCGGCATCAACACGACCTTCACCATTGGCGAGTACGCCCCCGGTGACGCACCCGAGCCGGTCAACGCCTCCGATCTGACCGCTGGTCACGGCGTGCAGGTGAGCCGTGACGGTTCCACCGTGACTGTGACCGTGCCGAACGCTGAACCGGGCACCTGGGTGTACGCCGCGACCTACCTCGGTAACTCCCCGCAGACCCTCTACGGCTCCGGCTGGAAGCGTTTGGACGGCAACCGCAGCTTCAGCTATGAAACCAGCGTGAGCATGCCCGCCGCCACCTACCGTGTGGTCGTGCACAACGGCAACCAGGGCGCTGACAATGCGGTGCTCGGTTTCGCAGACATGACCGTGGAACGTGCTGTTACCCCTCGTCAGGAAGTTTCCCGCGATGAGCAGGACGCCTCCGACCAGCTGGTTGAAGAGCTGAACGAGAACCCAGCAACCGCAACCTCCACGGCACCTGTGCCCATGCGTAACGCGGGCGGCCGCATCAGCACCCGCGCCACCGACGTGGACGCATCCCTCGCCGCCCTGTCGCAGAGCACCGCTCCGGTTGTGAACCGCGTGCAGGCTAAGGCAAAGGTTCAGAGCGCGCAGAAGTCCCTGGGTACCAGCCTGCAGAAGACTGACGGCGCCGCGAAGAAGGCTGCGAAGGCCGCCGCCGGTTCGAAGAACTCGCAGAACACTCAGGGCTCGCAGGGAACTCAGAACTCCGCTGCAGGCACCAAGGCGCAGGGCCCGGTCATTGAGGGTACCGAGCTGACCGGTCTGACCAAGTGGCTGGTCAACAACGCCAATAACCTGCTGCTATCGGCGGCTGGCCTGGTGGTTTTGGCTGCGGCTCTGATCCTGCGTACCTCCAAGAAGTAAGCTCTCTCAAGAAGTAAGCTCTGATCACACATTCATATCGGCACCGGCTCACGCCCCGCACTCTTGACCTTGCACCCTTGAACAGGGGCGTGGATCGGGTGCCCCACTAACCACTCGGGTCGCAACCCGCTGAACTGCACTGACCTACTGAACTGTACTGACACGAACCCGGTAGCGTTCAGCTTCGACCCCGGTAATTTTGAAAGGACCACCATGCGTGCACCTTTTTCGGGATCCCCGAAGGCATCCCTGACCTCTAAGGCGCTGACCGCCTGCGCCGCCGCAACCCTGGCGCTGGGCTTGGGCATTGGCACCGCATCCGCTCTGCCTCCGGGCGGTGCGAAGGCATCTACCCCCGGCACCTCCTCGACCGTTTCCTCCTCGGTGAGCGAGCACGGCGTGATTTCCTTTAGCGTGAGCGGCTTCCCCGCGAACACTGTGGTGTCCGTGAAAGTGGACGACGGCGACCTGTGCCCCTCCGATGCTGCTCAGGGCGCGTGCGTGGTGCACCAGCAGAAGACCGATAGCAACGGCAACGTCTCCGGTTCCTTCGTTCTGCCGGATGTAGGCGCTGGCACCCACACTCTGCGTTTCCTTGCGACCGGCGAGAAGCGTGACAAGGACGGCAAGTACCTGGGTACCGAGGCGTACACCAACCGTAGCCCTGAGTTCACCGTGGTGGGCGAGGGTGGCTCAGATAACTCCTCCTCGAACTCTTCGGGTTCTTCCTCGAACCGTGGCTCGTCCAGCTCGAAGAGCAACGGCGGCTCCTCGAACGGCGGCTCGAACTCTAACAGCTCCGACTCTGCAGATGAGGCCCAGGGCTCTAACGATTCCAACGAGTCCTCGTCCAACGGTGGCTCGAACGGTTCCTCGAATGGTTCTGCAGGCGGCGCGGCTGAGGCTGAGACCGTCTACACCGATGCTGACGGCAACACCATCACCAAGGAGGAGTACGACCGCCTGAACGCGGAATCTGACTCTTCCGGTACCTCCGCATCTTCTGGTTCTTCCGCCGCTCCCGCTGCTTCGGCGTCTGCAAATGCCCAGAAGAAGGCGACCGCTTCGGCGAGCGCGTCCTCTTCGGCTGCTGCGCGCGGTACTGCGTCGAGCCCGAGCGCTTCGGCTAACACCGCATCCACCGTGCAGACTGTGACCTACGGTGCTGCCTTCCCATGGATTGGCGTGGTGGTTCTGGGCGTGAGCGTGGTGGCTGCCGCTGCGCTGCTGCTGACCCGCAAGCGCTAAGACATAACGTCGGATGCGGGTGGGGGAGTACCTCGCCCGCTCCGGCGTTTCTCTCATTATCTACCGGTGTGCCGGGTGCCCCTCCTGTGGGGTGCCGGGTGTGCCTCCCTGTTTTCTTGTATCGAACATAAGGAGCATAGTGGCCCGCACGAGCTCATTGTCCCGAGATGTTCAGCAGGAGAGTATGTCCCGTCAGGGTTCTGTGATTCAGGGGCAGAAGTTGGGTAAGCGCCTGGCTTTTCTGTTCTTGTTTGCGGTGCTTTTGGTGGGGGCTGTGGCTGCTTCTTTGCTGTTCGGATCGAATAATCTTCCGCCGGATCAGGTTCTGGCTGTTTTCAATGGCACTGCTTCTGAGCAGGCACAGACGATTGTGATGGAACAGCGTATTCCGCGTACCCTGGTGGGTCTTGCGGCGGGTGCCGCGTTGGCGGTTGCCGGTTCGTTGATGCAGTCGTTGACCCGTAACCCGTTGGCTGAGCCCGGTCTGATGGGTGTGAATGCCGGTGCTGCGGTGGCTGTGATTGCTTCCGTGGTGGTTTTTGGTGTGATGGGTATTTGGCAGTACATGGTTGCTGCGACGATTGGTGGCGCGTTGGCTGCGGTGCTGGTGTATACGCTGGGTCGTGGTCGTGACGGGTCGATTGTGAAGCTTGCGTTGGCGGGTGTGGCGATTTCTGCTGCACTGTCGGCGATTGCGCAGGGCTTGATTTTGGCTGATCAGGATGCGTATAACGAGTTCCGTGTGTGGGTTGCCGGTTCGCTGGAGGGCCGCGGTATGGATATCGCGTCGACGGTGGGTCCGGTGATTGTGCTGGGTGTGCTGGTGGCGTTCTTTGTGGCTCCTGCGATTAATGCTCTGAGCATGGGCGAGGAGGCGGCGACCAGCCTCGGCGTGAGTGTTCGTACGACCCAGAATATGACGTTGCTGGCGGTGACGGTGCTTGCCGGTGCTGCGACTGCTGCGGTGGGTCCGATTGGTTTTGTGGGTTTGGCGGTGCCGTTTGTGGTGCGTGCCCTACTCGGTAATGATGTGCGCTGGGTGAATTATGGTTCGGCGCTGTTGGGTCCGGTGTGGCTGCTGTGTGCTGACGTGTTGGCGCGTGTGCTGGTGGCTCCGCAGGAGACTCAGGTGGGTATTGTGGCGACTCTTGCCGGTGCCCCGGTGTTCTTGTTCTTGATGACTCGTCGTAAGGTGGAGGCTCTCTAATGTCGAATTCTTCCGCTCTTTCGACGGCGACCGCCACCACCCCCGCTAATCGTTCGGCGCGTCGTCGTGGCCGCGATTTGGGCGGCCGCCCGGTGCTGACTGTGCGCGGTCCTGTGAGTGCCCAGGTGCCGTGGCGCGTACTGATCCTGAATGTGGCGTTGGTGGTGCTGATTGCGGCGCTGGCGTTTTGGGGCATGTTGCAGGGTGACTACAATATCGCCTCGGATAAGGTGATCCCGGCGTTGCTGGGTGAGGGCAAGCAGATTACGGTGGCTTTCGCTCAGCAGCGTGCGGCGCGTATTGTGGCGGCGCTTCTGGTGGGTGCGGCACTTGGTCTGTCGGGTGCGATTTTCCAGGTGATTTCGGGTAATGCCCTGGGGTCGCCGGATATTATCGGTTTCACGAATGGTGCCGCGACCGGTGCGCTGTTGCAGATTATTGTGTTCAATTCCGGTCCCGTTGAGGTTGCTCTGGGCGCTGTGGTTGGTGGCTTGGCTACCTCGGTGCTGGTGTGGTTGTTGACGCGCCGCACGGGTCTGCACGGTTTCCGTCTGGTGCTGGTCGGTATTGGCGTGGGTTCGACCCTGGCGGCGTTTAATTCGCTGCTGGTGGTGCGTGCTTCGCTGACTCAGGCGCAGACCGCGGCGTCCTGGCTTGCCGGTTCGCTCAATGACATCACCTGGGAGCGTACCTACGCGCTGCTGGGTCTGCTGCTCGTGGTGACTCCGCTGCTGCTGATGCTGGTCCGCCCGCTGGGCGCGATTCGTTTTGGTGACCAGGTGGCATCCGGTTTGGGTGTGAGCGTGAACGCGTACCGTGTGGCGGCTCTGTTCATCGGTGTGCTTCTGGTTTCGCTGGCGACCGCGACGACCGGCCCGATTGCCTTCGTCGCCCTGGCGGCACCGCACATCGCGAAGACTCTCGCCCGCAGTGGCGGGGTGGGCTTCACCTCCGCGGCACTCATGGGCGCGCTCATGGTGCTCGGCTCCGACCTGATTGGCCGTTTCGCTGTTCCCGGACGCATCATTCAGGTGGGTGTGGTGACCGGTGCGATTGGCGGCCTGTACCTGATTTACCTGATTTACCTCGAAAGGAAGAAGAGCTAGTGAACACTAGTGTGACGACCCGCCTTGAAGGCGAGAACATGGTGGTTGCCTACGGTGAGCATACGGTGCTCAACGGGGTAGATTTTCAGGTGCCGGAGGGGGAGCTGACCGTCATCCTGGGCCCGAATGCTTGCGGCAAGTCGACCACGTTGAAGGCTCTTGCCCGCGTGAACCCGCTCAAGAAGGGTGAGGTTCGCCTGGACGGCACCCCGCTGCCGCAGATGAAGTCCCGCGCCATCGCTAAGATTTTGGCGATGCTGCCGCAGACCCCGGAGGCGCCGAGCGGCGTGACCGTGGCGGATGTGGTGGCGCGCGGCCGCTACCCGCACCAGTCGCTGCTGCGTTCCTGGTCCGATGAGGACGAGCGAGCCTGCGTGGAGGCGATGCAGGCGGCGAACGTGCTGGAGCTTGCGGAGCGTCCCATTGAGGCGCTTTCGGGCGGTCAGCGTCAGCGTGTGTGGATCGCCATGACCTTGGCGCAGCAGACCCCGCTGATTCTGCTCGATGAGCCGACCACCTACCTGGATATCACGCACCAGATTGAGGTGCTGAACCTGACGAAGAAATTGCATTCCGAAGGCCGGACTGTAGCCGTGGTGTTGCATGACCTGAACCTTGCTTTCAGGTATGCTACTCATGTTGTGTTAATGAAGCAGGGCCGGATTATCGCTCAGGGTGATCCGCGTGCAATAATTACACCGGAACTTATTCAGGAAGTTTTTGACCTGCAATCGGTCATTATTCCTGATCCGTGCACTGGTACCCCTTTGGTGATTCCGAAGGAGAACCAAACGATTCATATTGCCGCTGACGCTATTTCGGCGGCCCGCGAAAGCGAGTAGTTTTCGCCCCTAAGCCGCGTGGGAGTTTGCGCCAACCGTCTCAGTACGGGTGGAAAAGCTCGGCATTGCGCCAAGCAGCGAACGTTAGGATCTGAGGGACCCAGGATCCCCTGCGCGTAGGGCGCCTACCCGGTGCTCGCCCGTCTTTGACGCATGAACGGATCCGAGCACTGGGTAGGTTCCATTTTGGGAACCCGTAGATGAGGCACCGAGACTGCCGCATGAGACTTTGAAAGTTGTAACTTGAGAGGTTTGATGCACGGTCTCGGTGCCTCATCTCTTTTAACTTCTGAGCTGGCCTGCGCTGGCCTGGCGGGGCTGAGCCGGTCTGGACGGGGTTGGGTGGCGGCGGCTTCGTGTTTGGGTTTGAGGAGCGTGTGCTCGCTGTCATTCTTGTCATTTTTTGGTTCTTTCATTTTTCCCTTTGGCTGGAGTTTGGGTAAGGGATACCATAGAGTGAGGTAGTAGAGGCTAACTAACGATAATGCGCCTCCTCACCGATTCTCACCGATTGAGTGTTTCCACAGACCAAGGAGGAACCGTTGGGCGAGCACGAACCCACCGCGACCGTTCCCGCGCAGAACGCTTCTGCACAGGCTGCTTCTGCACAACCGCGTACCGTTGCGCCGGCTGTGCGCCCGAGCCCTCCCAAGATCCCGCGCCCTGTACCGGCACCGCGCGTGGACAGCCCCCTCATCAGCGCCCTCATCGCCGAGGCGGTCAGCCCCGAAGAGCTGAACGCCCGCATCGTTGAGGTCGTCTCCGAAGGCACCCCCATCATCGAGCCGGTGCACCTTGACGACGGCAGCATCAGTGAGAACGAGCGCATCGTCACCTTCCTGTACTACAACGAGCAGGCGGAGCAGGTGCTCATGTTCATCAACCGCCTGACCGATGAGAAGAACCTTGATCGTTCCCTCATGGCCCGCATCGAGGGCACCGGCTGGTGGCAGCTGAGCATGCAGATGGAAACTACCTGGCGTGCCTCCTACAACTTCTTGCCGGCGCTGCCCGGCGAGCGCCCCGCCTGGCTGGGCGATGACGACCAGGTGCGCCTGCGCGCCGCCCTGGACTCCGGCGAGGGTGACCCGCTGAACCCCGAGACCGTGTGCAACCGCATCGGTCGTTGCATGGGTGTGGTGCAGCTTGAGCACGCGCCGGTGCAGGAGTTCATCCTGACTCAGGAAGAGATTGACGCGCTGCCCGACCCCGAGTGGATGCAGACCTCTGACGGTCACCAGTACGTGCTCGGTCGTGTGGGGGATCCCGCCCCGGATGCGCCGCTGTTCATCCAGTTCGACGGTGAGATGTGGTTCAGCCAGGGCATGGAGCAGACCCTCAACCGCGCCCATGAGGCGGGCCGTATTCCGGCGATGCATGTGTTCTTCCTGCACTCTGGCGGCCGTGAGAACCGTTGGAAGGAACTGAACGGTGACAACCCGATTGCCGACTACCTGGTGGAGATTGCGTTCCCGCACTTGGAGGCGGTGTACGGCATTAAGACCGACCCGCAGAACATCGTGATTAACGGTCAGTCCCTGGGCGGCCTGTCCTCCCTGTTGGCGGTGTTGAGCCGCCCGGAGGCGTTTGGCGGCGCAATCGCGCAGTCTTCGTCGCTGTGGCAGCCGCAGGTCATGGACCGCCTGGACGAGCTGGAGGCGGCGGGCGAGATTGATCGTCTGCGCCACCTGTACCTTGAGATTGAGGTGGGGGAGCAGGAGTGGGTTCTGGTGCCTCATCACCGCGAGCTGAAGGCGCGTCTAGAAAAGCTGGGCCTGGAGAGGGCACACTGCACGACCTTCAACGGCGGTCACGATTATGCGTGCTGGCGCGGTGCGATTGTGCCGGCCCTGGAACGCATTATTGCTGCCAGCCGGGAGGCTGAACGCACTGAGCCAGGCTCTGAAGAGAACCAGCGAGAGGTAGCCTAGGGCTCCTGTACGGGTAGAGCACACCCCGTATGGTGGGCGTGCGGGGTTCCCGTTAGGGTAAACACCGCCGCGCCCGTATCCTAGAGAAGTACAGCCTAAGACAGAGTGCAACACTACCGCGCCGCGAGGGGTACCGAAAGGTACCCGGCGTAGGCTGTACACCCGCCCTCATTGACGAGATGGCATCACGCTGCGAACGCACGCAGCACGTGAGCGCTATAGAAACCGCAAACGACACAGAAATCGAGAGAAGATGACCGTAGAACGTAGCCCCCTGGCCCCCACGCCGCTCATCCCCGAGTCTTTTGCCGCGAAGTACCGCGAAGCCGGCTACTGGATTGACCAGACCATCCCCGAGTTCCTGCTGGATGCATGCCGCGCAAAGCCGCACTTCCCGGCGCTGGTGGCGCTCTCGCACGCGCAGCTCGATGAGGACGGCAAGCCCCAGCAGATTCGCCTCTCCTACGGTGAGCTGGAGGCGGCAGGTCGTGCCGCTGCGGCGCGCCTCGTTCAGGCTGGCGTGCAGCCCGGTGACCGCGTGCTGCTGCAGCTGGGTAACACCGCCGAGTACCTGGTGTACCTGCTCGGTATTTTCTGGGCGGCGGCTCTGCCGGTGTTCTGCCTGCCGCAGCACCGCACCACCGAGCTCGTGCACTTTGCAACCCGCACCGACGCGGCGGCGCACGTGTTCTCTTCGCTGACCCCCGGCGCGGATTTCACCGCCCTGCACGAGGACGTTGCCGCCGAGCTGCGCAAGAACTCCCAGGAGCCGCCGGTCGCTATTGACGTTGCCGAGCCGCTGACCCCGCTGACCGACGAGGAGCTCGCTGAAGAGTTCGTGCCCGGCGTCGTTCAGAACACCGAGAACCAGCGCGCGAGCGAGCAGGTGGCGTTCCTGCAGCTTTCCGGCGGTACGACCGGCATTTCGAAGCTGATTCCTCGCACCCACGCCGCCTACCTGTACTCGGTGCGCGGCTCGGTCGATATCTGCAAGCTGAACAACAACACGACCATGCTCGTGGTGCTGCCCGCCGCGCACAACTTCACGATGAGCTCGCCCGGTATTCTGGGCGTCATGTGCGTCTCCGGCAAGCTGGTGTTTGCGGCGGATCCGTCCCCGCAGACTGCGTTCCACCTCATTGAGATGGAGGGTGTGACCACCTCCGCGCTGGTGCCGCCGCTGGCTCAGGCGTGGGTCGCCTCCGCGGAGAAGCGCGATGTGTCCCTGCCCTCCCTGCAGACCCTGCAGGTGGGCGGCTCGAAGCTGGCTCCGGCGGTTGCAGGCAAGATCGAGTCCGTGCTCGGCTGCACCGTTCAGCAGGTGTTCGGCATGGCTGAGGGTCTGGTGAACTACACCCGTTCGAACGACCCGATTGAGATGCGTCTGAGGACTCAGGGCTACCCGATTAGCCCCGACGACGAAATTCTGATTGTTGATGATCAGGACCAGCCGGTTAAGCGCGGCGAAAGCGGCCACCTGCTCACCCGCGGCCCGTACACGATTCGCGGCTACTACCTGGAGGAGAACGCGAACCGCTACGGCTTCACCGAGGACGGCTTCTACCGCACCGGCGACATTGTGCGCCTGGTCGCCGGCAAGTACCTTGAGGTGACCGGCCGCGCGAAGGACCAGATCAACCGCAACGGCGAGAAGATTGCCGTGGACGAAATTGAAGAGCTGGCGCTGACCCACCCCGACGTTTTTGACGCCGTGGTTCTGGGCATCCCGGATGAGACCGTGGGCGAGCGCGTGGGCCTGGTCATTGTGCCGCAGGAAGGCGCCGACCTGGGCGAAAACCCGCGCCGCACGATGCACGAGTTCTTCACCTCGAAGAAGCTCGCCGACTTCAAGATTCCCGAGCGCGTGCAGGTTCTGCAGGAGCTGCCCACCACGAACGTGGGTAAGATTTCTCGCCGCGAACTGCGCGCCAAGCTTGCCGAAATTTTCGGCTAAACCTTACGCCCGTATTCCTACCCCTACTTGAGGAGAAAAATGTCCGCACTTGAGACCCTGCGCCCCATCATGGAGAAGTACATCGTCGAGCCCGACTCCCTGCAGACTGCTTTTGACGAGCCGACCACCGACCTGTTCTCCCTGGGCCTGGACTCGATGGGTTCCTTCGCGCTGCTCGATGATCTTGCTGCCGAAGGCGCCGTGATTGAGTTTACCGAGCTGGTGGAGAATCCGACCGTGGAGTTCATCGCCTCCCGCCTGGGCTAAGCGTTACCGCACCCCGAGTGCCCGCCTGCCGCGCATGCAGACGGGTGCCCGGGGTGTTTGCTACTCCCCTCGCTCGACCCGCTTGATCTGTGCTGTCTTCGCGCCGTATTTGTGACTATGTTTACCGGGGCTATGTTTACCGGCTATGTTTGCACTAGTCAGCGCGAAACGGCGGGGCAGTAGCCTACCTTTCACACACCGCATATCATCCCTAATCCAGACCCTTACTCCAGACCTTTGAGAGGCCACCATGGGCGTAGCTGATACTACCGCACCCGATAGCTTCGGGACTGCTTCCGACCTTCGCACCGCCGCGACTGATCCCGCATCGCACAGCGCTGACAGTCCCTGGCTGCCGCTGACCACGAACGCGCGCGGCATCTACTTTGCCGCCGCGATTGACCCGACAAACCCCTGCTACAACACCGCGGAGGTTCTGCAATGCCCCGCGGACACCGACCTCGCTCTGCTGCGTGAGGCGCTGGTGCAGCTCTACCGCGAGAACGAGGGCTTCCGCGTGCGCACCCGCATTGCCGATGGTGCCGCTTCCCAGCAGATTCTGCCGCTTGAGGCGTTCCTTTCGGGCATTGACCTGCTCGTGGACGGGGGCGAACTGGAGGAGGGGGAGCTGAACGGCACCGCGAAGGCGGGGGAGGAGAACGCTTCTGACCTGCCTGAATCGGACCTACCTGACTCTGATTTGCCCGCGCCGGTGCGCGCCTGGGCGCAGCGTCTGCTCGCCCAGCCCCTCACCACCGATGAGGGCGTGACCGTGCGCAGCGCAGCGGTGCGTTACGGCGGGTTCCTCTGGGTTTACCACTCCTTTTCCCACGTGGTCGCCGACGGGTTCGCCGCGTTCAACGGCCTCTCCCGCGTGGCGGCGATATACCGCGCCCTGTCCGCCGGTCAGCCGGTTCCGACAACCCGCCGCATGAGCCTGCAGCAGCTGCTCGATGCCGACGATGCCGCCTCCACCGCCCGTGACGAAGACGTCGCCTTCTGGGAGGCGAGCGGCGCCCTGGAACAGGAAGACACCTCCCTGGCGGGTCGTACCGCCTCCCCGTCGGCGCGGTCTGTGTGCCTGGCATTCAGCATCGACGTGCCCACCCAGCAGGCTCTGCTGGATGTGGCAAAGCAGCACGCCGTCTCCTGGCCGGTGCTGGCGACCGCCGCCGTGGGCTCGTACCTGGCGCGTGTGGGCGGCTACCCGCAGGCTTCGTTCGGCGTGCCGCAGATGAACCGCATGTTCGCCCGCACCCTGCCGGATGCGACCCGCGCCCTGGGCGCGGCGAGCGCGCAGACCGGCTGTACCGCAGTGAATGTTCTGCCGGTGCAAGTTGCGGCGACCGGCCCCATTGCGGACTCCCTGCACTCGGTGAAGGAACAGTACGCCCGCAATGCCGAGCATCCGCTGGCCCGTCAGGAAGACCTCGAACGTACCGCACGTAACGCCCAGTCCAGGCTGTTTGGTGCGCAGATTAACGTGGTGCCCTTCGACGCGGTGCTGCCGCTGGCGGCGCCCTCCAAGGATGAGTCCGGATCCGCGGTACCGACCGCGCGCATCCACAATATCTCTGCCGGTCCCGTTGCTGACGCGACCTTCACCCTGCGTGGCATGCCCGGCCGCGGCAACAGCATCTCCTGCGAGATTGACATGAACCCGGCGCTCTACACCGCCAAGGAGCTGGAACGCCACGCCGCCCGCCTGAGCGAGTGGCTGCCCGCCTACGCCGCGGAGGCGCAGCGTGAGGGCGCCTCTCTGAACAACCTGGGTTTGGCGACCGAGGCGGAGCTTGCGACCCTGCGCGAGCTGACCGCCCCGGCGCTTACCGAGCACCCACTGGAGTACAAGACCCTGCTGGGCCGCTTCCGTGATGCGGTGGCGGCGCATCCGCGGGCGCTCGCGGTGCTGGATTCTGCCCCCGCGCCCGGTGAGGTGCTCACCCCCGAGTCGGAGCGCGCCTACGCTTTTGACCGCGCCCTCACCTACGCCGAACTGGATGAGCGCGCCCGTGCGCTTGCCGCGCAGCTACTGGACTGGGGCGTTCGCCCTTCCGATGCGGTGGGTCTGCGTGTGCACCGCGGTGTGGAGCAGTACGTGGCGCTGTACGCCCTGCTGTACGCTGGCGCCACCTACGTGCCGGTGCTGCCGGATCTGCCCGCCGAGCGTGTGGGCGTGATGATGGAGGACGCCGAATGTTCCCTGCTGCTGCACGGCCCCGGTCTGCAGCCGCTGAGCGCGGAGGAGCTGAACCCGCAGGATTCTGCGCGTCACGCGAACCTGCCCCAGCATACCCTGCCGCTGCTGAGCACTGACGATTCCACCCGGGCACCCGCCGCCGAGGAGCTTCCGGGCGTGAAAACCGGTCTGGACGAGGACGCTTACGTGCTCTTCACCTCCGGCTCCACGGGCAGGCCTAAGGGCGTTGCCATCAGCCACCGCGCGATTGATAACCGCCTGCGCTGGCAGCAGCACCAGATTCCGGTGGGGGAGGGCGACCGCGTTCTGCACAAGACCCCCATCTCCTTTGACGTGCACGTGTGGGAGCTGTACTGGCCGCTCGCCGAGGGTGCCGCCGTGGTCATTGCCGCTCCGGATGGGCACCGCGACCCCGCCTACCTGGCGCGTGTGATTGCCGAGCAGTCCGTTACGGCGGTGCATTTTGTGCCGACCATGCTTTCGGCGCTGACCTCTTCGCCGGCGGCGCGCCGCATCCTGGCTGATGCCGGCTTCGGCAGGGATCGAGACCAGCCCCTGCGCTACGTGGTCTGCTCGGGCGAGGCACTGCAGAAGGACCAGGTGCAGGCTGCGGGTGAGGTGCTGGGCGTGTACCCGCTGAACCTGTACGGCCCGACCGAGGCGGCAGTGGACGTGACCTTCTGGGAAACCTCCACCGACCCGCAGCGCGAGAGCGTGCCCATTGGCGAGCCGGTCTGGAACACCGGCACCCTGATTCTTGACCCGACCGGCCACCCCGTGCCGGTGGGCGTGACCGGCGAACTGCACCTGTCGGGCGTGCAGCTGGCGCGCGGCTACAAGAACAACCCGCAGGCGACCGCGGCGGCTTTCGTGGAGCAGGCTCCTGCCGGTGCGCTCGCGCTGCTGAACGGTGAGAGTCAGCGCCTGTACCGTACGGGTGATTTGGCGTGCTGGGAGATTCTTCCCGATGGTCGCGCCGTTATCGGTTACCGCGGCCGCACGGATTACCAGATTAAGGTGCGCGGTCAGCGCCTGGAGCTGGGCGATATTGAGATGGCTCTTGCCGCGGTTGAGGGCGTGAGCGCTTCGGTGGCCCTGTTGTACCGCGGCCTGCGTGAGCCTGCCCTGGCGGCGGTGCTGGAGGTGGGCGACGTGCCCGCCGAGCGTGCTGAGCAGCTGGTGGAGGCGGCGCGTGAGCATTGTGCGCAGGTTTTGCCGGATTACATGGTTCCGACCCTGTGGCATACTCTGCCTGCTCTGCCGGTGAGCCCCTCCGGTAAGGCTGATCGTAAGCTGTTGGCGTCCCTCGATTTGACCCCGCAGACTTCTGATGCTGAGGGTCCGCGCGGTCTGCTGGAGCAACAGCTGTGCTCGATTATTGCGGGAGTGCTGGGTCGTGAGCGTTTTGGCGTGGATGAGGATTTCTTCGCTTCGGGCGGTCATTCGCTGGCGGCTCTTGAGGTGATTGCCGCGGTTGAGGAGCAGCTGGGTCTGAGCGTGAGCATCGGTGCGCTTTTTGCGCATCCGACCGTGCAGGATTTGGCGGCGTCCATTGCGGGCGAGCGCGGCGAGGGTGCGGAGTTCGCGCCGGTTCTGCCGCTGCGAGAACAACCTACCGCGCATGACGCTACCGATGCCCCCGCGCCGCTGTTTATCCTGCCGCCTGCGGGTGGTTTGGGCTGGTGCTATGCGGGGTACCTCTCGCATCTTCCGGCTCAGCAGGGTGTGTATGCTGTGCAGGCTGAGGCGTTCTCTGACCCGCAGGCTGGGTTTGCGTCGAGCCTGCAGGAGCTGGCTGAGGGCTACCTGAGGCTGATTGAGAAGACTCTGGCGGAGCGTTCGTTGCCGCGTCGTTTTGCGTTGATGGGCTGGTCTGTGGGCGGTACTGCTGCGGTGCAGGTGGCGGCCCTGGCGCAGGCTGCGGGTGCGCAGGTTGAGCGCGTCATCCTGTTGGATGCGTATCCTTCGGAGCAGTGGCAGGGTGTGCCTGCGCCGGATGAGCAGGAGAGCTTCCGTGCGCTGCTTCGTATGGGCGGTTTGCCAGAGCCTGCCGCCGACGAGCAGCTTGATTTGCCGGGTACGTTGGAGCGTCTGCAGAAGGCGGGTTCGGCGATGGGTTACCTACCGGAGGAGAAGTTGGGCGTGTGCTTGGGTAGTATGCGTGCTTCGGCGGCGTTGATGCGTGGTGCTGAGCAGGCGTTCTTTGATGGTGATGTGTTGCTGGTGGGTGTGCCGCATGAGGATCAGCCGTATCTGGATGCGGAGGGTTGGGCGGCGCATGCGTCGTCGTTCCGTGCGGTGCTGCTGGAGGGTACGCACCCTGACCTGGTGAATCCGGCGCGTTTGGCGGAGGTGACCGGCCACTTCGCCGGCTAGCCTCACCGGTGCCCCAATAACTGATGTAGCCCGGAGGTAGTAGTCGTTACCTCCGGGCTACATCGGTTAAAACATGCATTCGCGTTACTCTCATAAAGAGTATCTTTTGAGTGATTTTAATCACATAAAATATTCGTGCAAAAAATTATCAGTACGCAAATGGTGTAAAATACCAAATTTTACAGCCCTTATTATACATACACCCTTAAATTTTGTGACACATGCCTCATCCATTGCTTGAAAAGGCTCCTTAATGAGTGCTACATTGTAGCCACCTCTTAAATATGATTCCGATTACATAGATAGGGATTGTAGCTAAGAGAACGACTCGGTATACACCAAGCCGTAGAATTTATTTCACTCACGCAGAAGGATATCCTTCTCAAAACACTAGGAGTTTACGATGAAGCTCTACAAGGCTCTTGCAACCGCGATGGTTGCAACGGCAGCAACCATGGCAGCGATGCCCGCCGGTAACGCCGCAGTCTTTTACGACTGGCGCAACTATAACGAGGCAGGCGGTATTCACGACACCCACGGCGATTGGTACGTGCCTCACCTGCGTGACATGAATGACCGCGTATCTTCCATCCGAAGCCATGGCGAACATTACGTCGTTTATCAGGATAAAAACTACAAGGGACTCTCATTCGATATCAATTATCGCGACTTCAACAGCCTCGAAGGTTTCTATGAAGGTCGAAATTGGTGGAACGGAGACTGGAACGATAAGATCACTTCCCTTCACCGAAAGTAATTTCCCCGTATAGATGGTTGGGTGGCGTGGTATTGCATAAGTACTATGCCACCCAACCATAAAATATATCCCCTTGTTGTTCTTGAAAGGAAAAATCATGAACCTCAAGAAAATCTTTCAACCCGCAATGGCCATAACATTTGCATTCACGCTAGCCTGCACATCCTGTTCTACAGGCCCGCAACTAGAACGTGATGAAACAGCCCAAGCAACTCTAGACTATAAAAACAACCGAATCATTACTCCACTCGAAGAATACAATGACATTTTCGATGAAAATTCCCAGTATTACAATCAAGCCTTGGAAATTCTCAGGCAGCGCTGTTTCGCAAAACACGGCCAATCCTACGAAATATATATCCCGGATGTAGAAGATAGGAAATTCTTTTCGTCCGGTCGCGAGTTTGGTCTCTGGAACCCCGAATACTCCGCCAAATATGGAAACTACAAGCGACCCGGGAATGCACCATCATCCGGGGGCTATGACACAAAAATTATGGAACAGTGCATGCCTGAAATCTTAGCCACGTTGAAAGAGATTGCGGGCATCAGCCTCGAAGAGCAAAGTGGCCTCTCAGAAGCCTATCGTCGAATCCACGGCCAATCCTATGCAGCTGCCATGAATCATCCCGAATGGAAAAAATACCGTGAAGCATGGTGGAAATGCCTATCGGATAAAGGTTTAACACCACGAAAGGGCGACGAAGAATGGGAAACACAAGAACTATCAGATGCAACCCACGCTAGCGGTGATAATAATGCCCCGGCATCAGAAGAAGAAATTCGACTCAGCGTCATTGAAGCACAATGCAGTAAAGATACAGGAATGGCTCAAGGTCTTGCCAACCTCGTAGCCTCATATCAAAAACCGCTCATTCGAGATAATGAAACAAAACTAGAAGAACAGCGACAGCGGCAATCAGAAGTTAATCTCCGATATAAAGAGTGGGTTCTCAAAAACCAATAAATAGAATGCCCCCGGCTGATGAATCATCAACCGGGGGCATCGTTTAGCGTCTAACGCAGAACCGGGGTTCTACCGCTAAATGCTTAGTGCTGCTCCAGCTCGGAGTTAGCGTTCACGTTCAGCAGGTCGTACTTAGCGAATGCCTTCGCGGGAACGTCTGCTGCAACCTCGCCGCGCTTTGCCAGCATCTGCAGGGTGCGGACAACAACCGACTCTGCATCGATGTGGAAGAAGCGACGTGCACCCGGGCGGGTGTCTGCAAAGCCGAAGCCGTCAGCACCCAGGGTTGCGAAGTCGTTCGGAACGAACTGGCGGATCTGGTCGGGAACCTCCGAGGAGAAGTCGGTGGTCGCGATGATCGGGCCAGCAGCGCCTGCCAGCTTCTGGGTCACGTAAGGAACGCGAGCGGGCTGGTTCGGGTTCAGCAGAGCCTCTTCCTCCGCGGCAATGCCGTCGCGGCGCAGCTCAGTCCACGAGGTGACGGACCAGACGTCTGCGGAGACGCCCCAGTCCTCAGCCAGCAGCTTCTGAGCCTTCTCGATCCACGGAACAGCAACGCCGGATGCCAGCAGCTGTGCCTTAGGGCCGGAGGTCAGCGGGGACTCACTGATCTTGTGGATACCCTTGACGATACCCTCAACGTCAACATTTGCCGGCTCAGCAGGCTGGTGAATCGGCTCGTTGTACACGGTCAGGTAGTACATGACGTTGTGGTCTTCGTCCTTGGTGCCGTACATCTGCTCGATACCGCGCTCCATGATGTGCGCAATCTCGTAGCCGTATGCCGGGTCGTAGATCTTGAACGCCGGGTTGGTGGACGCCAGGATCGGGGAGTGACCGTCAGCGTGCTGCAGACCCTCACCGGACAGGGTGGTACGACCTGCGGTTGCACCGATAACGAAGCCGCGGCACAGCTGGTCGGAAGCTGCCCAGAAGCCGTCGCCGGTGCGCTGGAAACCGAACATCGAGTAGAAGATGTAAATCGGAATCATCGGCTCGCCGTGGGTGTCGTAGGAGGTACCGATAGCGGTGAACGCTGCGGTTGCGCCTGCCTCGTTAATACCCACGTGAACGATCTGGCCCTCGGGGGACTCGGTGTAGGTCAGCATCAACTGGTGGTCAACGGGCACGTAGTTCTGGCCGTTGGGGTTGTACAGCTTAGCGGACGGGAAGAAGGAGTCCATACCGAAGGTACGTGCCTCATCGGGGGTGATGGGAACGATACGGTGACCGAAGCCCTTCACACGCATGAGGTCCTTCATCAGGCGGACGAACGCCATGGTGGTAGCAGCGGTCTGCTTGCCGGAGCCCTTCTTGGTCTGTGCGTAGACCTTGGACTCGGGCAGGGTGATCTCGGGCTGTGCGTTTGCGCGGCCGGGGATGTAACCGCCGAGTTCCTTACGGCGTGCCTGCATGTACTGCAGTGCCGGGTGGTTTGCCTCGGGCAGGTAGTACGGCGGGTTGTACAGATCCTTCTCCAGCTCCTCGTCGGAGATGGGGATGTTCAGGTGGTCACGGAAGCCCTTCAGTGCTTCCATGGTGAACTTCTTGATCTGGTGAGTGGAGTTACGTGCCTCGAAGAACGGGCCGAGCTCCGCACCCTTAATAGACTGTGCCAGGATGACGGTGGGCTTGCCCTTGGTCTCCATAGCTTCCTTGAAGGCTGCGTAGAGCTTCTTGTCGTCGTGGCCACCCAGGCGCAGGTTGAAGATCTGCTCGTCGGTCAGGTCTGCAACCAGTTCCTTGGTCTCGGGGTACTTGCCGAAGAAGTGCTCGCGGATGTAGCCGCCGTCTTCGCCGCGGAAGGTCTGGTAGTCACCGTCGAGGGTCTCGTTCATCAGCTGGATGAGCTTGCCGCTCTTGTCCTTCTTGAGCAGCTCGTCGTAGTCGGAGCCCCACAGGACCTTGATGACGTGCCAGCCTGCGCCGCGGAAGAATGCCTCGAGCTCCTGAACGATCTTGCCGTTACCGCGAACGGGGCCGTCCAGACGCTGCAGGTTGCAGTTGACGACGAAGGTCAGGTTGTCCAGGTGCTCGTTTGCAGCCAGCTGCAGTGCACCACGCGACTCGGGCTCGTCCATTTCGCCGTCGCCCAGGAATGCCCAGACGTGCTGCTCGGAGGTGTCCTTGATCTTGTGGTTGTGCAGGTACTTGTTGAAGGATGCCTGGTGGATTGCGTTCAGGGGGCCCAGACCCATGGAAACGGTCGGGAACTGCCAGAACTCGGGCATGCAGCGGGGGTGCGGGTACGAAGGAATACCGTTTGCGCCCTTGGTCTTCTCCTGGCGGAAGCCGTCCATCTGCTCTTCGGTCAGGACGCCCTCAACGAATGCGCGGGAGTAGACACCGGGGGAGGAGTGACCCTGGAAGAAGATCTGGTCGCCGCCACCGGGGTGGTTACGGCCGCGGAAGAAGTGGTTCTGGCCCATCTCGTAGATGTCAGCGACACCTGCGAAGGTGGAGATGTGACCGCCAACGCCGATGCCCTTCTTCTGGGCACGCTGAACCATGATTGCTGCGTTCCAACGGATCCATGCGCGGTACTGGCGCTCGAGTTCCTCATCGCCGGGGTACTCGGGCTGCTGGTCTGCGGGGATGGTGTTGATGTAGTCGGTCTTGACCAGAGTGGGGACCTTTACGCCCTTTGCGCCAGCCTCCTTGAGCAGCGCGCGAAGGATGTACTCTGCACGCTCGGTGCCGTGAGTCTTGATAAGGTCCTCGAGGGACTCAGCCCATTCCTGGGTCTCTTCTACGTCGATGTCCTTCAGGCCATCAAGAAGGGTGCTCAGGGAGTGCTCGTTCGGTACGTTAGCCAAACTAATCCAACCTCTCTTCTGTGCGGTTGTGTAGATTGTTCGCCGCGATGTTGCATTGTCGAACAATCTCTGCGTTTAAGCGCTATAGATCCGTGGGGTCTACTTCGCTACTTATCTCTACTATCTTAGACCTAAATGTGGGCTTCTTGGCATCAAACGAAGGTTTTTGTGATGTGGGTTTCGTGGCTTAGCTCTCTGAGCGAAAAATATGCGCATCAAAAGTACTAGTTAGGGTCTTTTTGTATCTAAATAGTGCGGAATGGTGGGGGTGGCGGAATGGCGCGGAATGATGGGGTATGACCTACCTATAAGGCCGGGGGTCAACATGGCTTGATGTGGCTTGCTGTGGGGTGAGTTGCGAAAAAGAAAAAAATATTGAGACATAGAACACGCGTCTCGGATTTGCGTGGCGCACCAAAAGCCCGTATAGTTTTCTCTTGTGTTCGCCACTGAAACGACAATGAATCAGTGAGAACTACGGGTCTTTAGCTCAGCTGGTAGAGCGCCACGTTTACACCGTGGATGTCATCGGTTCGATCCCGGTAGGACCCACCGCTAACCCCGGTACCGCAAGGTGCCGGGGTTTTTGTTTACCCGGTTTTGTTTACCCATTGAGCTGTCGCGAGGGTGCCCTGCGGGAAGCTCGCGAAGATAATCCAGTCGGAACTGCGATTCCTTCGGGCATAAAACTGCACTCCACCTATATATAGCCTGCCCTAAGCGCGTATCCTTATATACATGACTGAAAACAAGAAGGCACAGATTGGTGTCACCGGCCTTGCTGTCATGGGCGCAAACCTCGCCCGCAACCTGGCACGTAACGGCTACACCGTGGCACTGCACAACCGTTCCGTAGAGAAGACCGACGCACTGCTGGCTGAGCACGGCGCAGACGGCGACTTCATCCGTACCGAGTCCCTGCAGGAACTCGTTGACTCCCTCGAGTCTCCCCGCCGCATCCTGATTATGGTCAAGGCGGGCGCACCCGTCGACGCAGTGATCGAGCAGCTCACCCCCATGCTCGATGAGGGCGACATCATTATCGACGGCGGTAACTCCCACTTCCCCGACACCATCCGTCGCGAGCACGCCCTGGCTGAAAAGGGCCTGCACTTTGTGGGCGTTGGCGTCTCCGGCGGCGAAGAGGGCGCTCTCTGGGGCCCCTCCATGATGCCCGGCGGCTCCGCAGAGTCCTACAAGCACCTGGGCCCGCTACTCGAAAAGATCGCAGCGAAGGCACCTCAGGACGGCGCACCCTGCTGCGCATGGATCTCCACCGACGGTGCGGGCCACTTCGTGAAGATGGTCCACAACGGCATCGAGTACGCCGACATGCAGGTCATCGGTGAAGCCTACGACATTCTGCGCTCCATCGCGGGCATTGAGCCGGCACAGCAGGCAGAAATCTTCAAGACCTGGAACGAAGGCGACCTGAGCTCCTACCTGATCGAAATCACCGCAGAGGTGCTCGCACAGGTCGATGCAAAGACCGGCAAGCCCCTGGTCGACGTTATCGTCGACGCGGCGGGTCAGAAGGGTACCGGCCTGTGGACTGCTAAGGCCGGCCTGGACCTCGGTTCCCCCGTCTCCGCTATCGCAGAGTCCGTGTTCGCGCGCGCCCTCTCCTCCTCCGAGCGTGAGCAGCGCGAGCAGGCACAGCGCGAACTGCCCGCAGGCCTCATCGCAACCACCGGCGTTGGTGCAGGCGACCCCGAGTTCGTTGAGGATGTGCGCCGCGCACTCTTCGCCTCCAAGCTCGTTGCGTACGCACAGGGCATGGACCTGCTCACCCGCGCAGGCAAGGAATACGGCTGGGACCTGAAGCTGGACACCATCGCATCGCTGTGGCGTGCAGGCTGCATCATCCGCGCCGAGCTGCTGGGCGACATCATGGCTGCCTACGCTGATGAGGCTCCCGCGAACATGCTTCTGGCACCCGCTTTCAAGAACCTCATGGAGGAGCTCGTTCCTTCCTGGCGTCGCGTGGTGGCTAAGGCAACCGCACTGGGCATCCCCGTGCCGGTGTTCGCTTCCGCACTGTCCTACTACGACGGTCTGCGCCGCGACCGCCTGCCCGCATCCCTGATTCAGGGTCAGCGTGACTTCTTCGGTGCACACACCTACGGTCGTATTGACGAAGAGGGTGCCTTCCACACCATGTGGAGCGGTGACCGTTCCGAGGTGAACGCGGCGGACATTCACGTTCACTAAGCTCCCGTAGCTGAACACGTCAAAGCCCGCCTTCGGCTGGATGAGAATCCGGTCGAAGGCGGGCTTTCGTTATGTCTTGATATGGGGTACCCCGAGGTGTCTCAAGGGTATCTCCAGGGGTATTTTAGGGGCTATAGCAGGGGAGAAGGCCTGCAGAGCCTCGTCAGGAGCCTCCAGACGCGCCGCTACCGCCTCAAAACGCTCACAAGCGCTAAATCCACATGGCGGGGTCAATATACTCCACAGCGTCCACCAGCGGCTTCTTCTTCTCCGGGGTGCGCGGGCGGTGCTTCGCCGGGATGCCGGTAATAATCGAATCGGCGGGGTGATCGTTGACGACCACGGCGTTCGCGCCAATAGCGCTATCGGAACCAATCTCCACCGGACCGAGCACCTTAGCGCCGGCACCAATGGTCACGCGGTCACCAATGGTGGGGTGGCGCTTCACCTTCTCCAGGGAGCGACCGCCCAGGGTCACGCCGTGGTACAGCATCACGTCGTCACCGACCTCAGCGGTTTCACCAATGACGATGCCCATGCCGTGATCGATGAAGAAACGGCGGCCAATGGTCGCGCCGGGGTGAATCTCCACACCGGTCAGAAAACGCGCAAACTGCGAGAGAGTACGAGCCAGCGCCTTCGTCTCATCCTTCTGCCAGAGCTTATGGGTCAGACGGTGAACCCAAATGGCGTGCATACCTGAATAGTTCAGCGCAATCTCGACAGCGCCGCGCGCAGCAGGGTCGTGCTGGCGGACGTTCTCAATATCTTCACGCAGACGCGCAATAAAACTCATGGGTTCCCTTTCCCTCATCGGTCGTGCTCTGTATATGCGACCTTTCCAAAGGTACCAACAACGGGGCCCTTTCGCCTATTCCCGGCCGGCTACATGTCATAGTAGACACGCTTACCAAAAACTCAGTCACACAAACGCGCGGAACGTAATATTTCTGCCGGTCAAAAGACGCAAAAGCCCCGCCTGCCGTGTATGCAACCGGCAGACGGGGCGTAGCACTATATGCCTCTCCTACTAACGGGGGTACAGAAGTTCAATTAGCCGCGGATATCCTCGTACAGGGCGGTAGAGATGTAACGCTCACCGAAGTCAGGAACGATAGCCACGATCAGCTTGTCCTTGTTCTCAGACTTCTTAGCTTCCTCCAGAGCAGCCCAGACAGCCGCACCGGAAGAAATACCGCCCAGAATACCTTCCTGGGTAGCCAGCAGGCGGGAGGTGCGCATAGCGTCCTCAGCGCTGACCGGAGTCACCGAATCGTAGACGCCACGGTCCAGAGTCTCCGGAACGAAGTTAGCGCCCAGGCCCTGAATCTTGTGGGGGCCAACGCGACCCTCAGACAGTAGCGGGGAGTCCTTAGGCTCAACCGCAACAACCTTCACGTTCGGGTTCTGCTCCTTCAGGTACTTACCGCTACCGGAGATGGTGCCGCCGGTGCCAATACCCGCCACGAAAATGTCGACCTTACCGTCGGTTGCTTCCCAAATCTCGGGGCCGGTGGTGTTGTAGTGAATGGTCGGGTTCGCCTCGTTGGAGAACTGGGACGCCAGGATAGCGTTCTCGGTGGTCGCAACGATTTCCTTAGCCTTCTCCACAGCGCCGCGCATACCCTCGGTACCGGGGGTCAGCACAATCTGAGCACCGTAAGCGCGCAGCAGCACGCGACGCTCAGCAGACATGGTCTCCGGCATGGTCAGGATGACGCGGTAACCGCGAGCAGCACCCACCATAGCCAGCGCAATACCGGTGTTACCGGAAGTACCCTCAACAATGGTGCCGCCGGGCTTCAGCGCACCCGACTTCTCAGCAGCGTCAATGATGGCGCGACCGATACGGTCCTTGACCGAACCTGCGGGGTTGTAGAACTCAAGCTTGACCGCAACGTTACCGGGAAGGCCCTCGTCCAGTCGGTTCAGCTTAACCAGGGGGGTCTGGCCGGTTGCTTCAACAATGCTGTTGAGAATCTTTGCCATGGGGTGCTCCTTACATGAGCCTAGGGGAGGCCAGCCGTGACGGGGTCTCCGCAATGAATAATCGGTTACGTGGCAACTCTACTACTCACCGGCGGCAGGTTTAAACCTGCGGTCACAGTTCGTAATAATGCCAGAGAAAAACTTCAAGAAACGAGGTTCAGGAAGAGGGTACAGAAAAGCGCCGCACAAACCCTTTCTCGATAAAGGATGATGAATGTGCGGCGCTCTCTAGAAACATTATGTAGCCCAAAAGACAACCTCTGTATATAAGAGTAATGATGAACTCTGTTCACCGCAAGCTGGAGCCACAAATTTTATTGCCATCAATGGAAAAAACAGTGAAAAACTGCATCCTGAGATGGAAAAGACCCAAAAACAGGGGAGAAAACCAGCCCGGAGGACTAGTTGATGTCCATGTGCAGGTCCCACTTGTTGTTCAAGTAGCGGCCAACAGCCTCACCGAACATCTTCACGTGACGCTTATCAGCCGCCACGGTCTGCTCCTTGCCATCCTTGAACAGCTTCTCGCCCAGGTCCACGTTCAGAGTCACAGTCCAGTTGTACGCGCCCTGTGCCAAAACCGGCTGCTTAGTGCCAATAGTCAAAGTAGCGGTCGGGTTCACGTACCAGGTCTTCTTCTCTTCAATACCTGCCTTGGTGGAGTCCGCGTACTTCTTCATCGCCGCCAGGGTCTCCTGGTCGGTGCTGACCTCGTTCATGTAGTGCATATCGCCGGTACGCAGCAGGTACTCAAACGCCGCACCGAAGTACGCCAGAGCCGCCGCAAAGCCAGCCACCGAATTCTGGTGCATGGCCTCCGGAACGATCGGGGAAGGAACATTCTGCGGCGGGTGCTCAGCGTTACCCGGCTGGTACTCGCCGTGCTCCTCCATCTTCTCCAGCTTCGCTACGCCGCTGTAATCCTTATTGTCGTTAGGCAGCGGAGAATTCGTAGCGGTAGCCGAAGCCGACGCAGAAGCAGAAGGGGAGGCAGACGCCGAAGCCGAAGCGCTCGGCGACGCAGTAGCAGACTCAGAAGCAGCCGCAGAAGCGCTTCCGGAGCCAGAAGCGGAAGCAGACGCCTCAGAAGTAGCCTTAGAGCCACAAGCCGCCAGCAAAGCCATGGAGCTGACGCCCAGTACACCCAGCGCCGCGCGGCGGGTCAGGTTCTCGGACATAGTGATACCTTTCAGTCAGTCGGTGATTGCAACCAGTTTAGCCGCAAACCCAACAGGATACAGAGTTGAGTGGGCGAAGCGTGAGAAGCGCCTCGCAGATCAAAGCGTTATGACGAACTATGACGCCGCGGAGGTGGCGGACGCCTCACCGGACGCCTCAGCGGAAGCGGCGGCAGAAGAGGACGCGGAAGCCGAACCGGATGCTACCGCGCTCGCGGAGGAAGCACCACCCTGGGCGGTACCTCCCTGGAGCGTCGCACCGTACGCCACGCTCAGCTCCCACATTTTAGAATCAGCATGGTAGCGGCCGCGGAAATCGCACTCCTGAACCGTCACCTGAGACGCCGGACCCGCCGCGGTCGCAGAAGCGGTCGCAGAAGCACTGGGGGACGCCGCCTCAGACACCAGCGCATCCTCAGAAGGCTCAGTCGGCTCAGCAGAGGCAGAAGCACTCGCGGAGGCGACCACCGGCTGGATCTTGCCCTCAGCCACCGCCTCCGTACCGAAATCCAGAGTGTACTTGCCCTTAAACAGCAGATTGCCATCACTCATAATCGACGGCTGCGCACTCGACAGCGCATAGGAAGCCGACGGATTCACATACCAGGAACCCTTCTGCACACCCGCAAGAATAGAAGCCGACAGGGCGTCCACCTCAGAACGAGTCTTCGACGACAACGTAATACCGGTCGAAAACGCATCCGTGCTACCGGTCTTCACCAGATAATCCATAGCCGCCGCAAAATAAGCAATCGCCTCATGGAAACCCGTCACCGTATTGACCGACAGCGCCTCAGTCACCTTCGGCTTCGGAGCATTACGCGGCGGATGCTCCACCGTACCCTGCTCATAATTCAACGCGCCCTCATAGTGGGTGTACTCCACCAGACCCGAATAGTTCTGACCATCATCACTGTACCCATTCGGGTTAGCGCTCGACTTCGAACCACTCAAGCTACCGCCCTGAGAACCAGACTGCTGGCTAGAGCCACCCGAACCGCACGCGCTCAATAGCGCCGCAGAACCGGCAACAGCAGAAACGCCCACACCCAGGCGCAACAGGGAGCGGCGAGAGAAAGAAGACTGAGAAAAAGAAGACATACAAAAACCTTGAATCCGGGAAAGTACGTTACTACCAGAGTAAAACAGATCATGCCCTAACCCGAGTGCGAGTTAGGGCATGATGCCTCATCCATCTGAGGGCTTAAAGGTTGTCACCATTAGAATTGCCGCCATTACCGGAGTTGCCGGAGTTACCGGAATCACCAGCATTACCGCCGTTAGCGGAACCACCGGAACCGCCACCATTCTTAGGCTGAGCCGAAGCCTGCGCCTCATACTCGTCCTGAATAGTCAAAGTCCAATCATTATCGTGGCGCACACCGGTCACCACCAGGCCACGCTCAGTGCGGCGAACCTTCTCAGACATCTCCGCAGGAGCGCCATCAACCACAACGGTCGGGCCCAAATCAATCACCAGGTCGAAAGTCCACTGCACGCTCTTCTTCACCAGGGTCGGAACAGCAGTGAACGCGGACATCGTCACCTTCGGCGACACAAACCAGTTACGCGCCTGAGAGCTCTCATTCGACTCATCCATGAACGAAGAGAACGACGCAATGAACTTCTCATCAGCCTTCGACTCACGCAGCGGAGCCGCATCACCGGTCAACACCAGGTAGTTAATCGCCGCATACACGAACGCAATCGAATCGTACAGACCCTGCACCGAGTTCTCCGAAGCGCTCGCCGGGCGCTTGGGCACCGGCACGTTCTGCGCGGGAGCAGAGTCGGTCGCCGGAACGAAAGTGCCCTTCTTCTCGTAGTTATCGAAGGTGACCTCGCCGCTAAAGTCAGTGCGCGCAGAAGCCGAGGGAGACATCTGAGGGGTATCCGCATCAGCGTTCTCGGTGGTGGACGAAGAACCACCGCAGGCAACCAGCAGGGCGCTCAACGACACGCCTGCAACGCCCGCACCGGCGTAACGCAGAGCAGAACGGCGGCTGATGCCGGTAGCGGAACCATTAGAAAGCCCAGAGGTCAAAGGGAAAAGCGCCACGGAGTACCTTTCGAGTGAGAATCTCAGGTGAGAGACGAGTGAGAGTGTGCCTCGACGAGCGGATATCACACGCGGATATCCCTCTAGAGACAGTCCTAAGTATAACGCGCCCCCGCCTTCACACCCGTGTGTACCACCGCTCAAGCGAGCGTGATATGCCGCCCATCAGCGAACTTACCGCAACCAGCGGCAACAGCGCACCGAGGGGCACAGGGCATAGCGAAGGAGAGGACGCGTTCATCGTCTATATGGGAGGGGCTACTGGGCACCCCCGGCGGGAGCAGCTTCTCCACCAGCGGCACCGGGCTGAGCAGCACCAGGATCAGGAGCACTAGGATTAGGAGCACCGGGAGCTACACTCGGCTGAGCCGTCGCAGCGGCAGGCTGAGTTGCCACAGGCTGCGCGGTAGCTGCAGGCTGAGGAGCCTGAGCAGCACCATTCTGGGCGCCACCGTTCTGAGCGGCACCACTCTGGGAGCCGGTGTACTGTCGTGCGCCGCCGTTTTGGGTACCACCGTTTTGGGTACCACCGTTTTGGGTGCCACCATTCTGGGCGCCACCGTTCTGTGCCGCACCATTATTTGCGGTACCCTGCGCGGCACCGTTACCCGAAGTGTTCGCGCCGGTATTTGCGCCGGTGTTCGCGCCGGTGTTCGCGCCGCCATTAGCCGCCACGGTGCTGTCATCAGTCACCGTCGGAGTGTAAGTCGACGAAGGATGCGCGCGCGGAGTCTGAGTCGGCTTCGGGGTCAACGCGGGATCATACTGCTGAGGCGCAATCACCAACCAGCGCTTCGCCTCCTCATCGTACTCAGCGTAGAGAGCCTTAATCTCCGGGGCCTCAGTGTCCTCCAGAGGCTTGGTCGTATTGGTTGCCTTCTCAACCTGCAGGCCGTGCGCCTGAGTAACAGAACACGCCCACGAATACTTAGTGCCGCGGGTCGTCGGCTGCTTATCGGTCAGGCGGAAAGTCCACTCGCCACCCACCAGCCAGTTCGTGCCGGGCGCGTAGAACGCACGCAGCTTCTCCAACGCCGCACGGTCGGTAGCGTTCTGCGCCTGAACCACCTGTAGAGCCGGACCGGGATCACCGGTCATACGGGCATAGTTCACCGCCGCCGCAAAATACGCGAAAGTCGCGCGCAGACCGCGGGCGTTCTTGTCGTACATGCTCTCATCCTCAACGGGGATGGGCACGGCACTCGCCTTAGAATCCATGCTTGCCGGGCCGGCGGTCGGCTCAATCGTGTAGACCTGACCGGTCTCCGGGTCGGTGCTACTCATCGGGGCTGCGCCATGACCGGGAATGTACTTGGTCCACTTCAGCTCGCCCGACAGGTTATCGTAGGCACCCGCAATCGAAGCGGAAGGAGTGGGGGAGGCGGTCGCCTCCGCAGTCTTTTTGGAACCGCAAGCGGCAAGCATCGCACCCAGGGCGGCAGTGCCCGTGAACGCAATAAAGTGGCGGCGGCTGTGAATCATAGTGATCCCCTTGAATGTGCTGTGATGCGGAAGTATCGGTGATAAGTGAAGAGCTCACACCCTAATCCTCAGCCTAACATCATGCCCCCATCGAAAGGGCGCAAAACAGTCACCCGCGGGGCGGGTAGACACGCATTGAGGCGAAAATGGGCGGACCTCATCTAGCCCTAGCCTATAGACTTCACACGTGGCACACAAATAAAAGCCCTCATCCGTGCGTCATATCACCCAATATGACGGGATCTTTGAGGCACGGATGCAAAGAAGCTTTAGGCTGAGCCTCGAATATAACGAGCCGCCTTAGAAGAGGTACTCGCATTCGGGGTCGGCTGCGCGCTCGGAGTATTCGCGGACGGTTCAGCATTAGCCGCAGGGGTAGCGGTAGCGCTCGGGGAAGACTTCGGATCTTCCAGCATCTGCCAGCCCTGTTCACCAAAGTAGACGTAAGCGTCCGCCTTCTGATTACTGCCGTAGATACCGGTGAGTTGCTCACGCTGGCGGGTCTCATGGTTGAACAGGAACGCGTTCTCGTCCACCTTCAGGGTTGCCTTCCAGCAGTAGACGTCCTGCTCGGTGGCGGGCACCGGCTGCGGGGAGCTCAGGTTAATGCACATGGGGTGGTTGTTCTTAGAGACCAGCCAGCCGATGTTGTAGCGGTAGATATCGCGGTACATCTGTGCCATGTTGCTAAAGTGCTCCTGGCCGGGCAGATTCATGAAGGGGTCGGTGTCGCCGGTGAGAAGCATATAGTTCTGCGCCGCACCCCAGTACTGCAGGAAAGCGTGCAGGCCCTCAACGGTGCGCTCTTTAGCTTCCGGGGGCATGGTGGGGCGGGGGACGTTAATGGCTCGATGGCTCAGGGTGCCGTTCGAGAAATCTCCGGAACGCTCAAAGAACTGATCCGGCAGAATAGCCGGTCCGCGACCATCCAGAGCCGACGCAGGCAGAGGCTCGGCGTACGTAATACTGCGCGTGGTGGTTGCAGCTTTAGTCTGGGTGCTCTGAGGCGCCGGTACGGTATGATCGGGAGAAGACTTGGTGAGCGGTTGAGGACGAGAAACGACGGGGCTGCAGGCGCTTGCGAGTGCACTCAATGCTGCTCCGGAAGAAAGAGCAAGAAGATGGCGGCGTGACAGCGAACCGAACATACGCAACCTTTCGCAAGAGTAAAGACGGGCAGGCAATAACGGGTAGCTCGGATGCAGTGAACCTCAACGGCAGTAAATTTTGAATGCAGTTGCGTGAGGGGTCGGTGAGCGTTCCCGGTAGGTGTGGCATACCGCGGTGAGTACGGATGCGATAGAAAGGGCAGGCCAGAAGCCCCCTGAAGGAATCGGTGTGGGTTATGACCTGCCTGGTTGTCGTGCTCAACGATTCTAAGCGTACTTTCAGGTTCGAAATGACCATATCTGCCCCTGAGCGTAAAAAGTTATCAAATCTTAATATTTGCCCGTCGTATGCGGGATATAGAACGTACCAATGTGTTCGGGATAACCGCAATGAAACATACTGTTTTCCCGCGGAAACTTAGGGATTTTCTCATCTTTTCTTCTTGTGAGTAAATCATAAATTGGAGTTGTTGCACTCAATGCGCAAGTAGTATCTCAACCCCTTCAGGTTGTCCAAACACCTATCAAAAACAGCCCCTCACACAGCCTCAGCACCCCCAACCGCGCAACCTAGCCACAACGCGACCGCGCCAACACCCAAACATGGCATAAAGCAGATGCACCCTATGGGACAATAGCGCTGTGACTACCACCGACTATGCGCAGCTCAAAGCAGCTCGCGAACTGCTCACTCGAATCCCCCTCCCGCTCGACGTAGAAGCCGGCGAAACCCCCGGCACCCCCTACACCGTCACCCACGACGGCACCACCGAGCACGGCACCGCCACCGCGCGCACCCTACTCGCCGCCATGGCACGCCAACTCGACGACTACATCCTGCCGCGCAGCGCCAGCGTCGACAACCCCCTCACCATCGTGGTCGGAGGCTCCACCGGCGCAGGCAAATCCACCCTCGTCAACACCCTGCTCGGCGAACCGCTCACCCAGTCCGGCGCGATTCGACCCACCACCCGCCACCCCGTCCTACTGCACCGCGCAGAAGACGAAGCGGCTCTGTCACCCGAACGCTTCCTGCCCACCCTGCCGCGCACCCGCACCTCCGGCATGAACGCCGGATCGCAGGCACTACCCGGCCTCGACCCGAAGATTGCGCGCGCCCTCATTCCTATTACTACCTCGGCGCTACCGCAGGGCATCGCGCTCATTGACGCACCCGATATCGACTCCGTCTCTGAGGAGAACCGCACCCTCGCCAAGGAACTGCTCTCCGCTGCTGACCTGTGGCTCTTCGTCACCACCGCCAACCGCTACGCCGACGCCGTGCCCTGGGAGCTGCTCCACGAAGCAGCCGCACGCTCCATCGCCATTGCCGTGGTGCTCAACCGCGTGCCCGAAGGTGACGAAGAGGCCATCGAAAACGACCTGCGACGCATGCTCGACGAGGCCGGAATCCACGCCGTACTGATTCACACCGTCACCGAACAGCCGCGCGACGAAAGTGGTATGCTCGCCCCCGTCAGTCTCGCCCCGCTGACCCTGTGGATCCGCGAACTCGGCGCCGACGCACCCGCCCGCGCCGCTATCGCCCGGCAGACCCTCGCCGGTGCTGTCGAAACCCTCGCCGGTAACCTGCAGGTGCTCGCCGCAGAACAGGCACGCCAGCAGGCGGCACACCAGTCGCTTGCCGCCATCGCAGCCGAAGAATATGAGGACGCGCTGACCACCATCGACAGCGCCCTCTCCGACGGCTCGCTGCTGCGCGGCGAAGTGCTCTCGCGCTGGCACGACTTCGTGGGAACCGGCGACTTCTTCCGCTCCCTCGACAGCACCATCGGTCGCCTGCGTGACCGCGTCGGCTCCGCACTGCGCGGTCAGCCCGCCGCCGCCCAGAAGGTAGAAGACGCCCTCGAAAGCGGCATCCACGCCGTCGTGCTGGATGCAGCCGCCCGCGCCTCCGAAAACACCCGCACCCGCTGGCGTGCCAGCCGCGCCGGACGCTCCCTGCTAGCGCGCCTAGACGCGCCGCAGGCGGTTTCTGCTACGCCGCAGGCTGTTTCTGCCGCGTCCGAACAGAGCACAGACGGTGAGGTGAAGGGCGAGGTGCAGTCCGCCGAGGACATCTTCTCCGCAGCCGTTGCCGAGCAGATTCGCCTCTGGCAGGGTTCCGTCCTCGAAATGATCCGAGAAGAAGGCGCCGACAAGCGCAAACGCGCCCGCTTCCTCTCCCTGGGCGTGAACGCCGCCGCCGTGATGCTCATGGTCGCCGCGTTCAGCCTCACCGGCGGCATTACCGGTATTGAGGCGGGTATTGCGGGCGGTAGCGGCGTGGTCGGCACCAAGCTGCTCGAGTCTATCTTCGGTGAAGACGCGGTGCGCCGCATGGCGACCCGCGCCCGCACCGACCTGCTCGAACGTATGGCGAATCTGCTCACCGAACACGCTCAGCCTTTCACCGCCGTGCTGGAAGAAACCGATCCGCAGGCTGACGCCGAGGACATTCACCGCGCCGCCGAGCAGGTGCAGAAAATCGCCGCGGAGATGAGCGCGCAGAGCCAGGCTGCCCAGGTAAAGGGTACGCAGGCACAGGGCGCGCAGACACAGGGCGCGCAGACTCCCTGGTCGGCTACATCATAGTCGGGGCAACGCGCTCAACCGCCTGTCACCAGATCATCTCCACAGCGCACCACCACACAGCGCACCACAGACGAAGAAAAACGCACTATGACTACCCCCGAGAATAAATCCGAGAACAAAGCCACTGAGCGCCATACCGAGCGAGACGCCACCCCTGCCGTGGCGACCTCGCCCTTCGCGCGCTCCGTCGCATCCTTGAAAGAAGCCATCAGCTACGGTGAAGGACGAGTCCCCGAAACCGTTCTGCTCGACGCCGCCGAAACCCTCGAACGCCTCAGCCAGCGCCGCGAACTCTCCACCGAACACACCGTCATCGGCTTTTTCGGCGCGACCGGCAGCGGCAAATCCACGCTCTTCAACGCCATCGCCGGGCAGAACATTGCCCTCTCCGCCCCCACGCGCCCGACCACCTCCACCGTGCAGGCGGCGATTTGGGAGGCAGAAGGCAGCGAAGAACTGCTCGACTGGCTCGGCATTGACAAGCGTGTTTACCCGCAAACTCAGGCGCTCGCCGCCGAAGGAGACGCAGCCGGGGGAGCGGCGGCACCCAACGCCGTCACCGAGCCGGCACCCGGACTCTTCAACCGCATCCGCCGTGCAGTAGGCGGACGCGGCGAAATGCGCACCCGCACCGGCGGCCTCATCCTGCTGGACATGCCCGACTTCGACTCGGTCACCACCACCAACCGAGACCTCGCCGCCCGCATGATGCGCTACGTAGACGTACTCGTCTGGGTTGTCGACCCCCAAAAATACGCCGACGCCGTCATCCACCGCGACTTCATGGTGCCGCTTGCCGCCTCCGGCGCGCAGGCGCTCTGCGTGCTCAACCAGGCGGACAAGCTCGCACCCGCCGAGGTGCCCGCCGTGCTGGCATCCCTCACCCGCCTGCTCCAGGCTGAGGGCACCGAAGCGCACCTGCTCGCCGCCCCTATCGCCGTCTCCGCGCGAACAGGTGAGGGCATCGATGTGCTCCGCGACCTGCTCGCCCAGGTAGCCGCCGCCAAGAGCCTATCCCTGCAGCGAACCGACGCGCAGCTGCACGCCACCGCCTCCCAGCTGCGCACCTACGCCGGGGGAGAGGGGACCGTGCTCGCCGGAGCCTACGCCCTCGACGCGGAACAGAAGCTCGTGACGGCGTGCTACACCTCCAGCCAGGCAGAACAGGTTTTGCAGGCGGCAACCGCCTCCTATCGCCGCGCCGCAAGTCAGCACACCGGCTGGATCCTCACCCGCTGGATGAGCCGCCTGAAAGCTGACCCCCTGCGCCGCCTGCACCTGGGGCAGCAGGACGAAACGAAGAGCACGTCTAAGGCTGAGAAGTCCGCGGGTATGCTCGGCTCCGATAGCGAGAACGCACCCGAGCTGGTGGCATCCTCGCTACCTCCGCTGAGCGCCGCACAGAAGGCAGGCATGGCAAACGCCGTGCGCCAATACAGCAAGCAGATGGCGGCCCGCATCGACGAGCCGTGGAAGCGCAGCATGAAGGAAGCCGCCCTCTCCCGCGAGGCGGAGCTACCCGAACTGCTCGAACGGGACATGATGCGCATCGACTACGGTCTGGGCCGCACCCGCGCCCCCTGGGTTATCTTCAACACCCTGCAGTGGATCGCGCTACTGAGCGCCCTGGTAGGCGTCGGCTGGCTGACCCTCATCTCCGGCATGGCGTACCTGCAGATTCACCTGCCGCCCGCCCCGACTCCCGAAGGCTCCCCGGTACCCCTGCCCACCCTGCTTCTGCTACTGGGCATACTCCTCGGCATCGCCTCGGCGGGTGTGGGCAGACTACTCACCGCCATGGGCTCACGCTACTACGCACGTAAGCTGCGCGGTCGCCTGCAGACCGGTGTTGAGAAGGCGGTGCAGTCCTGCGTGGTCGCCCCGGTGCAGACGGAAGCTAAGCGCCTCAACGCCTACCGCAAGGCGCTGGACATTTAGCGGCACATCAATCTGAGAAACAGCACAAAAGAATCCCTCCCCACCTCAATGAGGCGGGGAGGGATTCTTTTCGTGAAAACTATCTATAACGGAGCCTTAGCTTTCCTCAGCATCCGATGCCGAATGAGAAGCAGAGAGCTCACGCAGACCGTCAGTAATTGCCTGAGCAGCCTTGACGACCAGCTCGGGGTAGTTGCGGTTCGACTGGCGGGTCATACGATCCATCGGACCCGAGATAGAGACAGCCGCAATCACCTTGCCACCGGGAGCGCGCACCGGAGCGGATACCGAGGCGGTACCGCGCTCGCGCTCACCCACGGACTGCGCCCAGCCGATGCGGCGCACAGCCGCGAGCATAGCGGCGCTGAAGTGCGCATCGCGCAGGCCTTCAACAATGCGGTTCTGATCTTCCCAAGCCAGCAACACCTGGGCGGCGGAGCCAGCCTGCATGGACAGCTGGGTACCCACCGGGATGGATTCGTGCATGCCGGAGGGGCGTGCCGCGGTTGCAACGCACACGCGCCAGTCGCCCTGGCGGCGGTACAGCTGGGTGGACTCGTCAGCTTCGAGGCTGAGCTTCTGCAGAATCGGGTCAGCCACGGTGATGAGTTCGTCAGCAATGGTTGCGGACGCGAGTTCGGTCAGGCGGGGGCCGAGCATGAAGCGTCCCTGCACGTCGCGGGCTACGAGGCGGTGGTGTGCCAGTGCCACGGCGAGGCGGTGTGCGGTGGGGCGCGCCAGACCGGTTGCCTTGACGAGGTCGCCCAGAGATACGGGTCCTGCCTCGAGGCAATCAAGAATGAGGGTCGCCTTGTCGAGCACGCCAACGCCGGAGGAGCCGTGGGAGTGTACCTCTACCATCTGCTCGTCGGCGGCCATGTGTTCGGGCGGCTTGACGGGGTCGACAATCGGTGCGTTGTGGTGTGTGGATGCGTTGGGGTGACGCATTCCGTGTGCGTTAAAACGTGAGGCGGAAGGAGTCATTCTTATATTCTATCTCAGAATATGAAAGATACCCCGGACTTCATGGACTCTTTGGGGTGCAGAGCTGAAGATGGAATCACCCCCTACGGGATAAATTATGAATTTTTCATAATAAGTGTTTATGTGGGTTTATGGGTGAAAATATGCGAAAAGTCGCAGAAAAATGCGGATAATCCCGCAAAATTACCCTGGAGTCATAGAATAAACCCACACAAAAACACTCGCTGGTTCGGGGTGTTTCTAGGCCGTCTCACAGGCTAAGAATCCGTGAAAAAATGTGCGACACGCCGCAGGGAAATACCGGTTTGAGGGTCCCATCGGGTACATAATCCGCCTCTCAATCCCCAAAACCAGCGGCACGCACCACCCCGAACGCATCCACCGTAGGAACGCATCAAGCAGGAGAAAGCATGACTAGCGAACAGAACGCAACCACCGCGGGCACCCGTCCGCGCACCCTGGCAGAAAAAGTCTGGGACGCACACGTCGTCGTCCCCGGTGAAAACGGCAAGCCCGACCTGCTCTACATCGACCTGCAGCTACTGCACGAAGTGACCTCGCCCCAGGCATTCGAAGGTCTGCGCATCGAGAACCGCCCCCTGCGCCGCCTCGACCTGACCATTGCCACCGAGGACCACAACACCCCCACCGACAACATCTTCGGCACCATTGCCGACTTGACCAGCCGCACCCAGATCGAGACCCTGCGCCGCAACGCCAAGGAATTTGGCGTGCGCATCCACTCCCTCGGCGACGAGGAACAGGGCATCGTGCACGTGGTCGGTCCGCAGCTCGGTCTGACCATGCCCGGCATGACCATCGTCTGCGGCGACTCCCACACCTCCACCCACGGTGCGTTCGGCGCTCTCGCGTTCGGCATCGGCACCTCCGAGGTGGAGCACGTCATGGCAACCCAGACCCTGCCCCTGGCACGCTTCAAGACCATGGCAATCAACGTTGAAGGCACCCTCAAGCCCGGAGTGACCGCTAAGGACATCATCCTCGCCGTCATCGCGCAGATTGGCACCGGCGGCGGTCAGGGCTACGTGCTCGAGTACCGCGGCTCCGCGATCCGCTCCCTCTCCATGGAAGGTCGTATGACCATGTGCAACATGTCCATTGAGGCGGGCGCACGCGCCGGCATGGTCGCCCCCGACGAGACCACCTTCGAGTACATCAAGGGTCGCCAGCACGCACCCAAGGGCGAAGAGTGGGACAAGGCGGTCGAGTACTGGAAGAGCCTGCCCACCGACGAAGGCGCCGTCTTCGACAAGGAAATCTTCATCAACGCCGACGAGCTCGAACCCTTCGTCACCTGGGGCACCAACCCCGGTCAGGGTGTGCCGCTGAGCCACACCGTTCCCTCCCCGGACGACTTCGAGGACGAGAACGACAAGGTCGCAGCAGAACGCGCCCTCGAATACATGGACCTGAAGGCGGGCACCCCCATGAAGGAAATCCCCGTGGACGTCGTCTTCCTGGGCTCCTGCACCAACTCCCGCATCGAGGACCTGCGCGCCGCAGCAGACATCGTGCGTGGCCGCACCATCGCCGAGAACGTACGCATGATGGTCGTGCCCGGCTCCCAGAAGGTCCGCGCGCAGGCAGAAGCGGAAGGCCTGGACAAGGTCTTCAAGGACTTCGGTGCCGACTGGCGCTTTGCCGGCTGCTCCATGTGCCTGGGCATGAACCCCGACCAGCTGGCACCCGGTGAGCGTTGCGCCTCCACCTCGAACCGTAACTTTGAGGGCCGCCAGGGTAAGGGTGGCCGCACCCACCTGGTCTCCCCGGTGGTTGCCGCCGCAACCGCTGTGCGCGGTACCCTGTCCGCCCCGTCCGATGTCGTGGCCTAGCACGCCGCTATAGCTAAGGAGCCATTATGGAACCCATTATTAAGCACACCGGCATTGGCGTGCCGCTGCGTTCTTCGAATGTTGATACCGACCAGATCATTCCCGCCGTCTACCTCAAGCGAGTGACCAAGACCGGCTTCGATGATGCCCTCTTCGCCAACTGGCGCAAGGACCCCGAGTTCATCCTGAACCAGGAGCCCTACAAGCACGGTAGTGTGCTGGTGGCGGGCCCGGACTTCGGTACCGGTTCTTCCCGTGAGCACGCCGTGTGGGCGCTGCGCGACTACGGTTTCAAGGTCGTTATTTCTGCTCGTTTTGCCGATATTTTCCGCGGCAACTCGGGTAAGCAGGGCCTGGTCACCGCTCAGGTAGCACAGGACGATATTGAGTTGATTTGGAAGGCGCTGGAGCACGAGCCCGGCACCGAAATCACCGTTGACCTGGAGTCCAAGACCGTAACCGTGGGCGCGCTGGTCGTTCCCTTCGAGATTGACGACTACGTGCGCTGGCGCCTCATGGAGGGCCTGGATGACATCGGTCTGACCCTGCAGAACCTCGAGGCTATCGAGGCGTACGAGGCGAAGCGCCCCTCCTGGATGCCCCGCACCCAGGAACTCTAAATAGGGGAGCTCTCAGCCGAGCGCTCTAAAACCTAGAGGTATAAAGCTCGAAGGCGGCGACTAAATCAGTCGCCGCCTTCGAGCTTTTCTGCATCCGAACCTTTACGCACCAAAACCTCGGCGCACATGTAAATGCGCCTCCCCGGAGCATCAGCATCCGGGGAGGCGCATTTATTCACGACCTAGAGCTTTAGGCGCCCTCAGTGATGGGGGTGTTCAGGGTTGCGTTCTCGGTGCAGCTGTACAGTGCCGCCGAACCGGGGGAGCGCACGCCCGCGGTCGGGTTGGCGTTCTGCGCGGTGGCAAGAGCGAAGTCAGAAACCACCTCGTGGTTAATGTAGCTGCCGCCTGCACCGCCGCCGCTGCTCAGAGAGCTGAGCGAGTAGATGTTGCCTTCGCTCTCGAACTGCACCTGACGGCCGAAAATGCCCTCGCTGTACGTACCGACGGTCCAGATGTTCAGGCCTGCGCCGCCGCCGCCGTAGCCGGCGCCTCCGCCGGATGCTACGGAAGTGAGGGAGAGCTTACCGTAGGTGTGGGAGAGCAGAGCGCCGGAGCCGCCCTTACCGCGGTAGGAGCCGGTAGCGTCCGCACCGCCGGTGCCCTTCTCCTTCTCACTCACGGAGTCGCCCCCGTAGCGGTAGTAGCGCGGGAAGCTGTACGAATCGAACCAGGACTCGGACATGGGCAGGAGCTTCAGCTCGTTGTTCTCGTCGAGGACGCCAATCAATGCCTCACCGAGGGTACCCGCGACGCCGGAGCGACCAGCGGTACCGCCGGTGACCATGAGGCGCATGTCGAGGGTCTTGTCGTCCTCGTCGAGGGGCATGAATTCCTGGTAGGGGCTTGCCATGAGCATGCCGCCCTGACCGGTGTTATCGGTGCCCAGGTCGCCGCCTGCGCTGCCGCCTGCGGTGGTGGATGCGTCGCGGCTGTCCAGTGCCACGCGCAGTGCCGGGTTCAGCTGATCATTGGGCTGGGTGTCGAAGAGGCTCTGGTGGGTGGTGAGGGTTCCCAGCTGTGCGCCGCCGCCACCTGCACCCGCAACGGCTACGACGGTGACTGCGCCGTCGCGGACGAGCTCGACCGCGGAGGAGCCACCGCCGGATGCACCGTACACGTAGCCGCTGTTAGTACCCACTACCTGCGCTGTGCCGGTTGCGGTGCTGGAGCCGGTGGAGTCGCCGCCCGCTGCGTAGCCTTCGCCGCCGAGTGCGGGCTTCGCGCCGGACGCCGAGCCGACGCCGCCGTTACCCGCCCAGACGCGCAGGATATCGCCGGGCTTGACCGCCAGAACGCCGCTGAGCTGCGCGCCGGCACCGCCGCCAGCTAGGGATGCGTTCGTGACGTCGGTCAGGTAGCTGGGGGTGAAGGAAGATGCGGCACCGCCGGCACCTCCCACGAGGTCGAATCGTACTCGTCCAACGCCTTCAGGGACGAGCCATTCGGTGTATGCACCAGCCTTGTCGTCGAAGCCGGTTGCGGTCGGCTTGAGGGTCAGGGCGGGGGAACAGGTGGGCTCGCCGCTTGCCGCCCATGCAGGGACGGTTGTGCTGGCGAGGATAACGGGGGCACTCCATGCCGCACCCTGTACGAGGCGGCGGCGTGAAATAGCTGATGCAGTGTTGTGATGTGTCATATTGGGTCCTCCGGTTGTTTCGCGGATGCAGCCGCGAAATAACCTGTGGCTGGTTGCGATGTGCCCTGGTTTTTAGTTGACTTTCGAATATTTACGGTGATGTTGAGGTGAATTTTTGAAGTTGAAGTGAGTCAGGAAGCCGAACCGTTGTGGTTGGGCGCCATCGCAGGGTTTATGCAGTGAATACACGCCCGTTCCCTGCCGTGAGGCTCCGTACTGCATGGAGCAACGGCAATGCCGGCGCAGATGCCGCAGCTGAGAGCCGATTGGCTCCTCGGTGAGAGTGGAGGCGCCGTTCAGCGGGTAAGAGTGTGCACGTTATTGTAGGGGGGAGGTTACTCTCAAGTTCAAATTCGTGCGTCAAAAAGACGAAACTGGCGTCAAATTTCGGTGAAGAACCAGAAAATGTTTGCATTGTTGTGAATATTTGTGTATCTTTTGTTTTTTCCGGCACTGAATCTGGAGGGGTCAGAGCGGTTTATCACACACACAACGGAGCAAAATTCCAGTCACGAGTTCCAAAGGCTCTTCAGTGTTTGGAGCACCTTTACGCAGGGCTTAGAATAATGATGAATATATGCGCCCGTTTCACCCTGCTACCGGCAGAGGGCACGGCACGTATGAGCGTATGAGAACGCGGCGTATCGGCACACTGTTAAAGTTCGGCCTAAACCAGCCGACTCCACAAAGGATTTTTAATGACTGAGAACATCAGCAAGCTTCGCATTGAAGGTGGCACTCCGCTCGTTGGTGAGGTCCACGTTCGAGGCGCCAAGAACCTGGTGCCCAAGGCGATGGTCGCAGCACTGCACGGTTCGACCCCCTCGACCCTGCGTAACGTCCCCGACCTGAGCGATGTCGAAATCGTTACCACCCTCGTGGAGCTGCACGGCGCAAAGGTCGACTACGACCGCGAAGCTGGTGTTCTGACCCTCAACCCCGCACAGGATGCAACCACCGCTGCAAAGAACGCAGAGGAGATTCAGCTCTTCGGCGGTAACTCTCGTATCCCGATTCTGATGGTAGGCCCGCTGCTGCACACCCTCGGTACCGCACGCATCCCCAACCTGGGTGGTTGCAAGATCGGTGACCGCCCCATCGACTACCATATGTCTGCACTGCGCAAGTTCGGCGCAGTCGTTGAGAAGGACGACGAAACCGGCACCACCCTAATCGTTCCCGAAGAGGGTCTGAAGGGTGCAGAGATTGTGCTGAACTACCCCTCCGTGGGCGCTACCGAGCAGGTTCTGCTCACCGGTGTGCGTGCTAAGGGTAAGACTGTCTTGCGTAACGCAGCGATTGAGCCCGAAATTATTGACCTGATTGCTGTTCTGCAGAAGATGGGTGCCATCATCTTCATTAACGAGGACCGCACCATCGTCATTGAGGGCGTGGACGAGCTGACCGGCTACGATCACGCATCCCTGCCCGACCGCAACGAGTCCGCTTCTTGGGCTTCTGCGGCTCTGGCTACCGGCGGCGACATTTTCGTGCGCGGCGCAGCTCAGAAGGATATGACCGCGTTCCTGAACCAGTTCCGCAAGATGGGCGGCTTGTACGAGGTGACCGCCGATGGCATCCGCTTCACCCACCCGGCTCAGCGCACCCCCGGTGCTCAGCTGAAGCCCATCGTTTTTGAGACCAATGTGCACCCCGGCTTCATGACCGACTGGCAGCAGCCCCTCGTTGTGGCGCTGACCCAGGCTAAGGGCGCATCTATCGTGCACGAGACCGTGTACGAGGAGCGTTTCGGCTTCACCAACGCCCTGAAGCAGATGGGCGCAGATATTGTTGTCATGCGTGACTGCGTGGGCGGCGCACCCTGCCGTTTTGAGGGTAAGGGCTACGGCCACTCCGCTATTATTTCTGGCCCCACCCCGCTGACCGGTGCCGACATTGAGGTTCCGGACCTGCGCGGCGGCTTCTCCCACATCATTGCTGCTCTGGCGGCTAAGGGCACCTCTCACGTGAGCGGTGTTGAGCTGATTGCTCGCGGCTACGAGAACTTTGAGGAGAAGCTCAAGGGCCTGGGTGCCAACTTTGAGGTGCTGGCACGCAAGGCGTCGAAGGCTCCCAAGCCCGATGCGGCAATCGTCGTTGTTGAGCCCGAGGAAGTTGAGGTTCAGGACTAGTGAGCGGACAGCAGGGAAAGCAGGCTCTGCCTGAGATTGAGCCCACCGCCTCCGGTGATGCTCTGTACAAGGTGCTCGGTAACGCTGCACGCGGGCTGTACAAGCTCATCGCACGCGTTGAGATTACCGGCCGTGAGAACCTGCCCAAGAGCGGCGGGTACATTATCGTGGCTAACCACACCACCGAGCTTGACCCGGTGACCGTGGCTTTCCCTGCTTTCGTTGAGGGCGCCCTGCCGCGCTTCTTGGCGAAGGATTCGCTCTTCCGCGCACCCGTGCTCGGCTACATTATGCGCAAGCTCGCGCATATTCCTGTGGTTCGCGGTTCGGTGGATGCGCGTAAGTCCCTGATTACTGCCCGCAAGATTGTTGAGGCTGGCGGTGCCGTCGTGATTTTCCCGGAGGGCACCACCACCCACGATCCGCAGCTGTGGCCCATGCAGGCGCGTACCGGCGCGGCTCGTCTGGCTCTTGCGACCGGTGCGCCCGTCTTCCCGGTGGCGCACTGGGGTGATGAGCAGATTCTCGGTTACGTGGATGAGGCCGGCGAGGACGGCCGCATCAAGGAGAAGCGTAAGATTTCGCTGTTCCCGCGCAAGACCGTCCGCGTGAAGGTCGGTAAGGCACTGGATATTGCCTCCCTCGTTGAGGACGCCAGCCCCGAGGCTAAGCACACCCGCACCGAACTGGGCGTGGTCACCGACGCCATGCTGGATGCTATTACCGCCGAGCTGGAGAAGATCCGCGGCGAGAAGGCTCCTGAGGGTCGTTGGAACCCGCGCACGAAGCGTCGTGAAGCCCCCGGCACCCCCTCCGGCCCGGTCGGTGGTGCGCTCGGCGAACCGGACGAAAAGTAGTATTCCCGCTGGGAACCATTGAGAGCCCCGATAGGTACCCGACCGGGCGCCTATCAGGGGGCTCACCCAAGGACCTCATCCAAGGACCTCACAAGGAAGAGAGGCTGGTGTTTTCGTGACCTTCTTTGGACGCACCCCCGCAGCAAGCCCTGAATTTACCCCTCCGGCAACCGTACAGTCTATTGCGGTGCTCGGCGCCGGTAGCTGGGGCACCGCTTTCGCTAAGATCGCGGCGGACGCTGCCCGCGAGCGCGGCGATAACACTCGCGTGACCCTCATCGGTCGTGATGAGCAGGTGATGGCTGAGTGCGAGCGCACCCGCGAGAATGCCCGCTATTTTCCGGAAATGAAGCTGCCGGACAACATGCACTTCACGGCGGATGCCCCCGCGGCGCTGACCGGCGCCGATATTGTGGTTCTTGCCCTGCCCGCGCAGGTTCTGCGTTCGCAGTTGCAGAGCTTCGCCCGCTATATTGAGCCGAACGCCATGCTGGTATCTTTGGCGAAGGGCCTGGAGACCGGTACGGGTCTGCGCATGTCGCAGGTCATTACCGAGGAGCTGGAAGAGGCTATGGCTCTGCGCGGTGCTGATGTGCGCGCAATCGGCCATATTCCGCACCGCGTGTGCGTGCTGTCGGGCCCGAACCTGGCGAAGGAAATCATGGGGGAGGAGCCTACCGCCTCAGTGGTTGCGGCTCGTACCCTGCCGGTAGCTGAGTCTGTTGCTCACGCGATTGCGTGCGCGTACTTCCGCCCGTACACCAACACGGATGTGGTGGGTACCGAAATTGGCGGCCTGGTGAAGAACGTGATTGCCCTCTGCGTGGGTATTTGTGAGGGCCGCAATTACGGCGATAACTCGAAGGCGTCCATTATGACTCGCGGCCTGGCGGAGATTACCCGTCTGGCGGTGGCGTTGGGTGGCGAGGCTGCGACGATGAGCGGTCTTGCCGGTATGGGCGACTTGATTGCGACCTGCTCTTCGCCGCTGTCTCGTAACCACACGGCGGGCCGTCTGCTGGCGCAGGGTATTACCCCTGACCGCCTGCATGAGCACATGAGCCAGACTGCTGAGTCGATTAAGTCGGCGCCGGTGGTGGCTGAGTTGGCTCGTCGTCACGGCGTGGAGATGCCCATTGTTGAGGCTGTGGTGGCTGTGCTTTCGGGCCGTATTGGCATTGAGGATTTGGCGCCTCAGTTGCTGGGTCGCCGCCTCAAGCATGAGGGCCACTAGGTTTTGAAGCTTTCTGGTGTGCTGGCAACCCTTGATTAGTGGTGTGTGCCAGGACATACTAGAAGAAGATTGAATGTAGACATCCGAGGACGGATACCGTTGCGAAGAGCCGGTGCGTGAGAAACGTATCAGTGACCGCGACGGTATTCGTGCGTTAGGATTATTGACGCATTGCCGTTCCACCTTCCGGACCTGAGGGTAGGGGAACATTGACTAGGAGAAATATATGACCGAGAAGAAGACCGTCGCCCTGCTGTGCGGTGGCCGCTCCTCCGAGCACCCGATTTCGCTCATTACCGCTGCCGGCGTTCTGAGCGCCATTGACCGCACTGCCTACGACGTCATCACTATCGGCATTACCCGTGACGGCCGCTGGTACCTGACCGACGAGCAGCAGCTCGCCGAGCTGACCGCTGGCACTCGCGGTACCGCAGAGTTCCCCGAGGGCACCCATCAGGTGTTCCTGCCGATGGGTGCCGGCGATTCCCGCCTGACCCTGGTGGATGTTGAGGGTAACGTTACCCGCACCGCGCCGGTGGACGTTGTGTTCCCGCTGCTGCACGGCCCCTTCGGCGAGGACGGCACCGTGCAGGGTCTGCTGGAAATGGCTGACCTGCACTATGTGGGTTGCGGCGTGACCGCATCCGCTGTGGGTATGGACAAGCACTTCATGAAGGTTGCTTTCGAATCCGCTGGCCTGGAGGTCGGCCCCTACGAGGTTGTCACCAACCGCCAGTGGGAGCACGAGGACCGCGAGCAGATTCTGGAGCGCGTGCTGAAGCTGGGCTTCCCCATGTTCGTGAAGCCGACCCGCGCAGGTTCTTCCTTCGGTATTACCAAGGTGGATTCGGTGGAGGAGCTCGTGCCCGCGATTGAAGAGGCGCGCCGCCACGACCCGAAGATCATTATTGAGGCCGGTATTGTGGGCCGCGAAATTGAGTGCGCTGTGCTCGACGGCCACCACGGCGAGATGCCCCGCGCGTCCTACCCCGGCGAAATTGAGGTTGTGGATGAGGACCACGGCTTCTACGACTTTGAGGCGAAGTATGTTTCTGAGTCGTCCGCTGTGACCGTGTGCCCGGCGAACCTGCCGCAGGACGTGCAGGATCGTCTGCGCGAGCTGGCTGTGAAGGCGTTCCTTGCGCTGGATGGCGAGGGTCTGTCGCGTGCAGACTTCTTCTACACCGAGGATGGCCGCCTGGTCATCAACGAGGTGAACACCATGCCCGGCTTCACCCCGATTTCGATGTACAAGACCATGTGGGAGAACACCGGTATTTCCTACACCGATCTGATTAGCGAGCTGCTGACCCTGGCGATGGAACGCCCCCTGGGTCTGCGCTAGGTCTTAGGTCTGCGCTAGTTTTTGAATACGTAGCAGTGGGGGAGTGTCCCTGCTGTAAGGCGCCTCGGTGCGGATTCTTGAGAGTCTGTACCGGGGCGCTTTTTTGCGCGGCTGGTAAGTTGATCGCTGGGGAAAACGGGGAATTGGTACGTATTTTCCGCAGATATGCTGATGAGAATCGCTCTAGATTCACTCATGAGAAAAATCACTTGCACCTGCCTTAGAGCTACTTGAATGGGGGAGTGCAAGTTTTAAAGCGGTGTTGATAAGGTGAAACGTAATTCTGCTCATAAGTGCATGAAATGATGCTTCTGAGTGATGAAAAGGTGTTGTTGATAGTCTTTGCACATCGTGAAGCTCAAAGATTGGTATGAAAGCGCTAAAATGAGTAATGAAGAAAAAGCCGATTCGGTAGAATAGACGAAGGCATATCCAATCTGCCCTAGCGATTGGGTATCTATTCACTCACAACGTATTAGAAAGTCAAGGACAACCTTTTGGGAAAACGAAACCGTAAGGTGGTCTCTGCGAGTCTGGCGACAGCACTGGTTGCTTCCGGAAGCCCATACGTAGCCTCATTTGCTCAAGATGTGCAGGAGGCAGCGTCACAGCTTCCGCCGAACCCTGTCGGCACCGCAGAACAAACCCTGGACCCCGCCGCGACCGCGGCATCTTCCTCTCAGACGGCAGTACCTACGCTCGCTACCGTGAGCGCATGGCCCACCGCACAGGGGGATAACAAGACTGACAACGCGCAGGCAGAGCCCACCGCTCAGCCTAGCGCTTCTTCGAGTTCTCAGCCCACCGCCAGTGCTGAGCCTTCTGCGAGCGCTACTCCCACTCCGGATGCGACACCTACTCCGGATGTTACTGCGCAGCCCACTGCTGAGCCTTCCGCTTCTGCGAGTGCTACCGCTACGGCGAGTCCTAGCGTAGAGCCCTCTAAGGATGCGACGCCCACTCCGGATGTTACTGCGCAGCCCACTGCCGAGCCCAGCGCAGCTCCCACCGCGGAGCCTACCGCTGAGCCCACTAAGGATGTAACCCCCGAACCGACTCAGGATCCGACCCCGGCGCCTACGGCTGAGCCTACCCCTGAGCCGACCAAGGATGTAACCCCTGAGCCTACTCCGGAACCTACTCAGGATCCGACCCCGGCGCCTACGGCTGAGCCTACTCCGGAGCCTACCCCTGAGCCGACCAAGGATGTAACCCCTGAGCCTACTCCGGAACCTACTCAGGATCCGACTCCTGAACCGACCCCGGAGCCCACTCCTGAGCCGAATCCTGAGCCCACCCCGGAACCGGAGCCTACTCCGGAACCCACTCCCGAGCCGACCAAGGACGTAACCCCGGAACCGAATCCGGAGCCCACTCCCGAGCCGACCAAGGATGTAACTCCCGAGCCGACTCAGGAACCGAGTAAGGAGCCGAGCGAGGCACCCTCCCAGGATCCGACCCAGGCCCCGGTAGTGCCCGCGCCGACTCAGGAACCCACTAAGGATGCAGAAATCCCCGTGATTCCGGTGATTCCGGTGAATCCGCCAGAAGACAACAATGGTAGCTCAGACGCCAAGACTGTTACCCCGATTGAGACTGAGCCTGTTGCCCCGATTCCTCCGGCGAACAACCCGGTGACCGTCCCTGGAAACCGTCAGGAAACCTCGGAGGAAGATGTCGTCATCTCCATCGAGCTTCCGCGACCGGGCAAATCCTCTGAATCCTCAAGCTCCTCTTCGGGATCTTCAAGCTCTTCACCGAGCACCAAGGCACCGAATGACAGGCTTGATGACAACGAGGACGATCCGTTGCGTTCTGGTGGTACCACCCTCGGACGAATCGCAGCCAATAATGGCTCGAATGACTCCATCCCGGGTGCGGCAGACTGGGTTGCTGGATACCTCTCGCGCAATAAGACCGACGAGGACCACTCCCAGGAGACAAGCCCCTCGAGCTCCTCAAGCTCGGTATCGGCTTCGAAGTCGCCCAGCTCCTCCACCTCGGCTAGCGCCAGCCGCTCCGCAAAGAGCGTGACAAAGGCTGACGGTGCGAACGCCGCTCAGGAGCAGACCGTGAAGAACGCGGACGCGGACGATTCCGGACTTTCCGGGATTGCACCGCTGATTCTCTTCTCGCTCATCGGTCTGGTGCTGATTGCTCTGGCAATCCGCTACTTCAGCCGCGGGGCATAAGGTGAACATAACGCGTAAGAATACGCGATAATAGAGGATGTGAATCCTCAGACTTTTAGCGAAACGCGGGACAACCCCATGCGAGAGACACCTCTCTCAAAGCTGGGGGAGTCCCGCGTTCTGCGCGCCTTCATGCCGATTATCAACGCCCACAATGAGCAGGTTGCCGCTACGGCACGCCAGGCGGGGCACATTGAGCCCCTCGATGTGGGTCCCGGTGACGACTGTGCCGTTCTCGCCGCGCCCGCGCCCGGTCAGCGTACCGTGGTCACCACCGACACTCTCGTTGAGGACCAGGACTTCATGAACCTCTGGCCCGGCGGTATCGCACGGACGGGTGAGGCTGGCGAGTTCATTCTGGAACCCGCCCGCAGCAGCGGCTACGATGTGGGGCGCAAAGCCGCGACCCAGAACCTCGCCGACGTTGCCGCCATGGGCGCACGCCCGGCGAGCCTCTTCATCTCCTTGAGCCTGCCCGGTAGCACGCCTTACGGCTGGATCGACGGCTTCGCCCACGGCATTGTGGACGGAATCAACGCCTGCGGAGCCACCGAATGCGTGATTGGCGGCGGCGATATTGGCGATTCCACCGAAATGTCGGTGACCGTCACCGCCCTCGGCTACACGGATCGCGCCGTGTTGCGCTCCGGCGCACGCCCCGGCGACACTATCGCCCTGGCGGGACGTACCGCCTGGTCCGATGCCGGTCTGCGCCTGCTGCTCAACCCGCTCTCCCTGCCCGCCACGGCACTGCTACGTGCCGTTGCCGCAGGTCATGATGCTGAGGCGGCGCTGGGTGCGGTGAGCCGGGCGTGGGCCCGGCAACAACCGGAAGGTACTGGCACTCTTCCTGCTGGCGCTCTTCCCGAAGGGCTCATCGAGCTTGCCCGCACCCTCACCCCCGAAGAGGCCGCGCAGATGCTCGCGGTCTGCGAGCGCGCCGTCGACTCGCAACACCACCCGGTCAGCCCCATCCCCGCAGGAGAGGTGGCACGCCAGCATAAGGCAAGCTCCATGCTGGATCTCTCGGACGGACTCGTCAAGGACGCTGGGCGAGTTGCCGCCGCCTCCGGGGTGCAGATGCGCCTCGACCGTGCCGCCGTGGATGCGTTCGCCGAGCCGCTGCTACCGCTGGCGCGCCTGCTGCTGGCGATTGGTGAGCGCAATGAGGCGGGGGAGAGCCCCGCATCCCTGGCACGCACCTTCGTGCTGGTCGGCGGGGAAGACCACGGCCTGCTGGCGACCTTCCCCGGTGAGGTGCCCGAAGAATTCGTGCCCCTGGGAACCTGCGTGGCGGACGCCCCGGAGCGCGGTCTGAGCGCCGAACTTTACGGTGCCGAACGCCGCCACAATGCGGTGACCGGCGCGGCGGTCGTGATGGACGGCCGCTCCCTGGACGGCATGGGCTGGGAACACTATGGAGCGTCCGCGTAGAAGCTTGACCCAGTACCGCAAGTCACCGAGCGCCGCGAGGTGCGGGCGGTTTGTGCGTTCCGTCCGTGCTTTCATTCCGCGGGATGGGTGGCGGGCAATACCGTACATTTAACCGAAATTGCTTAGAATAGAAGTACGAAATAGGCTGGATTCTGCCCGTGCCGCGGGCGCTAAGATTTAGCCGGGAACTAGCCGAGAACTAGTTGAGAACTGAACCGAGAATCACGCGAAACTGACGAAACCGACGAAACCGACGAGGAGGGTAGCGTGAACGCAGAACAGAACCAGCGCACCGAAGAACGCGAGATTTACCGCCGTGCCTGCGTGCGCGCCTACCGCTTCGGCGTAGCGTGGTCCACCGCCGCCCGCACCACCATTGAGCACTACCGCGAGGCGCTCAACGAGCTCAATGGGTTCCCCGTGCCCGATAAGGACACCGGCTCCAATATCGCCCACACCCTGCTGACCCTAACTGAAGAGTTTGAGCGGGGCATGGAGCAGGTTCTTCCCAACGGGGAGCTGTCTGGCGAAGAAGACGCGTATGCGCCCGAGGCGGCGGGCGCCTCCGAAACCCTCGCCCACCTGTGGATTCAGCTGGGCGGCATCTACGAGCACGCGATTATGCGCGCATCCCGCGTGGCGCGCGGCAACTCCGGTACCCTGCTCTGCGCCTGGGCGCTGGAGGCGGTGCGCAGCTACTGGTTCCTGCCCGGAAACCTCGCTCGGGAGCTCGGTGACGCAGCCGATGAGCTGCCGCTCGTGCGCGCCCTGGAAGCAGACTACGAGCGCGTTATTGCTCGCGGATCCCTGCCGAAGCATCGCGAAGTGAAGCTGGAGTACGCCCACGCGGAGGCGCGCGCGATGGCGTTCGCGGCTGAGCGTATTCGCGCCAGTGTGGGGGAGCAGATGGTGCCCTCCACGATGCTGTCGGTCATGGTGGAGCTTGCTAGACTGGAGGCACACTACGATGCATCACAGGACTCAGAAGCTGCTGACGAAGCGCTGAAAGAGCGCCGACGTGCGCTGATGCGTGCCGCCCTGGAACGTACCGCGCAGTTCCCGCCCTCACCCGAGCTTGCCGGTTTCGTGGATGCTGGCGCGCTCGGCTTCTACCTTGCCGTGGTGCACTCCAATCCGCGCTGGGAGGGGGCAACCCTGAACGAGGCGCAGGTGGAGTCCATGCTGCGCGCGCCCTCAGCTGTGGATGCGGCGCGGGCTGGCTCTGAACCTGTCGAACATGTAGAAGGTGAGCACGCAGAACATGCGGGGCAGGCCGGCTGGGAGCTCATGGGCACACTGACCTGCGAGCCCCTCGCCCTGGCACAGCTGCGCCCCGAACTTGAAGCCATGGGCGACAGCCTGCTCATCACGCCCCTGGACATGGCGGCTGGACTCTGGGCGCTGCACGTGCACGTGCCCGACATTGACCCCGCCCGTGAGCTGATTATGGGTTACGGCCAGTGGTCGGATGAGCGTATTTCCTCCCTGGCGGACGGCCACCACGCCGACCACGCGTGCGGTGCGGAGGGCGGCGTATGAGCCCCGCCCGACGTTCCGTGAACCCGCAGCAGGAAGCCCTGGACTTGGGGCTTCCCGAGCCCGCCAAGACTAAGCCGACAAATACTAAGCCCGCGAAGGTTGAGACTGCGAAGGTTGAGGTAGTGCAGGGTGAGCCCGTAGATTCAACGATTGTCGAGCCCACCCGTGCTGCTTCCACGCCCCGTGCTAAGCGGGGGACAAAAGATACGCCGCTACTGAGCGATGAGCAGCTCCGCACCACCGCCGAGCTGACCGTGCGCGATCTTGCCGCCTACGCCCGAGGCGAGGTGAGCCGCGCCGAGCTGAGCGAACGCGCGGCACAGCGCGCCAGCGCACCCTACCGTAAGGCGCTCAAGACGCTCAAACATTCGCTGGGGCCCGCCGCGCACACCATGACCGACGACGCTATCTACGAGCTGGTCGATATTGCGTTGGCGGCGCGGCAGGCTACTCAGCCGGAAGTGTACCAGTCGGAAGCAAACTGGCCGCAGGAACCGGCTCGGAAAGCACCCGCTCGGAAGAAGCCGATTCAGAAGAAGCCTGTTCAGAAGGAACCTGCGCAGAACGAACCGAGCCCGCAGCAGAGCGAAACCACCGCGCGGGCTACTTCGGCGCGCCCGCAGAAGGTAACGAAAGCGAGCAAGGAGGGCGAGCAGAAGCCTGCACCGAAAAAGAGCGTGCCCGAGGTAGAAGCCGAAAAGCCCGCGACCGAAGAGGCCGAGCAGAAGCCTGCACCCATAAAACCTGCCTCCACAAAGGCTGTAGTGAAGAAGGCTCCCGCAAAGAAGGCTTCTGCTTCCAAAGCCTCCGCATCGAAAACCGCTGCGCCGAAAACCACTGCGAAGAAAGCTTCCGCGAAGAAGGCAACGACTGAGAAGGCTGCGATTGCGAAGCCCGCATCAGCCGCCGCGGAGGCTAAGAGCCGTGCCCTGGCGCGCTACGCCTCCGAAGACCGCATCGAAAACGCGCCGCTCAAAAAGTACCTTCCCGCGCCCAGCGCCAAGGCAATCTCCACGCACCTTGACCTGCACACCGTTGGGGAGATGCTCGATTACTTCCCGCGCAAGTACCTGCCGCGCGGTGAGCTCAGCTCCTTCGCCGAACTCGTTGAGGGCCAGGACGTCACCATCATCGCCCGAGTGGTGCACGTGAGCACCCGAACCATGGCGGCGCGCCGCGGCAAAATCACGGAAGTGACCATCACCGACCGGCTCTCCGATGCCACCGGGCAGGATGCACCCGCCGGTTTTGGTGCCGCTGGCTTTGGTACTACTGACTTCGCGGCTGGTGGTCCTGTATCCGTGGTGTCCGGGCGCGCTAACCGCCCCGGCGCATCCGGCGCGTCTAGAGTATCCGGCGCGCCCGCGCAGATCTGGCAGGCGACCGGGATGCACAACCCGCGCATCAATGCGCTCGCTCATTCCACGCACAACCCCGCTACCCAGAACCCGGCACCGGGCAGGGGAGCGCAACCCGCCTCCTATAGCGGCTATGCAGACAGCTACGGCCAGGATTCGTTTGGGCAGGACAGCTTCGCGCAAGACAGCTTCGCGCCGGATAGTTTCGCCCAGGGAGGCCTCTTTGGCGTGCCCGCACCCAGCATGACGAACCCCGGTACGCTCATTGGCTCGCAGATGAAGCTCTCCTTCTTCAACGCCTGGACCGCTGCCCGCGAAATCCGCGAGGGCGAAACCATGATGTTCTCCGGCAGGGTCGGCATCTACCGCGGCGAATACACCCTCACCAACCCGCACTACGCCCTGCTCTCGAAGGACGCCTCCGGCGCGGACGTCACCGACGCCGCCACCGCCCCCGTGCCCGTCTACCGCGCCCCCGCGAAGCTGCCCACCGACCGTATTAGCGGCTACATGGCGCAGCTGCTCGAAAAGGTGCCGCTCAAAGAACTCGAAGACCCGGTACCCTACACGATTCGTCGCGCCCGCAAGGTGCCCTCGCTGGAGTGGACGTACCGCGCCCTGCATACCCCCGACTCGGAGGATACCTGGCGTGCCGCCCAGGCGCAGATGCGTTACCGCGAGGCATTCGTGCTGCAGAGCGCGCTTGCTCGCCTGCATTCGGTGCGTGCCGCGCACCTGACCCAGCCGCGCCCCGCCGTGGAGGGCGGACTCGCCGATCAGCTGCTGAAGGTTCTGCCCTACGAGCTGACCGAGGGGCAGCAGAAGGTAGGCGCTGAGATTGCCGCCGATCTGTCGAGCGAATCGCCCATGAACCGCCTGCTGCAAGGTGATGTGGGTTCCGGTAAGACCGTGGTGGCTCTGCGCGCCATGCTGCAGGTTGCCGATGCGGGCGGCCAGTCCGCGATGCTCGCCCCGACCGAGGTGCTTGCCGAGCAGCATTTGCGTTCGGTGCTGGACATCCTGGGGGATATGGCGGCGCCCGAAGACTCAGACGCTGACGATTCAGCCGCCGGTTCAGCCGACGAACCTGCCGCGGGAACTCCCGCGGGGAGTGGGGAGGAACCCCGCCGTGTGCGCGTGCGCCTGCTGACCGCCTCCATGGGTACCCGCGCCAAGCGCAAGGTTCTGCAGGAGCTCGCCGACGGCACCGCCCAGATTGTGATTGGCACCCACGCCCTGCTCTCCGACGAGGTGAGCTTCCACGATTTGGGTCTGGTCGTCGTGGACGAGCAGCACCGCTTCGGCGTGGAGCAGCGCGACGGCCTGCGCGGCACCGACGGCGCCCTGCCGCACCGCCTGGTCATGACCGCAACGCCCATTCCGCGTACCGTCGCCATGACCGTGTTCGGTGACCTGGACGTGTCCGTGCTCGACACCCTGCCCGCCGGCCGACAGAAAATCTCAACGCACGTGGTGCCCCTCGCCGAGAAGCCCGCCTGGGCGTCCCGACTGTGGAGGCGCGCCCGCGAAGAAATCGACGCGGGCCACCAGGTGTATGTTGTCGTACCCAAAATCGGGGAGGACGGCGACAGCCTGGAGGAGGGCGCCGCGTTCTTTGGCGCATCCAGCCTGAACGGTGCTGGAACCGGCGCGGGCAATTCGGCCCAGGGCTATTTCGGTCAGGGCGGTAACGCCAGCAGCGACGGCAAGGTTCAGCTGACCTCGGTCGCCTCAATGTACTCCTACCTGAGCGCAGAGGACGCCCTCGTCGGCGTGCGTATCGGCACCCTGCACGGCCGCATGGACCCGACTGAGAAAACCGCCGTCATGACCGCTTTCGAGCGCGGCGAAATTGACCTGCTCATCAGCACCACCGTCATTGAGGTGGGCGTGAACGTCCCGAACGCCACGCTCATGATCATCATGGACGCCGACCGCTTCGGCATCTCGGGCCTGCACCAGCTGCGCGGTCGTGTGGGGCGTGGCGGCTACGCGGGCACCTGCCTGCTGGTGACCCGTCAGGAGGAGGGCGGCGTGTCTCGCGAGCGTCTGGATGCGGTCGCCTCCACCACGGACGGCTTTGAGCTCTCCCGCATTGACCTGGCGCAGCGCCGCGAGGGTGATATTCTGGGTGCTGCACAATCGGGCTCGAAGAGCACCCTGCGGTTCTTGCGGGCGCTTGCCGATGCCGACATTATTGAGCGTGCCCGTGAGGATGCCCGCTCGGTGGTGGAGAAGGACCCGACGCTGGCTAAGCATCCGTCGCTGGCGCGTACGATTGACCGTGCCCTGGACGCTGACCGTGAGGCGTTCCTCGGCAGGGGATAAGCGCCCAACGGGGCAGAACACGCCGCCTGTTCTGCCCGCCGCCTGCCCTGCCCACCACCCGCCCCGCCCACCACCCGCTGAAACCGTGACTTCAACACACCGCACTAGTTAGAGGAGAAACCCTATGAGCCGTATTATTTCCGGTGCCGCCGGAGGCGTTCGCCTTGCCTCGGTTCCGGGGGATAATACTCGCCCCACCACCGACCGGGTGAAGGAATCCCTCTTCTCCAAGCTGGAGAGCTACGACATTATTCGTGGCGCCCGCGTGCTGGACGCCTTTGGCGGCTCGGGCGCACTGGGCTGTGAGGCGCTCTCGCGCGGTGCGGCCTCCGTGACTCTGCTGGACACCTACCCGAAGGCTGTTGCGGTGATTCGCAAGAACGTTGCCGCGGTGGAGAAGGCGATGGGGCGCACCGGCACTGGTTCTTCTAGCGCTACCGGTTCTGCGGCGCGCGTGCAGCAGTCGCAGGCGCTGACCTACGTGAACTCCGCCTCCGGTCCGTGGGATCTGGTGTTTGTTGACCCGCCCTACGCCATGCCGAACGAGCAGGTCAGCGAGCTACTGGAGGCGCTCACCCCCAAGCTTGCCGAGGGTGCCGTGGTCGTGGTGGAGCGTTCTTCGCGTGATGCGGAGCCGGTGTGGGGCGAGGGCCTGTACTGTTTTTCGACCCGTCAGCACGGCGAGACGGTTCTCTACTATGTGGAGCCTGACGAGGTGGAGGAACAGGCGGGCGACGAGCCCGGCGAGGACGCTGAAGAGCTCGCCGCCTAAAATCACCGCCCGATCTTGCTGCCTCAGCCTGCGCTCGCCCGCATGCCGCTATCCCGCATCCTAAGTTCGCCCGTATCTAGTCATTCCGACCTCTGATATTTATTCGTGAAGGGACCGCCATGATTGCCCTCTGCCCCGGATCTTTTGACCCCGTGCACCACGGCCACCTGGAAATCATTGCCCGCGCCGCTCAGCTCTTTGACGAGGTGATTGTGGGCGTGGCGCACAATAGCTCCAAGAAGTACCGCTTCTCCCTGGAGGAGCGCGTGCAACTGGTGCGTGAGTCCCTGCAGGAGCTCGGCATTAAGGGTGTGAGCGTGGAGCCGATTCCGCCGGGCGTGCTGCTTGCCGAGTATGCGGCGGAGCGTGGCGCGAAGGTGCTGGTGAAGGGTCTGCGTTCGGCGACGGACTACAGCTATGAGGCTCCGATGGCGAGCATGAACCGTCACCTGGCGCAGGTTGAGACGGTGTTCTTGGCGGGTGAAGACCGCTACGGTGCGGTGTCGTCCACGATTATTCGTGAGGTGGCGTCGCTGGGTGGTGACGTGACTCCCTTCGTGCCGGAGGCGGTCGCCCGCGCGCTGAAAAACGCCTAGAAAAACGCCTCATCAACCCAGGCACACACCACCGGGCGCGCACCCGTCCGACACACCCGACACGCCCACCGGCAGGGCCCCGGTAGAATAACTCGCACCGCCGACCGGGCACTTAAGTCCCCCAGTAGTAGCCTCGACCGACCGATTAAGTGCCGCGCGGCGCCTCCTTAAGGGGATATTTAAGAGGTGAGCGCCACTTAAAGAGATTTAAAAGGCGCTTAATCTTGATTAACGGTGCGAACCACCCCTAAAATGGGACTTTGGTTTATACATTTCGTAAGGAGAAACGCCATTTCACGTGCAGACGCATCGCCGCTGGTTGTATCAGTCACTAACCTGATTCACCGCCCCGGCACCATGGAAACTCTCACTGAGGTTCTGCCCGCACCGGCAGACCTGGGTAACACGCTCATCGGCGTGGAAGAGGGTTCGGATATTGACCTCGATATTCGTATGGAGTCTGTTGTTGATGGTATCCTAGTAACCGGCTCCGTTGTTGTGGATGTACACGGCGAGTGTAGCCTTTGCTTGGATCCGATTGATTACGAGATGTCGGCCAATATTCAAGAGCTTTTCGTCTTTGAGAAGGCCCCGGCTGGCGGCCCCGAAGATGAAGTAGATGAGCAGTACGCCGTTGAGGATGATTCCATCGACCTTGAACCGGCTCTGCGGGACGCAGTAATCCTTCAACTGCCGTTCCAGCCTGTTTGCAGGGACACCTGCCAGGGTCTGTGCGCCGATTGCGGTGCGCGCCTGGAGGATGACCCCGGGCATCATCACGAGGTGTTGGATCCGCGCTGGTCGGCCCTACAGGGCCTGCTCGGTGCAGATACCGAAAACTAAATTGTTGTTACTAGAGATTGTGAGATAGCTGTGGCTGTTCCCAAGCGCAAGATGTCCCGCGCTAACACCCGCGCACGCCGTTCCCAGTGGAAGGCATCCGTGCCCCAGCTGGTTAAGACCGTTGAAAACGGTCGCGTGACCTACAGCCTGCCCCACCAGGCAAAGGTTGTAACCGACGCTGCAGGCAACGCCCTGTTCCTGGAGTACAAGGGCCGTAAGGTTGCAGACGCCTAAGAAGCGGTGAATCCTTATGTTTGAATTTCCTAGTGTTGATACTAGGGAGTTGCGTAAACGTCTCGGGGTCGATATCGACGCCGAGACGTTTTTGCTATCCCTAACGCACCGTTCCTACGCCTTCGAGAACCCCGGGGTGGAGCATAACGAGCGCCTGGAGTTCCTGGGCGATTCGGTGCTTTCCCTGGCAATTGCTGAAGAAGTGTACCGACGCTACCCCGACCTGCCCGAGGGTGAGCTCGTGAAGCTGCACCACGTGGTGGTGTCTACGGTGGCGTTGGCGAAGGTGGCGCGCGACCTGGATTTGGGCCGGTACATCCTGCTCGGTAAGGGCGAGATTCACACCGGCGGCGCCGATAAGGACTCGATCCTTGCCGACACCATGGAGGCGATTTTCGGCCTGACCTACCTGGAGTGCGGTCGCGAGGCGGCTCGTGACTTGGTGCTGCGCCTGATTGCGCCGCTGCTCGATGATGAGAAGGTCCTGAACTCTGGACGCGACTGGAAGACCGAGCTGCTGAACCTCGCCACCGCCCGCGGTTGGGGAGACGTGCGCTATGAGGTCACCGGCGAGGGCCCCGATCACGCGCGCGTGTACACTGCGGTCGCTATTGTGGCGAATCAGCAGACCGGTACCGGTGTGGGCCCGAGTAAGAAGGAGGCGGAGCGTCTTGCCGCTGAGCAGGCGTACCGCGTTCTGGTTTAGGCTCATTCAATCATCCTGCAGGTCTGCTAACTCTGCGGGGCTCTTGATACTGCAATCCCGTTGAGGGGAGTAATTCATGCCCGAACTGCCCGAGGTAGAAACCGTCCGCGCAGGCATCGCCGACCATTCGCTGGGCCGCCCCGTGCGGGCGGTGCGCGTGGTCGATGCCCGTTCGCTGCGCAGGCATCTGCCCGGTCCCGCCCACTTTGAGGCGGCACTCACCGGCAGGACGTTGCGCGGCGCCTACCGCCGCGGCAAGTACCTGTGGCTGACCCTGAGCGAGGCGGACGGCACGCTTGCCGACGAGGCGCTCGTGGTGCATCTGGGCATGAGCGGTCAGCTGCTCGTGCGCGATGAGCCGGGCGGCGATATGGACAGTGAATCTAAGGCTCGTGCGGCGTTTGATGGGCAGCCGCGGCACCTGCGCGTGGCGCTTGAGCTAGGACCGGCTGGAAATTCGGAGAGTACGGCGAGCGCCAACCGGGCAAGCACCGGGCAGCGCTTGCTCTTCGTGGACCAGCGCATCTTCGGTGGCATGTTCCTCAGCCCGCTCGTGCCGGACGTACCCGCTACGGCGGATGAAACAGCGCCCGGTGAATTGGGGCAGAGCGAAGTACCTGAGCGTTTTCTTGTACCCGAGGCGGTCAAGCATATTGCCCGCGACCCGCTGGACGAATTCTTCGACCCCGCGGCGGTGCGCCGTAAGTTCCTGCGCACCTCCAGCGGCATTAAGAAGGTTCTGCTGGACCAGTCGGTCATCTCCGGGGTGGGCAATATCTACGCCGACGAGGCGCTGTGGCGTGCGCGACTACACTACGCGAAGCCCGCACGCACCCTGAGCGCCGCCCAGACCCGCGAACTGCTCGAGGCGGTCACCCAGGTGCTGCGCGAGTCCCTCGCGGCTGGCGGCACGAGCTTCGACGCCCTGTACGTGAACGTGCTCGGCGAATCGGGCTACTTTGAGCGCTCGCTGAACGCCTACGGTCGTGCCGGGGAACCCTGCCACCGTTGCGCGGAGGCGGGCCGCACCTCCCTGATCGTGCGCGAGCCGTTCCAGAACCGTTCGTCCTACCGTTGCCCGCACTGCCAGCGGGCGCCGCGTTCTCGCTAACCCTGCACGTCCGATAGTCCTTTCTAAGACGGACGATATGGAAACGACGAGTACATATACACCAAAATATTAATTGGTGTACGCTAAATATAAACGGACGGCTGGCAGAGCATACAGCCCAGATTCTCTAATATTTTTGAACTTCAGCCCCGAAAGGATGTGAAAACCATGCGCTCTGTTTTTGATGTCTCACTCGACATTCTAAAGGTCTCCGGACAGGAGAGCCTGCCGACGCTCACCCTGCAGAAGCTGGTCTTCTACACCTACGGATGGTACGCTCACCTGACCGGTTCACGGCTTTTCGAGCAGTCTTTCTACGCAATGCCCAAGGGACCCGTGGTGGGTGAGTTGCTGACCGCTCACGCTCGTCGGCTCGATGTTGACCGCGATGTCTTAGAGCTGGGTCGGGAACTTTTGGAGGACGAGCCTCAGCCTGAAGATCCCTACTACATTCAGATTATTGAAGCCGTTTGGGGGTACTACGGTAAATTTTCGCGTTGGGAGCTAGTCGATATGACTCATGAAGAGCAGGTTTGGCGGGACGCTTGGGATTCCCGACGTGAGGGCTCCCGACGTGCTCCTCTGGAAGCAACGGATATTATTGATTACTTTGCCTTGAAGCGCGATATTCCTGAAGCTCTGCGTGCCCAGCTACCTGATCCTCTCGTTGAACGTCTTACCGAGAGTGAATGGGCACATCTAGAAGCCGTTCCTGTCGTCGCTCACGCCCCCTTCTTTGAGCGTCTCATGGCGCGAGTTAACTAACGACGAGCGTCATGAACTACTCCGTTAGAAAGCTTGACGAGGAACACTACCTGGAATTTTTTGAGACTACCACGAGCTCGGGAGAAGGCACTGAATTAGGCGACTGGTTGCAAACCAAAGCTCGGGAGTACAGAAACTCCACCGGAGCGTCGTATGGATCATGGGGGACGCAGATGATCCGGAGGACGTGATTGGATACTTTACGCTAAGTGGTTACCAGATTACAGGTGGGTCCCTCACGAAGCGTCTGCGCTCTGGCATTGAGCCGAGCCAGACCCATCCCGCACACCTTTTAGGAAAATTCGCCCTACGTACTGAGGGTCAAGGTAAAGGCATGGGGGAATTGCTCATGCTGGAGGTCTTCCGTAAATATCGTGATGTGGTTGCTATCTCTGGAAGCCGCTTCCTTTGCTTACACGTGCGGAACGAGGAACTCGAAAAGTACTACGAAGGGCGCTACGGGTTCAGCGCGGTAAGTGATGGAGACGGGTACCCGAAACTCATGGTGATAAGCACCGAGGCGGTGTTGGATCTACTTCGGAAGCTTGAAGAAGGTAGTATATAAAACTACCCGAGGTAACCAATGCTAGCCGCGGCTGTACCTATCGCTTGTACCTGTCGCCGTAGAACAAGCCCAGACGCTCGTAGCCTTCCTCAATCGACACCGAGGGCTCCCACTGCAGAAGCTCGCGGGTGCGGCGCTGATCAAACCAGTGCGCGGTCGACAGCTGCTCGGCAAGGAACTCTGTCATCGGCGGCTCATCGCCTGCGGTCACGTTCTTCGGCAGACGCTCCCACACGCGCTCAATGACCTTACCCGCCAGAGCCGCAACCTTCGCCGGAACCGAGAAACGCGGGGCAGGAACGCCCACCGCCTCACAGAAACCACCGAGCAGCTCAGCGATAGTGCGCGGCTGACCGTTCGTCACCACCAGCGCCTGACCCGCAAAAGCGTCGAGGCGCTGATAACCGCGCACCAGCGCATCCGCGGCGTTATCAATGTAGAGCGTATCAATCAGGCCCGTACCGCCGGAGAGCAGCGGCAGGCGGCCCGCGGCGGAACGCTCCAGAATACGCTCCACCAGCTGGGTATCGCCCGGACCCCACATGATGTGAGGACGCAACGCACCCACGCGCAACACCCCGCCACCGGGCAGGGTGGTGCCGTTTGCCTCCAGCGCAAGGAGCTCAGCGGCAGCCTTCGAACGAGCGTAGTTACCGCGCGCATGCTCCGGGGACGCCACGCCGGCACCATCACCCACAATTGCCGCACCGGCATGAGCCACCGACGGCGAGGAAATGTACAGGAACGAACCCACCGAATGGTTCAGCGCCGCCTGCAACAGGGTGCGGGTACCCTCAATGTTGATGCGCTCATAATCAGCCCACTCGCCGCTGACCGAAACCTTCGCCGCAGCATGCACCACGCCGTTCACACCGGTCATCGCCAGATCCACAGCCTGCGCATTCGTAATATCGCCGCGCACCTGCTCAAAACGCGGGCGCACCGAATCGGGCAGCAGAGCCGCAATACCCGAATCGCCACGCTGAAAAACGCGCACATCGTAGCCGGCACGTAGCAACGCCAGCACGCTTTCACGACCCAGCAGGCCGCTCGCACCGGTAAAGAGGATGCGCTCGCCAATACGCGGCGCGAAATCGGGCTCCTCAACCGGGCGCAGCGAACGCGGGGCGGGGTCGGTGTAGCGTGCCGCCAGCGGCTGTGCCGGCTTGCGGAACCGAGCCGTCGGGGAAGTCACCGCATGCGAGGTCGACAAGCGGGGTACAGACTCGTGGGATGAGGACTCACGCGAAGAATGAGGGGACATCATACTCCTTAGACTTAGGGATCCGGCAGGCGCTTACGCCCCCGCAAGGACCTTCGACGCCCACTCACCCAGGGCGGGGCGGTCAATCTTCGAATTATGGCGAATATCGGTAGGATGCTCGTGCACCACCAGCACAGCGGCAAGCTCCACGCCGGTATCCTCGGCAACCTTCTGACGCACCAGCTGCGAGAGCTCGAAGGGTGCCACACCCTCCGCAATGGGGAAGCGGTTGGCGCCGGGCACACGATCGAGCAGGGCACGCTTGAGACCCGATGCCGACTGGCGCGCCTCCAAAGCGGCAGTATTCGCGGACGCCTCAATGACCAGCACCGGGGCGGCGGTACCTGCAGGGCCCACCGCGACCAGGGCGGCGCGGCGTACCTCGGGCAGGGACTCGGCGGACTGCTCCGCCGCAACCGGGGTCAGCACACCCTGCGACGTCAGCAGCACGTGCGCGAGGCGACCCTCAACCCACAGGCGACCCGAAGCGTCCAGGTGTCCGACGTCACCGGTATGATGCCAACCCGGGGTGCTAATGGACTGCTCCTCAGTCACCCACAGGGTGTCGTAGCGGTCCTTCACGTGCGGCGCCGACACCAGAATCTCACCGGTCACACCCGGCTCGTGGGTCAGCTCATCCGCCACCGAACCGTCCTGCAGCAGCGGCGCAATAGCCACCGCAGCGCCGTACACCGCGAAACCAACGCACACGCCGTCACGGGCGAACGGGTCAAGCACCTCACCGGCAGCATTCGGGGTGCCCTCAGCAATCGCCTGGCGGATCATCTCGAACGACACATCGGTCACCGGCAGACCCTCGGTCATACCGTACGGGGTGTGCAGGGAGGCGTTCGGCACCAGGGTGGAGAGCGCCTCCAGCAGCGGTACGGGAATCGGCGCGCCAGCACTCAGCACGGTCTGAACCTTAGCCAACGCCGCACGCTGCTCAGCGTTCAGCTCGTCGGCGGTCGCCACCACATTCACCAGGGCGGCGGGGGATGCAAACACGACCGACGCATCAATAGCTGCCGCAGCCGACGCCAATGCCGAAGCCGTCAGGGTCTTCGGGCGGGTCACATCCATCGTCGGGGTCACGCTGGTAGCACCCAGCGCCGGGCCCAACAGTGCAAACGGCGCGAAGCCAGCCACCAGGCCGCTACCGGGCGCAAAACCGTACGTATTCGCAATGGCGTCGCGCATACCCGCCAGCTGACGCTGCGTGTACACCACACCCTTAGCCGGGCCGGTCGAACCGGAGGTGTACAGCACCGCCGCATCAGCATCCGGCACGGGGGAGGGGAACTCCACCACGGTCGGGGTGGGCACCGGCGTGCCCGGAGTGCCGTCAGCGGCGGGCGCGGTAAACACCGAACCGGCAACACCCAACAGCTTCTCCTGCACCGAACCCAGCGGCTCCACAGAAATACGCACACCCGGCCACATCAGGGTACGGGCGGCGCTGAGCGCGGCGGGAATACCCACCAGGAAGCTCGGGTTAGCGCCCTTCAACGCGCGAGTCAGACCCGGAATGCCCAGACCGGTATCAGCCACCACGATGACAGCGCCCAGCTTCATGCAGGCGTAAATCAGGGTGGTCAGGCGGGCACCCGGAGGCACCATCAGGTTCACACGGTCGCCCGGACGCACACCCAGGGTGTGCAGGCGGGCCGCGGCGGCGTTGACCTGCTGGTTCAGCTCAGCCCAGGTCAGGGTCACAGAAACGGAGGTGCCGTCACCCTTGGGGTCCATGTCCACCACGGCGGTGGAGGCGTCGTTGGCGCGTTCAGTCAGGGCAGCGAGCATGGGGCGGAACGCCGCGGGAACAGTACCCTCAGCGGCCCCAGTCGTAATACCCTCAGCGGCGGTACCCTCGCCGGTCGTCAGACCGTGGCGGCGCGCGCGGGCGGCACGATGCTCCGCCTCCGCATTACGCGCCGGAACCAGCACACCATCCTCCAGCGTGCCGAAAGTCTGCGCAAGCCACGAAATCATGGGGGTGGCAATATCGTAATCCTCAATGACCAAGTGCGAGGCCTTCTCGTAGCGGTGCACCTTCGCCTGCGGCATGCGCTCCATCAGGTCGAACAGGTAGCGGCGCTGGAACACCGGGTCCTTCGTGCCCCACTGGAAGAACGCGGGCACGTCCAGGTCACGAATCTGCTCGGCAATACGCTGCATCGGCGTATAGGAAGGAATGTCGGTGCCGGTCGGAATATCTCCCACAAAATTACGCACACCCTCACGCCACGCCGAATGAGCGTACGGCGCACGGTACGTACGGTAAATCGCCTCATTCAGCGGGCTCGGGTACAGGCGCTTAGGCTGCTGACCCACCGGCTGCGGCAGGGCAGCATCAAGCGCCCCGGCACCGGCAGAACCCGGCGCGGGCAGACGGCCCTCATTCTGAGCCAAGCCCAAGGTCACATCAATAAACGCGGTCGAATCGTGAGTACCCCACTCGTGCACACCCAACGCCAGGCGCAGGGCGGCAGGGATATTCTCAATGCCGTCATGGTAGACCGCGGTGTTCGTCAGCATCACGCCCGAAAGAATCTCACGATGCTCCAGCGCCCAACCAAAGGACACCAACCCACCCCAGTCATGGGCGAGGGTCACGAGCGGCTTATCGGTCTCATCCAGACCCAGCGCCTTCGTGAAATCACCCAGGTCAGCGATACGGTCGGTCAGGGTGCGGCGCTCACCCTCCAAATCCAGGTGGGTGCGCTCCGAATAACCCATATCAATCTGATCAACCGCAACCACACGCCACGGGGCGCGCTCATTCACGCCCGCATCCAGCACGGTACGCCACAGGTACGACCAGGTCGGGTTACCGTGCACGCACAGAATCGTGCCAATCGGCTCCAAACCCTGCTCGACCAGCACCGGAAGGTTATCCAAGTAGTGCCAGCGGCGCGCGCCAGCCTGCTGCGCCCGCTGCTCAATGGGGGCGGTGGTGGGCACCTCCAGAAGGTGGGAGTAGCGCGGGTTCACGCCCGCCCATTCCTCCGGATTGTAGGGAGGCTGAGCCTTAGGGAAATTCAAATGGCGCATACTGGGAATCCTTCCGGATCGAATCGGTGAATGTCTACCGCACAAAGGTGAAGAGCAGCCGGTTAAGAGCTGCCGGCTAGGGTCGCCTGCTAACGGGCTACCACTGAATCTCAAGCAGGGCAGTGTTCAGACCAGAACCCACACCCATGCACAGAATACGGTCGCCCTCCTTGTAAGTCGGCGCGCACTCGGCAAGAGTCATCGGCAGAGCCGCCGCAGCCACATTGCCCCACTTCGGGAAGGTCATGGGGATGCGCTCACGCTCAATACCGACCGCCTCAATAATGGCGTTCGTGTGGGCGTTAGAAATCTGGTGAGTCACGTAGGAGGTCATGTCGTTCCACTCCCAGCCGTCCTGATGCGCCTGCTCCCAGGCCTGCGCCACCAGCTCCAGGCCGTACTTGAGCAGACCCTCGGCGTCGGTGTTCATGCCCTGATCCGCCTCGCCGCCGATGCACAGGTTACGGTGCTCGGTGCCCGCGCGGGACACCGAACCGACAATGCGGTGACCCTCCGGGTGGCGGTCAGCGCGACCAATCACAGCCGCCGCCGCACCCGAACCGAGGGTCAGGGTTGCGAACTGCGCCAGCACATCCTCGCGGGTCGAATCGGGGTTGTTCAGGATGCGCACCGCGGTACGGTGCCACGGGGAGGGGTCCTCGCCAGCCACAATCAGGGCGTAGTCGATAGCGCCCGCATCAATCATGGTGGAGGCGACAGTCATCGCGTTCACGAAGCCCAGGCAGGCGTTCGTAATATCGAAGTTCAGGGCGTGACGCGGCAAATCCAAGCGGTCATGCACACCCACCGAAACGGCGGGCTCAAAGTTATCGCGAGTCACCGAAGCGTTAATCAGCAGGCCAATCTGGGAACGGTCAATACCCGCCTCCGCAATAGCCTTCTCGGCTGCGGCAACCACGCCGTCCTCGAAAGTCTGGCCCTCAGCCCAGCCGCGGCGAGTACTAATACCGGCAAGACGCTCCAGCAGGCCCTTGGGCATGCGCAGACGCTTGTAGGTTTGGGCCAGCTGCTCATCGAAGTAGTCGCTCGTGACGACCTCCGGAGGTAGCTCATGGGTAATGGACAGCAGAGCTGCATTAGCGTGGCGAATGTCAGAGTTCGTGCCGACCTTCTCGGCGGGTGCATTCAACAATGGTGTGGCCCTTGAAAATAGAAGTCAGTGGGATGCAAAGACGGCGGGGAAACGCACAGCGGCCCCGCAGAATTTGTGATGCTCATTCCAATCTACCGCACAGGTCGGGCGAACCCGTATCCGTAGACCCAATATGAACGCCCCCGTTCACCCCGCGCGTAAGATGGTGCGCAATGAGGAACTTTGAGTCCCATTTGCCTCGTGCACGCTAACGCCGCCCGCCCACCGCACCGCGTACACTAGAGGGATGCCGCCACGCACCACAGAATGTGCCCGGCACACACCAGTTCTCTTGCAGAAAGGCCCCTTGTGCACCTGATGTCGCTGACCCTGCGCGGGTTCAAGTCTTTCGCCTCCGCCACCACTTTTGAGTTCACCCCCGGCATTAACGCGGTGGTTGGACCCAACGGCTCCGGCAAGTCCAATGTGCTGGATGCGCTCGCCTGGGTGATGGGTGAGCAGGGCGCTAAGAGTCTGCGCGGCGGCAGCATGAAGGACGTTATTTTTGCCGGCTCCGGCGAGGCTGGTTCGGGTGACGGCGCTCAGCGTGCGCCCCTGGGCCGCGCCAAAGTCACCCTGACTTTCGATAATTCTGACGGCACCCTCAGTATTCCCGCTGATCGGGTGCAGATTTCGCGCACCATGTTCCGCTCCGGCGGCAGCGAGTACGAGATTAACGGTTCCCCGGCGCGCCTTGCCGATATTCAGGACCTACTCTCGGAAGCGGGCCTGGGCCAGCAGATGCACGTGCTCGTCGGCCAGGGTCAGCTGGATGCGGTCCTGCACGCCACCGCGCAGCAGCGCCGCGACATGATCGAACAGGCGGCAGGCGTGGTCAAGTACCGCCGCCGCCAGGAGAAGACCAGCCGCAAGCTGGAGTCTGTGGCATCGAACGTGACCCGCCTGAGCGACCTGGTTGCCGAACTAGATTCGCAGCTGCAGCCGCTGAGCGAGCAGGCAGAATCCGCCGCGACCGCGCGTCAGCTGCAGGCGCGCATCCGCCAGCTGGAGGCGGTACTTCTGGCTCGTCAGCTGGGTGTTCTGCAGGTTGAGCAGGCGCAGGCTCTCGCCTCCGAAGCGGAAGGTACCCGCCGCGCCGAAACCCTGAAAGAACAGCTGGAGGCGGCGCGTGCGGCATCCGCGAAGCATCAGCAGGAGCAGAACCGCCTGAACACCGAAGTCACCGCCTGCCAGAAGGCCGTGTCGACTCTGCGCGAGTCCGCCGCGCGCGTGCGCACCGTGCAGTCCATCGCCGCCGAGCGCGTGCGCACCTACCGTGTGGAGCTGACCGAGGTGACCGCCGCTGCCCGCGCCAGATACGAACGCGCCCTGGAACTGCAGCAGGAGCGCCGCGAAGAGGCAGAGCGCGCGGTTGAAAGCTACGCCAGCTTTGAGGAGCGCTACGATGCGGCGCTGAAGAACGTTGAGAAGGCGGCGTCCGAGGTGGCGCAGACTGAGCGCGCCTCGGGTGAGGCGGCGCAGTCTCGTGCCCGCGCGCAGGCCCAGCTGGATGCCGCCCGCGCCACTGCGGTGGAGGCGACCCGCGTCTACGCGGCGGCGGCTGAGCGTGCCGCAACCCTGCGTGAGGCGCTGGGTCAGAGCCTGGGTGAAGCACCCGCCGAGCCGGGCGCTGAATCCGCCGAGGCGGTGTTCGACCCCGAGACCGGCGAGCTCATGGATTCTTCGAGCGAGGGCGCAAGCCTGCTGCGCGTGCTGGACGGCGTGCAGATTGACCCCGAGTATGCGCGCGCGGCGTCTGCGGCGCTGACGTCGCTGGCTACCGCAGCGTTGAGCGTGCCGGTTGAGGGCGCCGAGGTCTCGCAGTTGCGCGGTGAAATTGCCGGTGACAAGGCTAATGAAAAGGGCGGCGAAACCACCCTGCCCGAATCCTGCGCCACCGAACTGCGCGAGCTGGGTATCCGCCCCGCAACCGAGATCATTGAACCGCTCAGCGAGGACGCCGCCGCGCTCGCCGGCATTGACGAGCACGCCCTGGCGCGCGTCACCGCGGCGCTGAGTGAGCGCCTGGCGGGCGTGCTGTTCGCGCCGGATGCCGCCTCCGCAGAGCACGCCCTGCAGCTGCTCACCAAGAATGTAGACGCAGGTCAGCGCACTATCTGGCGTATTTTTGACCCCGCGGGCACCGAGCACACCCGCTACAGCCTGCTCTACCCGGCTGAGGGCGCCAGCCCCCTGGAACTTGCCGCCGCATACCGCGCCGCATCCCAGGTCGTGACCCGCACCCGCGCCGAACTGGACGAGGCCGAGCAGGCCGTTCAGCAGGCTCAGGCCGCGGCAGAAGCGGCGGTTGAAGCAGAACGTGAGGCTGCGAAGGCGGCGGGTGTGGCGAGCGCCGAACATGCCCGCGCTCGCGCCCAGGCGGAGTCCCTGGAAGCATCCGCGCAGAACATTCAGGCTGAGCGTGCCCGCCTGAACGAGCGCCTTGCCGCCGCGGAGGAATCCGTGGTACAGGCACGTACCGACTACGAGTCGGCGCGCACCCGCGAGGATTCCTACCTGGCGGGCACGGGGGAGCAGGCTCCCGCGGCGACCATTGAGCGCCGCGCCCAGCGTCTGGGCGAGGTACTTGCCGAGCAGGTGAGCGAGCGCGAGCAGCAGCTGCACGAGCTGAGCACCGCACTGAAGAACGCCCAGGAAGGCCTGACCAGCACAAATGATGAGGTGCAGGACCTGCAGGCGGCGCACGCGGCGGCGCTGACCCTGCTGGCGCGCACCCAGACGGAGGCGGCGCGCGTGCAGGAGCGCGTGCAGGCGCTGGCTGAGCGTGCCCGCCTGGTGACCGGTTTGACCCTGGAGCAGCTGCAGGAGGAGTACTCCGAGCAGCTGCCGGTTGACGTGCCCGCTGAAGAGACGTCCGAAAACGCCGCCGCTGAAAATACTGCTACCGAAGCCTCCACCGAGAGCGTCCGCGCTCGCCTCAAGGCAACCCGCGCCGAATTGGAAGCGCTGGGCGCCATTAACCCGCTGGCGCTGGAGGAGTACGAGGCTCTTTCTGAACGCCACGCCTACCTGAACCAGCAGATTGAGGATTTGAAGGCGACCCGCCGCGACCTGAACACGGTCATGGACGAGGTCAGTAGCCACATTGCGGAGGTGTTCACCGCCGCGTTGGAGGACATTAACACCCACTACCGCCGTATCTTTGAGACCCTCTTCCCGGGAGGCGAGGGCCACCTGGAGCTGGATGACCCGTCCGACCCGTTGAATTCGGGGGTGGAGATTCACGCGCGCCCGGCGGGTAAGAAGGTGAAGCGCCTGTCGCTGCTCTCTGGCGGTGAGCGTTCGCTTGCTTCGCTGGCGCTGTTGATTGCGATTTATATGTCTCGCCCTTCGCCGTTCTACGCCCTGGATGAGGTTGAGGCGGCGCTGGATGACCGCAACCTGTCGCGCCTGCTACAGGTGATTGGTGAGTTGGGGGAGCGTTCGCAGCTGATTGTGATTACGCATCAGAAGCGCACGATGCAGATTGCGGAGACCCTGTACGGGGTGTCGATGCGCGGTGGCGTGTCGACGGTGCTTTCTCAGCAGATGGAGGAGCTGCGCGAGCTGCTGTAGCTTGCCGCGTCCCCGACCCAGCCGCGCGTCCCTGGCCCAGCCAAACGCACCCACCCCGGCGAACGTCACATGTCCTAGGAATGGTCATGTGCACTCCGGGGTACTGTTCACCGCCTGCACCCGGGTACTATAGGGGGATATGTGCGAACGCCGCCCCGCCCTACCCGCGGTTGCGTGGTGTTTCGCTGTGATCAGGCCTGATGCCCCGCCCTACCCGCGGCGCGCATCCGGCAGCAACCATCCAGGGAAGGAATAGTGATGAGCGAGAACCTGGCAGATGCTTTCCTCAACGGCGAGTCGTTGAAGAATGCCCCCGGCCCCTATTTTGGTGAGTACGGCGGGCGGTGGATGCCCGAGTCGCTGATTGCCGCCATGGATGAGCTGGAGGCAACCTTTAATGAGGCGAAGAACGACCCCGAGTTCATTGCCGAGTTCCAGCGTCTTTCTGCTGAGTATTCGAACCGTCCGTCGCTACTGACTGAGGTTCCGAAGTTCTCTGAGCATGCTGGTGCGCGTGTGTTCCTCAAGCGTGAGGACCTGAACCACACCGGTAGCCACAAGATTAATAACGTGATTGGTCAGGCTCTGCTGGCTAAGCGTATGGGTAAGACCCGTCTGATTGCTGAGACTGGTGCGGGCCAGCACGGTGTTGCGACTGCGACCGCGGCTGCGCTCTTCGGCATGGAGTGCGTGATCTACATGGGTGAGGAAGACACTGAGCGTCAGGCGCTGAACGTGGCTCGTATGCAGCTGTTGGGCGCGAAGGTGATTGCGGTTCAGAACGGTTCCCGCACCCTCAAGGACGCCATTAATGAGGCGCTGCGCGACTGGGTTTCGAACGTTGAGAACACCCACTACCTGCTGGGTACTGCCGCTGGTGCGCATCCGTTCCCGGCGATGGTGCGTTTCTTCCACGATGCTATCGGTGAGGAGGCGCGCGAGCAGATTCTGGCTGAGACTGGCCGCCTGCCCGATGGTATTGCTGCCTGCGTGGGTGGCGGTTCAAACGCGATTGGCCTGTTCCACGCGTTCTTGGACGATTCTTCGGTTGAGATTTACGGTTTTGAGGCTGGTGGCGACGGCGTGGAGACGGGCCGTCACGCGGCGACCATTACTCTGGGCCGCCCGGGCATGCTGCACGGCGCGATGACCTACCTGATGCAGGATGAGGACGGTCAGACCATTGAATCCCACTCGATTTCTGCCGGTCTGGATTACCCTGGTGTGGGTCCGGAGCACTCGTACCTGTCTGATATTGGTCGTGTGACCTACGAGCCGGTGACCGACACCGAGGCGATGGACGCTCTGCGTCTGCTCTGCCGTACCGAGGGTATTATTCCGGCGATTGAGTCCTCGCACGCTCTGGCGGGTGCGCTGCGCGTGTGCCAGCGTTGGGCTGCTGAGGATCCGGAGGCGGCACGCGAGAAGACGATGATTGTCTGCCTGTCGGGTCGTGGCGATAAGGACATGGAGACCGCACTGAAGTGGTTCGGCCTGGGTAAGGCGATTCCGTCCTCGACCCTGATGACCGGTAATAAGGAAGCTGCCGCATCCGCTGCACAGAACGCACAGGCTGAAAGTGAGGCTAAGTAATGAGCTACCAGGACGCTATTTCTCAGTCGGCACCTTTTACGGTGCTGGATGGTTCTTTCCCCGCTCCGAACGCGCAGTCGCCTCTGGCGGCTCGTCTGGCTGAGTGCGAGAAGCAGGGCCGTGCGGCGCTGATTGGCTACCTGCCGGTGGGCTTCCCGACCCTGGATGAGTCGATTGATGCGGCGATTGCTTTGGGCAATAACGGCGCGGACATTATCGAGCTGGGCGTGCCGTATTCTGATCCGGTCATGGACGGCCCGGTGATTCAGAAGGCGACCGGCGTGGCGCTGGAGAACGGTTTCAAGCTTCCTCAGCTGTTTGAGGCGGTCCGCCGCATTACCGAGGCGACCGACGCTGTGGTTGTCGTGATGACGTACTGGAACCCGGTTCTGGCGTACGGTGTGAAGAATTTTGCGCGTGATTTGGCGGCTGCCGGTGGCGCGGGCATGATCACTCCGGACCTGGTGCCTGATGAGGCGTCGGCGTGGTTTGAGGCTTCTGACGAGTACGGTCTGGATCGTATTTTCTTGGCGGCTCTGTCTTCTTCGCCGGAGCGTCTGGCGACCATTGCGAAGGCGTCGAGCGGATTCGTGTACGCCGTGTCGGTGATGGGCGTGACCGGTGCCCGCACCTCCGTGTCGGAGGCGGCTCGCACCCTGGTTGCGGACATTAAGGCTGCCGGTGCGCCTCGTGCGTGCGTGGGTCTGGGTGTTTCGACTCGTGCCCACGTTGAGGAGATTGGCGAGTATGCGGACGGCGTGATTGTCGGTACCGCGCTGGTGAAGGCTTTGGCTTCTGGCGGTGTTGAGGCGGTGGCTAAGCTGACCCGTGAGCTGGCGGGGCGTGAAGGCTAATGTCTGATGTGCTGTCGCTGGCGAGCGTGCCGGTAGCTAACGTGCTGGCGTCGATTCCGTCACCGAGCGTTTCGTACCTGCAGCTGGGCCCGTTCCGTGTGCATTTCTATGCCCTGTGTATTCTTGCGGGTATGGCGGTGTGCTTGTGGCTGGGTTCTCGCCGTTGGAAGGCGGCGGGTGGTACCCCTGAGCGCGTGTTTGACGTGGCGATGTGGGCTATTCCGGCGGGCATTATTGGTGCCCGCGCCTACCACGTGCTGATTACCGACCCGGGTAGCTATTTCGGTCCGAATGTTGCTGATCCGTGGGCTTTCCTGAAGATTTGGGAGGGCGGCATCGGCATTATGGGTGCCGTGTCGGTTGGTGCGCTGGGCGCCTGGTATGGTTGCCGCCGCTACGGGCTTAATTTCCCGGCCTTTGCGGATGCGGTAGCGCCGGGTATTCTGCTGGCTCAGGCGTTTGGTCGCTGGGGTAACTGGTTCAACCAGGAGCTGTTCGGCAAGCCGACGACTCTGCCGTGGGGCCTGGAGATTAGCGCCTCGAGCGGTAATTTCCCGCCTCAGTATCCGGCGGGTACGCTGTTCCATCCGACGTTCCTGTACGAGTCGCTGTGGAATCTGCTGGGTGTGGCGTTGCTGCTGTGGCTGGGTCGTAAGGGCGTGCTGAAGCTGGGTCAGACCCTGTGGCTGTACGTGTTCTACTACGGTGTGGGTCGCCTCTTTATCGAGATGTTCTTGCGTATCGATACCTCGGAGATGCTTTGGGGCGTTCGTATTCACGTGTGGACTGCTCTGCTGCTGGTTCTGCTGGGTGCTGCTGGTTTTGTGGTGGCTGGTCGTCGTGCGGCGGCGAAGGCTGCTGCGGGTATTGAGCCGGCTCCTGCGGAGTTCGCTCCGAAGCCTGCCGCAGATGAGTCTGCTGAGGACGTTGAGGAGAAGGCATCCGAGAAGGCACCTGAGAAGGCAACCGATAAGGCAGAGCCCGCCGAGGATTCTGACTCTTCTGAGTCTTCGACGGCAGGCTCTCAGACGAAGGGCTCCTAGCTTTCATTTTCTAGCTCCATCTAAATTTCATAGAAAACCGCCGGATGGGGAAGAACCCCCGTCCGGCGGTTTTTTGTACCTGTTTCTGCGCTCTGACGTTCTTCCACTCTGGCGCTTCCGCACTGGTGCTTCCACTCTGGCATTCTTCTGCACTGGCGTTCTGCTGAGCGTGTGCAGCATTCACACAGTGGTATGTGACGGCGCCGTGCGTGGATTTAGGCTGTTGAGAAGGCATAATAGAGGTATTGCATGTGGCGGGCGCCCGCGAAGGAGTATGAGGCTCTTCGAGCGGTGATGCCTGCTACGTTTAGAAACACCCACTCAACGTACAGGATTTTATCGTGAGCTCTTCTTCCGGCGATTTTTCGCGCGCCGTTTCTCCTTCTTCTCGTCCGGGTCTGTCGCGCCGCCGCCTGGTGGCTGGTGCGGCGTGGGCTGCCCCGGTCGTTGTGGCGTCGTCGGTGATTCCGGCGTATGCGGCCTCTGATGAGGAAGGCGAGTGCACCGGCCCCTACGAGGATTCGACGATGGTCACTGCCGGTGACGGCGTGAAGAAGGTCCGTGTGTTGACGGTTCCTGCGGGCGCTAAGCGTATGCGTTTTACCGCTGTGGGCGGTGCTGGCGGCACGAACTACACTGTGGCGGATGCCGGTTCCGGCGCCATGGTGGAGGGTTCTATGGCTGTGCGCGGCGGCCAGACTATTACTCTGACTGCCGGTTCGGGCGGTATCGGTAATGGTGAGCTAAAGCCCGCTGAGGGCGGCGACGGCTACGGCGTGGGCGGCTCTTCGAAGGCTTCTTCGCCGGTTCCCGCGAACGTTGTTTCTGCGATTAATGATTTGACTCGCATTTCTGGCGGTGTGACCGGTCGCGGCGGCATGAGCGCTGTGCTGTATTCGGCATCCGGCGGTGGTTCCTCCGCTATTGAGGTGGACGGCGTGCCGATGATTGTTGCCGGTGGCGGCGGCGGTGCCGGTGTGCTGGCGTCGTATGCGACGGTTCTGCCGAACCCCGCGAATGCGGGTGCTGTGCGCCCGACCGCGCACTATTCGCTGGATAGTTCCGGTGGCGAGCACCAGTTCAGCACCGGTGGTGGCGCTGGTTCGGGTGATGGCGACGGCTCGCCCGGTTTTGTTGGTTTCACCTCGTACGAGGCGCAGTCTAATCCGATTTTGACGGTGAACCCGGGTTCGGGCGCTGCCGGTGGTGTGGGCGGCGCTGGCGGCGAGAAGCTGAACCCGCCGACTGTTGATGGTCCGGTGATTGGTTTTTCGAGCACCTCCACTCAGAAGCTGGTGAGCACTGCGACTGCCGGTGCGGCGGGTGCGAGCGGTTTCCGCGCGAAGGGCGCCGATGGTGTGGCGAGCTATTCGTACCAGTGGGATCAGACTCCGGAGGGTACCGATAACCGCCCGTCGAACGCTGGCGAGCTGTTTAACGGCTACCAGTCTGTGGTTTCTGGAGGCGGTGGCGCCGGTTATGGCGGCGGCGGCTCCGGTGCTGCGTTGAGCGTTTCGGCTCGTGTGGTGTCGCAGAAGTGGAATAATGATTCGGCTCGTGCCCGCTATGCGGTGGGTTCGGTGCAGCTGGCTGGCGGTGGTGCTGGTGGCGGTACGTTCATGGATTCTACGGTGCGCATCATGGATCTGGGTTGGGCGTTGAATGCTCCGAATGGTCCGGGTGAGCGCGGTGCCGGCTATATTGAGGTTGCTTTCTGCTTCTAGGTTCTGTTGCTAGTTGGCGGCTATGAGTGGCTACAAGCTGCTCTGAGCTTGTAGGAATCGTATAGGTGTAGATTGAACCCTTTCTTTAGGGTGGTATGCGCCTCAAACTTAATATTTAAATTTTTTCTGAATGCCTCCCAGACCGCTGGTTTGGGAGGCATTCTCATCTTCCGTGTCGGTTCGTCATAGCGTCATATCAACCTTTGGCGGTTTAGCGCATTGGTCGGAATAGACCTTATCGAAAGCTCATCCTCGCTCGCGTGCCGACCCCTAAATAACCCCTCTGTCATATTCGGGGGTGAACCTTTAGATTGGCGGCTCATCATTTTACGGTGGAAATGTAAAGAATACGCGCGCCCACCCCGCTAGGTTGCACAGCACAGATTGCGGTTTGAGCGCGGTCACCGATGACTAAGGAGTTTAGATCATGTGCAAGGAAACCATGAAGGCTGTTGTTGTCCCTGAGAAGGTTGACGGTTCGGTTGTTGTCCGTGAGGTTCCCGTTCCGGCTGTCGGTCACGGCCAGGCGCTCGTGAAGATTGAGTACTCGGGCGTGTGCCACACTGACCTGCACGTGGCTTCCGGTGATTTCGGTGAGGTTCCGGGTCGTATTCTGGGCCACGAGGGTATCGGCCGTGTCGTCAAGGTTGGCGAGGGTGTTGAGTCCCTGAAGGAAGGTGACCGCGTGTCGGTGGCTTGGTTCTTCGAGGGCTGCGGTCACTGTGAGTACTGCACCTCGGGCCGTGAGACCCTGTGCCGTTCGGTGAAGAACGCAGGCTACTCGGTTGACGGCGGCATGAGCGAGTACACCTTGGTGACCGCTGATTACGCTGTGAAGGTTCCCGAGGGTCTTGACCCGGCGCAGGCTAGCTCCATTACCTGCGCTGGTGTGACCACCTACAAGGCGATCAAGGAGTCGCTGGTCCGCCCCGGTGAGTGGCTGGTTGCTTACGGTGCTGGCGGTCTGGGTAACCTGGCTGTTCAGTACGCTAAGAAGGTTTTCGGCGCCAAGGTTATCGCTGTTGACATCAACGACGACAAGCTGGCTCTGGCTCGTGAGACCGGCGCTGACCACGTCATCAACGGCCTTGAGGTTGAGGACGTTCCGGCTCGTATTCGCGAGCTGACCGGCGGTGGCGCTCACGCTGCTGTGGTGACCGCAGTGTCGAAGGTTGCGTTCAACCAGGCTGTCGAGTCGGTTCGTGCGGGCGGTTCCGTGGTGGCTGTTGGTCTGCCCTCGGAGATGATGGAGCTGTCCATTGTGAAGATTATTCTGGACGGCATCCGCGTGGTGGGCTCCCTGGTGGGCACCCGTCAGGATCTGGCGGAGGCGTTCCAGTTCGGTGCTGACGGCATCGTGGTTCCGGTGGTTCAGCTGCGTGAGGTTGACGAGGCACCGGCTGTCTTCGAGGAAATGGCGGCAGGTAAGATTACCGGTCGTATGGTTCTGGACTTCGCTAGCCTCTAAGCTGGCGGATGATTCGAGGCGCCCGGTAGGGCTTCAAGGTCTCACTCGGCTGGGGTCTTGCCGGTAGTTTCGATGGTTATAGCGCCTAGGGCGCATCCCGTGTGGCGGGGGGAGTAGGGGTACTCTTTCTGCTGTGCATACGACGCGGGGTGCGCCTTAGTGTTTTTAATAGTGTTTTTAATGCGGCGTTTTAGGGCTCCGGTTTATAGCTGCGGGTTTTTGAGAGCCGTTATCGTAAGGGGCTGAAAATTTCTGTGAGTACTGGATACCTAAACGTAATATACGCGGGAATTTATTTTTGAAATATCCGCGGAAATATATCAAAATTCCCGCTAAATTAGTTCAACAGAGCATCTTATTTGACATCTATAGATCCTAAAATGCATACTTGCATTGTAAACATTCAACCATTGGTTGAGGCGTAATATTTGTCGAAGAGATAGGTTTTGAACACCCTTGCACATACCCTTGATGTAACGGGATGTAACGTGCGAAGGTTTCGGCCCTCCTAGATATCGATTCCTTCTCCCGGAACGTTATACCCGGGTGAATTTCAGCATCTTCGTACCGTGCCGTTATTCACCGCTGAGTCCTACTTCCGGTTAGGCGCCCCTCTAGACACCTTCGGAAGAGGTCTCACAAGATTAGTGTGGGCCCCACGGACATAGTCAATGGGGACTATGTCCGCCACACTAATCCGAACTTCTTGGACAATTCCGCAATAACGCTTCGCGGCGGCGCACCGCCTCGACATAAATTTACCTGCCGGCACGGGTAACATAGCCGGGTTCTCTACTCACTCGGTAACCCACCCGCTACAGAACGCATCTTGATTTTGTGTTGTTCAGAAGATGCGCCCTGTAGCAAAAGAACGAGGGGCACCTCTGCCAGGTGCCCCTCGTTTTCATATGCGCGTTTTATAGTCGGCTAGATTCCACGCTACTTAGTAGATGCCACGCTGTGCGGTCCAGCGGATCGTGCCGCGCTCAAAATCCATGTAGTACACGCCGTTTACATAGGTTTCGTCGCCGCGTGCCGCACCGTAGCGGGCGGTGTTCTTCTCCCAGTGATTGAAGATTGCGCCATTACCGTTGGTCTCGTACGCACCGTACGCATCCGACCAGAGCAGTACCTTGCCCGAGGCGAATCGCACCTGAGCACCCGTGGAGGTGGCAGTCTCATCGGTCGCCGGGGCACCCCAGATGCCGCGGTGCTGCAGGAAGCGGTGGTAGAACGCGCCGCCGGTGTGCAGGCGGTGGGTTCCGGTCTGTGCGGACCACACGTAGGTGGTGCTGCCGGTGAATTCCTGCTTGAAGATGCCGTTGCCCAGGTTCTGCTCGTCGGCGGTGGGTGCACCCTTCATGCCAGCTGCACGCCAGGTCGCGTAGATGGCGCCGCGCTCGTTGATGATGTGGGTGCCGGTAGCGGCAGACCAGTAGCCGCCCTCACCGTTGGCGAAGGAGACCGCCATGGTGTCGGATCGGGTTTCCTCGTTGGTGGTCAGGCCGCGGAATCGTGCCACGTCGGAGCGGAACTTCTGGTCCAGGCCGCCGTTGGTGACCAGCCAGTGCGAGCCGTGGGAGTTCGTCCAGTAGATGGTCTTACCGTTGGTGAACTTCTGCGCGTACACGCCGTGACCCAAAGAGTATTCGGTGCCAATCGGGTTGCCGTAGAACGCGCGGTTCTTATTCCAGAAGCCACCGATGCCGGTACGAATATCAATCGAGCCGGTCGCAGTGGTCACCACATTCGAATCCTGACCGTTCGCCCAATTGCGGTGTACCGCGTTGGGGTTCTTCGCCAGAACCTTCAGGTCATTCACGGTGCCGGGGAAGAAGTTCGAGTCACCCACGAACGGGCCGGAGTCGGTGAACTGCCAAATGTCGTAGCCGCTCCAACCCGCCGGAATTGCACCGACCACGGTCGAGTAGCTTGCCAAGTGCAGTAGCAGAGTACCGAACTGCGGCGAACCCACGCACTGCGACCACCAGGAGGTTGCGGTGTACACCATCGGGGCGTGACCGGTCAGCGAACGGTAGGTGTCCACAAAATCGCGGGTCCACGCGGTCAGCTGCGCCGGGGTCATGTTGAAGCAGGTGTTGCCGTAGGCGGGGTAGGGGTTGAATTCGATGTCCAGCAGGCCGGGTAGGGTTTGGCTGTCAGCAGTCCACGCGCCGCCGTTCTGCACGAAGTAGCGCGCCTGATCGGCACCCGAGGACGTGCGGGGGTTCGCAAAGTGGTAGGCGCCGCGCACCATACCGACCTGCGCCGAGCCGTTGTACTGCTGAGCGAAGTAGGGGTTGGTGTAGTAGCCGCCCTCGGTTGCCTTCACGTAGGCGAAGCGGGAGCCAGCGGCGTAGGCGCTCGCCCAGTCCACGTTCTGCTGGTGCGAGGAGACGTCCATGCCGAGGGTGCCGCCGGAGGGGGTCCAGTAGGAGCGGCCCTGAGCTAGTGCCTGACCGGGTGCCAGTGCTTGACCGGATGCTAGACCCTGACCAGCCGCCTGACCCTGCGCGGAGCTCTGAGTTGCAGAAATACCGCTCAGGGTTGCGGTAGAAGCGGGGGAGGTGGCGCCGGTGCGCGCGTTGGCGGTGCCCAGGCGTTCGCGTTCGCCCGCACCCATGGCGGGGTTGGATCGTTCGACCAGGGATGCATCCGGGGCGGGCGCATAGCTGAGCTCTTCGTAGGATGCGTTGGGGTTGACGGGGTTGACCTCTGCCGCTGCGCTCGCGGTGGGGGTAGCAAATGCGGCGGGAACGGAGGTGAGGGATGCGGCAACCAGGGCGAGTACACCTGCGGAGGCCACGATAGAGCGGGCTGCCGCGGAGCGCGCGGCAGTCTGGAGTTTCTTCATAGGTTTTTTGCCTGTGTTTGAGAGGTGGATGCGTCGATGTGGCCCTGTGTGGGGGCTTCTGACGCGAGTGAATAGGGGTGCAGTTGAGTGAGGTTGATGTGTCAATTGTTGCCGTGTCAAGCGACCGGCACAGCTAACAGCCTACGGTACCTGCACAGCTGTGCGCAATGCTTTAGTGTGTCTTTCTGACGGCATATTTTCCATGGAGTGCACAGTAACTCGGCGTCTTTGGAGAGGGTGTTTTATTTTGTGGTTTGTCGGTGTATTTACTTGGGGTGATTTTTCGGAAAAAAATTTTAGGCACGTGACACGCCGGGGCATTGCGAATTTCACTCTGTGGACTGCCGCGTCGGGGCGTAATCGGGGTATAACTGGGGCGCAGTCGGGGCATAAGGAAAGGGGTGGGCCGCACACACAAAGACCCACCCCTCATGTTCCGGGTACTGTGATTGGCGCGGCCTCGCACCGGCACCCGGAGTTGCATGGTCGATGCAGGAGAGATGAAGAGTCATCGACCACGTATATGGTGCCTGTTGGCACGTTTTTCTCGGCTCTTCCCGCCCGCTCTTTCAGGTTCTGATGTCCGGCTGAAAGAGACGGGTGGGAACGAGGCGAAAGCTTGTGTTTCCCGAAAGGCTTAGAGGAACTTTGCGATGTCCTCAACCAGCGGCTTGAGAGTCTCACGATCGATGTACTCAGCCTTGCCGGTCTTGTAGCATTCGAGCATCTGCTGAATACCCTCGTTCGGGTGCGGGTTTGCCATGAGCCATGCGCGCACCGGGCCCTTCAGGGCGGTCTTGTGAGCCAGCGAAATCTTGTCGAAGTCGATGCCGCCACGCAGGTGGTAGACGGGGCGACCCTCGGTCAGTTCGGGGGTGTAGCTCTTGGCGACGGCCTTGTCCAGCAGCTTCTTGGAGTATTCACCGGTGAAGGAGACGGTGAAGAACGCGGTGCGGTTCTTCTTGGGTGCAATGACCGGCAGGATCTTCTTGCGAAGTGCCGGTGCGCCGTTGAGGAATCCACCGTAGTCGCTGCCGGCAATCACGAAGGCGTCGAATGCCTCTGCCTGCTCGGGGGTGACCTTGGAGGCGGGGACAATCTCAACCTCAGGAGCCTGCGGGAGTGCACGCAAATCTTCTGCCAGCCAGGTGGCGTACTGTTCGGTGTAGCCATAGGTGGAGCCGAAGATAATCAGCACGCGAGTAGTCATCTGTGAACCTTCCAGATATATTTCGCATTTCAAATACTAATTATGGGTTCCAATATAGGCTAGGCGCGCGAAAATGTGAAATCGCCCAGCTTTTGGATGCCCCATCTATCTTCTCACAGCCCACTCTGGGTGTCTCTATGTTTTTGAAACACGCCCGAAGGTTCTCGAGTGTGACTAAATATTGCGCAACGGCTGGTTTCTATGGGTAAAAAGTACCCTAATTTACTTTCCGGGGTGAGGAGGGGTAGTGGGTGTGAAAACTGGCTTTCCGTGGCATGCCTGGCGGGTGGGAGGTGGTGCTCAGGGTGCGACGTGAAACACAAATTCTTCGATGGAAAGAGCTGGGGGAACCATACCCAAGCGGGCTTAAAACCCCTATAATTGAGAAAGAGTCCCACGCATCCGGCACGTGGTTAACTGTTAGAACACGTGGGAATAATTGGGAATTTGACGTTAGTCTTCCCCGGAAAACCAGTGTGAACCTCCAGTGGTCACACAAAACAACACACAAAGGTTAGGTACATGAGGCGCGCAAAAATCGTTGCAACCATCGGTCCGGCAATCGAGTCCCCCGAGAAGATCTCCGAGGCAATCAAGGCTGGCCTGAACGTCGCCCGTCTGAACATGAGCCACGGTGACCACGCCGAGCACCAGGCACGCTACGACACCATCCGTGAACAGTCTGCAAAGCTCGGTAAGGACGTTGCAATCCTCGCCGACCTGCAGGGCCCCAAGATCCGCCTCGAGCGCTTCGCAAACGGCAAGGAATACCTTGAGCCCGGCGCAGACTTCACCATCACCTCCGAAGACGTTGAAGGTACCGCAGAAATCTGTGGCACCACCTACAAGGGCCTGCCCGGCGACGTCAAGCTTGGCGACAAGCTCCTGCTCGACGACGGTAAGATCCGCCTCGAAGCAATTGAAGTTACCCCCACCCGCGTTCGTACCCGCGTGGTCGTCGGTGGTCCCATCTCCAACAACAAGGGCATCAACCTGCCCGGCGCAGCAGTCTCCCTGCCCGCGCTGACCGAGAAGGACGCAAACGACCTGCGCTTCGCACTGAAGATGGGTGCAGACATCATTGCACTCTCCTTCGTTCGTACCGGTGCAGACGTTGACCCCGTCCACAAGATCATGGAAGAAGAGGGTATTCGCGTACCCGTCATCGCCAAGATCGAGAAGCCCCAGGCAGTTGAGAACCTGCAGGACATCATCGACAAGTTCGACGGCATCATGGTCGCTCGTGGTGACCTCGGTGTTGAGCTGCCCTTCTCCGAGGTTCCCCTCGTCCAGAAGAAGGCTATCGACATGGCACGCCGCTGGGCAAAGCCCGTCATCGTGGCAACCCAGGTGCTCGAGTCCATGACTGACAACCCCGTTCCCACCCGTGCAGAGGTTTCTGACTGTGCTAACGCAATCCTCGACGGTGCAGACGCAGTTATGCTCTCCGGTGAGACCTCGGTTGGTAAGTACCCGATTCTGACCCTGCAGGCAATGGCTGCAATCGTCAAGGACACCGAAGAGGGCGGCCTGTACCGCGTGCCCGAGCTGGACCGCAAGCCCCGCACCCGCGGTGGCGCAATCACTCGTGCAGCAGTGAACATCGCCGACCAGCTGGATGCGAAGCTCATCGTGACCTTCACCCAGTCCGGTGACTCGGCGCGTCGTCTGGCACGTCTGCGCCCCGAGACCCCGATCGTTGCGTTCACTACCAGCCCGAAGGTTCGCTCCTTCCTCTCCATGCTGTGGGGTGTTGACGCTGAGCAGGTTGAGATGATCACCGATCAGGAAGATATGTTCCACTTCGTGGATGAGTACCTGCTCAAGAATGATCTGGCAGAAGCTGGCGACCTGGTCGTCGTTGCTGCCGGTGCTCCCGCAGGCCGCGCAGGTACCACCAACATGGTTCAGGTACACCGCGTCTCCGGTGCTGAGGGCGAGCGTGAGGCTCTGCGTCCTTACGAGGAGGACGAGGTCAAGCGCTAAGCCGCTCACTCTTACTGAGTGATTTGTTGAGGGGTAGCCGGGGTTAGTTCCCGGAACATACTGCCCGATGTATAGAAACCACTCGATGCATAGAAACCGCCGCCCGGTCGTGAATTCTCACGGCTGGGCGGCGGTTTCTTGTGTCTCTTCTCGTGCCTCTATCGTTGCCGCATCTGATGCGCGGGCGGGCGTAGAAGTTCGCGTGCAGGGTGGATACAGAAAACGTGGGGTGGATGCAGAAAAGCGGCGGGAAAGCTTCAAACTTTCCCGCCGCTTGTGCGTTGGTGCCCGAGGTGGGACTCGAACCCACACTCCGAAGAACCTGATTTTGAGTCAGGCGCGTCTGCCAATTCCGCCACTCGGGCGTATCACGCATTTGTGCGTAACACCTTTAGAATTCTAACCCAGGCTGTCTAGAAAATCTAATCTATCTGATGTGTTGAGCAGGCTGAGGCGGGGTGCGGAATGTTGGATGAGTGCATCTGTAGAAAGAGCGCAGGGTTGTTAGTCGCGTGTCAGCTGCGTGTCAGCTGGGTGCCTGTTGGTTGTCCGTTGAGCGTAATTCCTGAGCTCAGGGTGAACCGGCGCCACTTATCCACAGGTGGAGGCGGGGGAGAAAGCGCGCATCCTGTATCCTTAAAGACTGACTAACCATCCCCGTTCGCCTTCGCGGCTGGGGGCCACCTCAACGTTAAGAAAGTGATCACGGCTCGTGTTCAATTCTCTCTCCGACCGCTTGACGGCAACTTTTAAGAACCTGCGCGGCAAGGGCCGCCTCTCCGAGGCAGACATTGATGCAACCGTCCGCGAAATCCGCCGCGCCCTGCTCGACGCTGACGTCGCCGTCCCCGTGGTCCGCGAATTTACCGCCCACGTGAAGGAACGCGCTCTCGGTGCGGAAGTTTCCGAGGCACTGAACCCCTCCCAGCAGATCGTCAAGATCGTGAACGAGGAGCTGGTGAGCATCCTCGGCGGTTCGACCCGCCGCATCAACATGGCGAAGAGCGGCCCGACCATCATCATGCTGGCGGGTCTGCAGGGTGCCGGTAAGACCACCCTGGCAGGCAAGCTGGCTCACTGGCTCAAGGGCCAGGGTCACACCCCGATGCTGATTGCATCCGACCTGCAGCGCCCCAACGCGGTGACCCAGCTGAAGGTCGTTGGTGAGCGCGCGGGCGTGCCCGTGTACGCGCCGCACCCCGGTGTGACCAGCGAGTTTGACGTGCCCACCGGCGATCCCGTGCAGGTGGCGCGTGACGGTGTGGCTGAGGCTCGCGCTAAGCTGCACGACGTGGTGATTGTCGATACTGCGGGTCGTCTGGGTGTTGACGCTGAGCTCATGCAGCAGGCACGCAATATTCGTGACGCTATTGAGCCGCACGAAGTTCTGTTCGTCATCGACGCGATGATCGGTCAGGACGCCGTGAACACCGCTAACGCCTTCAACGAGGGCGTGGACTTCACCGGCGTGGTCCTGTCTAAGCTTGATGGTGACGCCCGCGGTGGTGCGGCGCTGTCGGTGGCTTCGGTGACCGGCAAGCCGATTATGTTCGCGTCCACCGGTGAGAACGTCACTGACTTTGAGCAGTTCCACCCGGACCGTATGGCAAGCCGCATCCTGGACATGGGTGACATCCTGACTCTGATTGAGCAGGCTGAAGCTCAGTGGGATAAGGCTGAAGCCGACCGCATGGCGAAGAAGTTCATCGATCAGGAAGACTTCACCTTTGAGGACTTCCTGGCTCAGATGCAGCAGATTCGTAAGCTCGGTTCCATGAAGAAGCTGCTCATGATGATGCCCGGTGCGGCTCAGATGCGTCAGCAGCTTGAGGCTTTTGATGAGCGCGAGATTGACCGCGTGGAGGCGATTGTTCGCTCCATGACCCCGCACGAGCGTGTGGCTCCGCGCATCATTAACGGTTCTCGCCGTGCCCGTATTGCTAAGGGTGCGGGTGTGACCGTGTCTGAGGTGAACCAGTTGATGGAGCGTTTCGCTCAGGCTCAGAAGATGATGAAGAAGCTCGCTTCGGGCAAGATGCCCGGCATGCCCGGTGGTATGCAGATGCCCGGTATGGCGGCTGCGGCGGGTGGTGCTCGTAAGAACGCGAAGAACAACAACAAGAAGAAGAAGGCTCGCTCCGGCAACCCGCAGAAGCGTGCGGCGCAGGAGGCGGCAGCAGCTAAGGCGCAGCAGGCTCGCGCCGGTGCTGCATTCGGTCAGCAGGCTCAGAACCAGGAGATGGATCTGTCCAGCATGAACCTGCCGAAGGGCTTCGAGAAGTTCCTGCAGTAAGAGCAAATATGAGCCCCGTGAGGGGTGGTACGGGTGCGCACGTGGTGACGGGGCGCACCCGTACCGGTATGGTGCCCGGTTTGGGCATGTAAATGGGTGTGTGAAGGGAAGGTATCAATGGCTCAGAACGAGCAGAATTGGGATCGAGAGAACGCGGATGATCAGCTGAATGAGCAGGTTGCGCCGTGGTCTCAGCGCGCCTTCGCTGATGATGCTGTAGAGGAGCCTGCCGGTGAATCTGCCACCGAATCTGTAGACGAGTCTGCTGCTGAGTCTGTAGCCGAGGAGGGCTCGCTGGGCTTCTCCGATGCTCCCGCAGAGGATAGCGATGACGACCTTTCGGGCGACTTTGCGGACGATTTTGCGGACGGCTTCGACAATAATTCGAGCATCCTTCCCGGGTACACCCCCGTCTGGGCGCGTATCGCCCTCGAGTACGGGGAGCACTCCGCCGAGCTGGCGGGCGACCTCGTCTACTCCAGCGAGAGCGATGACCCCGCCGTTGACGACGTTGCCGCAACCATCCTGAACCTCATTCGTGAAGCCCGCAGCATGCACGAGGAGGTGAAGGCGGAAGACCCCGATAAGCAGCGCGCCTGGAACGACCGCACGAAGGTTGACCGCCTCGCCGCCGCCCTGGAGAGCGAAGAGTGGACCGTCGATAAGCTCACCGGCATGTGGGACGACGCCCCCGCGCCCGCCGGACCCGGCGAATCGGATAGCCCCGAGTACCTGCGCGCCCAGGACGAGGAGCGCACCGCCGAGAAGCAGCGCAATGAGCGCATCGAACAGACCATGGAGCTGGAGGAGAAGATTCAGCGCCGCCGCATCATGGCTCGCTCCACCACCGATGAGGAGCTGATTGCCGCCCTCATTGAGGCGACCGCCGCCTCCCCGGAGCTGATTGCCTACGAGATGGGTGAGCATCAGGTGCAACTCTACGTGCTGTGTGCCGTGGATGATGAGGGCTACATGAACGTGCTGGAGGTCGCTGACGGTCACCTGTACGTGGGTACTCCCGTTGAGGATTACGTGGCGCAGCTGGTGGATCAGCTGCCGGTGACCGGTGCCGCCCTTGAGGGTGAGGCGACCGTGTGGGAGGAGCTGCCCAATGGACAGGGTGAGCTGGAGTTCCTGGTGGACGGCGACGCCGCCATGCTCGTTGACCTGCCCATTGACATGATTACGGGGCTTCTTTTGGCGTACCTTCCTGCCGGTACTCGGCAGGTTGTTGCCGCGCCGGCGGGGGAGTGGACCCTCATTTCTGCCGATCCGGTGGATTTGATGGCGCTGCTGGGCCTGCTGAACTGCAACGCCCTGATTGCTGAGGGCAACGCGAACCAGCAGCACCTGGTGGTCTATGAGGAGCCCGCCCGCGAGCCCTACTCGGATGAGGAGTGGTACCTGGAGGCGTTCGGTGAACCCTACGAGAATATCGTGGAGGAGTTCACCTGGCAGCGCGTGCCTAAGCGTCTGAACCGTGCCCTCAGCCGTGAGGAAGTCGCACGTTTCGGTGGCGTGCTGGAGGATCTGCTCTCGGAGCTTCCCGGTAGCGCCCCGGAGCTGTCGGGCTCGAAGATTTTCGGTTCCGATGAGGATGAAATCGAGCAGGGCATCGCTAATGTCATGGCGATGTTTGGTGTGGAGGCTGACTCCATTACCGGTCGCCGCCTGAACGCGTACCTGCGCGATACGAGCAATACCCTGGCGTTGGAGTCGGTGCTGCAGCTGCTGGATGTTCCCACGGAGCTGGCGCTGGTGCCGACCACTGGTTTTGATGTGGCGTCGATTAGCACGGCGCGCATCTTCGGCAACGAGGATGAGGGCTTCGCGCAGCCTGCAGACGCGGCTGAGCCTGCCGAGACTGAGCCTGCCGAGACTGAGCCTACTGATGCGTCTGAAGGCACTTTCTCTGAAGAGGATGAGGAGATTGAACCCTACCCGGGTAACTTCCCCTCGCCCATGGACCGTAGCTACCGACTGGTGGCGACCGGCCGCCGCGTGACCCTCGCCGAGTGGATGGACGCCATTAGCCAAGGCCATATTCCCTTCGAGTACACTCATATGTCTTTCCCGGAAGACGCTTTTGATGAGGAAGAAGACGTCCTGGACTCTGAGGCGTTTGATGACTTCGAGGTTCCCTACGAGCAGGACCGCGATTCCGATATGGACGAGGCGAACCAGCCTACGGGTGGCAGGAATTTTACCCCGGAGGAAGAAGAAGCTATTCTTGCGCATTTGAGAGCTGCCCTCGCACCGCATTCCGCTAAGTCTGCAACGGAACAGCCTGCCGCAGAACAGCCTGCGGTAGAGCAGTCTGCCGCATCGCAGGCCGAGGTGACCCCGGCTGAGGATGCACCTTCTGATGCCGCGGGCTCTGATGACGCACAGCCGGAGAACGTATCCGCTGAAGGTGCGCCGTCTCAGGTAACGCAGGTAGCCCCCTCCGCACGGGCTACCTCGAAAAAGCCTACCTCGAAAAAGCGTCTGACCGCCGAGCAGATTCGCGCCAAGACCCGCCGTGTAGGTCTTGTCCTGGGCGCGGACGTGACCGCTCAGAGCGCTATCGCCCTGGCCCTGGCGAAGGTGGCACGCCGCCGTCGTGCTCAGGGTAAGGCGAGCCGTAAGTTCTCGGTGGCTGCCGCCCTCTTTGCACTGAATGCCACCGTGGAATCTGCCCTGATTCCCACGGTGCTGCGTTCTTTTGAGCAGACTCAGATGAAGAAGCACGCCCGCCCGGTGGCGGATGCTGAGCTGGTGCATCCGGGTGGTAGCGCGAGTGCTGAGCGCTCGACCAAGAAGCGCACTCTGATTGATGATTTGCGTGAGGGCCACTACCGCACGGTGGAGGATGTTGCCCCGTCCACGGAGCAGGCACCCTCTGGACTGCGTGAGCGTGCCCTGGGTATAGTGCGTAGCATCAGGCAGCGCGCTGCGAAGAAAACCGACCGCTAAAGGAAAGAAGCCATGAAGGATTCCTATCTGAGCGATGAAGAGCTGAAGGCTTTTATCGCCACCTTGCCCACGCGCCGTTTGGCGGCGGGCGCGCTGATTCGTAATGAGCGCGGCGAGATGCTGCTGGTGAAGCCGAACTATAAGGACGGCTGGATTCTTCCCGGCGGTACCGTGGAGGCGGGCGAGGCGCCCAAGCCCGGTTGTGAGCGTGAGATTGCGGAGGAGCTGGGCCTGGATGTGAAGCTGGGCCGCGTGCTGCTGATTTTCCACGGTCTGGCGTTGGGCGTGTGGGGCGATTCGACCTACTACATGTATGACGGCGGCGTGATCGCAGCGGATACGAAGATTACCCTGCAGGATGCTGAACTGGTGACCTATGAGTGGGTTGCTCCGGAGAACCTGGACGGCTACGTGCGCTCGTCGATGGTGGAGCGTCTGCGTGAGTGCTACCGCGCCCTGGAGACGGGGGAGACTCTGGAGATGAGCAACCTCGACTCCTAACAACCTCGACTGGCGGCGGCTACGCTGCGGCTTGCCGGGGAGCTACAGGGGTGCATCACGGGCATATCACGGGGTACAGAACGCTGTTTAAAAGTGATATTCGGTGCCTTGGGCAATTATTTTTCCGTGTCGCTAGCTTAAAATCTTGGGCTCTGATACCCTAGCTGAGTACCCGGCGACGCGCGACCCCTCTCTTCGCGCGCCGTTGTGTCCATAGAGGCGCCGTGAATGGCCCGCCCCACGGGTGCTGAACCGTGTGCCTCGCACCAAATTATGAAACAGGAGTAACCACTAAAGTGGCTGTTAAGATTCGTCTCAAGCGTATGGGTAAGATCCGCGATCCTCGTTACCGCATCGTGATCGCTGATTCGCGCGTCAAGCGCGACGGTAAGTCCATCGAAGAGATTGGTATTTACCACCCGACCGAGCACCCCTCGCGTATCGAGATCAACTCTGAGCGTGCTCAGTACTGGCTCTCCGTCGGCGCACAGCCGACCGAGCAGGTTCTGGCTCTGCTGAAGCTCTCGGGCGACTGGGCAGCATTCAAGGGCGAGAAGGCAGAGTCCAAGGTTCTGCCCGTCGAGGCTAAGGCTGAGTTCGTTGTTCCCGAAAAGGGTTCCGTGATCCTGCCCGAGGCTATCACCCCCAAGGCTGAGAAGGCTGAAGAGGCTGCTGAGGAAGCAGCACCCGAGGCTGAGGCTGAGGAAGCAGCTGAGTAATTATGTTGGCTGACGCACTCGAACACCTGGTTCGAGGGATTGTCGATCGTCCGGAGGACGTGAAGGTGCGCCTGCGCACCCAGCGTCACCGTGAAACCCTTGAGGTTCGCGTGCATCCGGATGACCTGGGCCGAGTTATCGGCAGGTCCGGTCGTACCGCCAAGAGCATCCGTCTGGTGATGGACGCTATTTCTGATGGCGAGCCGATGCGTATCGACATTATCGACACCGACAAAAAGCGACGCTAGCTCGTTAACGCTTGAAGCCCCCGCTCCCGGAATTTTCCGGAAGGCGGGGGCTTTCGCGTACCCGGGTCCCGGTGGTAGTGCGGGCGGCAGAATGCGCCCGTCCTAAGTGCCCGGTAGAATAGTGGGAGCCGTGCACGTGCACGGCGTAGGTTTTCGACTTGTACCCAGCGGAGGAAAATTATGCAGGTTGTGGTGGCTCGTATCGGTAAGCCTCACGGTATTCGTGGTGAGGTGACTGTTCAGCTCTTTACTGATGCCCCGCAGGAGCGTTTTGCCCGCGGTGAGGTGCTCGGTATCGAGAATTTCAAGCCCGGCTCTGCTGCCGCTTCGGTGGCGCCTACCGGCGAGCTGACGGTTGCCGGTGCCCGCTGGAACAAGAAGATTCTGGTGGTCCGTTTTGATGAGGTGACTACCCGCAACCAGGCTGAGGAGCTACGCGGCAGCCGCCTGGTCTACGAGGTTCCCGAGGATGAGGGCGATGAAGAGGGCTTCTACGAGCAGGAGCTGGTGAACCTGCCCGTGTACCTGCTGGCGGATGTACCCGAGGGTGAGAGCCCCGTGGATAACCCGGCTGTGGGTAAGCCGTTGGGTCAGGTGACCGGTCTGCAGACCATGCCGGTGCAGGATTTGCTGCTGATTAAGCTGGCTCGTTCGCCGCGTCTTGCATCCGGTGCGGGTGAAGAGATCATGATTCCTTTTGTTGAGGAGATTGTGCCTGAGGTGGTTCCCTCGACCGAGGATGAGCCCGGCTTTGTGCTGCTGACCCCTCCGGCGGGTTTGATTGATCTGGTCGAGGACGCTGAGCAGGATTCTGCGCAGGCGGCAACTGAGCAGGTAACTGAGCAGGCGGGGGAGTAGTCCGTGCGCTACGATGTGGTCACGATTTTCCCCGAGTACCTGGAGCCGCTGAAGCTGTCCCTGCTGGGTAAGGCGCGTGAGAAGGGCCTGGTAGATCTGCACCTGCACGATCTGCGTGAGTACACGTTTGACCGTCACCGCACGGTGGATGATACCCCGTACGGCGGTGGCGCGGGCATGGTGATGAAGGCGGAGCCGTGGGGCTTGGCGCTGGATGAGGTGCTTGCCGCTTCCCCGCTGAAGGCTGTTGAAGGTGAGAACCCTGATGCTGCCGAGGCTGATACCCGCCCGTTGCTGATTGTCCCGTCCCCGGCGGGTGCCGTTTTCGATCAGGCGATGGCGTACAAGCTGGCGGAGGAGAAGCATATCGTCTTCGCCCCGGCTCGCTACGAGGGCATCGATGAGCGTGTGCTGGACTGGGCGCAGGAGAGCTTCCGTGTGATGCCCGTGTCCCTGGGCGACTACGTGCTTTACGGTGGTGAGGTTGCGGTCATGGCAATGATTGAGGCCATCACACGCCTGATTCCGGGCGCGATGGGCAACCCCGCCTCCCTGGAGGAGGAGTCGCATACGGGCGGTCTGCTGGAGTACCCGGTGTACACGAAGCCCGCCGTGTGGCGTGACCGTGAGGTTCCGGAGGTGCTGCTGTCGGGTAATCACGGTGCGATTGCGCGTTGGCGTCGTGACCGTCAGATTGAGCGTACCCTGGAGCGCCGCCCGGACCTGTTGGAGGCGTACCCGGTGGAGCAGTGGGATAAGAAGGACCGCCGCTTCTTGGCTGAGCGCGGGGTGCATTTTGCGAACCCGGCGAAGGCGGCTCAGAAGAAGGCGAAGAAGAACTCCGCACCGCAGACCGATAGCGTGGCTCAGGCAGATACCGCACAGCCTGAGGCGGCACGGCCTAATACAGTACAGCCTGATACTGCGCAGTCTAATACAGCACAGTCTAATACCGTGCAGGCCCAGCCGGAGTCCTAAGCTTCGAACAGGTGCTCGTGGGCGCCTCGTGATTCTCTGAATGGGGGTTAGCGTCATATAACTGTTAGTTGGCGCTAACCCCTATTTTTTGTGCCCGTGAACCGTTATGCTGAGGTTAACCTCGCTAAGAATATAGCCTACCTATAGCTGGTGCGAGGTTGTAACCCGCTTTCATCGTTGAAAGCACGTACTCAACAGAAGGAGGACACATGTCCGTTGTTAAGGTTCACCGTTTGACTGTCGTTGACGACAACCACGCTGAGCTGGAGAAGCGCTTTGCCGCTGCCCGCCACATTGCTGACTCTTTCCCCGGCTTTGAGGGTTTTGAGCTCTGGCGCCCCCTGGATGAGGGTGGCGACTACTTTGTGGTGACCCGCTGGGTTGATGAGGCAAGCCACGATGCGTACGCGGCGGCTCGTCGTGAGCGTGACCCGAATACTGTTGTCTCTCACGCTGATGGCACCATGAGCTTCGAGAAGGTGGAGTTCAGCGAGTAACGGGTCACTCGGGGAACTATAGATAAACCCCACAGGTAATCGCTCTGAGTAGGGGTTTTATCCTATTTTTATCTCAAATACTGAGGGGGCGCACTAACTTTTCTACATATTGCTTTAAGTGGGTATTAGCCCATGTGGAGGCGATATAAGGAGAGTTTAGGGCGGCCCCTCCTTGATTTTTCAGGGGTTAAAGTCCGCGGGTATTTTGCCCTGATTGGATATGTGGGTTCGGTGCTACAAAACACCTGAAATATGCTCAATAAGTGCTTGCGGAATACCTCAATCCGAAAGTGACACCTTGATGCAAAAAGGTTATTATTGTTCCCGAGAGCACACATTCGTCCGTGCCGGTAGTTCGGGCGAAGACAGCAATCCCCTCTCAGCCACATCGCATGACGTAGCTGAGTCACTCAAGGGAAATATTCAGTGCACCCATGTGAGTGCCTCCTCTGCATAGGAGGTCTGGCAAGGGAGCCAACTCAACTATCACGTATTCACACAAGTGGTGCATGGTACGGAACCCCGCAATATATGGATGGGAGCTTGGTGGTTCGAGCGTTCATTGTGGTTGATGACCCTCCTAGCCGCGGACAGGAAAGTGCTTTGCAAAGCGGGTGAGCAAGCCGGTGGTCCGGACCGGTGCTCACCCGCTCCGCTGTTAAAGACCGCTTTTCACTCGCCTCAAACTCCACGTTTCCCCAGTGCTTTTCGGTCTAGTGCTTTTCGGGTACCGGGCGCTCGCGGAACTCGATGGGTCGCTTCGCCTTAGGCAGCGAATACATGACGCGCAGGTACGCATCCTCCACCAGTTCCTCCAGAACTCGCTCGGTGACACCCTCGCCGGCACCCACAGAAATCCAGTGTCGCTTATTCATATGCCATCCCGGAATGATGCTTGGGTAGATGTGTTGCAGCACCTCTGATTCTTCCGGGTCGGTTTTCAGGTTCACGATGGGGTAGCCGATACCCTCCGTGTACATGGCAAATATCTTGCCGCCCACCCGGTACACCGTATGCTCGGGCCCGAACGGCTGATCGCGCGTCGCCAGCGGCATGGCGAGCGCGAGGCGGTCAACGGCATGTTCGAGGTCCTTGGGTGCCAGAAGTTTAGGGGAGGGGTTTGTGCTCATAGCTTCGAGTCTAGTGCACACGTGGTACTCCGCATTGCATGCACCCCAAAACTCTCGTACCCTCAGCCGAATCCACGCTAAAATAGGTAACTATGGCTGAATTTATTTATCAGATGATCAAGGCCCGCAAGACTGTGGGCGATAAGGTCATCCTTAACGACGTGACGATGTCGTTCTTCCCCGGCGCCAAGATCGGTATGGTTGGTCCGAACGGTGCGGGTAAGTCGACCATCCTGAAGATCATGGCTGGCCTCGACCAGCCCTCCAACGGTGAAGCACGCCTGACCGCAGGCTACACCGTGGGTATCCTCATGCAGGAGCCGCCGCTGAACGAAGAGAAGACCGTTCTGGGCAACGTTGAAGAGGGCGTGGGCGAAATCAAGTCCAAGCTGGACCGCTTCAACGAAATCTCCGCTCTCATGGCTGAGCCCGACGCTGACTTCGACGCCCTCATGGAAGAAATGGGTCAGCTGCAGGAAGCTATCGACGCCGCTAACGCATGGGACCTGGACTCCCAGCTGGAGCAGGCAATGGAGGCGTTGCGCTGCCCGCCCGCTGATATGCCCGTCACCCACCTCTCCGGTGGTGAGCGCCGCCGCGTGGCACTGTGCAAGCTGCTGCTGCAGAAGCCTGACCTGCTGCTGCTCGACGAGCCCACTAACCACCTGGACGCAGAGTCCGTGCTCTGGCTGGAGCAGCACCTGCAGTCCTACGAGGGTGCCGTCATCGCGATTACCCACGACCGTTACTTCCTCGACCACGTTGCCGAGTGGATCGCTGAGGTTGACCGCGGTAACCTGTACCCATACGAGGGTAACTACTCCACCTACCTGGAGAAGAAGCGCGCCCGCCTCGAAGTTCAGGGCAAGAAGGACGCTAAGCTTGCTAAGCGCCTGAGCGAGGAACTGGACTGGGTCCGCTCCAACGCTAAGGGCCGCCAGGCTAAGTCGAAGGCTCGTCTGGCACGCTACGAGGAGATGGCTGCGGAGGCTGAGAAGACCCGCAAGCTTGACTTCGAAGAGATTCAGATTCCTCCGGGACCCCGCCTGGGTAACCTGGTTATTGAGGCTGAGAACCTGCAGAAGGGCTTCGATGGCCGCTCCCTGATTAACGGTCTGTCCTTCTCACTGCCCCGTAACGGCATTGTGGGTGTGATTGGTCCTAACGGTGTGGGTAAGTCCACCCTGTTCAAGACCATCGTGGGCCTGGAGCCCCTGGACGGCGGCGAGCTGAAGGTCGGCGAGACCGTGAAGATCTCGTACGTTGACCAGAACCGCGCGAACATTGACCCGGAGAAGACCCTCTGGGAGGTCGTCTCTGACGGTCTGGACTACATCCAGGTCGGCAACGTTGAAATGCCTTCGCGTGCGTACGTTTCCGCGTTCGGCTTCAAGGGCCCGGACCAGCAGAAGAAGGCGGGCGTGCTCTCCGGTGGTGAGCGCAACCGTCTGAACCTGGCGCTGACCCTCAAGCAGGGCGGTAACCTGCTGCTGCTCGATGAGCCCACTAACGACCTGGACGTTGAGACCCTCGCATCCCTGGAAAATGCGCTGCTGGAATTCCCCGGCTGTGCAGTGGTCGTCTCTCACGACCGTTGGTTCCTGGACCGCGTGGCAACCCACATCCTGGCTTGGGAGGGCACCGATGAGAACCCGGATCAGTGGTACTGGTTCGAGGGTAACTTCGAGTCCTACGAGAAGAACAAGATTGAGCGCCTCGGCCCTGAGGCTGCTAAGCCGCACCGCGTGGTGCACCGCAAGCTGACCCGCTAGGGTTTGGTTCGGTAGCGAGCCCCGCCTCCTGCGCTGTTGAGCGTGGGGAGGTGGGGCTTTGCTGTGTCTGCTGGGGAAGGGGTATATTCCTGCTATCTCACGTGTTGTTCCGCTACGTGGTGGGTTATTCGTCGGTAGAAATAGTTCGCTCAGTGGCGACCGATATATCGTGGCGGATTTCATATTCACGGTTTATAATGGGTATGCACGTAAGTGCAACTGACACATGTGATTACGAAGAGAAGAGCATTATGCTTTCAAAATATAACTGGATGTCCTTGGTTACCGGTCTGTTGCTGATTGCAGCGGCAATCTACATGTTCGCCAATCCCGCTATTCCGCTGGTAGTTCTGGGTTATGTGTTCTCCATTTCGGTGTGGCTTGGTGGCGTGTTTGAACTGGTGCGTTACTTCGGCACGCCAAAGCAGGCACGTACCGGCTGGGACCTGGTTGACGGCATCTTGACCGTGGTGGCTGGCCTGATTCTGCTGACTGCCTCGGTGGGTGCACAGGCAACCTTCATCCCGACCATTGTGGGTGCGTGGATGATTATGTGGGCGCTGATTCGTCTGATGACTGCCCAGGCCATGAAATACCTGAGCTACGCCGCCGGACGCCACCTGCAGCTCTCTGCTATTGGTACCCTTATTCTGGGCTTGCTCGTGGTGCTGTTCCCGATAATCTACGGCGTGGCGGCAGTATGGATGGCAGCACTGGGTCTTCTGGTGACCGGTCTGGTATTCGTGGGTGACTTCTTTGTTTCCCGCCGCACCAAGAGCACCGTGCACATTTCCCCGGACGGTGTGATTGACGGCGAAGCTAAATAAGAGCTTCCTAACGGCTTCTAGACCGTACACTAGAACATAAGAAGGACCGTGTGAGACAACCACCTCACACGGTCTTTCTGTATGCTCTGACGTTTTACGCTCTCGTAGCGCCGAAACTCTAGCGGTGCTCCGCTTTATCGATATTCCGGCAGGCGGAACATCATTTCCTGCGCCACGGTCGCCACCAGCTCACCGGAACGATTGAAAATCGAACCCTGCGCGAGCATCCTGCCGCCCTGAGCGCTCGGGGAATCCAGCACGTACAGCAGCCACTCATCGGCACGCGCCGAACGGTGGAACCACATCGCGTGATCCAGCGAGGCGCTCTTGAGGCCCGGCTCCAGCCAGAACTTGCCGTGACGGCGCAGAGCCGGCTCCAGCGGCAGATAATCCGAAGCGTAGGCGATAGCGGCGCGGTGCTCCGCCTCCGAGGCCTCAGAACCATCAGCATGCACCAGGCGGTCAAAGGTCTTGAACCACACGCAGGCGCGCGGCTGTGTCGAGGAGGCATCCGCCTGAGTGTACAGGGGCGCGTCCACGTGTCGCATATCAATGGGGCGTTCCCACGCGACCGCCTGTGCAATGGGGTGGGGGAGCTGGCCCAGATAATCGCTGACCATCGGCAGCGACTCGGGGTCCGGCACCTCCGGCATGGTCACTGCGGTGTGCTCCGGGCCGCGGCTATCGGACTGGAAAGACATAATCGCCGAGAACATGGGCGCCTCATCCTGGAACACCTGCACGCGGCGGGTCGAGAAGGAACGGCTATCGTTCAGACGCTGAGTGGCGAAGAACAGTTCACGCTCAATATCGCCGGGACGCAGAAAATAGGCGTGAATCGAGTGGATGTCCTTGCCCTCCACCGTGCGGTCGGCGGCAATAATCGACTGGGCAAGAACCTGACCACCGAAAGTACGCGGCTGCTCGCGGGTGAGCGTCACACCGGTAGACACTTCATCGCTACCGAAGGAGGCGGGCGCCGCCTCCACGGGGGAGAGGTCCAGCATCCGCATGAGGTTTTGGGTCACAGTGGGCTTGGTCATGGTTTTATTCTCGCACGTTTTCAATGAACCGGTTTCTGGCGTAGAGTGGGAGAGCATACTCTGAGACAACCACGACAGGTTGATTCGGAACATTGACTAGGAAATATTGACCCGGATTATCGATCCGGAACATCTATTTCACACACCATCGCATATATCACCCACCAACTTGCCACCGGGCAGGCTAACGCCGAAAAGGAGCAGAAATGACTACGCCGTCTGAAACTACCCCTGATACCGCACAGGACAACGCTCCCGACCAGAACAACGCGCCCGCACCCATCGAGCTCAAGTACAACCCCCACGAAGGCGTGGAGGAACCCTTCCTGATTCTGCCCGGCGGCGCGCAGGGTGCCGCAGTGGTGAAGGACCTTGCCACCTACATTTCTCGCGCCCTGGCGGTGAACCCGGACGCCGCTATCCGCCTGACCGCGCGCGGCCACGTGGTGGCGGTATTCGCCTGTTCCCTGGAGCCGGAGGACGCCTCCTCGGACACCCCGGTCATTATGGGTCTGCGTGCCCTGCACCTGCTGGCTGACTCGACCCTGGACATGACCGTACAGGCGCAGGCGCTGCTGGACCGCCTGGCGCGTCTGCAGAAGCAGGCAGAAGAACAGAGCAACGAAGAGAACCCGCAGCTGGTGCTGTTCATGCCGCCGGTGACCGTCAACGCCAGCTGGGCGGGTAAGTCCGCCCCGCTCAGCGGCTGGTACGAGGTCGGCACCGTCCCGGTTGAAGAGTTCCACCGCGCCACCGCAGAAGGCCTGGAGGCGGTAGAACGCGCCCTGCCCGAGAACCCCGGCGCTGCTGTGCTTTCCACGGTGCGCTCGCGTATTTGGTCCTCAGATATGGTGCTGGAATACCTACCTGAGTTCGATACCGTGCTAGTACCGACCGGCGCGGCATTCGCCCTGCGCGTGTTTGGTTTCATTCCGGAAGGCTTCACGGGCGATCTGCCGCTGTTTGCGGCGCATGTAGGTTCGGAGGAGTGGCTGCGCATTGTGGCGCCCGCCGGTATGGTGCTGGTGCGCCGCGGTTCCGGTTCGCTACTCTAACTTTCCTCGAGACATTTCTATACTTTTTACGCTGGTGGTGTGGGCTCTTAGCCTGCGCCACCAGCGGTTTTTCTAGGGGCAATGAAATAAAGATGACGAGCTTAATATGACGCTCGATGAGGCATTACTTTACAAAAATAGGGTATTCTAGAAAAACTACGCCCTTTCACCGGGGCGTCTTTGACACACCGATTACCAGCCACACCGCACGGGAACTCTTCCGCTGCGCCCTCACCAGGCGCATTCTTCCCGTACGGATCGAAAGTGAGACCTATATGGATCTGATTGCAGTCGACATTGACGGTACCCTTGCCAGCAACCGAGATCAGATGGATAAGTACCTGACCGGTTTCTTCGCAAGCAACCGCCGATTCTTCAAGGCCATCCGCAACGCCACGGTCAATGTTGAAGTTGCCGACCGTGTTCGCGAAATCGCGGCAGAAACCGGCGCAGAGGTCGTAGTGATTACCGGCCGCGACGGCACCTACATGAAGGAACTGAACCAGTTCATCGCCCGCGCAGGTCTGGAACCCAAGCACGTGTTCGCTAAGCCCGGCAACGACGGCTCCAACAGCCCCGCATGGAAGGACTCCATCATTGAGTCCCTGATTGCTGACGGCAACCGCATTATCCACGCTTTTGAAGACACCGACCACGAGGTGTACCTGCGTCGCGGCATTCCCGTCACCTGGGTCGCCCCGATTCGCGACTACATTGGCGAATGGCACTACGAGTCGATCGACATTGACCCGGTCGCCTGGGCTGCCGAGCAGCGTGAAAAGGAAGCCGCGCGTGAGCGCCAGAAGCGTCGCCTTGCGGAGGGCGTGCTCGCACACCAGAAGGCTGAGGCGAAGGAACGCCAGGCGAACGTAGCGGTATAAATCCCGCACACTAACTTAGAGCTGCGGTGGGTAACCCACTCAAACGAATGAGGCGCCGGAAGGATTCAATCCTTCCGGCGCCTCAGCTTTTCATGCTATATACGATGATCGAAGCTGATGTGTGTAGCTGATTTACGCAGCTGATTTAGTGATACCGAGCAGCTCACGCAGGCGGGTCTCGAACGGGGCCGCCAGCTTGTACTGCGCCTCATCCTTCAGGTGTACGCCATCAGCCATGTCACCCTCAGTCAGGTAAATGGTCTGCCAATCCGCGGTGTCCATGAACAGCACGCCGGTCTCGCGGGCACCCTGCCGCGCGACCTCGTTCGCCACGTGGCGCTTGCGCGTCAGCTGCTTATCCGCCGCAGCGTCCTCGCTCATCGACACCACGCCGCCGAACACAATCTTCGACGACGGGTACATGCGTCGCAGCTGCTCAATGACCTGAGTCTGGTGCGCGTTCACGTGCTCGCGAGCCTTCGTCTCATCCTCGTGAATGTAAATGTCGTTACCGGATGCGTCCAGGTAAATCACGCCGGGATTACCGCTCGGCAGAGCCCAACGGCCACCCATCACGCCCTGATAGTAGGAGGGGCACACGCCTTCGCGGGCGGTCACAAAACCCACGCCGCCGCAACGGAACAGGTACGGAACGAAACCAGCCTGCTTCAGGCCCAAACCAACCCAGGAGGTTGCGGTCACCTGCGAGTCGCCAATCACCAGGGCGTCCTTAGCGCCCAGGACGTTCGCGTTACGCGGCAGACCGTTCGCCTTATCCCAGTAGAGTTCAGCCTTCTCAAACTTGGTGTGCAGAACGCCGTTCTCGGAACGCCAGCTCACCGGCAGACCCTCCCAGCCGGCAAAGTCGCTGTACTGGCGCTGCTTCCACCAGTGCTCGTAGACGCCGGATTCCACCGCGACCGCGCCGTACTTGGGGGTGTACATGACCACGCCACCCTTGAACTGCTGAACCAGCATGTCTGCGGCATCAGCGGTGGTGGAGAACGGCGCCTGAATCTCGCCGGTTGCCTGCGCACCCTCCTTGCCGAAGGCGTTCTGCGCGGTGCGTTCAATCTTCTGCACCGGGGTAGTCGGTTCCGGAGTCGGCTCGGGGGAGGGGGACTCACTGGGGCTTTCCTGCGCCGACTGGGTAGGTTCGGCGCTCTCAGCAGCAGTAGCGGCGGTGCTACCGGGCGCGTTGGAGCCTCCTGCGGAGTACACGCCAAAGGAACCGGCGGCAACCACAGCAAGGACTGCGCCGGTCAGAGAAACTTTCGCGATAGGAGACTTGATAGAAGGCATGCACAACAGTATACGATAGCCGCAACCCCAAGTAGAGAGCTTTTGAGGGATATTCAAATGAAAATAACAAAAAATATGCACCGCAGTGACAAGAATTTAAACCCTTGATGCAAAACGTCCCCTCCCACCCCGAACCGGGGTAGAAGGGGACGAGTAAAAACCTATGAGCAAAACTTACCAGAGCAGGCGATGAACCCGCCTCAGCCCATAAGTACTGTTAGATGTCAGCAGTCTGAACCTTCAGCGCACGAGCCACGCCGTCGCGTGCCTCCGCAATCTGACGGTACAGAGCCGCAGCATCCTCAGGCAGGGACGCCAGGTATGCCTCGGTACGCTCCAGCAGCTCAGCGGTCGGCTCGCTCGGATACATGCCGCCAATAATCTGCATGGAAATCTCGTGCGAACGCGAACGCCAAATGCCTTCAATCTGCTCGAAGTACTGCTCGTCGTACGGAGCAATCAGCTCGGGCTTACCGGACTTGAAACCGGAAATAGCGTAACGCTGAATCATGTTCGAAAGCTCGCCGGTCACCATAATCTTGTGCCAGTATTCAGCCTTAGCCTCAGCAGTGGGCATGGAAGCGTACGCCTGAACAGCGTACTGCTGACCGTTAGCGGTGTTGTCGTTCTCCAGCTCTTCAGCGACCTGCTCCGCGGTGAAGCGGCCACCGGTTGCCAGACGGCACACCAGGTTCCAACGCAGGTCAGCGTCAATGTCCAGACCCTCAAGGGTCAGCTCACCCTCGAAGAGGCGCTGCACGTTGTCGTACTGCTCCTCGGTGCGAGTCTGGTCAATGAACGCCTGCAGCAGCTGCAGCTGAGCATCCGAATCGGGCTCTGCAGCGTTAGCCAGCTCCCACAGACGGTCAGC